>Ga0307477_10000642_pt1 | contig 35516 bp, 33 predicted proteins | sample atmos_gasesECM2C_FD_203316 | JGI IMG/M metagenome (GOLD analysis project Ga0307477, IMG submission 203316) | Hardwood forest soil microbial communities from Morgan-Monroe State Forest, Indiana, United States - atmos_gasesECM2C_515 | ecosystem: Environmental > Terrestrial > Soil > Temperate...
GAGCTTGGTGCGGTCGTTGACCGGGCTCATGACGGAGTTCACCAACTCCTCGTCGGTGAGCGTCGGGCGTGGCGGACCGAGGGTCGCGATCCGCACGGTGGCACCCGCTCGCCTGGCTCTGGCCTGGCTGGCGTGCAGCGCAGCGGCGTAGGCGTGGTCGGTGATGAGCAACTCGTCTCCGGGCCTGAGGTCGCAAGCGTTCAGCGCAGTCGCCACCGCGGTGGTGGCGTTGGGGACGAGCGCGAGCTCGTCGTGCGCGCACCGGAGGAAGGCGGCGATCTCGCCCCGCGCCGCGGCCAGGGCCGGCATCAGCGTGCGGGCGAAGAACTGGTTGGGATTGGCCTCGGCGTTGGCTCGCCACCGATCCTGAGCCACGGCGGCCGGCGTGGAGACGGCGCCGTAAGACCCGTGGTTGAGATGAGCCACGGTGGGATCGAGCGGCCACGCCGCTCGGACGTCAGGCCAGTCGTCGCCCCACAGCTCGTTGGTCGCTACGTCGATCACGGCTTCTGTGGTTGCGGGCAGCAGTCGTTCCCGCAGATGTCGTCACGGGGTCCAAACCGTCCGACGGCGCGGCGCGGCGCACGGTCGGTGCGTTCGTGTAGGAGTTCGCCGATCATGGCCACAAAGGCGGGATGGTCGCCAACGGTGCCGGCCCGGGCGAACGCGACGCCGGCCGCCTCGGCCCGCTTCCGGGCGACGACGTCCAGATCGAACACGACCTCCATGTGATCGCACACGAAGCCGATAGGTACCACGACCACGTTGTGTGGAGCGGAGTCGGCGATGGCGTCGCTGACGTCAGGACCGAGCCAGGGCTGGGTGGGAGGGCCGCTGCGGCTTTGGTAGACGACGCGCCAGTCGCTCACCCCGCACTGTTCGGCCACGAGCGCGGCGGCCTCGTGCAGTTGGGCTTCGTAGTCACACGTCGCGGCCATGGCCAGCGGGATGCTGTGGGCGGAGAAGAGCACGCGAGCGTCGGGGTCGAGCACGGGGTTGAGCCGATCTGCTTGCGCCTCGATGAACCGCGGGTGGTTGAAGAACACGCGCAACTTGTCGACCTGCGGAGCGGTCGGGCCGACCTTGGCGCGGGCGGCGGCGATGTCGTCGAGGTATTGGTGGCAGCTCGGGTAGGAGCTGAATCCCGACGTCACGAACGCCAGCGCCCGGTGGACGCCGTGGCCGGCCATGGTGGCGAGGGTGTCAGCGAGGAACGGGTGCCAGTTGCGGTTGCCCCAGTAGATCGGGAGCTCGATGTGGTGCTCGAGGGCGGCGACCAGGCGACGGGTGTGGCCGTTGATGGGGCTCACCCCGCCAAAGGTCGCGTAGTGCTCGGCGACCGCGGCGAGACGCTCGGGCGGCACGGTGCGGCCCGCGGTCACGTTGCGAAGGAAGGGCATGACGTCGTCGGGTCCCTCCGGTCCCCCGAACGACACGACCAGCAGCGCGTCGTAGGTCATCGACGGCATGGGGGCATCATGGCAAATGGCTGGGGTGGGGTCAGCCGCCGCCCGCGCCTGCGCCGCCGCCGCCACCTGCGCCGAAGCCCCCGAATCCGCCGCCGCCCCCGAATCCGCCGCCGCCGGCCGCGGCGTTGCCGGCTGCGCCCGACCGGCCCGAGCCCGTGGTTCCGCCCGCTCCCTGGTCGCGCACGACGGTCGCCTGCACGTTGCCGTCGGCGTCGGTCGGCCCGCCGACGACGACCGTGTCGCCCGGATGAAGCGACTGCACCGTGCCCGACGACGTCACGGCGATTTGCGACGACGGGTTCGTGATGACCTTCACCACGGTGCCGTCGGCCTCGGTCACGTACACGTTGTTGCCGTCGATCAGCGTGATGCTGCCGGTGATCCCTCCTCTGGTGGCCGCGCCTCCGGCCGTCGCGCTAGCGGTGCTTCCTGCCGCCCCCGCCGCTGCCCCCGCCCGGCGACCGAACCCGCCTTGCCCGGTGGCGGCCGCGGTCGTCTTGGGCAGGCTGTGCTTTTCGACCGTCACGCCGGCGAAGAACGCCCCGCCGGCGACGGCCGCCGCGCACAGGAGGAGTAGCACGCGGCCAAACGGTTGACGCACCGGGCGCCCAGGGAGCTGCCCGTCCTCGAAGTACTCATCGTCTCGCTGGGCCTCGCTCCACGGCAGGCTTTCCGTGGGCACACCCGGACCGGTGGTGGTCATGGATCTCCTTATTCGTAACGCAGCGCTTCGATGGGCCGCAGCGAGGCGGCCCGGTTGGCGGGATAGCTGCCGAAGAACAACCCGGTGAGCACGGCCACGCCGAAGGCCAGCCCCACGGAGTAGGGCGCTACGACGGGCTTGATCCCCACGATCTTGAGCCGGCTACCGAGCACGCCGCCGATAACGCCGAGGACCCCGGCCGACGTGGACAGCAGGGTGGCCTCCACCAGGAACTGGGCCAGGATGTCGCTCTTGCGGGCGCCGATGGCCTTGCGGATGCCGATCTCTCGGGTTCGCTCGGTGACGGTGACGAGCATGATGTTCATGACGCCGATGCCGCCGACGAGCAGGCTGATGGCCGCGACCGCACCGAGCAGGATCGTGAAGGTGTGCGTGGTCGAACTACGGGTCGCCAGCAGGCTGGCCTGGTTGAGCACCTGGAACTCGTTGCCGGTGGGGTTGGTAATGCCGTGATCCCCGTCCAGAACTGAGGTGATCTCGGCTTGCGCGGCGGACGAGGCGCCGCGCGAGGTGGCCTCGACCACGACCTGGTTGTAGGAGCTGGACACTCCGGTGAAATGGTCTTCCATGGTGGTGAGCGGGGTGAGGGCGATGTCGTCTTGGTCCTGGGCACCGTTGGAGCCCTTGGACTTGAGCACGCCGATGATCTGGAGCGAAGTGCCGCCGAACGAGATGTTGGTGCCGACGGGGTTCACGGACGCGCTCCCAAAGAGGTTGGTCACCACGGTGGGACCGATGACCACGACCTGGGCGTGGCTGTCCAGGTCGTTCTGGTCGAAGAACCGGCCCGTGGCGACCTGCTCGTTGCGGATACCCGCGTAGGACGGATACACGCCGAGGAAGTTGGCCGAGGAGTCGGTGTTGCCGTTATAGGTCGCCGTAGCGGAGGCGTTGCGGATGGGCGACACGGCTTTGATGTCGGGAGCGTTGTTGGGATCGGAGAGGGCCTTGACGTCGGCCGGCGTGAGGCGGATGAACTGGCTCTGGGTGCCGTTGCGGTTGGCGCCCCGCCCGAAGCGTCCCGTGAAGATGGTCAATGAATTGGTACCCAGGCTGTTGAGCTGGTTTTGCACGGCCACACCGGAGCCGTTGCCCACCGCGACGAGCAGGATCACCGCACCGACGCCGATGAGGATCCCGAGCATGGTCAGTCCCGAGCGAAGCTTGTTGGACAGGATGCCCTGGAGGGCGATGCGGTAGTTCTCGGTGTTCATACCCGCGACCTGGCTGCGGCGTGGGCCTGCGCCTCTGCGCCCGAAGGCACCGTGTAGCCGGGAGGCAGGCCGGCGACGGGGGCCTGGCGGCGATCTTCGACGACCTGGCCGTCGACGAGACGCACGACCCGCTTGGCGTGCCGGGCGACATCCTCTTCGTGGGTGATGAGCACCACCGTGCGCCGCTGGGCATTGAGCCGGCTGAAGATGTCCATGACCTCGTGCGTGGCGGTCGTGTCGAGGTTGCCGGTCGGCTCATCGGCCAGGACGATGGCGGGGTTGGTGGCGATGGCTCGTGCCACCGCGACCCGTTGCTGCTGACCCCCGGACAGCTCGGAGGGCAGATGATGCATGCGGTCGGCCAGGCCCACCTCCTCGAGGGCGCGCTCCGCCCGGCGCCGGCGATCACCTTTGCGCACGCCGGCGTAGATGAGGGGCAGCTCTACGTTGACGAGCGCCTGGGTGCGGGGGATGAGGTTGAAGCTCTGGAACACGAAGCCGATCTTGCGGTTGCGCACGTCGGCCAGCTCGTCTTCGCTCATCCCCCGCACGTCGACGCCGTCGAGCAGGTAACGCCCTCGAGTGGGGAGGTCGAGGCAGCCGAGGATGTGCATCAACGTGCTCTTGCCTGAGCCCGACGCGCCCATGATCGCCACGAAGTCGCCTCGTTGGATGGTGAGCGACACGCCGCGCAGCGCGTGCACCTGGATCTCGCCCAGCACATAGGTCTTGACGACGTTCTCGACCATGATCACGTTGGTCGGCGAGCGGCGCTGGCCGTCGGGCTCGGCCGCGGCGGAAGTGGGATCGGCCTCACCTGGCATCGGCATCGCGCCCGACCGGCCCAGCCGTAGTCGCGGGCTCACCCGCCGCGGCCCCCGCCGCCCCCGCCCCCTCCGCCAACGACGATGCCGCCTCCAAGGCCGCCGAAGCCGCCGGGAAGACCGGCGGTGGACCGGCCTGACGTCGTCCCGCCCCCCCGACTCACGACGATCTTGTCGCCGACGTTGAGACCGCTGGTGATCTCCACCGCGGTGTCGCCCCGCATGCCGACGTTGATGAGCCGGGCCAGGGTGCGCCCGTCGGCCTGTTGCACCTGGACCGTGGCCGTCGAGCCTTGTCCGGTCACGTCCGAGCTGGGCAACGTGAGCACGTTGTCGCGCTTGGCCGTCGTGACGGCCACGTTGGCGGTCATTCCGGGCTTGAGGCTAGGCGGCGGGTTGGTGATCGACACGGTCACGTTGTAGGTGACGACGTTGGACACCACCTGTGAATTGACGGCCACGACGGAGACCTTGCCGGGGAGGTCCAGGGTGGGTAGCGCGTTGAAGGTCACGGTGGCTGGTTGGCCCAACTGGATTTTGGCCGCGTCGGTCTCGCTGAAGCCGGCGACCACTTGCAGCGTGCTCAGGTCAGTGAGGGTGATGAACCCGGATGATGCGCCGCCTGAGGAAGCCGTGCTGCTGGAGCTCGACGAGCTGCCCGAACTGGACGAGCCACTGCTGGCCTGTTGACCGACCGTCCCGTTGATGGTCGACACCACCCCCGCCACCGGGGCGGTCAGGACGGTCTGGTTGTAGTTCGTCTGCGCCGTGCCGAGCTGGGCTTGGGCGTTGTCGACGGACGCCTGGTCGCTCGCCACCGTCGCGGCCGAGGGCGGTGCCTGCTTGACGGCGTTGGCGGCCGTGGTCGACTGCTGCGAGGTCTCAGCGCTGCGAATCTGCTGCTGGGCCGATTGGATCGACTCCTGGTCCTTGAGCTGGCCACCCGAGAGATTGGTCTGGGTGTTGATCACCCCATTCTGGGCCTGCTGGGTGGCCTGCTGGTCCTTGAGGGCCGCGGCCTGCTGGTTGGTCTGGGCCTGCTGGGTGGCCTGCTGGTCCTTGAGGGCCGCGGCCTGCTGGTTGGTCTGGGCCTGCTGGATGGCCTGCTGGTCCCTGAGGGCCGCAGCCTGCTGCGCGCTCTGGGCATTGGTCACGGCCGCCTGGTCGGCGGTCAGGGCCGAGGAATCCTGCTGGAGCTTGGTCGCGTCGCTGTTGACCTTGGTCTGGTCCTGGGCGACTTTCTGGTTGTCGGAGGCCAGCGTGTTCTGGTCGGTGGCGAGCGACGATTGGTCCGTCGACAGATCACCGTCGGCGGCGGCCGGCTCACCGGCGCAGGTGGCACCTGCGGGGGCAGCGGCCCCTCCGTCGTCGTGCACGGCCAGCTGATCGCAGGCCACCGCTTGTTGCTGGGCCTGGGCCGCGCTTTCGTCCGATGACAGGGCGGCGTTGTCCGCGTTGAGCTGGGACTGATCCGCGCTCTGCTGCGCGCTCTGGGCCTGCTGGTCCTGGGAGAGCTTCTGCTCGGCCGCCGTGACGGCCTGGGTCTGGCTGGTGGCGTCTTGGGCGGCGTTGGCCTGGGCGTTGGCGACGGCCTGGGCTTGGCTGGTGGCGTCTTGGGCGGCGTTGGCCTGGGCGTTGGCGACGGCCTGGGCTTGGCTGGTGGCGTCTTGGGCGGCGTTGGCCTGGGCGTTGGTCAAGGCCTCCTGGGCCTGGGTCACGGAGTTGGTCAGGGCCAGCGCGTCCTGGGCGGCGTTGGCCTGGGCCGTGCCCAATCCAGCGACGGCGGTGTCGACCGAGAGTTGAGCGAGCTGCGAGGCGACCTGATCCTGGGCTCGTTGCTGCGGGGTCTCTACCTGCTGGTCCTGCACCTGCTTGGCCTCGGCCGAGGCCAGCGACGCTTGCGCGCTCTGGAGCTGCGCTTGCTGTGCGGCGTTGTCGATCTTGGCCAGCACCTGGCCGGTGGCCACCTGCTGACCGGGCGTGACGTCGATCTCGGTCACGGTGCCGGTGCTGCCGAAGTTGAGACCGATCTGGGTGGCCGCGCTGGCGTTGCCCGTGGCCGTGACGCTCGACAGAACGGTCCCCTTCCGGACCGTCGCGGTGACCGTGGTCGCTTTGGGTGACGACGGTGGTCCCACCGTGGCGTACGCGGCGACGCCCACCCCGACGACGCCGGCAGCCAGCAGCGCAGTGAAGACCTGGCGGGACGCGGGCATGGCTCAGCTGGTACCGAGAGAGGTCGAGGTCGTGGTGCTACCTCCGCCACGACGGCCGACGCGGGGCGCCAGCGCCGCGCACTTGGCGTTGGCGGCCACGAAGGCGGGGTCGGACTGGTTGACCGACGTGATCAGCTGGCGCAGCCGCCCGCCCCCTCCACCGCCTGGCGGCTGGCCTGGCGGCGTGGTGGTCGAGGGCGTGGTCGAGGTGGCCGTGTAGGCCTGAAGGGCGGTCTTGAGCGCCGGGTAGCCGTTGTTGGCCAGGCAATCGGCGTAGTTACGCACCTGGCTCAGAAGCGCACCCGGGTTGGCTCCTCCGCCGACGAACTGAAAGCCAGCCGGCGCCTGGGACGCGCACGCGCTGAGGGCGGCCTGGCGGGCGGCCCGCTGCGCGGCGGGAACGGTCGAGCTGGGCCCGCCCGTGTCGCCACCGCCGCCGAAGCCGCCGCCCCCGCCCGTACCACCGCCCCCAAAGGCTCCGCCCGGGTTGCCGTTGGCATCGGTCGTGGGCGGGCTGGCCAGACGCTGGAGCAGCTGCGCCGGGGGGGTGTACCCGTGGCTGGTGAGACAGCTCACCCAGGCGGCGACGGCCGGGGGCAGGGTGCTCGACGTCGCCGTCGAGGACGCCTTGGATGCCCCGCCGCCACCGCAGGCGGCGAGGCCGGCGCTGATAGCGAGCAAGGACAGGAGCACGGTAACGCGGGTGCGCAGCACAGCGTTGAGCCAAGCAGACCTACCTTAAAACAGGCTGAGGACGGCCGAATACCCTCATGAGCCCCCGCTGGGCCCGAGCCAAGTCTTTAGTTGACCCGGCGCTCGTGTCCGACCCAGAACGGTTCGCGCAGCTCGCGTTTGAGGATCTTGCCCGACGGGTTGCGGGGCAGGACATCGATCGCGTCGACCGACGTCGGGCATTTGAAATGGGCCAGGCTGAGGCGGCAGTGCTCGATCAGCTCCGACGCTGACGCCGTCGTCCCGGGAGCGAACACCACGACGGCCTTGACCGTCTCACCCCACCGCTCGCTCGGCACGCCGATGACGGCGACGTCGGCCACCGCCGGGTGGCTCATGAGGACGTTCTCCACCTCCGCCGGGTAGATGTTCTCGCCTCCCGACACGATCATGTCCTTGATGCGGTCGTGCAGATAGACGAACCCGTCGCCGTCCACGAAGCCGGCATCGCCGGTGCGCAGCCATCCGTCGGGCGTGATAGTGCGCGCCGTCTCCTCGGGCTTGTTCCAGTAGCCGAGCATGTTCTGAGCTGACCTGGTCCAGATCTCACCTACCTCCCCGGTGGCTACATTGGAGCCGTCCTCCGCATTGACAATGCGCAGCTCGATGTAGGAGTACGGAACGCCACACGACCGCAGCCGGTGGCGATGGATCCCGTCGGCATCGTGCTGATCGGCCCGCAGGATGGTGATGGCGCCCGTCGTCTCGGTGAGCCCGTAGACCTGGGTGAAGGCGCAACCCATGACCTCGAGACAGCGCCGAAGCACATCGTCGCTGATTGGTGCGGCGCCGTAGAGGATCGACGTCAGGGACGAGAAGTCGGTCTGCCCGACCGCCGGCGCGTTGAGCAGGAACATGAGAACGGCCGGCACGACGAACGTGTGGGTGACCTGATAGCGGGGGATCAGGGACAGGATCTCGTCGGGGTCGACCTGGGGGAGCAGGACGGTGTGGGCGCCGACCGTCATGCCTGCCAGGGCCCAGCCGCTGCCGCCGATGTGGAACAACGGCATGGCCACGAGGTTGACGCTGGTCTCGTTGGCCCCCAGCTCAGCACCGAGGGTGGACATGGAGACGCCCATGTTGAGGTTGGTCAGCATGGCGCCTTTGGGCAGGCCGGTCGTACCCGATGTGTAGAGCTGGACGGCCACGTCCTCGGGCCTGTGCTGAGCCCCAGGGTCGGTCGACTCGAACGGGTGCTGCCAGTCGGCCAGTGACGGGTGCTTGTCGTGACCCCCACCGGCGATCACGATGCGGGTGACGGAACGCAGCTGATCTTCGAACGCCGCGAGTTGGGGAAGGAACTCGGCACCCACGACGAGGACCTTGGCCTCGGCGTCGTTGAGGATGTGCGCCATCTCAGGGGGAGCCAGCCGCCAGTTGACGGCCACGTACACGGCATTGAGCAGGGACGCCCCGAACAGCACGTCGAAATGGGCGGGCGTGTTTTTGTCGAGGACCGCGACCCGGTCCTGGCGGCCGACGCCGGCCGCCTCCAGGGCGCGGCTCGTCTTGCAGCTCCGCACGTAGACGTCATCCCAGCTGTCGGTGTGTCCCTGATACGTGAGCGCGGGCGCGTTCGGGGCCTCGTTGGCCCACCTCCGGATCAGGCCCGCCACTGACCATTCCACGCCGACAACGGTAGCTCCGGGACCTGGAAGCAGCCGGTTAACGTGCCCTGTGCCCGTCGAGCATGATCGAGCGATTCCCGTCGAAGGCGCCTTCAATTTTCGCGACCTGGGCGGCTACAGCGGTGCGGGCGGGCGAAGCGTGCGGTGGAGGCGCCTGTTTCGGGCCGACGGCCTACACCGAATCCCACCCGAGGCCGCCGCGGCGTTGCGCCACCTTGGGATCGTCACCGTCATCGATCTGCGCACGGCCGAGGAGGTCACGGCGCGGGGCCGGGTCCCTGACGAGCTTGGGGCAACCGACTACCACCACCTGCCGATGTTCGACGTGCTTCCCGACTGGTCCAACGTGGGCGATCTGGCCGACCCCGGCTTCCTCGCCGACCGGTACGCCGAGATGCTCGACGTTGGTCGCGCCACCGTTGGCACGGTGCTGCGCCTGCTGGCCGAGCCCAGCCAGCTCCCGGCTGTCTTTCACTGCGCCGCCGGCAAGGATCGCACCGGCATCGTCGCCGCCCTCGTGCTCGAGCTGCTCGGGGTGGAACGCAACACCGTCGTGGCGGACTACGCGCTGTCTCACGAGGCCATGGTCCGCCTGGACGAATGGGTGGCGGCTCGCAGCCCCGAGTACGTGGCCGTCCTCCGGGAGCGGCCGACGGTGGTGGGGGAGGCCCGCCCCCACACGATGGAGCGGTTCCTGGCCTTCGTCGACGACCGCTACGGCTCCGTGACCGGACTGGCCCAGGACCTCGGCGTGGGGGCCGAGCTGATCGCCCGATTGCAGGCCAACCTCCTCGAGCTCGACGCCTCCTAACGCCCGACGCCACCCTGCTCGCGTCGGTGGGCGAGGTAGGCCCCGCCGAGGGCAAGGACGGCGACCACGATGGTGCTCGGGATCAAGTACGCGTTGAAGACGTGCAGGACGCTGTCGATCTGGCTGCCCAACACACCGCCGAGCCAGCGGAACAGCATCACCACGGCCAGGGTGCGAACGACGGCGATGACGACAAACGCCCCGACGGGCATCTCGGCGATGCCGGCCAGCGTGCTCACCACCCGTCCGGTGAATGCGATCAGGCACGGGTAGGCGGCCCGCTGGAAGAGCCGGTCGACCGTGCGCACCGTGCGGGTTCCCAGATGAGGCTCGAGGCGGGCCAGGGCCCGGTCGCCGTACCAGTGCCCAGCCAGAAAGAAGAGGGGGTCGCTGGCCAGGCGCCGCAAGGTGCCCACGATGACGTAGGGCACGACGGCGCTGTGGCGGGCCAGCAGCAGGTTGCGGTCGGCGGCGTCGAGCCACAGCATGACGATCGGATGATGTGGAGCGAGGGTCGGGGTGAGGATCGAGCCCGCGATCCCGAGCAGGATGGACAGGCCGATCCCGGACCACAGGAGCCACTCGGCAGTGGGCGAGATGGGACCCTCGCCGGAGGGGGTTCGGGCTCGCCTCACCACCCCATCTTGACCGCCGGCAGCGGCCGGTAGCGTGCTGGGGCCATGCCCGCCTTCCCTGTTCGCACGCGGGTGGCGGCGCGTCTGGGACGGGCCACGGCCGGGCTCTCCCGCCGGCTCGGGCGGGGCGATGGGACCGTCATCGGCGGTCGGGTGAGCCTCCTGGTCGATCCTCGGTCGCTAGAGCGATTGGGCCAAGGGCGATGGATCGCCCTGGTGAGCGGCACCAACGGCAAGACCACCACCACCAGGCTGCTCACCGCGGCGCTGGCCACCCGGGGACCGGTTGTCACCAACCCGCAGGGCTCCAACCTGCCGCCCGGCCTGGTGGCCGGGCTGGGCTCGGCAGTCACGCCAGACGGTTCGCCGGCCGCCCTCGAGGTCGACGAGGGCTGGCTCCCGAAAGCGATGACGGCTCTCGCCCCGGCTGTCGTCTGCCTGCTCAACCTCAGCCGGGACCAGCTCGACCGGGTCGCCGAGGTGCGTCATATCGCCGATCGCTGGCGGGCTGCCGTGACCGGGTCGCCGTCGACGACGGTGGTGGCCAACGCCGACGACCCCCTGGTGGTGTGGGCCGCGGCCACCGCCGCCTTGCCCGTTTGGGTGGCCGCGGGCCAGCCGTGGCGTGAGGACGCCACCGGGTGTCCCTCCTGCGGCGGCCAGATCGTGTTCGACGGGCCGGTGTGGGCGTGCGCGTCGTGCGGGTTTCGGCGCCCGGAGCCAGCCGTCTCGGTGGGGCCGGGGGGCCTGGTCACAGCCGAGGGCACGTTCGCCTTCTCGCTGTTGTTGCCTGGCCGCGCCAATCAGGCCAACGCGGCCATGGCGGCCACGGCCGCGGGCCTGGCCGGGGTCGACCCAGCCACGGCCTTGGGGGCCATGGCGACCATGACCGACGTCGACGGTCGGTACCGGCGGGTTGCGGTCGGCGGGGTCGAGGCCAGGCTGCTGCTGGCCAAGAACCCGGCCGGCTGGCTGGAAGTGTTCGACATGCTCGCCCCCGCGCCCAACCCGGTCGTCGTCGTGATCAACGCCCGCATCGCCGACGGGCGCGACCCGTCCTGGCTCTGGGACGTCCCCTTCGAGCGCCTGGTCGGGCGACCGGTCGTGGCGGCGGGGGAGCGGGCCCGCGATCTGGCCGTGCGCATGCGCTACGCCGGCCTCGATGTGCGCCGCATCGAGGATCCGCTGGCCGGGGTGGCGGCTCTGAGCCCCGGCCCGGTGGACGTGGCGGCCAACTACACGGCCCTGCGCCAGCTCGACGTCAGGTTGAGGTCGAGGTCGGGCTGTGGTTGAGTCAACGGTCAGCCTGGCTGTCGTGTTCCCCGACCTGCTGGGGACGTACGGCGACGGCGGCAACGCCACCATCCTGGCCCAGCGGCTGCGGTGGCGGGGGATCGCGGCCGACGTGCTGACCGTCGGGCTCGGCCGCCCGCTGCCGTCCTCGTGCGACGCGTATCTGCTCGGCGGAGGTGAGGATGCCCCGCAGGCGCTGGCCGCGGCCGAGCTGCGGGCCGGCGGAGCGCTGGCCCAGGCCGTTGAACGGGGCGCCGTCGTTCTGGCCGTTTGTGCCGGTCTGCAGGTGGTGGGTACTCGCTTCCTCACCGCTGACGGGCTGCGTGACGGCGTGGGGCTCGTCGACCTCGAGACCGTCCGGGGGTTGCCGCGACGGGCGGTGGGTGAACTGGTGGTGGAACCGGCGGGGGTGCTCGGCGTCCCGACGTTGTCGGGCTACGAGAACCATGCCGGCCTCACTCGCCTCGGGCCCGGGGTGACCCCGTTGGGACGGGTGCGGGCCGGCATCGGCAATGGCGCCGACTCGGTCGACGGCGTGGTGGCTGGGCGCATCCTCGGCACCTACCTGCACGGCCCGGTTCTGGCCCGCAACCCGGCCTTGGCCGACCTGTTGCTCACCTGGGTCGTGGGTGAACTGCCGGCCGCCGATCCGGCGCTGGCCGCCGCGGACCAAGAGGCGGCCGGCCTGCGCGCTGACCGCCTCGAGGCGGCTCATGCTGCAGGGCCCCGGTGGCGCCGGTTCAGACGGCGCGCGGCTCCCAGCGAAACCGCCGCACGGCGATGACCGTGAAGAGGACCAGCCAGGCGCCCATGACGCCGTAGGCCGAACCGAGGTGGGTGATGGCCCCCAGCCCGTGCACCTTGGGGGCGAGCTGGGTGGTCCCTCCCCGTAAGGCGGGCACGGTGCGGGTGTGGACGAAATCGAACCCGAGATACCCGGCCCGGACGGCTTCAAGAGACCAGCGAACCGGGAACACGTTGGCCACCACCTTGAGCCACCCGGGCTCGCTCTGAAAGTTGAAGAACACGCCAGAGATGAACTGCAGGACGAGGAATGGCACCTGCACGATGGCCGGCCCGGAGTCGGCGTTGGGGATGAACGCGGTGAAGGCCACGCCGCCCATCGAGAACACCACGATGGCGGCCAGCACGGCCACGAGAAAGGCGACCGGGTTACGCGGCAGGATCGTGCCGAACTCGATCCGGCCCAGGACGAGCACGATGACGACCTGGATGGCGACGATCACGACCGAGCTGAGGACCTTGGCCGCGAAGAGAGGCCCGGCGCCCAGCGGCGTGCCCCGCAGACGCTTCAACACCAGAAGGTCGCGCTGGAAGGCGATGCTGATGGAGAGGTTGTTGAACGTCGACGAAAGGACGGAGATGCCGATCATCCCCGAGACGAAGTAGCTCGTGAACTTGATGCCCGGCGCGACGTTGCCGATGCCGTGGAAGAGCGCGCCGAACAGCAACACCAACAGGATGGGCAGAGCGAACGAGAAGGACGCGGCCTGGCGGTTGCGCCAAAAGCTCCTCTGCTCCACGCGGAGCTGCGCGGCGGTGAGCCGCATCTGGTCGATCACGGCTCGTCGTCCGCCGAGGCCGCGGCCACGATCGAGAGATACACGTCTTCGAGGGTCGGTCGTTCCACCCGGAAGCCGCTGAGTTCCAACCCCCGGTCGAGCGCCCAGCCGGTGATGGCGTGGCTGGTGCGAAGAAGGTCGGAGGATCGGATCTGGATGAGGTCCTCGTCCTGATGAACCTCGGCGTCGGAGGGCAGCGGCGGCAGCTCGGCCAGGCCGACACCCGGCGGCAGCGTGAAGCTCACGACGCCTGGCGCCTGCTCGCGCCCGCCGATCTCCGACGGCGATCCTTGGGCGACGATGCTCCCCGCGGCCACGATCATGATCCGGTCGGCCAGGGCCTGGGCCTCCTCGAGATAGTGGGTGGTGAGGAACAGGGTGAGGCCCCCTCCCACAAGTCCGTCGATGAGGGCCCATGCCGCCCGGCGGGCCGAAGGATCGAAGCCGGTCGTGGGCTCGTCGAGGAACAGCACCTCGGGCCGGCCGACCAGGCCGAGGGCGAGGTCGAGGCGGCGGCTCTCGCCTCCGGAGAGGTTCTTGGCCCGCACGTCGCGGCGTGTTTGCAGCCCGACGGAGGCGATGACGTCATCGGCCGCCAACGGGTTGGGGTAGAAGCGGCGCCAGGCGTCCACCAGCTCGGTCACCGTGAGCTCGGGCGGGAACCCAGCTTCCTGCAGGACGATGCCGACACGCCGCCGGAGACCCGCGCCGCCCGCGATCGGGTCCAGGCCCAGCACGGTCGCTCTTCCCGACGTGGGGCGCCGGTAGCCCTCGAGGATCTCGACCGTCGTCGTCTTCCCAGCGCCATTGGGACCGAGGAACGCTACCGATTCCCCTCTGGCCACCGAGAACGACACCCCTTTGAGCGCGGGGAACGCGCCGTAGGACTTGCGGAGGTCGACGACCTCGATGGCCGGATCCGGCACGGCCGGACCTTACCGGGCGGGCGCCGGCCCAGGCTCAGAACTTGGGGACGTACGCCCCGCTGCCCATGGCCGCCGACTCCTCGTAGGTGAGGGATTCGTCGACCCCACCGCGTACCTCGGTGACCCAGTCCAGCCGGTCGCGCATGATGCGACTGACCCCGGCCTGCAAGGTGGTCGAGCTGATGGCACACGAGCTGCACGACCCCTGCAGCTGAACCTCGACGACGCCACTCTCGACGTCGGCGTCCACGAGCGCGAGGTCGCCGCCGTCGGCCTGCACGGCCGGCCGGATGAGCTCGATCAGCTCGTGGAGGGCGTCGAGACGCCGGTTGCGTTCGTCGTCGGAGAGCACACGAGGTTCAACGACCATGGGCCCAGTCTGCATTCCCGGCCGGCCGTTAGTGGAATCGGGGCTCCTCCCAGTCAGGAAAGATCTCCGGGCGGTCGTCCTGCGGAGACAGGACGAAGCGGGGCGGGCGCTTCTCCAGAAAGGACATCACGCCCTCGCGCACGTCTGCCATCTGGCCGAGTTGGTACACCGCACGGGAGTCCGCCCGGTGGGCTTCCATGGGGTGGCTGGCCCCGAGCATGCGCCACAGCAACTGGCGGGAGAGCGAGACCGAGAGAGCCGAGGTGTTCTCGGCGATCTCCGTGGCCAGGGCGCGCGCCGCAGGCAGGAGTTCGGCGGGCGGGTGGACGCTGCGGACCAAACCGGCCTCGAGCGCCTCGGCGGCGGGGAACATCCGCCCGGTGTAAATCCACTCCGCGGCCCGGCTGATGCCCACCAGCCGGGGCAGGAACCAGCTCGACGCGGCCTCCGGCACCAGCCCGCGCCGGGCGAAGACGAAGCCGAGGCGCGCCTGCTCGGAGGCCAGACGGATGTCCATCGGCAGCGTCATGGTGATGCCCACCCCTGCCGCCGGCCCGTTGATGGCGGCGATCACGGGCTTGGTGCAGTCGAAGATGCGCAGCGACAGCCGTCCGCCGCCGTCTCGGGGCGTTTCGCCTTCGGTGCGAGGCCTGGCCACGACCGCTTCCTCGGCGCGGGCATCGAAGCTGGAGGCGCCGGCGGACAGGTCAGCGCCGGCACAGAACCCCCGGCCGCGTCCCGTCACGATGACGGCGCGGATGTCGTCGTCGGCGTCGGCCCGGTCGAAGGCGTCGACCAGCTCGTACATCATCTGGGCGGTGAACGCGTTGAGCACGTCGGGCCGGTCGAGGGTGATGGTCAGGATCCGGTCCCGGACCTCGTAGGCGATCTGGCTGTAGTCCATGGCCGCATCATGGCCCAGGACGGGCCGGGGATCAGCGGCCGGCGGCCTCGGCGCTCAAGCGGGCCCGTTTGGCGTTGGCTGTCTGGCGTCCTCGGATGGCCTGATCGAGCACAACCTTGCGAAGGCGCACGGAGGACGGCGTGACCTCCACGCACTCGTCGTCGCGGATGAACTCGAGCGCCTGCTCCAATGACAGCAGGCGGGGCGGGATGAGCTTGACTGTGACCTCCGACGTGGACGACCGGATGTTGTTGAGCTTCTTCTCCTTCGCCGGGTTGACGTCCATGTCGTCGTCCCGGGCGTTCTCGCCGACGATCATCCCCTCATAGACCTGCACCCCGGGTCCGGTGAACATCGAACCGCGCTCTTGCAGGTTGAGCAGCGCGAACGCGGTGGTCGGGCCGGCGCGGTCGGCGACGAGGCTGCCGGTGGGACGGGTGCGGAGCTCGCCGTGCCACGGCTCGAAACGGTCGAAGACGTGATGCAGGATGCCGGTGCCGCGGGTCTCGGTCAGAAACTCCGTTCGGAACCCAATGAGCCCGCGCGCCGGCACCAGTTCCTCCATCCGCACCCAGCCGGTGCCGTGGTTGACCATGTGCTCGAGGCGACCCTTGCGCAAGGCCAGTAGCTGGGTCACCACGCCGACGTACTCGTCGGGGATGTCGACGGAGACCCGTTCAACCGGCTCGTGGAGACGCCCGTCGATGGTGCGAGTCACGACTTGCGGCTTGCCCACGGTGAGCTCAAACCCCTCGCGACGCATGATCTCCACCAGGACCGCTAGCTGCAGCTCACCCCGACCCTGCACCTCCCACGTGTCGGGCCGCTCGGTGGGCAGGACGCGAATGCTCACGTTGCCGACGAGCTCGGCGTCGAGACGACTCTTGATCAGGCGGGCGGTGAGCTTCTTGCCCTCCTGTCCGGCGAGGGGCGAGGTGTTGACGCCGATAGTGACCGAGAGCGAGGGCTCATCGATGACCAGCACGGGCAGGGGACGGGGGTCTTCCGGGTCGGCCAGCGTTTCGCCGATGGTGACGTCCGGAAGGCCCGCGATGGCGATGATCTCGCCGGGCCCCGCCTCGGCCGCGTCGACTCGATCCAACGCCTCGGTGACGTACAGCTCGGTCACCTTGACCCGCTCGATGGTGCCGTCGATCCGGCACCACGCCACTTGCTGGCCTTTTCGCAGCGTGCCGTGCTGGATCCGGCACAAGGCCAGGCGGCCGACGTAGGGCGACGCGTCGAGGTTGGTCACCAGTGCCTGCAACGGGTGGTCGGGATCGAAGACCGGCGCGGGGATGGTGTCGAGGAGGGCGTCGAGGAGCGGGCCGAGATCGGTGCTCGCCCCGTCGAGTTGGCGAGAGGCGCGACCGGCCCGAGCGTTGCAGTAGACGATGGGGAACTCGATCTGATGCTCGTCGGCGTCGAGGTCGAGGAACAAGGCGTAGATCTCGTCCAGCACTTCGGCGATGCGGGCGTCGGGGCGGTCGATCTTGTTGATGACCACGATGCACGGGAGGTGGGCCTCGAGGGCCTTGCGCAGCACGAAGCGGGTCTGAGGCAGGGGCCCCTCGCTGGCGTCGACCAGCAACAGGATGCCGTCAACCATGGCCAGGCCCCGCTCGACCTCTCCGCCGAAGTCGGCGTGGCCGGGAGTGTCGACGATGTTGACCTTGGTGCCCTTGTAGTGGACCGAGGTGTTCTTGGCCAGGATCGTGATGCCCTTCTCGCGCTCGAGATCCATCGAGTCCATAACCCGGTCGTTGACGTCCTGGTTGGCGCGGAACGCGCCGGACTGCCAGAGCATGGCGTCGACCAGGGTGGTCTTGCCGTGGTCGACGTGGGCGACGATGGCCACGTTGCGGAGGTCTTGGCGCACAGGCACAGAAGGAGCATCCTACCGGCCGGGCTGCCGGGCCTCGGGGCCTGTGCCAGGCTGCGGCCGTGGAGATCCTGGTGCTGGGCGGCACAGTGTTCCTCGGGCGTCACCTCACGCAGGCGGCGCTGGAGCGGGGCCATCGCCTGACGTTGTTCACCCGAGGCCGGCACGGCGCGGCGCTCTTCCCGGAGGCGGAGCACCTCCGCGGCGACCGGGACGGTTCCCTGGACGCTCTCTGCAACCGGCGCTGGGATGCGGTGATCGACACGAGCGGCTACGTGCCGCGAACGGTGGACGCGTCGGCCCGACTGCTGTCCGACGCGGCCGAGCACTACTGCTTCGTGTCGACCGTTTCTGTGTACGCCGACCTCTCGAAACCTGGGGTTACCGAGGACGCGCCGGCCGGACAGCTCGAGGACCCCTCTGTCGAGGAGGTCACCGGCGAGACGTACGGGCCGCTCAAGGCAGCCTGCGAGGTGGCCGTCGAGGCCGCGTTCTCGGGGCGCGCCGCCGTCGTGCGCCCGGGGCTCATCGTGGGCCCGTTCGACCCGAGCGCCCGCTTCGCCTACTGGCCGCTGCGCTTTGCCCGCGGCGGCCCGGTCCTCGTCCCCGCCCCGCAGGATGCGCCGGTGCAGTTCGTTGATGGGCGCGACCTGGGCGAGTGGCTGATCACCGTGGCCGAACGCCGGGTCACGGGCGTCTTCAACGCCACGGGCCCGGTGCCGGCTCTCACCATGGGCGGCCTGGTAGACGCGGCAATGACGGTCGCCCCGCCGGGAACACAACTGGTGTGGGTGGACGAGGACTTCCTGCTCGAGCACGACGTGAGCCCGTGGGTGGGTCTGCCGTTGTGGCTTCCGGCCGCGGCCGACGCCCTCGGAATGAGCACCGTGAACTGCAGCCGGGCGATCGAGGCCGGCCTGACGTTCCGGCCGGTCGAGCAGACCGTCGCTGACACGCTGGCCTGGGCCCGGGACGAACGCGACGTCGCGCTGCCCGACGGGGCGCCGACCCTGTCCGAGGCGAGGGAGGCCGAGTTGCTGGCCGCGTGGGCCCGCCGCGCCGGAGCGGCCTGACCCCCTGGGTCAGAGAGCGGCCCAGGCGGCGCGCTCGTCACCCATCGGGTCGTCGAGCACTCGGCAGGGAGACCCGAGCTCCATGGTGGCTCTGCGCCCCGTCTCGTAGCGCGGCCAGGGCGGGAGATCGTCGTGGGCGGGATCGCCGCTGGCGGCGAAGGCCATCCAGGCACGGTGCATGCGGGCCGCCAGCTCCGGGCCACCGGGCGGGTTGCCGGTGAAGAGTTCGACGCCCGCTCGGGAGAGGTTGTCGAACACGAACGGGATCTCCATGCCGTGGCAGGAGCCGAGGGCGCCGCCGAACGCCGTCGAGCGCATGGTGAACAGATAAGCCCAGCACTCCGTGGCCACCGAAGACTGCGCCTCGAGGAGGCGGATAGCCGGGATCCGGAACACGAGATCGGTGGCCATCGCCGTCCAGATGTCGGTGCCGCTTGCCCCCGGCCGAGACCGCTGGTACAGCTCGACCATGGCCGGGGCCCGGTCGCCGAGAAAGACTCGGGCCCGCTCGACCACCACGTCGGGGTCGACCTCCTCCTGGGCCGCGTCGAGCAGGCTGAACAGCTTCATCTCCTCCAGCGTGGTGCCGCACAGCACGGCGACATCAGCGGCCGAGCCCGCCGCCACCGCGTCCAGAGGGGCCTGGGGGAGCGCCACCCCGTCGACGACGGGTTGATAGGCCAGCGCCCGGCCGCTGTAGCGGGAGGCCACGACCTCCTGGGCAACAAGCAGCTGCTCGAACGGCATCGACTGCAGCGGGCTCGGATCGCCGGGCGGCAGCCCCAGCGCTTCGAGGGTCTCGACGGCCACCCGCGTCGCGAACTCGCGACTGGAGACGTTGGCGCAGGCGCCGCTCTGGGGGATGGCACGACGGAACAGGCCCCGCGCCGCGGGCAGCCCGAGCAGGGTGCCGACACTCATGCCACCGGCAGACTCGCCGAACACCGTCACGTTGGCCGGGTCGCCGCCGAAGTTGGCGATGTTGTCGCGCACCCACCGCAGCGCGCACACCTGGTCGAGGATCCCGCAGTTGCCCGAGGAGGCGTAGGCCTCGCCGCCCAGATCGGCGAGGTGGAGGAAGCCGAGCGGTCCCAGCCGGTAGTTGAGGCTGACGACCACCGCATCACCGGAGCGGACGAAGGTGCGGCCGTCGTACCAGGGAATGGATCCCGACCCGGTCATGAACCCGCCGCCGTGGATCCATACCAGGACGGGCCGGCGCCGGTCACCGCCGCCGTTGGTCCACACGTTGAGGGTGAGGCAGTCTTCGCTGACCACGTTCTCGCCGCCCCAGAGCCGCTCCATGACGCCGGGGTTTTGCGGGGCGCTCGGACCGTACGACGTCGCGTCGCGCACACCCGGCCACGGTGCAGGGGGCTGGGGCGGGCGGAAGCGAAGCCGGCCGACGGGCGGGGCGGCGAACGGGATACCGCGAAACAGCACCACATCGCCGTCGCGGCTCCGCCGGCCCTGCACGTAGCCGGCGGCGGTCTCCACCACGGTCGGGTCCATGCGCCGAGTCTCGCGCCGGTTCCGCAGGTCGGCGGTCTGGTGGTGTCAGGATGGACCCGTGCGGCGCTTGGGCCTGGTGGCTGTCCTCACCGTCGCCGCCATCGTCGTGCCGGCGGCGCCGGCCTCAGCGCACACCGTCAGCGGTGCCGGTGCGACCAATTTCAAGACGACCCTGACCGCAGTCACACCCCCGGTGGCCGGCCTCAAGGTGTCGGTCGTCGAGAACGGCAGCCGCCTGGAGCTGACCAACGCGTCAGCGACCGACGTCGTGGTACTCGGCTACGAAGGCGAGCCATATTTGCGGGTCGGCCCGGCCGGGGTTTTCGCCAACCTGAAGTCGCCGGCCCTGTATCTCAACACCACCAGGCAGGGCGGCACCCCCAACCCGGACGCCGACCCCACGGCGCCAGCCGTCTGGAAGCGGATCCTGGGTGGGACCACGGTTCGCTGGCACGACCACCGCGTCCATTGGATGGGAGGCAGGCCGCCTCCCGAGGTGCGCCGGGCGCCCGGCGTAGGGCACGTGGTGTACCCGGCGTGGACCGTCGAGCTGCGGCAGGGCACCACGCCGATCACCGTCACGGGGACCCTGACCTGGGTGCCGGGGCCGAGTCCCTGGCCGTGGGTTGGCCTGGCCGTGGCGCTGGCGTTGGCCGTCATCGTGGCCGCTCTCAGCAAGCGGTGGGCCCTGTCGCTGGCCGCGGCGGTCGTCGTGCTGGTGGCCACCGACGTGCTGCACGCCGTCGGGATCGGGCTGGCCTTCGCCGGGTCGGAGGCCCACCGGCTGCAACTGATCCTGGCCGCCAGCTACTACTCGCTGGTGGCGTGGGTCGTGGGCGGCGTCGCGGTCTACCTGCTGGCCCGGCGCAACGTCGACGGCCTGTTTGCCGCCACCTTCACTGCCGTCGTCATCGGGTTGTTCGGTGGTGTGGCCGACCTCACCGTGCTCTACCGCTCCGAGGTGCCCTCCGCCATGCCGACCGACGTGGCCCGGGGCGTGGTGGCCTGCGCCCTGGGCCTGGGCGCCGGACTGACGGTAGGCGCGGTGCTGGCGGCCCGCCGCAACCGCGAGCCGGTGCAGCTGGCGGCCTAACTCGTCCGCCGTGGATTCCGAATTTTCCGCTTTGGTTCCTCACCCCATCTGCCGAAACAACCAAGGTGGACTTGCCACGCCGGCTGCTTGCCGTGGGGTGCGTCGCCATGCTCGGCTGGGTGGCGTGGTCTGGCGCGGCCTTGGCCCAGGTGCCGCTGCCGCCGGTGACCAGGGCATTGACCACGCACCCCGTGACCCTCTCGTCCGTCACCGTCCCCCCGGTCACCTTGCCGGCCGTGCCGCTCCCGCCCGTCACCCTTCCGGGCATCACGCTTCCCGGGCGGCCGTCGCCGGCGCCGGGCCACACCGCCGCCGGCCCGACCAAGCCGGTGATCGTCCCTGCGCCGTCGGCGCCGCCGACCGCTCGGCCGGTCACGACGACCCTCACCACGCACCTCCGACCCGTGCACCGGGCGCAGGCCCCCACGGCCGCGCCCCGGGCTGCGGGCGGCACCCGTTCGGCGCCGGCCGGACCCGGGGCCACCATTGCCAAGGCCCCCGCCGCGCTGGCGCTGCGATCAGCCCGTGACCTCTCGGCGCCGCTGGGCGTGGCGGGGCTGGTCGGGGTCTTCCTGGTCGTGCAGGGCTGGCTCGACAGTCGCGACCCGAAGTTGGTCGACGCGCCGGTCGGGACCGATGACGACGTGATCCAGTTCGCATGACGACGCCGACCGCCTCGCCGCTCTCGCGTCGCAGCGAGCTCGTGTCCCTGGCTGAGCGCATGGGCGCGTTGCAAGCGCTCCGGCTGTGCATGGTGGCGGTGGTGGTGGTGGCCGCCTCGCTCGCCCCGGACCTGGCCGGGGCATCGACCCGCAGCCTCGTTCCGCTGGCCGCCGGCTACGCCGCTCTGCAGGTCACGGCCGAGCTCGTGCGTCGTATCGCCGGAGGCCGCGGCCTGGCCGTGGTGGGCGCCATGCTGCTGTGCGACGGCGCCTTCGTCACCGCCGTGCTCTACCGCACCGGCGGTCCGGCCAGCTATCTGTCGTTCCTCGTCGAGCTGCACTTGATCGCCGTGAGTCTGCTGGTCAGTTACCGCACCGGGCTCAAGCTGGCCCTCTGGTACACGGTGCTGTTCAGCGTCGGCCATTACGCCCACGCCGCCGGGCTGCTTCCTGGTGTGCAAGCGGGGCGTGCCGTTGTCGGCGGGTTCGGCCGCAGCGAGATCTTCGGCCTGCTGGCGTTCTGGCTGGTGGCCGTCGCCACCGCCGTGTTCTCGTCCCTCAACGAACGCGAGCTCCGGCGCAGCAAGGTGCAGTTGCGAGCCCTGGCTGCGTTGTCGGCCGAGCTGACCGAGAATCTCTCCGCCGATCGCGTCCCCGAGCTGCTCCTCGACCGTCTCCTCACCACCTTCGGGATGGTGCGCGGCGCCGTCGTGCTGGCCGAGGCCGACCATCTGGCGGTGACCACGATGGCCGGCCGTGAGGTCGTACGCCGGGTGGAAGGCACCGGGCCCTGGCCCGATGCGGTCGCCCGTCAGGCCGTTGAGCGCCGGGCCCCCGTGCTGCTGCGCCAGCTCGGTCGGGCCAACCCCGTGCTTGACGAGGCGCTGGCCGGAGCCCGCAACGTGATCGTGCTCTCGCTCACCACGGGCAGCGAAGTCCTGGGCGTCGTGGCCCTCGAACGCGGTGGTCGGCCCACGCTCGGTGTCCCGTCGCGGACGCTGGAGATGCTCGGACAGTTCACCGCCCACGGCGCGCTGGCCTTGCGCACGGCCGCGCTGCACAGCGAGGTCCGGCGGCTGGCGACCACGGATTCGCTCACCGGGCTTTTCAATCGCCGGGTATTCGACGAAGCCCTCGATCGGGAGGTCGCGCGGGCCGTACGCCGAGGCTCGGCGATGTCGCTCGTGCTCATCGACGTCGACCATTTCAAGGCCGTCAATGACAACCACGGTCACCAAGTCGGTGACGAGGTGCTCCGCGCCGTCGGCCATGCGGTCCAGCATGCGGCCCGCTCGTCGGATGTCGCCGCGAGGTTCGGAGGCGAGGAGTTCGTACTTCTGCTTCCCGATTGCGGCCAAGCCGAGGCGGTGCTGGCCGCTGAGCGCCTGCGCCTGACCATCGCCCGGGCGCCCAGTCCCGTGAAGGTCACGGCCAGCGCCGGAGTGGCGGTCGTCCGAGGCGGCACCGGTCAGATCGTGGATCGCAGCGCCCTGCTGCGGGCGGCCGACGAGGCGTTGTACGCGTCCAAGCGAGCCGGTCGCGACCGAACGACCGTGTACGGGTCACGGCGCCGCCGCCCGGCTCGGGTCGGTGAACCTCAGCGACTGGCCGGGGCGCGAGGGAGCCGCGACGACGGATGACGGGCGCGGGCCCCGTCCTCATCTCCGCTCCTGAGACGCACGCATTGCGCCGTCGGGTTCTACGCGGTGCCGACCCCACCGTCGACGTGCGCTTTGATCTGGACGTCGTGGAGTTGGCCTTCCACCTCGGCGTGCGAGCCGAGACGGGCGAGCTGGAAGCCGTGGCCACGTTCGGACCGGCGCCGTTGCCGCCGCCCATTACGGTAACGGCCACGTTCCCCTGGCAACTCCGCGGCATGGCGGTGGCCCCCGAACGTCAAGGCCACCGGCTGGGCACCCTGTTGCTGGCCGACGGCGTCGCCCGGGTGAGGGCGCAGGGCGGCGACGTGCTCTGGGCCAATGCCCGCGACACCGCGCTCGGCTTCTACCGGCAGGCCGGATGGACCACTGTGGGCGACACCTTCATGACCGACATCGGGGTTCCCCACACGCTGGCCGTGATCGTGCTCGGCGATCAGTAGGCGGCGATCCCCTGCAGCGACAGCCGGGGCCCGTACCGCGGCGGCCTCGGCGCGCCGAGCATGAGCAGGCGGCACACCCGACCCCGCTGCCCGCGCCACGGCTCGAGGAGCTCGAGCATGCGTTGGTCGGTGCCCCGCGGCTCGCCCGTCAAGGCGTAGCTCACCACGTGCTTGAGCCAGTAGTCGCCCACGCTCACCGCGTCGGGATCCCCGAGCGCGGCGTGGCACACCTCGTTGATCGTCCAGACCCCGACCCCCGGGAGGGCGCCCAGACGCCGGCGGGCCTCGGCCGGTGACAGGCGCGTGCATTCCTCCACGCGACCGGCGTGGGCGGCGGCGATCTTGATGGTGGCCGCCCGCCGGTGTTCGACTCCCCAACGGTGGAACGCCCACGACGGCAGCGACGCGAGCCACCGCGGCTCCGGCGGCAGGAGGAGCGCGGTGGGGCCCGGGGCCCGCCGCCCGGCGGCGCGGACCAAGGCGACGAAGGCAGCTCGGGCCTCGAGACCGATGACCTTTTGCGCGAGCACGGTCGGGACGAGGGCTTCGAGCACGGCGTTGGAGCGGCCCAGCCGCAACCCGGCGAAGCGGCGCTCCAACTCGCGCACCAAAGGGTGGGCCCGGGCCAAGGGGGGCTGGTCGTCGGCCGCGCCGATCAGGTCGGGTACCGCGTCGAGCGCGGCCTCGGCGCCCGAGCCCCACGCCGTGGCCTTGACCTGGTCGGGTCCAACCTGACGGAGCCGCACCGTGGCCGGACCGGCCGCGGTCGTCGATGCCCGCCACACTCCGGTGCGGTCGATGCGCAGGCACGGGTCGCGGCTCCCGCCGAACCGCAGTGGACCCAGAACGAGTCCGAGATCGAGCGGCCCGTCGGTGGCAACGGTGCGCTCGATCATCGGGCGCACCCTACGGGCCCGGGAAGTCATTGTGGTGGCTCGCACCCGCCGTGGCAGGCTGCGGGGCGTGAGCCATCTGTGGGGCGACCTGACCTGGCGCGGCCTGGTGCACCAGAGCACCGATCCCGAGCTGGCCGCGCTCCTCGACCAGCGGGGACTCACCGGCTACGTCGGGTTCGATCCGACCGCACCGAGCCTGCACGTCGGCAGTCTGCAGCAGATCCTGCTGTTGGTCCGCCTGCAACAGGCCGGGCACGCTCCCGTGGCTCTGGCCGGCGGCGGCACGGGCCTGGTCGGTGATCCGAGCTTCCGCGCCGACGAGCGTCCTTTGCTCACGTCCGAGGAGCTGGCCGCCCACCTCGACGGCATCCGGTCCCAACTCGAACGCTTTCTCGACTTCAGCGCCGGCGCCGGGTCAGCCCGAGCTCGGCTGGTCGACAACGGGGAGTGGCTGGGTCAGCTGCGGTTGCTCGACTTTCTGCGTGATGTGGGCAAGCACTTCACCGTCAACGCCATGATGGCCAAGGAGTCGGTCCGGGCCCGGCTCCAGGAGCGCGACCAGGGGATCTCGTTCACCGAGTTCACCTACATGCTGTTGCAGGCCTTCGACTTCTTGCATCTCTTCGAGACCTACGACTGCCGCCTGCAACTGGGCGGGAGTGATCAGTGGGGCAACATCACGATGGGCATAGACCTGATCCGGCGGCTCCACGGGGTGACCGCGTACGGGCTGACGTCGCCGCTCGTGGTCAAGGCGGACGGGTCGAAGTTCGGTAAGACCGAAAGCGGCACAGTGTGGCTCGACGCCGAGCGCACGAGCCCGTACGCGTTGTACCAGTACTTCGTTCGTACCGAGGACAGCGCGGTGGGCGATTACCTGCGTCGGCTCACCCTGTTGTCGCGCGAGACCATCCTCGAACTCGATTCGGCCGTGGCCACTCGGCCCGAACGGCGGGAGGCGCAGCGGGCCTTGGCCGCCGCCGTCACGACGCTGGTGCACGGGGCGGAGGAGGCGAGGCGAGCCGAGCGGGCCGCGGAGGTGTTGTTCAGCGAGGAGATCGCGTCGCTCGACGAGCCGACACTGGTGGCCGCGTTGGGCGACGCGCCGTCGACGGACCTTTCCCGTTCGGACTTGGGGCGCCTGGACGTGGTGGACGCGCTGGTGCGCACGGAATTGGTGTCGTCGAAAGGCGCGGCGCGGCGAGCGGTTCAGCAGGGGGGCGTGTACGTCAACAACCGCAGGGTCGACGGGGTCGAGGCGACGATCGGTGTCGAGGATCTCCTTCACGATCGCTACGTGATCCTGCGGCGTGGGCGCAAGGACCAGCACGTGCTGCGCTTCGGGTAGCCCGCTGGACGCTTGCCGCGTCGGCGGGCGGCCGTAAGGGGCGGGAGCCGGTCAGGGGCGGGCGCCGGTCAGGGGCGCACGGCTCCGGCGATTCTGGCGGCCACGTCGGCCATGGCCTGCTCATTCTCGTAGCGGTGCCGCGGCCAGAAGAACCCGCGCAGCCCGTCCTTGGGGTTCCTCGGCACGACGTGGACGTGAACGTGAGGAACGCTCTGGCTGACCCGGTTGTTGACGGCGACGAACGTTCCCGCTGCTTCCATGGCCTGTTCGACGGCGCGCACGACCCGTTGCACGGCCCCGAAAACCTGGCCCACCTCGGTGCCGTCGAGGTCGATGAGCGTCTCAGCGTGGCGACGAGGGATGACAAGGACATGGCCGGGAAAGACGGGACGGACGTCAAGAAAGGCGAGCACGTCGGGCTCGTCCAGCACGCGGTGCGCGGGGGCGCCCTCGGCGATGGCGCAGAACGGGCAAGGGGTCACGTCCAAGAGTCCACCACAGGTGTGCGACCATGCGGCCATGACCGACAGCTCCAATGTGAACCTGACGAGCGGCTTGCCCGAGACGGTGCTCGCTGCGCCGGACGCGAGTGCGACCGCCGCGCTGGACGCCGCGCTCGCCCTTCCCGAAGCCCAGCGCCGCGACGCCGTGGCCTCGGTCGCGGCCGCCCATCCGCGCATGATCGACGCGTGGGCGTCGCTGGGCGACCTGGCCACTGATCCGATCGAGGCCTACGCGTACTTCCGGGTGGGCTATCACCGCGGCCTGGACCAGCTGCGCCAGTCCGGCTGGCGGGGGTCGGGCTACGTGCGTCGGGTCCACCCCAGCAACCGGGGCTTCCTGCGTGCCCTCGACGGCCTGCGGCGCCAGGCCGAGACGATCGGAGAGCGCGACGAAGCCGAGCGCTGCGCCGAATTCCTGCGTCAGCTGGACCCGTCGTAACGCCCGCTCGGGCGGTCAGAGGCGTTACAGCAGGTCGCGGCAGAACGCCCGCACGGCTGAGGTCAGCGGCCCTGGCGCCTCCCAGGGCACGAAATGTCCCGTGTTGCGTAACAGGAACGGGCCCACGTGATCCGGGAACACCAACGCGGCCATGCGATCGAAATCCGCAGGGATCACATGGTCGGACGGCCCGTACAGCAGCAGGGCATGGGTCGGGTTGATGTCGAGCAGCGCGGGCTCGCTGCGGGCGTCGGCATCAAAGACGGACTGGTACGCCCCGAAGCTGGCCCGGAGCGACCGGGCGTTGGCGAACGGCTCGGTGTGGAACGCGACCTCCTCGTCGCTGAACGCACCAGGATGCGCCCACAGCCGCGACGTGTAGAACGTGGCCACGTACCGCCGCCGCTGGTCCTCGGTGACCAGATCGGCCATCAACCCGTCGGGGTCGAGGCCCTGGCGGAGGAAGTAGTCGATGACGGCCGCGGGCGGTCGCGTGACGAGGCCGGCCATGGACTCACGGTCGTACGGGAGCGGTGAGTTGAACAGCACCAGACGCTCGACGAACCCGGGGAACCGCACCGAGAGGTCCTGGATCACCGGCCCTCCGAGGTCACCACCAACGGCGATGACCCGTTCGTGGCCGAGATGGTCGTGCACGAGGGCGTGCAGATCTCGGCTGTGCGACGGGACGTCGTGGAACCCGTCCGGGCCTGGCGTCGAGTCGCCGAACCCGCGCAGGTCGGGCACGATCACTTCGAACCCGGCCGCGGCCAACGGCGTGATCACCCGCCACCAGATGCGCTTGGTCTCCGGCCACCCGTGAACGAGCAGCAGCGGAACGCCACCGGCACCCTCGCGCACGTACGCCTGTGGGAACCCACGCGCCCCGCACACCGAGACATCGAACCGGGCCGGATCCAGATCGGAGGACACTGCGGCGGGACCCTAGCGGCATGCGGATCTTGCGGGGTGGGCACGGGTACGGTGGGCGGCAGTGGTCGCATCTCTCGATCGCGAGGCCACCGTGCTCGCTCGGCGCATCGCCGAGCTGGGTGCCGGCGAGCACACCAAGGTCTACGAGCTGTCGTTCTGGAGCGAGCGCCTCCTGGCGTGGGCCATGGCTCATCCCGATTTCAAGACGCAGCTGTTCCGTTTCGTGGATGTGTTTCCGGCCACCGTCGGTAACCAGGACGTGGTCCGGCATCTGCAGGAGTACTTCGGCCACACCGGCGCTCCTCGGCTCTTCGAGCTGGGCGTCGGCCTGGCTGACCGCGCCCGCCTCGGCCGTTCGGTTTCGGCGTCCGTCGCCCGTCGCAACATCACGCGGATGGCTGAGCAGTTCATCGTAGGGTCGAGCGCGGCGTCCGCGGTGCCGGGGCTGCACCGCCTGTGGCGCTCGGGGAGTGCCTTCACCGTCGACCTGCTCGGTGAGAAGACCGTGACCGAGGACGAGGCTGATGTCTACGCCGGGCGCGTGACGGAGCTCATGGACACGCTCGTTGCTGCTACGGCCGGATGGGCGCCCGACGATCTCCTCGAGTTCGACGACCTCGGGGCTATCCCGAGGGTCAACCTCAGCGTCAAACCGACGGCGCTGGCGTCCCTGTACTCGCCGCTAACGCGGGAGGAAGGCCTGGCCCAAGCCCGCGCCCGCCTCGGCCCGATCGTGGGCGCGGCGGCCAAACACGGCGTGTACGTACACATCGACATGGAGCACTACGACGCCAAAGACCTCACCCTGCAGCTTGTTCGAGAGGTGCTCGACGGCGTCGACGTCGACGCCGGAGTGGTGGTGCAGGCATACCTCAAGGACTCGTATGCGGATCTCACCGATCTTGTGGCGTGGTCGGCGGGGAGGGCGAGGCCGATCACCGTGCGCCTGGTGAAGGGCGCGTACTGGGACGCCGAGACGGTCACGTCTCGCGCCAACGGCTGGCCAGCGCCGGTGTTCTCCGACAAGGCCCACACCGACGCCAACTACGAGCGCTGCGCCCGATTGCTGCTCGACCATCACGGCTCCGTGCGGGCCGCGTTCGGGTCGCACAACCTGCGCTCGCTCGCTTACGCCGTCACCTACGCGCGCGCCCAGGGGCTGCCCGACTCCGCTTACGAGCTCCAGATGCTGTACGGCATGGCCGAGCCGATGCAGATCGCCATCAAGCGCCTGGGGCTGCGCCTCCGCGTCTATGCGCCAGTGGGCGAGCTCGTGCCGGGGATGGCGTACCTCGTTCGCCGGCTGCTGGAGAACACCTCCAACGAGAGTTTCGTGCGTCATCGCTTTGCCGAGGGCGCCGACCTCGAGAGCCTCATCGCGCCGCCTGCCGTCGACCGGATACCGGATTCATCGCCTGCCGCCCGGCGATCACCCACGGACGCGGTCGCGCCCGCGCCGTACCAACCTGAGCCGGTGCGGGAGTGGCGTCGAGCGTCGGTGCGGGCCGCGTTTTCCGTGGCTGTCGCCGCGGCGGGAAGGCGACCACCGATCGATGTTCCCATGATCATTGGAGGGGGAGGTGACCGGACCGCGGATCGCATCGTGTCACCAGACCCCGGCTGTCCCGACCGCATCGTGGGCCTCGCCGCGTCCGCGGATGTGTCGGATGTGGACCGCGCCGTCGCGGCCGCCGGCGCGGCCGGGGAGCGGTGGGCTCATACCCCGGCGCGGGAACGGGCGGCCGTGCTGTGGCGCGCCGCCGAGAATCTGCGTGCTCGTCGCGATGAGATCGCCGCCCTCGAAGTGTTCGAGGCAGGCAAACCGTGGGCCGAGGCGGACGCCGATGTGTGCGAGGCCATCGACTTCTGCGAGTACTACGGGCGGGAGATGGTACGCCTCGACGCGGGCGGCGCCGTGCAGTCTCCGCCAGGCGAAGCCAACCACCTGTCCTACAGGGGTCGCGGTGTCGGGGCGGTGATCAGCCCCTGGAACTTCCCGCTCGCCATCCCCGCGGGCATGGTGTGTGGCGCGTTGGTCGCGGGCAACAGCGTCGTGTTCAAGCCGGCCGAACAGACGCCGGCCACCGCCCTCGCCCTGGTCGAGGCGTTGGAGGCCGGAGGGTTGCCGGCCGGGGTACTCAACTTCGTGCCCGGTCTCGGGGAGACGGCAGGGGCGCGGCTGGTCGCCCACCCTGACGTGTCGTTCGTAGCATTCACGGGGTCGCGGGCCGTGGGGTTGGGCATCGTCGCCGACGCCGCGGTGCACCGGCCGGGTCAGCGTGATGTCAAACGGGTGGTGGCCGAGATGGGCGGAAAGAACGCGGTCATCGTCGACGCCGATGCCGACCTCGACCAGGTGGTGCCAGCGGTGGTGGCCTCGGCCTTTGGCTTCGCCGGCCAGAAGTGCTCGGCCGCGTCGCGGCTCGTTGTGGTCGATGCTGTGTACGAGGCGCTTCTCGAGCGCCTGACGGGTGCCATCGCCGTGCTGCCCGTCGGTCATCCAGCGGGGATGGGCGTCCAGGTGGGGCCGGTGATCGACGCCGAGGCCGCCGATCGGATCCGGGGCGTCATCGCCTCCTGTGGCCAGCGCTTGGTGGTGCGCCGCGAGGATGTCCCGTCGACAGGATGGTTCGTGGGGCCCACGCTGTTCGCCGACGTCGATCCGTCGTCGTCGCTGGCGAGAGAGGAGATCTTCGGGCCGGTGCTGGCCGCCTTCCCCGCCACGTCGTTCGAGGACGCGCTGACCCTGGCCAACGACACCGACTACGCGTTGACTGCGGGTGTGTTCTCGCGCTCGCCCGCCCATCTGCGGCTGGCGGCTGAGGAGCTTCGGGCGGGCAACATCTACATCAACCGCGGGATCACGGGGGCGGTGGTGGGGCGCCAGCCGTTCGGCGGGTACGGGCTGTCGGGGGTCGGGTCCAAGGCGGGAGGACCGGACTACCTGCTGGGGTTCATGAATCCTCGAGCGGTCACGGAGAACACGCTTCGCCAGGGATTCGCGCCCGACACATAGGCGGGAACCAGACGGGGACCTTCCGACGTCCAACGGCACGGGTGGGCACCGGGCCCGGCCGAGGGGGTGACGGAGATGCGTCTCGGATCGTTGAAGTGGCTGGCTGCCGGCATCGGGGCTCTGACCGTGGCGGGAGCCGCTGTGGCGGTCACGAGCCCGCCGGCCAAGACGCACTCAGTCCTGATCCACCCCTCCGTTCCGCTGAACGGGAGCGTGGGATCGGTCGCGTCGGGAGTGCCTGGACGGGCGCCCGGGGCCCGGTCTTCAGTAGCGTCGGTGGCCGGGCCGGCGGTGGCGTCGGGGGCCGGGTCTGGGGTCGGGTCGGCGGTTCCGGTCGGTCCGCTCGCTTCCGGGCCCGCGCCGGGGTCGCCTGATTTGGCGACCGCAGACACCGCGCCGAAGGTCGTGCGCACGGGGCAGGTCAGCCTCGACGTGGCCAAAGGCGGCCTGCAATCCGCCTTCGATCGTGTCGCGGCCATCGCCCAGGACCTGGGCGGCTTTGTGGTCACCTCCAGCATCGGTGCCCCCACTCCGGAGCCGCTTCCGCAGCCCGTCCCGGACGGCATCGACCCGTCGGTGTCCGTGCCTTCCTCCCAGCCGGCGCCGAGCATCGCCAACGGATCGCTCGACCTGCGGGTGCCTAGTGACAGGTTCGACGCCGCCCGCCGCGCCATCGAGGGCGTGGGGTCCAAGGTGGTCAGCGAGCAGCTCAGCGGCAACGATGCGAGTGGGCAGCTCGTCGACCTCGGTGCCCGGATCACCGACCTGCAAAGCGAGGAGGCCGCCCTGCGCGCCATCGCCGCTCGCGCCACGACGTCGGCTGATCTGCTGGCTGTCCAGCCTCAATTGTTCGAGGTGCGCGGTCAGATCGAGCAGCTCCAGGCCCAGCAGGCGCGTCTTTCCAACGAGGTGGCCTTGGCCTCGATCCACGTCGAGTTGAGCGAAGCCGGCGCAGCCTCGTCCGCGTCGGCGCCGCGTCGAGTGGCCCACGCGTCGACGCTGGCCCGAGATTGGAGCCGGGCGGGCGCCGGCCTGCAGGCCGTGATCGGCGGCATGCTGGTGGTGCTGGGCTACGCGCTGCCGCTCGCGGTGCTGGGCCTCCTCATCGGCTTCCCCGTGGCCGCCATGCGGCGTCGCCGCCGTCACCTGGAGCCGGCCATCGAGATCCTGTAGTCCGGTGCCCATTAGGGTCTGGTCGTGGGTCTCGATCATCGTGGCCGATGGTGAAGCTCGAGTCGGAGGCCAGCTGGATCGATGACGCCGCCGGACTCGCCTCGCTGGCCGAGGAGCTTCGCCGGGTCGACACGCTGGCCTTCGACACCGAGTTTCACCGGGAGCGCAGCTACTACCCCCACCTCGCCCTGCTGCAGATCGCCTGGCGGGGTGGGGCGGCCCTCGTCGACCCGCTGAAAGTCGACCTACATCCGCTGGCCGGTGCTTTCGCCGACACGAAGCGCGTGGTGGCCCACGCGGCGGCCCAGGATCTCGAGGTGATCGACCGGGCCTGTGGCCTGATTCCCATCGGGCTGTTCGACACGCAAGTCGCGGCCAGCTTCCTCGGGTTCTCGACCCCCTCGCTCGCGACCCTCGCCCAGAAGGTCCTGGGTGTCGACCTGCCCAAGGGGGATCGCCTCACCGACTGGCGCCAGCGCCCGCTGACCTCCGCGCAGATCTCGTATGCCACCTCTGACGTCACCCACTTGCTCGATCTGGCCGACATCATCAGCGAGCAACTCGAAGCGGCCGGTCGTCTCGACTGGGCCATCCAGGAGTGCGCCGAGCTCTACGCCGAAGTGCGCCAGCCGACCGACCCGGACACAGCCTGGTGGCGCATCAAGGAGGTGCGCCATCTTCGGGGCAAGGCGAGAGGCGTGGCCCAGGAGGTAGCCGCCTGGCGGGAACGGCGGGCGGCCGAGACCGACCGCCCCGTGCGCACGGTGCTCCCCGACCTGGCCATCCTCGCCGTGGCCAACCACCCGCCAACGTCGGTGGAGGGGATGCGCAGCCTGCGGGGGGTTGAGGGTCGGGTGCCGCGGGGGCCCGCGGCCGTCGGCCTGCTCGAGGCCATCCGCCGAGGGGTCGAGCTGGACGGTTCCCGGATCCGGCTGCCGCCTCAGGATGACGTCGACCGCTCAGTGCGGCCGGCCGCGTCGTTGGTGTCCGCGTGGGTAGGGCAGTTGGCCCGGGATCTGCGCATCGACGCCGGCGTGCTAGCCACCCGGTCCGACCTGCACGCCCTGCTCCGAGGCGACGCCAGTAGCCGGCTGTCCAATGGCTGGCGGGCCGATCTCATCGGCGAGCCGATCAGGCGGCTGGTGTCGGGCGAGGCGGCCCTGGCCTTCGACGGGCGCGGGGGGCTGGTGTTGGAGGCTCGTTCGGGCGAGCCGGTGCCCGTGGTGGCCAAGCTGCCCCCGGTCGACTGGACGGCCTAGACATCCGCCGTCTGTCGCGGGTGATCGTGGCCCGCCGCGCCGGGGTCGGTCGAGCGTTGTCGCGCTGGAGCCGCTTATAGCGGCTTGAGCGCGACAACACAGCGGCTCAGCGGAGGATCACCGCCTCGTGCGGTCCGAGGTCGCTGGCGAGATGAGAGCACAAAGAGATCTGGTACACCGCCGCGCTCACCCGGGCGGCTTGGGGCGCAGGTCCACTCGCAAGGTGAGGATGCCCTCCTCGAGAGTGGCAATGGCGTCGCCGAGCATGGCGAAGTCGAGGTAGTCGAGCTGCATGCGATCGACGAAGCGCTTGCGCTCCGGGCCCTCGATGGGTGGGATGCCGCGGCTTTTGACAGCGCGCGCTCGTTCCTGGAAACGCACGATCATCGCCTGGGGGTCGAACTCATCCGCCATGGCTCGTCACGGTAGCCAGCGGCGAGCGGGGGCGCGCCCGACGCCCAGCGCGGCCGCGGTACGCCTCGCCGGATCGGTACACTTGGTCCGTTCCACTGTTGCTTTCAGTCGGGAGCACGCTCGTGAAAAAGGGTCGCCACCGGCGCTTCGAGGAGGCGCGTGCGCTAAAGCGGACGAATGAGGTCGTTCTGGAGCCCTGCCCGGAGTGCGGCGCTGAACCGGAGACCGAGCACGCCTCGTGGTGCCTGGCCACTGCCGACCTCGAAGACGACGAGGACGTCGAGGTCGACTGAGGGCTCCGGCGGACCGGCCAGCCAGACCCAAGACCGCCTCGGCCAGCCCGGCACTGACGGCCCTGGCAGACCGGCCAGCCCGGCGGGACCGGCCCCGGCCCACGAACTCCAGCCGGCCCTGGAGCGGCCCGGCTACAACCCGGCGGCGTCCAGGATGGGGTCCAGGTCGCCGGCCGAGCCGAGGAAGAGGTGGGCGGGCTCGGAGGGCGCGGCGATCCCGACCCGGACCAGGCGGCCGTCGAGGACGGCGGGGACGTCGATGGCGTGGTCATTGAGGAAGATCCCGCCGCGCCGCTCGGCCCGTCCTCGCCGGGAGCGGTCGTGGATATAGACCAGCGGGCCGCTGGCCAGGATGCCGTTGTGGACGTTGAACGGTGGAAGCGGCACACCCCGGGCCGCGAGCCCGGCCACCAGCGTGATGATGCCGCGGTGCTGGGCTCGGGTGCGGAGATCGGCGACCAGGGCCAGGTCCTCGGCGGTGAGCGGCTCGCTGTGCCGATCGAGCAGCTCGGTGGCCACGGCGTACTGCGGCCGCCGCGTCGCGGCGCGGGTGCGTTGACGATCGCGTGTCCGGACGTGTCCCTTAGGGACGCCCCCTAACGCTCGGTGCTCGAGCCACATGCGGGCCGCCCCGCCGCGTTCGTTCAGCAACCGCGCCAGATCGGAATCACGCTCGCGCAGGGCGGAGGTGTCGACCGTGCGGCCGGCGTCGGCCAGCGCCTTGAGAGCTCCGACGAGCACCCGGTTCTCGGCCGTGTCGTAGGCGCGGGCAGCCACGGAGTAGATGAAGCAGCCGCCGTCACCCGCGCTGGCGGCCCGGGCGGCCATGGTCTCCGCCCAGAGAATGGGCCCTCGGAGTTCCCCCGAGGATCGCTCGGACCGGCTCGTCGTGCTGATGGCCAGACATCGGGTGAGCCGGGGCAGGGCATCCAGCAACGACTCGGCCTCGGGGCTCGACAGCAGCAGGATGGCCGCCAGCATTCGGGCCGCGCCGTGCGACATCCCCACCAAGGCCTCGGCCGCCGTCCACGGGTCAACCGGTTGGGCCAGGTGATCCCATAGCTGCACGGTCGGGGATAGCAGCTCGGGCTGCTCGTCGCCGGCCGTGTCGGACATCGAAGACATCAAATCGGGATCTCGACGCCGAGGATCTCCTCCATGGTCCGTCGGGCCTCGATTTGCTCGGGCGGGTCGAGCAGGTCACGAAGCAGGTCGTAGAGACGGGCGGCGCCGTTGTCGTCGATCCCCTCGAACTGAGGAAGGATGTAGCCGTAGAAGACCTCGTAGAGCAGCCGCGACCGGGACGAAACCGATTTGGCCCGGCGCGCGGCGTAGGCGGCGCCGTCGAGATAGATGGCCGGTCCGAGATCTTTGAGCTTGCGGACCGGAAGGAGGTCGATGACCTCGTCGCCAGGCCCGGCCAGCAAGGCCCGGTAGTCGCTCTCGTCCGGCGACGGCACCTCGATGAACGCGAACCGCCGCATGAGCGCGAAGGACATCTCGAAGAGCAGGTTTTTGTCGAACATGTTCATTGTGGCGACGATGCGCCAGCTCGCCGGGACCCGAATCGGGTCGGTGTCCGGTGGG
>Ga0307477_10000643_pt1 | contig 35479 bp, 27 predicted proteins | sample atmos_gasesECM2C_FD_203316 | JGI IMG/M metagenome (GOLD analysis project Ga0307477, IMG submission 203316) | Hardwood forest soil microbial communities from Morgan-Monroe State Forest, Indiana, United States - atmos_gasesECM2C_515 | ecosystem: Environmental > Terrestrial > Soil > Temperate...
GGCTCGCGCGCTCGACCAGCTCACGCCCGAGCAACGGGCGGTGGTGGCCCTGCATTACTACCAGGACCTGGGCGTCGACGAAACAGCGCGAATCATGAACATCCCGGTCGACACCGTGAAGTCACGCCTGAAGACCGCGCTGCGTCGGCTGCGTGAGGTCACCGGTGCAGAGGAGGCGTTTGCATGAGTGACGATTTCGAAAAGAAGCTTCGCGATCATCTTCACAGCGAGGCGCAGGAGACTCGCGAGTTTCCGCGCCGGCTGCGTGGACGGATTCGCGACGGCATTGCACCGCGCACGCGCGCCGGTATGGCGCCACAACTCGCTCTGGCGGGCGCCCTGGTGCTGGTCGCCGTCGCGGTGCTGGCCTTCCGGAATCCCACGATCATCACCGAGGTCACAACCGGCATCAAGCAGCTCGTTCAGCCGACCCCGGCGCCCACGCCGCAGCCGTTTCTGTGCCTGGACCAATCTGGAGGGTCCACCGGAGTTACCGCGACCCTGGCGAATATCCGTCCCGGGTCGCACGCCGGGGATGGCTACGACCGGGTGGTGTTCGACTTCACCGGCGGTATTCCCTCCTGGGACCTCACGCGACAGGACTCGGCGATCTTCACGCGCGACGCCAGTGGCCAGCAGGTGACACTCGACGGCAGCGCCGGCCTGAAGCTGGTGTTCCGCGATGCGGCCCTTGCCGGCGCGGTTCCAACCGACCTGACGCCGCGCTTCTCGTCGATTCGTGAGATCGCCCAGCTGGGCAACTTTGAGCGCGTCGTGACCTACGGCATCGGTCTGTCATCCTCACAGTGCGTGCGCGTGCTGGCGCTCAGCAACCCGTCGCGGCTGGCGATCGACGTCGCCACCAGCGCTTCGGCCTCGACCACGGCCGCGCCCACCCCACTCCCGACGCTCTCACCGTCCGGTTCCGACCTCGGCGCCTTCAGTTGCGTCGACCATAGTGGCGGCGCCGATAGCGGACTGGCGATGCAGCTGACCGCCGTACGGGTTGCCCATCAGCCCGGTTTTGACCGGATCGTCTTCGAATTCGCTGCGCAGCCAGGCGGCACCGCGCACCTTCCGGCATACACGGTGTCGCGGCAGGCATCCGCTCAATTCGTCAAGGATCCCAGCGGTCAACCGGTGACCATGCGCGGCTCGTCCGGCCTGCGCATCGTCTTCCACGGGGCGAGCGGCGCCACGTCGTACACGGGTAGCCGGGACCAGACGCCGGCCCTTCCGGTTGTCCAGGAGGTCGAGCAACTCGGCGACTTCGAGGCCGTTCTCAGCTGGGGCGCCGGCTTGTCGCGGGCGTCCTGCCTGCGGACGCTCGAGCTGGCGACCCCCACGCGGTTGGTGATCGACGTCCAGACCCCCTGAGCTCCGGAGTTTAAGGCTGGGCTAAGCCGGTAGGCCCGGTCTGTGTCCAAAGCAAGGCAAGGTCGAGTCGTCTCGTTACATTTGCCGGTGATTCGTCCCCGGCTCTCGCCAAGGCGCTCGGCTGTCGTTTTCACGATCAACGCGGTCGGGATCTCCTGGTTGTGCTGGCTCCCCCTGGTCGCGGCCGAGCACGGGATCGGGCCGATCCGGCCGTCACTCGCACCCTTGCTGATCATTCTGGGGACGTTCGGCCCCTTCTTCGCCGCGGTCGGGATGGTTGCGCGAACGTCGGGGTTCCGCGGCGTCGGGACTTTCCTCGCCCAGGCCCTCCGCTGGCGGGTCGGCATCCAGTGGTACGCCGCCGCGCTACTCGCGCCAGCCTTGATCCGAATCGCGGTTCTCTACCTTCACGTTTTGAAAGGCGGAACCGTCCCCGACCTGTCCGACGCCACCCGATGGCTCGCTGTTCCTTCGACGTTCTTTGTGGTGCTACTCATCGGCGGACCGACCGGGGAGGAATTTGGCTGGCGCGGCTTCCTCCTGCAACGCGTCCAGCCGGTCTTTGGAATGCTGGGCGCCTCGCTCGTCATCGGGGTGATCTCGACCCTCTGGCATCTCCCGCTGTTTTGGATCCCGGGCACGGCCCAGAGCCACCTGCCCTTCGCGATCTTCGCGGTGCGCACCGTAGCCCTATCGATCATTTCGACCTGGCTCTACAACGGAACCCGCAGAAGCCTGCTCTTCGTCCTCCTCTTCCATGCCTCGCTGAACACCTGGCCCAACACCGTCTACATCATCGAGGCGGAGGGGGCCATCGGCCCCTACCTCAGCACGACCATCATCTATACGGGCTGGGCGCTGCAGTTGTTCATCCTGGGCTTGCTCAAGGGCCGAGGCGACCGCCGTAAACCCGCCGAGACCTCGCCGGCCGTCGCCGCCTGACCGTCAACCGCGCGAGTGATGGCCTCACTCGCGCGGAGGATTCGCCGTTGGATCAACGTCGCTAGGCTTGTGGGGATGGATACGCGCCCGCGCGCGTGGGGCTGGATCGGGCGGCTAGAGCTTCACACCTTCGATCGGCTGCTGGTTGGTTTCCTCCTCGGCATCGGACTCATCAATGCCATCTTCGACCTTCGATTCGGCGAGCGAGAGCTTCGGTTCCCGTTGGGTGCTCCGAGCAGCCTGGCTATTCCGTTCCTGGTCGGCCTTGCCCTGTTGCTGGTGCAGGTCTTTCCGTTGCTCTGGCGACGCAGCCATCCGAGCCTCGTTCTCTTGTTGGTCGCTGCCGCGTTCGCCGCCAGGGTTCTGCTGGGTTTCAATCCCGGCATCGCCGGGTTCGGGCTCTTCGTGGCGATGTACAGCGTCGCGGTCTACGACGTCGGGGTGCGGCGCCTCCTGTTTCTTCTCGTCGCCGGCGTTGGCTTTATCGCCGGGTTTGTCGCGTTTGCTGTCACCGGCAACCCGCGGTCCTTCGCGATCACCGTCCCGAGCCTGATCTTCGTCGCTGCCTGGCTCATCGGTGATTACCTTCGGACCCGACGGGCTTACGTCTCTCAGCTGGAGGAGCGGGCCGCGCGCCTGGAGCGCGAGCGAGACCAGGACCGCCGCCTGGCGGCCGACGAGGAGCGGACCCGGATCGCGCGGGAGCTGCACGACGTGGTCGCCCACGATGTCAGCGTCATCGCGATCCAGGCGGGGGCGGCGCGCGCCGTGCAGTCGACCAAACCGGAAGCCGCGGCGCAGGCGCTCGGCCTGATCGAAACGACCGCCCGAGAGACGCTGGTCGAACTGAACCGGCTGCTCGGCGTCCTGCGCTCCGGCAACGGCGCCACGCCGGATCGCAGCCCGCAGCCCGGCATCGGCCAGTTGGCCAGCCTCGTCGAAGGACTCCGCGCCGCCGGACTGGTGGTCGACGCCCGGGTGGACGGCGAGCCGCGGCCGTTGCCCTCGGCGGTCGACTTGTCCGCCTACCGGATCGTCCAGGAGGCAACCACCAACGTTCTCAAGCATGCGCGCGCACGGCGCGTCGATATCCGGGTGCATTACTCGGAAACAGTGCTCGGACTCGACATCCGCGACGATGGCGCCGGCGACGGGAGCGATCCGACCTCCTCGTCTGGACACGGGTTGATCGGGATGCGCGAGCGCGTCGCGCTCTTCGGCGGCAAGTTTCATGCGGGACGCAGTCGCGCCGGTGGATTCTCCGTCCACGTCCGCCTTCCCCTAACTTCCTCAACCCTACCGCAGGATGGCACCTAACATCCCCTCCCCCACTCGCGGGGGAGGGCAGGGTGGGGGCATCCGGATCCTCATCGTCGATGACCAGGCGCTGGTCCGTGCAGGCTTTCGCATGATCCTGGATGCCCAACCGGATCTCGAAGTCGTTGGCGAGGCCGCCGACGGATCGACCGCGATCGACGCCGTCCGCACGCTGCGTCCGGACGTGGTCCTGATGGACATTCGAATGCCTGGCGTCGACGGCATCGAGGCGACGCGCCGGCTCACCGAAGCGGGGGCCACGAGCAAGATCGTCATCCTCACCACCTACGATCTCGACGAGTACGTCTACGATGCGCTGGCCGCCGGCGCAAGCGGCTTTCTGCTCAAGCATGTCCCACCCGAGGAGCTCGTTCGCGGCGTCCGGGTAGCCGCCAGCGGCGAGGCTCTGCTCGCGCCTTCGATCACGAAACGACTGATCGAGGAATTCGCAAAACATCGGGCGCCCGTCCGGGCCGGCGGCACCGACCTCGATACCCTGACGGACCGCGAGCAAGAGGTGATTCGCCTCCTGGCCCGAGGCCTTTCCAATCCGGAGATCGCTCGTGAACTGAAGGTGGGCGAGGCCACGGTCAAGACGCACGTCGCTCACGTGCTCGACAAGCTCGGACTTCGCGACCGCGTCCAGGCGGTGATCTTCGCCTACGAGGTCGGGCTGATCAAGCCGGGCTCAGCCTAGGCCTCCACCTCGAGGCGGAGGGCCGCTCCCCCGGGAAGCGGATCCAAAGATCGGGCCCGCAGGTGACGACATGCGGCTCCGTTCGCTCTACCGTCAACCACAGACATCGTTCCAGAAGGAGATAGCCAATGGCATCAACTGAAAACGTGATTACGACCCACAAGCTGACCAAGCGATACGGCCCGACGATCACCGCCGTCGACAACCTCGACCTCGAGGTCCACCGCGGCGAGGTCTTCGGATTTCTGGGCCCGAACGGCGCCGGCAAGACGACGACGCTGCGAATGTTGCTGGGCCTGATTCGTCCGACATCCGGATCCGCGACCGTCGCCCAACACCGTCCGGGCGAACCGGCGGGTCTCGCTCAGATCGGCTCGCTCGTCGAGTCGCCGGCCTTCTATCCCTACCTATCGGGGCGCGAAAACCTCAAGATCATGGCGGACTACGCCGGGCTTCCCCACAAGCGCGTCGATGCGGCGCTGGAGGAAGTCGACCTCGCCGACCGTGCGAAGGATCGCTTCGGGACCTACTCGATGGGCATGAAGCAGCGTCTGGCCGTCGCAGCCGCGCTGATCAAGGAACCCGAGCTCATGATCCTCGATGAGCCGACCAACGGCCTCGACCCACAGGGGGTCGTCGAGATGCGCCTGCTGATCCGCCGGTTGGGCAGCGGCAATCGAACCGTCATGCTCTCGAGCCATCTGCTCAACGAGGTGCAGCAGATCAGCGACCGGGTCGCGATCATCCGCAAAGGCAAGCTCGTCGCGCAGGGCACGGTCCACGAATTGCGTGGTGAGTCGGCGATCGTCGTCCGCGTGACCCCAGTCGATGCCGCACGCCGGCAGCTCGATCGCATGCTTGGTGCGTCGGCCGTGACCGCCGTCGACGGCACGCTGCGACTCTCGGTCGACCCCAACCGGGCCGCCGATATCAACGAGGCACTCGTGGGCGCCGGCATCAAAGTCAGCGAGTTGCGCGCGGTCGAACGGACTCTCGAGGAAGTCTTCCTCACCCTCACAGGAGAAGCAGCATGATCAACAGCTTTAAGGCGGAATGGCGGAAACTGCGGCAACGACCAGCGGTCTGGGTGCTCGGTGGCATCATGCTCGGGGCGCTGATTCTTTTCGGCTACGCGTTCAACTGGATCCAACTCTCGTTTCCCTCGGCGAAGTTTCACCCGGAGGGCGGACTTACGATCGCCCAACTGAAGACGGTGCTCTACCCCATCAACTTCGTCAAGAACTCCCTGGAGGGCGTCGGCATCGTTGGCAGCATCCTCACCCTGATCCTGGGCGCACTGGTCGTCGGCAGTGAGTTTGGATGGGGCACCGTCAAGACGGTCTACACCCAGCGGCCTGGTCGGCTGCAAACGCTCGCCGGACAGGTGGCCGTCGTCAGCGTGATCACGGCCATCTTTACCGTGGCCTTCTATTCGGTGGCGGCGCTCGCCAGCCTGGGTATCGCGCTCGGCGACCACGCGACCATCACCTGGCCCGCGACCATCGACATCCTCAAGGCGCTCGGCGCCACCTGGCTCATCTTCGAATCCTGGAGCTTATTCGGGATGACGCTTGCTTTTCTCTTCCGGCAATCCGCCATGGCGATCGGCATCGGGTTGGCCTACGTGCTGGCGATCGAAGGCATTCTCTTCCGGCTACTCGGCGGCTTCGACGCCAGCTGGGTAACGACCATCGAGAAGTTCTTCCTCGGTCAGAACGCGGGGGCGCTCATCAAGTCATTCGGCCAGCCGTTCCCGAACCCGGGACAGGCGGCGCCCATCGTCACAGCAGGGGTCGCCGTGCTGGTACTCGTCGTCTACTCCGTCGTCTTCGCTGGCGCGAGCTCGCTGGTCGTCCGCACCCGCGACGTCAACTAACCCTCCCCTTTACCTAACTACACCGACATTTCCCTCCCCCGTTTACGGGGGAGGGTCAGGGTGGGGGCACTCACATTTCCCTCCCCCGTTTACGGGGGAGGGTCAGGGTGGGGGCTTATTTTCCGCGGACCGATAATAGGGCGCGGAGGCGAGGGAAATACCTGACGATCGGGCAGACCTCGTAATCGTCGGCGCCGGCACCGTTGGTGGCTGGGCCTCGGTTTTTGCCAGGATGTCTGGCGCTGAACGGGTGCTCGTGCTCGAACGTGGCCGGGCCGGCGATGGGGCCAGCAGCCGGGCGGCCGGCATGGTCCGCGCGCAAGGCGGGACACCGACCACCGTCGCCCTCGGCCGCTGGAGCATCGACTTTTACCGGCGTCAGCCCGAGGGCACAGACTCGGGTTTTCGCGAGCTGGGTTACCTCATCCTGGCCACCACGGCGGATGAAGAACGGGCGGCGCGAGAGCGAATCGCGATGCAGCGCCAGGCGGGACTCGACGTGCGCTGGGTCGACCCAGGCGAAGCGGTCCGGCTGGATCCCACACTCCGGGCCGCGAGCATTCGAGGGGCGAGCTACGCGGCCAGCGACGGCTGCATCGATCCGGTCCGCAACGTTCGCGCCTACTCGCTCGCGATGCAGGCCGCCGGCGTCGAGCTGCACGAGCGGTGCGAATTCACTGGAATCGAGACCTCGGGCGCACGGGTGACCGCCGTCGTTACAAATCGCGGCCGGGTCAAAACCGAGCGCGTCATCCTGACCGGCGGGCCCCAGTTGCGGGAGGTCGGCCACCTGATCAGCGTGCCCATCCCAGCGGGCGCGGTCCGTCACCAGGTCGCTGTGACCGAGCCGAACCCGGCCTTCCAGGTCGAGCGCCAGGCGATGGCCTTTGACCTCTCGGGAGGGCTCTATTGGCGCCTCGAAGATGGCGGTTTGCTCTTTGGCATGAGCAACCCCGACGAAACGCCTGGTCCGGCACGATCGATCGATTGGACATACCTGGACATGATGCGCCGGCGCCTCGCCGACTTCGTGCCGGTGACGGATGGCTTGGACCTGCGCAAGGTCTGGGCCGCGACCATCGATTACACGCCCGATCACCTTCCGATCCTAGGCCCGGCGCTCACCGCCGACCGGACGATCATCGATGGGGTGACGGTCGCCTCGGCGGGCGGCCACGGAATGATGTGGGGACCCGCCGTTGCCCGCGTCGCGGCTGACCTGGCGCTCGAAGGCAAAACCACGGTGGTCGATGTCAGCCAGCTCGGCCTCGATCGATTCGATGCGAAGGGGCGGAGCCGGCTGGCCACCGATCCCGTCGCCCTCCCATTCCCAACCGACGCCGTGCCCGTAACGGCCGGCGAGAAAGCACGGCGCTGACGCGCGACCTGCACGCGCTCTTCGACCCGCGTTCCATCGCCGTCCTGGGCGCCTCGAACGATCCAACCAAGTGGGGTCATGCGCTGGCGCGCAACGCTCTGCGAGGCGGACAACGGCGATCGGTCTTCCTGGTCAATCGCCGCGGCGAGGCGATCCTCGGTCAGCCCAGTTACCGCTCGCTGGCCGAGTTGCCGGAAGCCCCCGAACTGGTCGCCATCGCGGTGCGCGCGGACGTCTTCGAGGCGGCACTCGACGACGCGCTGCGGGCCGGCGCGCGCGCCATCGTCGCGATCACCGCGGGACTCGGCGAGCGGGACCAGGCCGGACTCACCCTTCAGCGAGCCGCGGCCGAGCGCGTCCGCGCGGCCGGCGCGGTGCTGGTCGGGCCCAACTGCCTTGGCGTTGCCGATACCGGGACCGAGCTGAACCTCACGTGGGACGCTATCCAGCCCGGCTCGGTTGGCCTGATTTCCCAGAGCGGCAACCTTGGGTTGGAGCTGGTACAACTCGCGCAGGCCGCCGGCCTCGGGTTCTCCCGCTTCATCTCCGTGGGAAACCAGGCGGACCTCGACGCCGCCGAGAGTCTGCAGGCGCTGATCGATCACGGGCCCACCCGTGCGATCACCCTCTACGTCGAGGATTTCGGTGACGGTCGGGCCTTTGCTTCGATCGCGGGGTCGGCGGCCGCCGCCGGCAAGCCAGTGGTCCTCCTGACCATCGGCGCGACCGCCGCGAGCGCCCGCGTGGCGCATTCGCACACCGGGGCGCTCGTTAGCGATTCGGTCGCGGTCGACGCGGCCTGCCGCTCGAGCGGAATGTATCGCGTGCAAACGCCGCTTCAGATGATCGATCTCCTCCAGGTCCTGCTCGCACCGCGCCGGCCGAATGGGCGCCGCGTCGCCATCGCCGGCGATGGTGGCGGTCACGTCGCGCTCGCCGCTGATCGCCTGATCGCGCGCGGACTCCAGGTCGAGACGTTCAGCGACCAGCTGGCGGCACGACTCAGCAGCATGCTGCCGCCGACCGCAACCACGCGCAATCCAGTCGACATCGCGGGCGCCGGTGAGGAAGACATCGTCAACTTCGAGCGCGTCGTCCGGCTCATCGCGCAATCCGGCGAGGCCGACGCCATTCTCCTCACGGGTTACTTTGGCGGTTACAGCGAGCAGTCCGAAGATTATCGCCGCAGCGAGATGGAGGTCGCCGGCACGATGGCGAGCGCCGCCCACGACGCCGGCCGTCTTTTCGTGGTGCACACGATGTATCCGGCGTCGCCAACGTCGCAGCACCTGCGACGGCTCGGAGTGCCCGTCTACGCCGACATCGATGCCGCCGCCCGGGCCCTCGGCCGGCTCGCGGACCGCATGGTCAATCCAGCGCTGGGCGTGCCGGCACCCCTCCCCTCGCCGACACCCTCAGCGACCGTCCCGACGGACTACTTTGGCACCCGTCACCTACTGGCCGTCGCGGGTATTCCGTTCGGCGAAGCCCGACCCGTCGAATCCGAGCCGGCAGCGATCGAGGCCGCGTCGGCGATCGGCTACCCGGTTGTCCTCAAGGCGCTTGGCAGCCTGCACAAGAGCGAGGCGGGGGGCGTCCGCCTGGCGATCGCCGGCGCCGACCAACTCATCGAGGCGTTTCGCGAGATGCATGCCCGACTGCACGCCGCGGCGTTCTCCGTTGAAAAGGAGGCGCCGCTGGCTCTCGGCGTCGAGCTGTTGATGGGCGTGAAACGGGATCGACACTTTGGACCGATTGCCTTGGTCGGCCTGGGCGGGATCCACGCCGAGCTGTTTTCTGATCTGGCCGTCGCGTTCGCGCCCGTCAGCGCGGGGCAGGGCGTTGGCCTGATCCGGTCGCTGCGCGCCGCCGAGCTGCTGATCGGCCGTCGGGACGCGAGGCCTCTGGATCTCGAGGCCGCCGCCGATGCGCTCGCCGCCTTGTCGCGCTTCGCGGCCGCACGGCCCGAGGTCGACGAGGTCGAGATCAATCCGTTGCTCGTGCTCGAGCGCGGCGTTCTGGCCCTCGACGCCCGGCTGGTCCGTCAGTCGGCGGAGCCGTAGACCGGAACCTGGTGTAGCTCGTCACCCTCGTACGGGTGACGGGCGGCGACCTCCTCGTCGAGCTCCACACCAAGGCCTGGGGTCGATGACGGGATGACATAGCCGTCCTGCCACTGGATCGGTGTCTTGAGGATCTCCGCATGAAAGCCGTCCCAGCGCTCGATGCCTTCCAGGAGGAGAAAGTTGGGGCTGCAGGTGGACAGCTGGATATTGGCGGCGCCGACGACGGGTCCGCAGTAGAGATGTGGGGCGATCTGCGCGTAGTGCGCCTCCGCCATCCCGGCGATCTTCTTCGCCTCGAGGAGACCGCCAACTCGGCCCAGATTCATCTGCAGGATGGAGGCCGCGCCGGTTTCGAGCACCCGTGCGAACTCGTACTTCGTGGTCAGGCGTTCGCCGGTGGCGATCGGAATCGACGTCGCCCGCCCGACTTTGGCCATTTCCTCGGGCATCTCGGGGGGCGTCGGCTCCTCGAACCACAGCGGCGAGTAGGGCTCGAGCCGTTTGGCCAGACGGACCGCACCCGCCGTCGTGAACTGGCCATGCGTCCCGAACAGCAGATCGCAACGGCTGCCGACGGCCTCGCGCACCGCCCGTAAATAAGCCTCGCAACGATCGAGGGCTTCGAGACTCGGTTGTCTCGGGTCGAGTGTGGCGTATGGCCCTGCGGGGTCGAACTTTAGCGCGGTGAACCCGAGTTTGACGTACTCGAGCGCCCGTCGCGCGGCCAGTTCGGGGTCGCTATAGACGTCGGTCGCATCGCCGTCCTTTGCATATAGATAGGTATAGGCGCGGAGGCGTTCGTGCAGCCTGCCGCCGAGGAGCGCGTAGACCGGCTTCTCGACCGCCTTGCCGATGATGTCCCAGCACGCCATCTCGATCCCGCTGAGGACCGCCATCAGCGAGAGATCGGGCCGCGAGGTGTAGCCACGGCCATAGACATCCCGCCACAGCCGCTCGATCCCAAACGGATCGGCGCCGATGACGTGATGCGCGACGACGTCTTCGATCATGCGCTGCACCGTCAACGGCCCGAAGGTCGACGCGTAGACCTCGCCGAGGCCTTCGATCCGATCGTCCGTCACGAGTTTCAGAAAGACGAAATAGCGGCCTCCGACGTCAGGCTTCGGATTTCCGACGACGAACGTCCGGGCGTCGGTAATCTTCATGACTTAGAAGACGATCACATTCCGCAGCGCCTCGCCACGGGTTGACGAGGCGATCGCCTGGTTGATGTCGCCCAGTGGATAGCGCCTCGACACCAGCTCGTCGAGCTTCAGGCGCCCTTCCCGGTACAGGCGCAGCAGGCGAGGGATGTCGATCTGCGGTTGGGCCGAGCCCACCTTGCTGCCGAGGATGCGCTGGCCATCGTGGGCGATCTGGCCGGGATCGATCCGGCTGGTGTTGCCCGACGGCGGCATGCCAACCAGCACCACCGTCCCGGCGCGACGCGCCAACCTGATGCCCTGCTCAACCGCAGCAGCCGACCCGGCGGTCACGATCACCGTATCGGCGCGCCGCCCAGCGGTGAGGGCGGCGATCGATGCCTCCACGTCATCTTCGCGCGCATTGATCGCATGCGTGGCGCCCAGGCTCCGCGCGACCTCCAGCTTGCGGGCGTCGATGTCGACCGCGATCACGGGTCCCGCCCCCGACAGGGCCGCCCCCTGGATGGCGTTGAGACCGACGCCTCCCGTGCCGATCACCACAACACTCCGGCCCGATTGCTGGCCGGCGGTATTGACCACGGCGCCGAAGCCGGTGAGCACGGCGCAGGCCAGCAGCGAGGCGCTCTCCATTGCGATGTCGTCCGGGATAGGGATGGCCTGTGACGCATCCACCAGGACCGCTTCGGCGAAGGCGGCGGTGCGGATTCCCTGGCTGATGGGCGTCCCGTCCGCGGCTCGAAGAGGCGTTTCCCGGTCGAGTCGGAAGGTCGCTTCGCAGAGAGCCGGCTGGCCGAGGTTGCAGAAGAAACACTGGCGGCATGCACGGACAAGGGTGACCACGACGCGCTGTCCCGGCCGCAGGCCGGTGACACCGTCACCAACGGCCTCGACGACGCCGGCCGCCTCGTGGCCGAAGATGGCCGGTAGCACGCCGCCCCACGCGCCTTCGACGCTGTGGGTGTCGCTTTGACAGATCCCGCAGGCCTTCACCTGCACTCTCACCTCGTCCGCCTGCGGCGAGTCGAGGTGTACGTCTTCGATGGTCAGCGGCTTGCCGAACTCGCGGCACACGGCGGCTTTCATGCGCAGAGCCAGTAAAGCAGACCCGTTAGACTGGGCCCGTGCGCCAGCCGGAATGGATCCGATCGCTGCGCGCCGTCCGCCAGTTTTCTCATCGCGAAATTCCGCAGGACGTCATACTCGACATCCTCGACACCGGCCGCTGGACCGGATCCTCCAAGAACACGCAGCCCTGGGACCTGATCGTCGTCCGCGACCGGGAGACGCTGCGGGCGCTTTCCAAATGCGGTGCGTTTGCCGGCCATATCGCGGACGCGACGCTCGGCATCGCGCTCGTCATGCATGGCGACGATGCCTGGAGCTGCATGGACGAAGGGCGGCTGATGCAGGACCTCATGCTGGGCGCCTGGGCCCACGGGGTCGGCACCTGCATCGGCTCGATCTACCCAGCGGACAATGAGCAGCGAGCTCGCGACCTGCTGGGCGTCCCGAAGAACCACTTTGTCCGTACCGTGCTTTCGGTCGGCTATCCGAGCGGGCCCGAAGCTCTCCGCCTCCCAGCCAACGCACCTGTTCCGGGAGGTCGACGCCCGCTGGACGACGTGGTCAGCTGGGACCGCCTGGGCAACCGGACTCCCTAGTGCCCCTTCCAGACCGGGTCCCGCTTTTCGACGAACGCGCGGGCACCCTCGAGCTGGTCATCACTCGAATACAGGCGATCGACGGTCGGGAACTGTCGCGCGGCGACGCGCGTAATCGCTTCCATCTCCGGCAGCGCCGATGTCTCGCGCATCACCTCTTTGATGGCGGCGAACACCAGCGGGGGCCCCTGTGCCAGCAGCATCGCCAGCTCTCGCGCCCGCGCCATCAACTGACCCGCCGGCACGATCTCTTTCAGCAGGCCCCAACCCAGCGCCTCTTTCGCGCCCATCCACCGGCCCGTAAACAGTAAGTCGGTCGCGACGTGGTACGGGATGCGGCGGGGCAGCTTGATGGTCGCCGCATCGGCCAGCGTGCCCGCCCGAATCTCCGGTAGCGCGAACCGCGCATCGTCTGCCGCGATGATCAAGTCCGCTGACAACGCCAGCTCGAAGCCTCCGCCAACGGCCATGCCGTTGACGGCCGCGATCACCGGCTTGTTCAGCCCGGGCAGTTGTTGCAGCCCGCCGAAGCCCCCGACACCGTAATCCACATCCGGGCGCGATCCCTCGGCCGCCTCCTTCAGGTCCCAGCCGGCGGAAAAGAACTTCGCTCCCCCACCGGTGATGACGGCAACCCGCAGCTCGGGGTCATCACGGAACGCGGCAAAGCATTCGCCCATCGCGACGCTGGTCGCCACGTCGATGGCATTGGCCGGCGGCCGATCCAGCACGACCTCCAGCACGGGCCCATTGCGGGTAAGGTGCACGGCGTCAGCGCCCGGCGCCACCGTCACGCTCCGAGTGGTCGCAGCATCTCGCGCGCGATGATATGCCGCTGAATCTCGCTGGTGCCGTCCCAGATGCGGTCGACGCGCGCGTCGCGCCACATCCGTTCCAGCGGAAGCTCGCTCATCAGTCCCATGCCGCCGAAAATCTGCAGCGCCCGATCGGTAACACGCGCGACCATTTCTGAAGCGAAGAGCTTGGCCTGGGCGATCTCGCGGTCGGCGTGCAGGCCATGGTCGAGCCGCCAAGCCGCGGCCAGCGTCAAATAGTCGGCCGCGTCGATCTCCGTAACCATGTCGGCGAGCTGGAACGAGACGCCCTGAAATTTTCCGATGGGGCTGCCGAACTGGCGGCGCCGGGCCGCGTGCTGGAGCGCCAGGTCGAGGGCCCGACGCGCCTTGCCCACACTGGTCGCCGCCACGCTCAACCGCGTCGAACGCAACCACGTGTTGGCCATCTCGAACCCGCGCCCCTCCTCCCCCAGGATCTGCGACGACGGAACCCGGCAGTCGTCGAAGGTCAGGATGCTGTTGGTATAGCCGCGATACGAGACCGACTGATAACCCGGCTGAATCGCAAACCCCGGGGTTCCCTTGTCGACCAGGAAGCACGTAATGCGCTTCTTGAGCTGTCCGCCGACCTTTTCTTCGCCGGTGCTCGCAAAGAGGATCACGAAGTCGGCGACGTCAGCGTGGCTGATGAAGTGTTTCGTGCCGTTGATCACCCAATCGTCACCGTCCCTTCGGGCGGCGCAGCGCATGCCTCGGATGTCCGACCCGGCGTCCGGCTCCGAGATGGCGAGCGCGTCGACCTTCTCGCCGCGAACGCTGGGCTCCAGGTAGCGGGCTCGCTGATCCGCGTTGCCCCCGCAGAGGATATTCGATGGTCGCCCCCACCACACGTGGAGCGCCCAGGTCGTCCGGCCGAGCTCGCGCTCGAGCAGCGCGAACGTCACGTTGTCGAGGCCGCCGCCGCCGTAACTCTCGGGGATGTTCGGTGCATAGAAGCCGAGCGCTTTGACCTTGCGCTGGATCTCGCGACCAACATCCAGCGGGACGTGACCGGTCCGTTCGACCTCGGGCTCCAGCGGGTACAGCTCCTTCTCGACGAAACCCCGAACGGTGTCGACCACCATCTGCTGCTCGTCGGTGAGACCGAAGTTCATGCGCCCGTCACGGCCATGATCCTGATCAGCTGGTCGTCGCGCCAGCGTTCCAGTTCCTTAATCGACCGCCCGTTGGCCTGCGCCTTTGTGCCGCTAAGCACGCGTCGCGCCAGTTGCGTCGTCAGCTCAGGCGCGCGTAACTTCGTCCACGGCAGCTTCAGTACCGGTCCGAACTGCTCGAGCATGTGCCGCATCCCTCCATCGCCGCCCGCGAGGTGGAAGGCAAGGAAGGTGCCCATGAACGCCCACCGAAGTCCGGGGCCGAAGACGATCGCCGCGTCGATCTCCTCGGTGGTGGCCACCCCGTCGGCGACCATGTGCAACGCCTCACGCCAGAGGGCCTCCTGCAGCCGGTCCGAAATATAGCCCGCGATCTCGTGGTCCACACGGAGCGGCCGCATCCCCAGCCGGAGGTAGAACGCTTCCGCGCGCTTGACCGCCGCCGGCCTGGTCCGGCTCCCGGCGACGACCTCGACCAGTGGTAACAGGTAGACAGGGTTGAACGGATGTCCGATCAAGACGCGCTCGGGGTGGCGGCATCGAGCCTGGATGCGGCTTGGCAGGAGCCCCGACGAACTGGACGCGATGACGACATCGGTTCGAGCCATGCCATCGATATCGGCCAGTAACGAGCGCTTCAACCCCTCGTCCTCGGGACTGCTCTCCTGGATGAAGTCGGCGTCGCGTACCGCACTGTCGAGGTCGCTGGTAAATGTGAGGCGGCGCCGCGACGCGCCCTTTGCCAGGCCAACCCGGACCAGTGCCGGCCATGCGTTGGCAACGGCCGAGCGCAGTCGCTCTTCGGCCCCTGGCGCCGGGTCCCAGGCGATAACGTCGAGTCCCTTCGCGAGCGCGCGCGCCGCCCAGCCGCTCCCGATCACACCTGTCCCAATCACCGCCAGGCGGCGGACGTCCGCGGATCTCGCCCTGGTCACGACACCGCGGCCGTTCGCGCCGTCTTGAGCCGGAGTTTGACGCGAGCTTCCGCCGGCGTCAGGGTGCGTGCCCCGAGCAGCTCGATGATCTGGATCGCTTTCTCGACGAGTTGCCCGTTGCTGGCGAACACGCCCTTCTTTAAGTACAGGTTGTCTTCGAGCCCGACCCGTACGTGCCCACCGAGCAGCACCGACTGCGCCACCATCGGCATCTGATGCCGGCTGATACCAAAGGCCGCCCACACCGCGCCCTCCGGGAGCTCGTCACGCATCGCCTTCATGGCATTCGTGTCAGCCGGTGCACCGTAGGGAATCCCGAGGCATAGCTGGAACATCGGCGGATCGTCGAGCAGACCTTCCGAGTGCATCTGTTGCGCCAGCCAGACGTGCCCCATGTCGAAACATTCGAGCTCCGGCTTGACCCCCAATTCCTGGACCCGTCGGGCCGCCGTGCGCAGCATCGCCGGAGTGCTGATATACGTCAGGTTTCCGTCACCGTAGTTCAGCGTCCCGCAGTCGAGGGTGCAGATCTCTGGCAAGAGCTCTTCGACATGGCGGAGTCGCTCCATCGGACCGACCAGGTCCGTCCCAGGGCCAGGTTTCAACGGATCGGGATCACCGACAACGTAGTCGCCGCCCATGCCGGCGCTGAGATTGATGATGACGTCTACGCCGCTGCCCCGCACCCGCTCGACGACCTCGCGGTACCAGTCGGGATGACGACCGCCCTGTCCCGTCTTGGGATCACGCACGTGAATGTGCGTCACCGCGGCACCGGCGTTGGCGGCCTCGATCACGGCGTTCGCGATCTGCTCGGGCGTCACGGGGATCGCCGGGTGCTTGCCGACCGTGTCGCCCGCCCCGGTGACGGCACAGGTCACGATCACTTCAGTGTTCAACCCGTCTTCACCTCCACCAAAGTTGGGTTATCCGATGATCGCGCGCTGCTTGACGACGTCACGCAGCCGTAGAGCGCGCCCAGCAAGCGCTGCGCGCGGCCGTCGCGATCGTCGCGCCGCATCAGGTTCATGGCGAAGGAGAACCCGGTGCGCAACTGCGGCCACGCACCATGAACCGAGCCACCCGCACCCGAATGACCAAAGGCCGACTCGGCCGGCCCGTACCACTGCAGCGCCGTCTGGGTCTCGAAGCCGGTACTGAACGCGAGTGGCTTACCAGTGAGCCGATCGAGTCCGGCGGCGAGCGGCACGGAGGCCAACCGGACCGTCTCCGCTGATAGCAGCCGAACACCATCGATAACGCCGTCACGCGCGAGGCAACCGTAGAGGCGCGCCATCGATCTCGCCGTGGCAACGCCGTTCACACCTGCGATCTCTGCGCGCAGGAAGTCGGGGTCGTTGACAGCGAACCGTTCGTCCACGATGCCGCCGCCCGCGTAGATCCGAGTCAGCAACGCTCGGCTCCCATCGTCGATATCGCCGAAGGTGACCTGATAGTCGGGCGCGCGCATCATCGTCGCCACCCGGCCCTCGGCCGTCGCGGGCAACCCGATCCAGGCGTCGAGTCCAAGCGGACCGGCGATCTCCTCGGCGAAGCACCGCCCGGCCGAGCGGCCGTCCACCCTCCGGATCAGCCCGTCACACAGCCAGCCGAACGTCAACGCGTGGTAGGTGATGGCGGTCCCCGGTGGCCACAGCGCCGGTTGGTGGGCGAGCCGCGCGGCCATCTCGACCGGTTCGAGCGCCTCCTTCCCGGTGGGCGGCGGCTCGACGGCCGGGAGTCCCGACTGATGCGAGAGCAGGTGGCGGACGAGCACGTCGCCCTTCCCGGCCGCCGCGAAGTCCGGCCAGTAGTCGGTCACCCGGCGGTCCAGGCTGAGCTGGCCGCGGTCCAGCAATAGAAGGATGCAGCTCGCAATCATCCCCTTGGTCCCCGAGAAGATCAGCTGGGCGGTGTCAGCGGTCCACGGGATCTGGGCGTCGGCATCACGGACGCCGCCCCACAAGTCGACCACCGGGACCCCATCGACGACGGCGGCAAAGGCGGCGCCCGCCTCACCGGGACGAGTGAGAACGTTTTCGAACTCGTGGCGGACAGGTCCGTAACCGGCGGCGACCCAGCCGCTGATCACGAGGCGGCGGTCTCGAGCGCGACCTCGAGCGACGGCGTGTCGGCGAGCAGGCGGGTCGTGTACTCGTTGGTGGGCGCCTCGAGCACCTGCGCGACGCCACCCAACTCGACGATATGTCCGTGGCTCATCACCGCCACGCGCTGGGCGATGGAGCGGACCAGTGGCAGGTTGTGCGTGACGAAGAGCATCGATAGTCCGAGGTCCCGCTGCAGGCTGTGCAGTAGTTCCACGATCGCGGCCTGCACGCTGACGTCGAGCGCCGAGGTCACCTCATCGCAGATCAGCACCGAGGGTTCGCAGATCAGGGCGCGGGCGATCGCGACCCGCTGACGCTCACCACCCGACAGTTGGTCGGGGAACCGATTTGCGTAGCCCGCCGTCAGCGAGACGCGCTCGAGCATCTCCGCGACCCTTCGATCGATCTGGTCCTTTTTGACGGTCCCGAAAACCTCGAGCGGCTGGCTTACGATCTGGCGAATCGTGCGCCGCGGGTTGAGTGATCCGTACGGATTCTGGAAGACATACTGGATGGAGCGGCGAATGTCGCGCGGGCGCGCCCGAGCGACGTTGGCCAGTGGGGTGCCCTTGTATGTGATGACGCCCCAGCGGTCGCTGTGGAGTCCCGCGATCGACCGCGCCAGGGTGGTCTTTCCCGATCCCGACTCGCCGACCAGCGCCAGGCACTCCCGCGGGGCGATCTCCAGGTTGATGTCGTGCAGCACTGTTTGGCGCCGGTAGCCCGCGTGGACGCCCTGGAGCGAGAGCACCGGTTGGAGGACTGTCCCCGTGCTGGCTCGCGGCATCTCCCCACTGCGGGTTGGCGCATGCGATCGCACCTCCTCGGCTCGAATGCAGCGGACATCGTGGACGTCGGCGATGGCGCGGAGCGCCGGCATCTCGTCGCGGCACTGCGCGATCGCAAAGGTACAGCGTGGCTCGAAGGCACAGCCCGACGGGCGTCGCCCGGGCGACGGGGCGTGGCCCGCGATGCCGACCAACTCCCGTCCCCCGGTGAGGTGGGGGATTGCGACGATCAGGCGCTGCGTGTAGGGATGACAAGACGCCCGGAACATCTCGGCGGCGGGACCCAGCTCGATGATCCGCCCCGCGTACATGACGGCGACGCGCTCGGCGAGCGTGCCGACGACGGCCAGGTCATGGCTGACGTAGAGCGCCGCCACGCCGTGGGCGGCGGCCAGGTCGCGCACGGTGTCGAGGACGTGCGCCTGCGTCGTGACGTCGAGACCGGTCGTCGGTTCATCCAGCACGATGACTCGAGGCCGGCAGGCGAACGCGATGGCGAGCCCGATGCGCTGCTGCTGCCCGCCGGAAAGCTCGTGAGGGTAGTTGCGCAGGAAGCGGCTGCTATCGGGCAGCGCCACCTCGCGCATCATCTCGGCGATGCGGGCGCGGCGTTCTTCGGCATTCTTGCCAAAGTTGTGCGCCTCGAGTACCTCGCGCAGCTGGGTGCCGATGCGCAGCGCCGGGTTGAGGGCGGAGGCCGGATCTTGCGGCACGTAGCTGACCACGCGCCCGCGTAAACGCTGCCGCTCCCCCGCGTTCAGCTGCAGGACCTCGATATCGCCAACGCGCACAGAGCCGCTTTTGATCATCGCCCCGCGGCGGCTGTGCCCCAGCAGCGCCAGCCCGACGGTCGTCTTTCCCGATCCCGACTCGCCGACCAGTCCCAGGACCTCCCCGGGCGCGATGCTGAACGAGACGTCATTGACGATGTCCTGGCCGGAGCCTTCCACGACGATTCGCAGGCGGTCGACGACGATGGCGGCCTTGACCGTTGTCACGCCGCACCTCGCGTCCGATCGATGCCGGCGGCGGCGCGCGCGATGCCGTCTCCGATCAGTCCCGTTCCCATCGTGAGCAGTGCAATGGCCGCCACCGGCAGGACGACGCCCCAGGGCTGGACCGTGAGGGCGATCCGGTTTTCGTTGATCATCAGGCCCCAGTCGGGGGCGCCGGGGTTGGTCGTGAATCCGAGGAACGCGAGGGCCGCGATGACGCCGACGGCGTAGGTCAGACGGAGGCTGGCTTCGACGAGGAGCGGGCTGAGGATGTTCGGGAAGATCTCGCTGAGCAGGATCCTCACCCTGGGCACGCCGATTGCCTCGGCGGCGGCCACAAAGTCGCGCTCCACCACCGGTTGCGTTGCCCCGCGGGTGACGCGCGCCACGCGTGGCATGGTGGTCAGCCCTACCGCCAGGATGATGGTGATCGGATTGGGGCCGACGGTGGCAATCGCGACCAGCGCCAGCATGATCTGCGGGAAGGCCAGGATGACGTCCATGATCCGCATCAAGATGTCGTCGAGCAGATTGCGCGAGTAGGCGGACACCAGCCCCACCGCGATGCCCAGGATCAATCCGAGGGCGGTCGAGATCGCGGCCAGTAGAAGGATGGTCAGGCCGCCGCTGAGAAAGCGGCTCCACACGTCCTGGCCGATGTGGTCGGTTCCAAACAGCGTCCCGGGGACCGAGGCGGTGCTCGGCGTTCCGACGAACGCGCTGGGGTCGTGCGGCGCCAATCGAGGACCGAGGAACGCGATCGCCAGGACGAGGAGCGTCAACACCAGGCCGATCTGGGTGCGCCGGAGGCCGAGCGCGCTGCGGAAGAGCGAACCGGCAGGCTTTCGCGCGGCGAGAACCTCCGGCGTCACGATCTGGCTGACCACGGCCATCCCTACAACCTCGTCCGCAGACGCGGGGTGACCACAATGGTGCCGATGTCCGCCAGCAGATTCAGCACGACGTACAGACCGGCGATCGCCATGGCCAGCGCCTGCACGACCGGAATATCGTGATCCTGAACCGCGTTGCGCAGGGCCCCACCGATGCCGGCGAAGTTGAAGATGTACTCGACGACGATGACGCCACCGGCGAGGTAGGCGAGGTTGATGGCGATCACCTGGAACGTCGGTCCGAGGGCGTTAGGGAGCGCGTGGCGGCGGAGGACCAGGCGCTCGGGTAGGCCCTTTAGACGCGCCATTTCAACATAGTCGCTCTCGAGGACCTCCACCATCGAGGCGCGCATGATCCGCGCCACGTACGGGGTCACGGCAAGGACGAGGGTGAGGACCGGAAGGATCAAGCCCAGCGGCTGGTCCCACGGTCGACCACCTGGCGGGATCACGATCACCGCCGGCAGGACTTGAAAGACCGTGGTGGCAAACAGCACGACGAGCACCAGGCCGACCACAAATTCGGGGAGGGCCGCCAGCACGAGCGTAACCAGTGAAGTGATTACGTCGAACGGTCGGTCTCGCCAGAGCGCCGCGTAGGCGCCGATCACGATCGATAGCGGAATCGAAATCAACCCCGATAACAGAAGGAGAAATGCGGTATTGACGATGCGATCGCTCAGGTACTTCGTGACCGGCTCCTGGGCGGAGAACGACGTTCCGGCATCACCATGGAGCAGGCCGCCGGCCCAGGTCAGGTACTGCTCGATGACGGGGCGGTTGAGATGAAGCTGTTCGCGTAGGTTGGCCAGGCTGGCTGGCGTCGCGGTACGGCCAAGGATCGCCCGCGCCGGATCTCCGGGCAGGGCCTGCGTTGCGGCAAAAACGACGATCGACACCAGCACCAGGACCAGTAGCCCTTGCAAGATGCGGCGCAGGATGAACATCCGGATGCCGCCGCGGCGTGCCGGTCCCGTCGGGCCCCCCGACCGTTCCAGCATGGCTGGCCCGGCGAGGGGCTCGACTTGCAGTGTGGCGCTAGGCGAACCAGATGCTCCGGTATCCATGTCCAAAGGAGTCGAGGTTGAGCGTGGCTTTGCTCCCGCTGTTGAAACCGGCGACCTTGGTGCTGTAGGCATCGACCAGGTTGTTGAACATCGGGATGATGTAGCCGCCCTGCTCGTACTCGAGCTTTTGCATCTGGTGGATGATGTCAGCGCGCTTGCTGGCATCGGGTTCGGCGAGCGCCTGGTTGTAGAGGGCGATGTAGTTCGAGCTCGACGGCGGCCAGTGGCACTCGTTGTAGGGTGCGGACGGGATGCTGCCGTTGGCAACCTGGGGAAGGTAGTTGCGCGTCCCCCAGAAGTCGACCGAAAAGGCCAGCTTGAGGTATTGGTCGCCGTAGTAGTTGGGATCGTTGTGGACATTGACGGTCACGCCGGCAGCCTTCGCCTGCGTGGCGAAGATGTTCGCCGAGTCGACCATGCCCGCAGCCCCGTCCGTGGTGTGCAGATCGACGGTCAGGTTTTCCTTGCCGGCTTTCTTCAGCAGGGACTTCGCCTGGGCGATGTCCTGATGGCGTTGCGGCAACGCGGAATCGTAGGCCGGATCGAATGGCGAGTACAGATCGTTAGCGACCCGGCCGTGGCCGGAGAAGACCTGCTGCAGCATCGCGTTGCGATCGACGATCAAACGGAACGCCTGGCGAACGTTGTTGTCGTCGAAGGGTGGCATGTCAATCGCCATGCAGAGCGGACGCCAGTCGGCGCCCTGGCCCTCGAGGACGGCGAGGTTACTGTGGCCCTTGACCACGTTGATCTGGGCAGCGGGGACATCGGTCATGGCGTCGATTTGTCCCGACAGCAACGCGTTCACCTGGGCGGTAACGTCCGGGAAGTCGATGATGGTGACCTGGTCAAAGTACGGTAGGCCGCTGCGCCAGTAGTTGGGATTCCGGACATGCACGCTCTGCTGGCCTGGCGTAAAGCTCTGATACTTGTACGGCCCGGTGCCGATCTGTGTACCCGCCCGGGTGTAGCCGACGGGGACGATGCCGTTGTAGTACTGGCCCAGCTGGTCCCCGATCGTCGAGTCGGGATTCTTTAAGTTGAGCCGGACCGTCAGGTTGTCGAGCTTCGTGATGTTTTTGGGATCGACGGAGGCCAGCCCGGCCCCGCCGAAGAGCCCTTCCTTGGAGGTCAGGATTCGCTGCAACGAGTAGACGACATCGTCGGCCGACAGCGCTTTCCCGTCATGGAACGTGACGCCGGACCTGAGCTTGATCGTCCATTTGTCCGGTGCATCCTGAGTCACCGATTCGGCCAGGCCTGGTTGGAGCTTGTAATCCTTGTCGTATTCCAGGAGCGTCTCGAAACCGGCCACCAGCCGAGCCTGATCCGGCTTGGTGATGATCGTCTGTCCATCGATCAGGTCTTTGGCCCCACCGCCCGTGACGCCGAGGCGGAACGTGCCCCCGCGCTTTGGAGTGCCTCCGGCGGTCACGGCCGTTGACGTCCCGCCGCACGCCGCGAGCGGTCCCGCCAGCATCACGCCCCCCGCCAACACCCCCGCGTTGATCAGCAGCCGGCGCCGCGTCAGCGTATTCCCGATCAGGTTCCCAGTTCGTTCAACCGGCGTATCTGCCATCGACTTCCTCCTCCTCTTCGACCGATGTTCGATCCCTCTCCGTGCGAATCAGTCCGCGATCGCGGGTCCCTCCGTGTTCTTGTCGGTACGGTTCCCGGCGAGAAGCCGTATCGACAAACGCAAATGTTCAGCCACGAGTTCGGGGGTGTTTGGGTCGCGCCGCCGCAGCGCGTCGACCAGCTCCTGGTGGTCCTTGGCGTAGGTCCGCCATGGATACGGCGGGTGGCGCCGCAGCAGCATGCGCGTCTCGTCGGCGAACGTTTCGTGCGCCCGGGTCAGGCGCGCGCTCCCGGCCAGCCGGACGAGCTCGTGGTGAAAGCGCAGGTCAGCCGCAATCGTCTCCTCGGTCGGGCGCTTCTGGCGCGCTTCGCGCGTCTGCATGCTGGCCAGCGCCGCGTCGAGCGCGGAAAGGTTGAGGGGCTCGGTCTTGTCGACCAGGGCCCGAGCCGCCCAGACCTCGATCGCCTCACGAGCGACGTAGACGTCCAGGCGATCTTCGAGCACCTGGTCCTTGACGAAGGCGCCATAGTGCATGCGGTACTCGACCAGGCCTTCTTGAACCAGCTGCCGGATCGCCTCACGAACGGTTCCCCGGCTGATCCCGAGCATCTCGACCAGCCGCAACTCGCGGAGCTGCTCACCGGGCGCGATCCGCCCATCGACGATGGCCTCCCGGATGATGCGGCGAACGCTTTCCGTGGCCGAATGGCCCTCGAATCGGGGGAGGGACCAGGTGGCTGCCGAATGGGTCGCCGGGCGCGTCGCCACGGAGGCCATGGTCGGATTGTAGGACGATCCGTCCGATAGTCAAGAACTAAGAATTTCCCTCCCCCGCGAGCGGGGGAGGGTCAGGGTGGGGGCTCCGCGCCTCCTCGGACGACGACTCCCTCGGGTTCCCCTCCTTCGAGAGCAGCCCGTAGCGACAGGGTCGCGCGCCGGACGACTTCGCGTTCAGCGTCGGGGCTGTACCAGGCGGAATGGGGGGTGACGATCAATCGAGGATGACGTGGGGCAGGATGCTCCTCGGTCGGCGGCTCGACCGCGAGCACGTCAAGCGCGGCACCCGCTAACCGGCCACTGTCGAGCGCGGCGAGCAGCGCCTTCACGTCGACAAGCGCACCGCGAGCCGCGTTGATCAGGTACGACCCGTGGGCCATCAGAGCCAGTTCGCGTGCGCCGATCAGATGTTGAGGGCCCTTCAGCAGCGGCAGGTGGAGCGTCACCGCGCCGCACTGGCGAAGCAGGTCCTCGAACGACGCCGGCGTCACCCCGGCGGCCTCGATCTCCGGCTCAGGGACGAGCGGGTCGCTGGCCCAGGTCTCAATCCCCAGCGCCTGGGCGCGCCGCGCGACCGCCCGACCAATCCGGCCAAAGCCAACGATGCCCAGGCGCATCCCGGACAGCCGGGGCAGCGGGCCGGCCGCATGATCGTCCCAGCCTCCAGCACGCACGGCGCGGTCGAGCACGACGACGCCGCGGAGCAGCGCCAGGAGCAGCGCGATCGTGCTGTCGGCCACCTCCTCGACGCAATATTCAGGGACGTTGCAAACCCAGATCCCTCGCCGCGCCGCGGCGACCGTGTCGATGTTGTCGAAACCGGTCGTGGCGGTGGCGATCCCCGCAAGGGCAGGCAATCGCGCCATATCGGCCGCTGTCACGGACTGCCAGACGAGAAGGCCGATGACATCTTTCCCGGTCCACGGCCGCGCCGCGGCGTCGACCCTCACATCTGTTCCCGCAAACAACTCGCGGACCACGTTTACCTGAAAGAGTGGCCCCTCGAGAATGACGCGCCCGTTGATGCGGGTCTTGAGCCCTGACCCCACTGGCCCTAGAGTATCGCTGTGGTCAAGCAGCCCAATGTCGTCATGATCGTCGCCGATACCTTCCGGCGCGATCACCTCGGCGCCTACGGCAACAATTCCATTCGCACCCCGCACCTCGACCGCCTGGCCGCGAGCTCGATCGTCTTCGACCAGCACCGGATTTCTTCATTTCCCACCATGCCGGCCCGCGCCGATTTTCTGACCGGGCGCTTCTCCTTCACGTTCATGGGATGGGAACCATTGCCATCGGAGCTCGACACGCTGCCGGCGATGCTGTCGCGAGCCGGCTACCTCACGATGGGCGTCGTCGACACGCCCTTCTTCATCCGAGACGGCTACGGCTACGACCGCGGATTCGACGACTTCATCTGGGTGCGCGGCCAGGGTGATGACACGCGTCCCGAAGAGCGAGCGGATGCGCGTGCCCTCTGGCGGACCGAACGCGATCGGCTGGTCGCGCGTACGATGACCGCCGCCGACAGCTGGCTGGAGCGGCATCATGACAAGCCGTTCTTCCTTTACGTCGACACCTGGGACCCGCACGAACCATGGGATCCGCCCGACTACTACAGCAAGCTGTACCGGCCCGATTTTCAGGGACCGGCGCTCTATCCGGCCTATGCCAAATGGAAGGATGCGGGCCTCACCAGGGACCAGGTCGTCAACGCACACGCCGCCTATTGCGGCAAGGTCACCATGGTCGATCGCTGGATCGGCATGCTGCTCAACAAACTCGAGGTGCTCGGTATCGCCGACAACACGATCGTCGTCTTCACCTCCGACCATGGCCACTACTTCGGCGAGCATGAGTACTTCGGCAAGGCGGAATGGATCCACGACCCCGACGCCGTTCTCTCAGCGGACGCCGAGGTACCGGCCTGGTTTTCGAAGTCGTGGCTCCTGACGATCGGTTGGTCACCGCTGTATCAGGAGCTCTATCGCGTCCCTTTCATCCTGCGGGTGCCGGGCGCACAGCCGGGGCGGCGGCAGGCGCTGACGACGGCGCCGGATATTCCGGCAACCATTCTCGACCTGGTCGGCGTCGACCAGCCGGCCCAGGTGCAAGGTCAGTCCGTACGTAAGGTCGTAAGCGGCCATGCGCAGGAGCACCGTTCCCTCATCGTCAGCTCCTGGCCGCTGTACTTCGCTAAAGGCGAGCTCACCAGTGCCGTCGACTCGCGTAAACGGCGCATCGCCAGCTACATGCCGGTGACCGTCTCCAACCGGCGCTGGTCGATGATCATGGGCGGCCCCTCCGAAGCGCCCGAACTTTACGACCTGGAGAAGGATCCAACCGAGTCGACCAACGTTTGGGATGAAAACGTGACCGAAGGCGCTGCACTGTTCCGGGAGGCGCTTGACTTCCTGCGGTCACAGAAGACGTCGGAGAAATACCTCGAGCCCCGTGAGGCCTCGCTCAAGCGGTTCGCTCCCGCGCCAGCGTCTCCCTCGAGAGACTAACCACAAGCAGCGCGACCAGGCACGGCACTCCGGTAATCGCAAACGCGGCACTGAAGCCGAAGGCTCCGGCGGTTAGACCTGCGACGAGCGGTCCCAGCGTAAAGCCCACGTCCACGCCGAATCGAAAAACGGCGATGCCTCGCGCCGATTCCTGAACCGGAAGGACATCGGCCAGGATCGCGCCCGGTGGGACGCCGGAGAACGCCGACGCCATGCCCAGAATCGCCAGGAGGACGGCAAAGACCACCACGGTCGTGGTCGAGCCAAGGCTGACCGTCGCGATCGCAAGCAAGGCGATTGCCGGGATGAGGACGTACCGCCGGCCGCGTGTGTCCGCCCAGCTGCCCGCTGGGTAGTAGGCGAAAAACTCGGCCGCGAGCGAGATCGCGTAGAGAATGCCGATACCCAGCGTGGAGAGGTGCAAGACGTCGCGGGCGAAGAGCGGCACGAGCGTGTTGAACACGGCACCGAACACCCAGAGATTGGCCAGCGCCGCAATCACGGCGGCGGCGAAACCGGGGATCCGCAGCAGGGCGAAGACCGACCCGGGTTTGGAAGCGGAACGGCCGCCAGGTGCACCGGCGCCGAGGTTCGAAAGCGGTTCTTCGGCGCTAATCGGCGCGGGGTCGACAAGCAGGCGCAGCATGACCGCGGAGAGAACGGCTGCGATGCCGGCGAGGCAGAACAGCGGGGCCGCGAGACCCAACCGGCTCGCCACCAGTCCGCCTATGAATCCGCCAGCGACGACGCCCCCGTTGAACGCGCCATAGAAGAGGCCGAGCGCGCGGGCCATTCGAGATCTCTCCACGCCTCGGATTAGGGCGTTGTACATCGCGGCGAAGACGGTGCCCGCTCCGGCGCCGGCCGAGGCCCAACAGATGACTGCGACCCAGAAGCTCGGGCTGAGCCCGGTGAGTAGCGCGCCAAGGGCGAGAAGGATCAGGCCGGACCCGGCTGCGCGACGAACACCGAGACGATTGACAACGGCGCTGGCCGTAAGGTCGGACATGAGCCGTGCAAAGTAGAAGGCGCCCACGAGCAGCCCCGCCTGCCCGTAGTCCACCCCGAATGACCGGGCAAACAGCGGCAGAATCGGCAGAACGATCCCGGTGCCGAGGTTAAGAAAGAGAGCGAGGGCGATAACCGCGGCAACGCTTCGGTCGGACAGGATGACGCGGACGGCACCCCTCTCCTTCCCCGCGCGTCCTAGCACGCAGGCAGCTTGCCATTTCCCCTCCCCCGCTTGCGGGGGAGGGTCCACTCCGAGCGCTTCAGGCGCGCCGCGCCCTCACCCCGAAGAAGATCGGCACTTCCGTGTAGACGGGCTGCTCGGCAGCGAGCAGCGAGGAGGCTCGTGGCTCATCGACCGCCTCCAACCGAAAGCCGAAGGCGGTCAGTGAATTCAGGTACGTGCCGAGCGGCCGGTGATAATGCCCGGCCCTCCTGACCCCATGCGGATTGGATGACTTCCAAAAGCGGTCGTCGAAGTAGCCATTGACAAGCCGTGCTGGCCGGCCCCCGGCTCCAGGTTGTGTCGTGGCCTCTGGGGCAAGGAAGCACGGATGGCCGATGACGAAGACGAACCATCCGCCGGGTCTCAATACGCGGTGAACGGAACTCAGCGTCGCGGTGAGGTCCGGGATGTCCATCAAGGCGAGCTGGCAGGTGACCCCATCGAAGGACTCATCCGCGCACGTCGTGAGCCCCTGGGCATCGTCGACGACATAGGCGATGGGTGCCATCGGCTCTGTTCGCGAGGCCGCGATGGCAATCATCTCTCGAGAGGAGTCGACGCCAACGACGCTCGCCGCTCCGGCCTGAAGGACGGCACGGGTAGCAAGACCCTGGCCACATGCGATGTCCAGGACCCTGGCGCCGGCCACGGCTGGGAGCAGGCGGAGCAGGCACGACACCGCAGTCTCGTGCGGACCGCTGCCTCGACTGATCATCTCGTCGTACCAGGCCGCGATTTGGGCCCATGTCGGCCCGTTGTCGTCGTGCGCCGGCAGAGCATAGCTCGCCCCTACGGCCAGTTAGATGCAAACGCAGGTGTCGACTGCTTCGCAGTCCTGTTATCGTCCCGCGCGGATGCAGTCACAGCCTGCGGCCTGGCGAAGCCCGCCCGGCTGGCGGCCCCCGTGCTCTTAGCGCGGAAACGGACGAACCGGCACTTCATCGCGGCCATCATCGGCGCCGCCTTGCTGACGACCGTCTTCGGGTTATGGGTCACCTTTCGATTCGGCGGGATCACGCTCACCGAGCGGATCGACGATATTGGCGAAGCGTTCGTCGCCTTCGCGGCCGCAATCGCCTGTCTGGCAGCGGCTAGCCGGCGCGTCGGGCGGTCTCGACAAGCCTGGTTGTTGATGGCGGGGTCGGCCTTCGTGTGGTCGTTCGGCGAGGCAGTTTGGTCCTATTACGAAGTCGGACTGGGACAGCAGGTTCCCTTCCCCTCTCTTGCCGATGCTGGGTTCCTGGGAGCCGTCCCGCTTGCCGTGGCTGGCGTGCTGCTCTTCACTGCCGGCACGCCCCGCTTTATCACGCGTCTGGCCGTCATTCTGGACGGATTGATCATCGCCGGGTCGCTGCTCGCCGTGAGCTGGACGACCATTCTGGAAACCATCTCCAACGCCGGCAGCGGCGGGCCCGTGGCCCAGGCGATCAGCCTCGCCTATCCCATCAGCGACGTCGTGATCCTGACGATGCTGCTGCTCCTGCTGGCCGGCCGAGTCCCGGGACCGGATCGGCTTAGCCTCCTGTTACTCGCCGGCGGGCTGCTCGCGAACCTTCTCGCCGATAGCGGTTTTGCCTACCTCACCACCGTAAATTCGTATGGTCCGGCCCAGCCAATCGATACCGGCTGGGTGGCGGGCTACTTTCTGATTGCCGTAGCGGCCTTTCGAGCCTGGCAGATCCCAGTTGGCCTTCCACGCCAGAGCGAACGGCTGCATGGCGGCTGGCGGCTCCTTCTCCTTTACGTCCCCCTGGCGGCCGCCGCCATCGCGTCGATCGCCGACCGCCTGGTCACCGGTTCGGTCGACGATTTCCTCTTCTTCGACCTTGTGACCGTCGCCGTGTTCGTGGTTACCCGTCAGTTCATCATGCTCGCCGACAACGCGAGGCTGAATCACAAGCTTCAAGAGCAGACGACCGCCTTACTGAAGCGCGAGGAGCATCTGCGATCGCTGGTCGCCCACTCATCGGACGTCGCCACACTCGCCGACAGCTACGGCGTGATCCGATTTCAGAGCACGTCCGTCCAGCGGATTTTTGCTTACGGCCCCGGTGAGCTGGTCGGAACTCGGCTGGTCGACCTCGCATTTGTCGCCGACCGGCCGGCGGTTCTGAACTGTTTGAGCGATGCGCTGAAGGCTTCGGCCCATCCGGCGTCGCTGACCTGCCGGCTCCGCCACAAGCTCGGTACCTGGACCCATAGCGAGCTGACGATCACGAACCTGCTCTACCTGCCTAGCGTCGAGGGCCTGGTCGTCAACATCCGCGACGTCAGCGACCGCAAGGAACTGGAAGACAAGGTCACCCATCAAGCGGGCCACGACCCGCTGACCAACCTGGCGAACCGATCGGCCTTTCGGATCGCGCTGGACCAGGCCGTTCGGGCCACCGAGCCCAACCGAAGGGTTTCTGTCCTCATGGTCGACGTCAACGATTTCAAAGGCGTCAACTCCACCCTCGGCAGTGAAGTCGGCGACCAGCTGCTGGCAGCCGTCGGCGGACGGCTGGAACAGCTCGTCCCGCCGGATGCCGTCCTGGCTCGGCTGCGCAGTGACGAGTTCGCCATCCTTCTGCTGGATTCCGCGTTCGGAGCCGCGGACGATCTCGCCGAGGGCATCGTCGCCCAGTTCGCCGCGCCGTTTCGCGCCGGCCCGATGGACGTCTCGTTGCGAGTGAGCGTCGGCGGCGCGGGGCTGGTCTCCGGCGAAGGGACGGCAACCGACCTCATGCGAAACGCGGACCTCGCGCTCCGTGCGGCCAAAGACAAAGGCAAGGCTCGATATCAGCGGTATGAGCCCGGCATGCGAACGCAGCGCATCACGTCCGACGCAGCGTGACGGGTGGCTTGAACCCGCAAGCGGTGCGGTACTCTTGCGCCATGGGACCCCTTCGGTATTCCATCAACGTCACCTTGGACGGATGCTGCGACCATCGTGAAGGGATCGTGGACGAAGACTTACATCGTCACGCGGCGGAAAACATCAGCCAGGCGGATGCTCTCCTCTTTGGCCGGGTGACGTACGAAATGATGGAGGCAGCGTGGCGGCTGCCTCTACAGCCAGGGGCTCGGCCTGATTGGATGGAACCCTTCGCCCGGACGATCGACGCGGCAAAGAAGTACGTCGTGTCGACCACCCTCGACCGGGTCGATTGGAACGCGGAGCTCGTGCGCGGGGATCTCGGAGAGGTCGTTCAGCAGCTAAAGCGGGAGTCGGATAAGGGACTGTTCACCGGGGGCGTGACGCTCCCGCTGGCATTGGCGGAACTGGGATTGATCGATGAGTACGAGTTCGTGGTGCACCCCAGGCTGGTAGGACACGGGCCCACGTTGTTCGCGGGGCTATCGAAGCGTATCGACTTGAGGCTCGTGAGCCGGCTGGAGTTCGGCTCCGGGGCGGTGGCGATGCGGTATGTGCCGCGCACTCCGACCGCCCATTAGCTCCGGTAGAGCAGAAACGGCACCAGTTGCTCGGCCGGCGTGAGCGAACCATGGTGCCCGTTCAAGCGGGCCTGGGCGGGGTCGACGTCCCGTTGCACAATCCCGACCCGCCCGAATGCGGCGGCCACCACGTCGCCGATCCGCTCGCGTGCCTGGTCGGTGACCCGCGGGCCGAAGATCCCGGTAGAAATCGCCTCGTCGCGGCTCCACACCCACATGCGGTCCCCGAGGATCGATCGCCAGGCGGTGACGACATCGTCGGCGGCGCCGGGCACCGCCCGCACGTACCGGGCGCGTGCCTCTCCGGCGAGCAACGTCACGCCGGCGGCAAGGTCGGGATGGTCGGCGAGGTCGAGCCGCTCGTTGGGATAGAGATCGACCATGCCGTGGTCTCCGGTGACCGCCAGCGTCGCGTCGGCCGGCAGTTGCTCCGCGAGCGTCCGAATGGCCTGATCGACCGCGGCCAGCTCATCCTGCCAGGCTTGCGAGGCAACGCCCTCGACGTGACCGGCGGCGTCAAGGCGTGAGTGGTAGCCATAGACGAACGCAGGCCGGGCGTCCAGCCGCCGCAGCGCCGCTTGTTGTACCGCCTCGAGCGACTCCGCGGCGTGGAACCGCTGCCCGCGGCCGATGGCCCGGCTCAGCCCGGAACCTTTATGAAAGGCGGGGCCGAGGTAGTGGATCGGCACACCCGCTGCCGCGGCGCGCTCCGGCAGGGTTGGCTGAGGCTGGAATGCCTCTGGGACGACTTCCTCTCGTAGATCAACCCGGGGGCCGATTCCGTAGAGCGACCAGGTCAACGTGTTGAATGCCCGGTCGTACCCAGGCAGCGCCATGGTGTAGCCAATAAGTCCATGCTCCCCCGGCGGTAGCCCGGTCGCCAGCGAGCTCAGGCTGGCGGCCGTCGTCGCCGGAAACCCCGCCGTCAATGGATCCCTGGCGATTGAATTCAGGAAGGGGGCGGACTTCCGGTTTTCCCGCAGGAGCTCCCAACCGAGGCCGTCCACCAGCATGAGGCAGGCGCGCGCCGCCGGCTCCATCGCCAGGAAGTTCTCAAAACCGTGGATTCCGAGCGCGCTCAACATTGACGGCAGCAACTCGCCGAGCGACCGCACACCATAGCGCGGAACTGGAGGATTTTGCGCGTTCTTATGCGTGGCAGGGCTCAAGATTGAGGCTTCCTACGTGATTGGTAAGGTAGGCCCATCTTGGTCACCGGCGGTACCACGATTTGTTTGACTTTCACAGAGCGGTTTTGTATACAGTAGGGAGTGCCCAAGACCAACCAGCCACGGCGCCCTGAGCTCCCAGCCAGCCGGCGCCAACCCACCGCACCGGGCACCAACGGATCCCGAGTGGACGGCCCCGACCGGCGAAAAGCCAATGGCATCGCCCCCGACGATGCCGAGCTGATTCTGGCGGTTCTGCGGGAGCTGAAAAAAGGCAACTTCTCGGTCCGGATGCCGCTGACGTCGAACGGCACCTACGCCAAGATCGCAGCCGAAATCAACGGCATCATCGAGCTCAATGAGCGAAACGCCAAGAACCTGTCGGGCGTGGCGCGGGTCATCGGCGCCGTCGCCGAGGGCGACCTCTTCCAGACGATGGACCTGGAGCTGGATGGCCGCCCCTTGGAGGGGCAGTTCCTCCGGACAGCGCGCACGGTGAACGCGATGGTCCATCAACTCCGGTCTTTCACCTCCGAGGTCACCCGCGTCGCTGAAGAGGTCGGGACGCAGGGCAAGCTCGGGGGCCAAGCCCAGGTCAAGGGGGCGGCCGGCGTCTGGAAGGACCTGACCGACAACGTCAACTTGATGGCCGCCAACCTGACCGGCCAGGTGCGCAACATCGCCGACGTGACCACCGCGGTCGCCAATGGAGATCTGTCGAAAAAGATCACGGCCGATGTCCGCGGCGAGATCCTCGAGCTGAAGAACACCATCAACGTCATGGTCGACCAGCTGAACGCCTTCGCCTCGGAAGTTACGCGTGTCGCCCGGGAGGTCGGTACCGAAGGCAAGCTCGGAGGTCAGGCCCAGGTGCGCGGCATCGGCGGTGTCTGGAAAGACCTCACCGACAACGTGAACTTGATGGCGAGCAACCTTACGGCCCAGGTGCGCAACATCGCCGACGTGACGACGGCGGTCCAGAAAGGCGACCTGTCCAAGAAGATCACGGTCGAGGTCCAGGGCGAGATCCTCGAACTGAAGAACACCATCAACGTCATGGTCGACCAGCTCAACGCCTTTGCCCGCGAGGTGACGCGCGTCGCGCGCGAGGTCGGCACCGAGGGCAAGCTCGGTGGCCAGGCGGAGGTCCAAGGGGTCGCCGGTGTCTGGAAGGATCTCACCGACAACGTTAACTACATGGCCGGCAACCTCACGGCCCAGGTGCGCAACATCGCCGAGGTCACGACCGCCGTCGCCGGAGGGGACCTCTCCAAGAAGATCACGGTCGACGTTCGCGGCGAGATCCTCCAGCTGAAGAACACCATCAACTCGATGGTCGATCAGCTGAACGCCTTCGCCGGTGAGGTCACGCGCGTCGCGCGCGAAGTCGGTACCGAGGGCCGGCTGGGCGGCCAGGCGAGCGTCCCCGGCGCATCCGGGACCTGGAAGGACCTCACATTGCAGGTCAACCAGCTCGCTGCCAATCTGACGACCCAGGTGCGCAACATCGCCGAGGTGACGACCGCGGTGCAGCGGGGCGACCTCTCCAAAAAGATCACGGTCGAGGTGCAGGGCGAGATCCTCGAGCTGAAGAACACTATCAACGTCATGGTCGACCAGCTCAACGCCTTCGCCTCGGAAGTCACCCGCGTCGCACGGGAAGTCGGTTCCGAGGGCCGATTGGGTGGCCAGGCCCACGTCCCCGGTGCATCCGGGACCTGGAAGAACCTCACCGACAACGTCAACTCGATGGCCGGCAACCTCACCGCTCAGGTGCGCAACATCGCCGATGTGACGACGGCCGTTGCGCGAGGCGACCTCTCGAAGAAGATCACGGTCGACGTCAAGGGCGAGATCCTGGAGTTGAAGGACACGATCAACGTCATGGTCGATCAGCTCAATGCCTTCGCCTCCGAAGTCACGCGCGTCGCCCGCGAGGTCGGGACCGAAGGTCGGCTCGGCGGCCAGGCCCAGGTGCGCGGCGTCGTCGGCATCTGGAAGGACCTGACCGACAATGTCAACTTCATGGCCGGCAACCTGACCGCCCACGTGCGCAACATCGCCGAGGTGACGACCGCGGTCGCCAATGGCGACCTGTCGAAGAAGATCACGGTCGACGTTCGCGGCGAGATCCTCGACCTGAAGAACACCATCAACGGCATGGTCGACCAGCTCAACGCCTTCGCCGGCGAAGTCACGCGCGTGGCCCGAGAGGTCGGCACTGAGGGCCGCCTTGGTGGCCAGGCCTACGTGCTCGGGACCTCCGGCACCTGGAAAGACCTGACCGACAACGTGAACCAGCTGGCCGCCAACCTAACGACCCAGGTACGCAACATCGCCGAGGTCACCTCCGCGGTGCAAAAGGGCGACCTCTCCAAGAAGATCACGGTCGAGGTCAAGGGTGAAGTGCTCGAGCTCAAAAACACGATCAACGTCATGGTCGACCAGCTCAATGCCTTCGCCTCGGAGGTCACCCGTGTCGCCCGCGAAGTCGGTACCGAAGGCAAGCTGGGTGGCCAGGCGCAGGTGAAAGGCGTTGCGGGCACGTGGAAAGACCTGACCGATAGCGTGAACTTGATGGCCGGTAACCTCACCGACCAGGTGCGCGGCATCGCCCGCGTCGTGACCGCCGTCGCGAACGGCGACCTGCGCCGCAACGTCGTCTTCGAAGCCAAGGGCGAAATCGCGGCCCTCGCCGACACCATCAACGAAATGACCGATACATTGGCGACCTTCGCCGAGCAGGTCACAACCGTCGCCCGAAAAGTCGGTGTCGAGGGTGAGTTGGGTGGCCAGGCGAGCGTCCCGGGCGCCGCCGGCACCTGGAAGGACCTGACCGACAACGTCAACCAGCTGGCCGCCAACCTGACCGGCCAGGTGCGAGCGATCGCCGAGGTAACGACGGCGGTCACGGAGGGCGACCTCACTCGGTCGATCCAGGTCAAGGCCAGCGGTGAGGTAGCCCTGCTCAGCGGCAAGATCAACGAGATGATCCGCAACCTTAAAGAGACGACGCAGAAGAACATGGAGCAGGACTGGCTCAAGACCAACATCGCCAAGCACACCAGGATGCTGCAGGGCCAACGCGACCTGCGCGCCGTCGCCGACCTGATCCTCAAGGAAATCGCCCCGCTGGTCTCGGCGCAATACGGCGCCTTCTACATCGTCGACGCCGGGGATGCCGAGGAGCCGACGCTTCGCATGGCGGCCGGCTACGCCATCAGCGAGAGCGAAGGCGCCGGCAAAGCCTTCCGCTGGGGCGAGGGGCTGGTCGGCCAGTGCGCTCGTGATGCGCGGCGGATCCTGCTGACCACGGTGCCAGCCGGTTACATCGGCATCCGCTCAGGCCTGGGCGAGGCCGCCCCCAACAGCATCGTGGTGCTCCCGGTCCTCTTCGAAGGGCGGGTCAAGGCCGTGGTGGAATTGGCGTCCGTCCAACCGTTCAACGAGACCCATCTCGACTTCCTCGATCAGCTGACCGATGGCATCGGCGTCGTCCTCAACACGATCGAGGCCAACATGCGCACCGAGGAGCTGCTCAAGCAGTCGCAGATC
>Ga0307477_10000644_pt1 | contig 35476 bp, 28 predicted proteins | sample atmos_gasesECM2C_FD_203316 | JGI IMG/M metagenome (GOLD analysis project Ga0307477, IMG submission 203316) | Hardwood forest soil microbial communities from Morgan-Monroe State Forest, Indiana, United States - atmos_gasesECM2C_515 | ecosystem: Environmental > Terrestrial > Soil > Temperate...
CGGCTGGCTGGTCATCACCGCGGGATGGGCGATTGCGGTGATGGCCGGTGTCTTCACCGCGATTGCATGCGGCAGCAGCGATGCCCACCTGAATCCTGCGGTGACGCTAGGTTTCGCCGTGCGCTCGGCAGATTTTGCGAAAGTGGCTCCATTTCTTGCGGCGCAGCTTCTCGGCGGAATTATCGGAGCAGCACTCGTTTGGCTGCATTATCTTCCGCATTGGAGAGAAACGCCGGATGCCGGAGCGAAACTTGGCTGCTTCAGCACGGCCCCGGCGATTCGGAGCCCAATTCCGAATCTGCTCAGCGAAATCATTGCTACTTTCGTGCTCGTCTTCGTTGTCGGCGCGATTTTTTCGAAGAGCGTTTCGGCAACCGGTCCTGCCGCGGGACTCGGCGCATACCTTGTGGGAAGCCTGGTCTGGGGAATCGGCCTCTCGCTCGGCGGCACCACCGGATACGCCATCAATCCTGCGCGCGACCTGGGCCCGCGGATCGCGCACGCCATTCTTCCTGTCGCTGGCAAAGGCAGTTCCGATTGGGGTTACGCCCCGATCCCCGTTGTTGGACCGCTTCTTGGAGGCGCGCTTGCCGGCTTGCTCCTTCGAGCTCTTTCTATCTAGAAAGCAAAGGCCTGCTGTCCGGCGAGACGATCTCATTCGGCCCGAACCGTGTGCAAGCACTATGCTCAGTTAGGTTATGTGAAAATCACGGGGCGGACGCCGCGATGGGCTGCCCCGTAAGAGAGTGAATCGAGAGAAGAAAAGTGGTCGGGGCGAATGGATTTGAACCATCGACCTCCTGGTCCCGAACCAGGCGCTCTAGCCAGGCTGAGCCACGCCCCGACTGCCATCGAACCAATGTTGCCATTTCCCAAAAGGTCGCTGGTTCCCATCGACCTGGCCGATAAGTCGGCCCGCTCGGCGGGGCTGAGCCACGCCCCGACCGGCACGCTCAGACACTTTCAGCGGTGCCAAGCAGAGCCAACAGATTAGCATAGCTCGGCAGCCGCGACTACATCGCACGCCTCCTAGTCCGCCGCCTCAGCTTACCGATGGATGTGCCGATCAACGTTCGTCCGGCTCGGGCCAAGTATCGCCATAATTAGAAAACCGCCGGAAAGCGGATGCCTTCCGGCGGCAGGTTGAAGTCAATGTTCGGCGGACTAGAACGAGTACCGCGCACCGACCTGCATCACTCGGGGACTGCCCTGGATCTGCGTGAAGTTTGACCAGTTCGCCGGGGGGTTCAGCCCGAGGAGTCCGGGATCGCGATCTACGCCGATGCCCGTGCGGCCCTCGTCGATCAGGCCAAAACTTTGTTTGTTGGCGACGTTGAAAACGTCCCAGCGGAGCTGTAGCTGATGCTTCTCGCTCCAAGGCATGGTCCATGTCTTCGCTAGCCCGATATCCACGTTCATGTATCCCGGCAAGCGAATGTAATTCCGTGGGCCACTCTCACCGGGATAGGCATTTCGGAAACTGTCGTAAATCCCCTTAATGTTGCAACTACTGCCGCCGAAGAGCTTTGGGACACCAGTACCGCCGGCGGACGCTGGGGTTCCAATACGGGTCGGGCAAGTGCTGATCGGGGCTAAGGGAGTTGCGGCGGACTGGAAGTCCCAGTTGGTTGCCCATTGGTGGGAGTCGAAAGGCGAGCCAGGAAGCGGCAGCCCCGTATTCCAGCGGTAAATGCCAGCGAGCTGCCATCCCCCAATGACCGCATCCACGAAGCGATTGGCACCGCTCATCAAGGCCTTGCCTCTGCCGAATGGCATCTGCCAAACGGCAGAAGCGTTGATGAGGTGCCGGATGTCGAAGTCGGAGCTGGCGTAGTTCAAGCCCTGGCGAAGGGGATTGACGACAAACGAGCCATTGCCGTTGCTAAAATTGCCAAAGGCATCTTCCCCTTGTAGTCCGGAAGCGTCGTCGAACGAGTGGGAAAAAGTGTAATTGAAATCCATGGTCAGAGTACTGAGGCGCTGTCGCACCGAAACTGTGAGAGCGTGGTAGTTGGAATTTCCAATCGTGCTCCAGGCGGCGAGGGAACCGTATTGCGGTTGCTCGAATCGCGTGGGGAAGCCGTTACGGAACAGGGCTCTGTCTATGTACGATTCCGTGTCGGTCCAGTCATTACCGTTAAAGAAGGCGAAGGGGTTGGAGCCGTTCCCCCGGCTCTGCATCCCGTAAAACATCTGCGTGGGTGTCCAGGTTGGATCAAAGCAAGGAGGAGGAAGAGGAGGGATACCACAATCGCTCTGAACCGTCGCGTCACCATTCATGATGCCTACCAGGTTCGCCGGGAAAAGATTGTCGAAGAACGGAATGGACGCGATCTGGCTGGTGTCCACGTTTTTCTGGCGCTGCTTTTCCAGAATCGTTCCTGCTTGGTACCAGGTCATCCCGCTCTTCGGATCACGAATGTTGTTGAAGGCAGTGACATCCCGGTGCAGGAGCAGACTGCGCGCCGCCCTTCCGATGTAGGACACAGATAGAGTCGTGCCCGCACGCATTTGACGTTCGTAGGTCAGATTCCAGACGTACTCGGTGGGCGCATGCAGGGTCGAATCCACGCTCGACTCAATGCGGCCGCTATAATCGAGGGGCTGCGACAGCGGAAATGCCAGGCTGCCGGGCACAACCACGTTCGGCAGTGAACGGATAGGCTGATTGAAGCCGGTGAACAAGGGCCCCAGGGTGCTAGTGTTCGTCGTATCATACGTATTCGCTGGAGTCGTGTAGTTCGAGGTGAAGCCGAGGGTGTTATTCAAATCCCAGTCCACCGCGAGAGCCTGGCCGTAGTAGTCATTCGTCATGGCGAAGCCGCCGCGCAGAGCGGACTTGCCGGCATCACCGAACAGAGAGTGCAGCAGCCCAGTGGAATAATTCGGAGACCAGGCAAAGGCGACTCGCGGCTGGAATTCGGTCTTGTCCCAGTTATACATCGGCTTCCCGCCATTGGCGGGGCCGGAACGATTAATGACGATCGGGGCCGTGAAGTTCTGGCCCTGAGCCGATGCTGCGATGCGATCTTGAAAATATGTCCCAAGGGGAATTGTGGGCTGCACTTCAAACCCCTGCGTCTCATACACGGGGCGCTCCAGGGTGTAACGGAGTCCCAATGTGAGGGTGAGGTTGGGGCGAACCTTCCAGGAGTCCTGTGCGTATTCCTCGTAGGCTTGCGTGGCAAAGTCCCGGTTGGTGGGCACCCCTCTATTCAATAAACTGCCATCCTTGTTGAAGGTGAAGTTGGCGGTATATTCCGAGAACCGCCCGATAATGGCCGTGGCCGCGTTTTGTACCTCTTGGGTCGAGCTTAGCGATTGGCCGAGGTCGCAGGGAGGCGGATTAATGGTCACCCCATTTTGATCCTTACAAGCCCTACTGTTGCCAGGCAGCGCGTTCGCGTTTATGTAACTTTGGAATGCGCCCGAAACATTGCTGCCGGCTCCGAGATAAAACGAAGAGTTCGTGACCGCGGTATCAAAGGAATTCGCGAAGCTCACGCGAGTGTTGTTTATCTTGCGAATATTAGCTCCGAACTGGAAGGTGTGCTTTCCATGGATCCACGAAAGATCATCCGTGAAGTTGTGGACGGGTGTTACACGGCTGAGAGTATGTGTTTCGCTAGTGGGTTGGAACACGGAGCGGAAATGGATGTCATTCCCGTTGCTGTCCCCGCCCTGGGTGAATGCCTGGCGCGTATAGCCATACCGGAAGTTGTTCACCCAGTTGTGTCCGATTGTCCAGGTGTGGCCGGCAGCCAAACCCCGCGGATGGTTCCATATCTGCGGAGAAATCGCACCCGGGAGCCACTGAGCAAGTGTCTGAAGATCACTTATATAATTCACGCGGGCGAAAAGCGTCTGCTTGCTGTTCAGGGCGTAGTCAAGCCTGGCGACATGCGAGTTTAGCTTTATGGGCGCGGCAGAGTTGAAGCGGAACCCGCCCGTATTCAAACCATCCCCAATCGACGTATCGTTTGCCGGATACTTGGCAGCGGCAGCGGCCAGGGCGGCCAGCGCGGCGGAGTTTAGGCCAGGTACTGAAAATGCTTGCTGATTCTGAGCCAGGTTCAAGGAGGCTCGCGCCGTGGTGTTGCAGGTAGAATCCGTGCAATATGAATAGTTGATGATGCCCTGACCCAAACTGGCAAAGGGAACAATTTGGACCACACTCGTCGATGTGGCGTCACGTTTTCCTTCGTAACTGTAGAAAAAGAACAGCTTGTCTTTTACGATCGGGCCGCCGAGCGCGCCGCCAAACGTATTCCGGATCAATGGTGTACGGGGAACGCCGGCAGCATTGCTGAACCAGTCGTTCGCTTCGAAAAGCGTGCCGCGGTAAAATTCAAACGCCGCTCCATGCCAACTGTTCGAACCTGATTTGGTAACCAGATTAATTTGTGCGCCGGCGGAACGTCCCTGGTTCGCATTTCCGTTCGCGGTGGTGACGCGGAATTCTTCGATGGCCTCCGAATTGAGACGAAGGACCGGACCCGCGGTAATATTGCCTCTGTCGAGCGAGCCAATCACTAGAGTATTGGTAATAGCCGGTAGCGTGACGTTTCCGGTTTGCGCGTTGTTAATATCCACGCCGTCCAGAGTAACGTTCGACTGATCCGCCCGCGATCCCGTGACGTAGCCTTCCTGAGTAGCACCCGGCTGCAGACTGAGCAAATCGACCAGACTGCGGCCTTCCAGCGGAAGCTGAGAAATCTGACTTTGGTCGAACACGTTGCCGAGCGAAGCGTCCTGAGTGTTGATGAGCGCGGCTTGGGCGCTTATGCTGACTTCAACCACTTGGCTGACCGCTCCTATGCTCAATTGCACGTTGGTCTCGGTTTGTTTCCCGATCAGGGCTCGCACATTGTCCAAAACCGTCTTGTCGAAACCCTTGGCCTCGACCTCGAGGCGGTAATCGCCCGGTGAAATCAAGTCAAATACGTAAGCGCCTGTACCGGTTGTCTGCATATTGCGCTTGGCATTGGTCGCGACATTGGTGAGCGTGACCTTTGCGGCAGGCACTGCTGCACCTTGCTGGTCGGTTACGGTTCCGCCGATGGTGGAAGTGCCGGTTTGGCTCCACAAGGGCGCGGCGAAAACCAACAAGCAAATCAACACCACGATGCTGCGTTGAGCTGAAGAGAAATTCATGGACTGCTCCTTTTCTGCACCTGGAAGAATGACTGAGTGGAATGCAGGGAGGGATTTGAAACAGGCCCGCAAACGGCATTACCGGCAGTTGCCGATGGCGCGTTGCTGAAATTACGCGTGATACTTCTGGGCAACCTGTCCCACCACTCTCGAAAACTAAATTGTTATAGCTTTTAGGACAGGTTGACTGAGGTTGTCAAGTAAACTTATTCGAGTTCGCTAACTTACGAAAGGCTTTCATCAGCAGCAGGTACTAGAACCGCCTAGTCCGACCCAAACCGCAAAAGCTTCGCCTCGGTGATTGCCGCTATCTGGCGAATCGGCCCCAGGATGGACGTGGATACGTCGCCATCCAACCGCACCAGCGAGACTGCCTCTGCGCCGCGCGCCGCTTCCCGCCTGCCTAAAGCGAACGTAGCGATGTTTACGCCGAGCTTGCCCAGCGTCATCCCCACCTGGCCGATCACCCCAGGCTCATCCCGGTTGCGCAAATACAGAATCGTCCCCTCGAGCTGTGCCTCCAGCGAAATGCCATCCAACTGCAGCACCCGCGGCGAGCCGTCGTGCAGCACCGTTCCTTCCACCGCGAACGCCGCCTCCGACCTGGCCTTCGGCAAGAGCGCTTGCGAAGCCGTCAACTCGGGCAGCGCCGCCACTTCCAGCGTGTTCGGGAAGCCATGCTCCCGCCGCCGCGTCTCTTCCTCAACGGTCAGCCCGCGTGCTGCCGCCACCGACGGGGCATTCACTACGTTCACCTTTTCGTCCAGCACTGCGTTGAGCACTCCCGCCAGCACCGCACTGCGCAGCAGATGCGTACCTACCTCCGCCACTTCGCCAGCGTATCGAATCCGGATTCGCGCCGGCCGCGACGCTGCAGCTTGCGAAACCAGCGATCCTAGCTTTTCCGCCAGCACCAAATACGGCCGCACGCGCCGGTACTGATCCGCCGACAGCGCCGGCAAATTCACCGCGTTGCGGATCACTCCCTCCGCCAGGTAATCCCGCACCTGCGCGGCGATCTGCGTGCCCACTTCTTCCTGTGCTTCCGCCGTGGACCCCGCCACGTGCGGCGTCGCGATCACGTTCGCCAGCCCCACCAGCGGCGAATTTTTTGGCGGCTCCTCGGCAAAAACGTCCAGCGCCGCGCCCGCCAGCTTCCCGCTCTTCAGCGCTTCCGCCAGCGCCGCCTCATCAATCAATTCCCCGCGCGCCGCATTCACCAGCCGCGCGCCCTTTTTCATTTTCTCGATCGTCGCCGCATTGATCAGCTTCTCCGTCGCCGGACTTAGCGCCGCGTGCAGCGAGACGAAGTCGCTCTCCGCCAGCAATTTCTCCAACGCCACCAGCTCCACCGACACTTCGCGCGCCGCCGCTTCGCTGATGAACGGGTCGTACGCGAGCACGCGCATATCGAACGCTTCCGCGCGCACCGCTACTTCGCTCCCGATCCGGCCCAACCCGATCAACCCCAGCGTCTTTCCGCGCACTTCCGTTCCCGCCGCGCTGGACTTCTCCCAGCGCCCTTCGTGGATGGCCTTGTCCAGCCGCGGCACCTGCCGCGCCAGCGACAGCAGCAGCGCAAACGTGTGCTCCGCCACGCTCACCGCGTTCCCGCCCGGCGTGCTCATCACCAGCACGCCGCGCTTCGTCGCCTCCGTCAAATCTATGTTGTCTACGCCCACGCCCGCGCGTCCCACCGCGCGCAACTTCGCAGCCTTCTCCAGCAATTCAGCGTTGACTTGTGTCGCGCTCCGCACGATCAGCGCATCCGCATCCGCAATCTCCGCGTCCAGCGTCTCCTTCGTCGTCAACACGACGTTCCATCCCGCTTCCTTCAGCAGCTCCACCCCGCGCTCGCTGATCTTGTCCGCAACAACGACTTTCATGAACGCTCGTGTCTCCCGCGCGTTTCCCCCGCGCCGCGTAAGCAAACCAACTTAGCGGCCCACTCCTGCGCTGTCAAATAGGCCTCCTGAAGTCTCCGTGACCTCTGTGCTCCGGCCTCAGTGTTCTCTGTGTTAATTCTTTCTATTCTCTTTCCCAGTGTGTTCGTCTGCTATATTTAACCATCGAGGAATCCCGATGAGTCTTGCGGAAAAAATCCAGAAAGACCTGACCGACGCCATGCGCGCCAAGGACGAGCTGCGCCTCAGCGTCCTCCGCATGATCAAATCCGCCATCACCTACAAGGAAACCGAAAAAATTCGCAAACTCGACGAAGCCGAATCCATTCAGCTTCTGCAAACTCTTCTCAAGCAGCGCAAGGAATCCATCGAACAATTCACCAAGGGCAACCGCCACGACCTCGCCGACAAGGAAAAAAAAGAGCTCGCCATCATCGAAACGTATCTCCCCGCCGGCGCCAGCGACGCTGAAATGGACGCCGCCATCGCCAAAGCCATTGCCGAGACCAGCGCAAATTCCATCAAGCAAATGGGCGCGGTCGTCAAAGCCGCGAAAGCCGCTCTCGAAGGAAAAACCGTCGACGGCAAAGCGCTCAGCGACCGCGTCCGCACCCGTTTATCCTGAACGAACGCGAAGGGCCTTTCCTGACGCTCTGCGGCTTGTCCAGAGTCTCGAAAACGATTGTCGTCCTGAGGCTACCCGATGAGGTCCGGTTTTTGGACTCCGGTGGAATCCACCGGACTCCCGACACCGGAGGTTGCCGAATCGTCAATTCCCGCTCCTGTCGGAGAGGACCTCAACTTCGAGAGCCCGCTAGCAGGCCATCATCGCTTTAATCTCCTCCGTGTTCTCAGTGCTCCGGCCTCTGTGCCCTCTGTGATAAATCTTTTTCTTCTCGGTATTCTGGTGCGCCCCACCAGCCTTTGCGGCCTGATCTTCATGCTTTCGCTGTTCTTCTCTTCCGACTACCCCGGCTCCGCCGCCATCTTCTGGCAATATTTCGGCGCCAGCCTCAGCCATTCCGTCTTCGCCTTGTGCTTCGCCGCATTCCTCCTCGGCCGCTCCGACTCCGTCTGGTCCCTCCCCGCCTGGCGCCCCAGTAAGTAGTCTTGCTTTCCTCCCCAGTCGCCCGGCCGCCTGGAGGTTCACCCTAATGAGTTCACCTGAGCATCCTTTACGGTATTTACCTGATTGACGGTCGGCCCTAATTGTAGATGATTGCCCGCATGCGAGATGAATGGCTTGGGGAACTGGCGTTCGTGAACTACTGGCGGGTGCTTGAAGAGCATTGCCCTGGCGTGGTGAAAGCGCCGGAGTTCTCGCATACGAGTCTCGCGGAGCGCCAGGCTTGGGTTGAAGCCGCGAAAGCCGTTGCGGAACAAATGCGCGATAGCCCTTGCACTGGCTTCCGTGACCTGACGCCAGCACGCGCTGGTGGTCTGGCTGGACTCCAAGGGAGAGTCTTCGACTGATTGGCAGCGAGGCATCTCAATGCTAATCAGTAATGGATTGGAAAATCTAAGTGAGCCGGCGGTAAGCGGCACAGATCGGCTCTGCGCCGCATAGCAACCTACCCAGCCAGGGGCCCGCGGCATATGGCTTTCGAGAGCAGCCTCGACGGACGTATGGAGAAACGTCTCCCAATCGCGATTGTCGTACACTTGGCGCGCGTGCAGGATCAGCCCGTCGACGGAGCAGAGCTAACCTACACGGCTAACGTCAGTGCACACGGTGCCCGCGTGTTGTCTAACCGCCAGTGGCAAACTGGCGAACTGGTACAGGTCACTTCATTCAAAGACCAAATTCCGATCCGCGGGAAAGTAGCCCATTGCCAGAAACTCGGGGACAAACGTTACAGCATCGGCTTAAGTTTCAATGGCAGCCGCGTCACCTGGTCCACTTTCCGCGCCTACAGCGGCACATAACCTCAGCCCATCGGCCGTTCGAACTCTTTTCCACAATTCTTTCGAACCGCAACCCTCCCGCAACCCCCTCGAATCGGGCAACTTGCATCCACCTGTGTCAAGCAACCCACATTCGTTCGAATCACTAGATAGTTATACTTGACATCTGTTAATCACTGTGCTATCCTTTCGTTTGATAGTTGAAGCTCATTTTCGGCTCAGTTTCCCCGTCTGCCCTGGCCCGGCTGCGATCCGCCCGCGTCGCCTACTCCTCTCATCACAGCGGAAATTCAGCGGCTCTAGTGAAAACCAAATGGGCCGGAGGTTACCAACCGGCCGGATCGAAGATTCCGGCCCTGCCGGAAGGGTTTCTATTTTCCCTTTCGACTTTCAACTCTCAACTTTTGACTTCTTATTTTCTTCGAGGCTCCCATGACCAAAAAACGCTCCGCCCCCGATTATTCGCATCTCTGCCAATTTCAGTTCGCCGATGGACGCAAATGCCGCATGCTGCGCCAAGAGGACCACGCCACTCTCTGTGTCTTCCACGCCCGCGCCGAACGCCAACTCCTCCAATCCGAAACACTCGGCCCTCTGCTTTCCAAATCCCCCTCGGGCGAATTCCTCACCGCCGCTGACGTCAATCATGTGCTCGGAAAACTCTTCGCCGCCATCGCTGAGGACCGCCTTCCACTCCGCAACGCCGCTACTCTCGCCTTCGTCGGCCAGCTTCTGCTCCAATCCGTCTCCCTTGTGCAGGACGAGATCATCAATGCCCGTAGCACCGACAGCTGGCGTCAACTCGTCCGCAACGTCTTGAACTCTTCCAATCCCTCCCGATTTTCAACCGACCCTCCCCGCATACCCTGAGCCGCCCCATGCTGCCCGCCGCCGCGCCCATCCCCAACCACTTTAGAATCCGCACTGAGCATCCGACAAGGATGCGAATCCTGAGCGAGCGCAGCGAGTCGAAGGATCTCTCCTGCGGCGCTAAGTCCTCTACAACCTGCAGATCCCCGTTCTCCCTCCCGCAACTCTTTTACAATCCGCACTTGCAGGAACCCTTCGCAAGTGCGGGAAGCAATACACTTACAATCTCAGAATCCACTCACATTAATCTTTTAGAATCAACACTTACGATTGCTCTCCGGAAGTGCGGGAAACAAACACCTTATAAGTCCATTGGAATCCGCACTTGTGAAAATTGCGCCTGTAATCTCTTTAGAATCCGCACTTACAAAAATGGGGGGAGGGGGTCATGGACAAGCAGACACACGATTCGCTTCCCCGCAAAGCTCGCTTGCGGCATAATCCCCGCGCACGCGGCAGTATCCACACCAATTCGAGCGCGAGGAGGATTCAGTGAGTGATCGTCCATGGAGTTCCACGGCGCCCCCGGGAGAATTTCGCCCCTACATCTCCGCGGACGAAACACTCAAGGAATTTACTCTTCGCGCGGTAATTCTCGGCGCGCTCTTCGGGTTGCTTTTCGGCGCCGTCACCGTCTACGTCGGCCTGCGCGCCGGACTCACCGTCTCCGCGTCCATTCCCATCTCTGTGCTTTCCATCAGCATCCTGCGCGCGTTCGGCCGCTCCACCATCCTCGAAAACAACATCGTGCAAACTACCGGCTCGGCCGGCGAATCGCTTGCCGCCGGTGTGATGTTCACGATTCCCGCGCTGATCTTTTTGGGCTTCGGCTCGGAATTCACTTTCTGGCGCATTTTTCCGCTGGCTCTTCTTGGCGGCTGGCTCGGCGTCCTCTTCATGGTGCCGCTGCGCCGCCAGTTGATCGTCAAGGAGCACGGCAACCTAGCGTTTCCCGAAGGTACCGCGTGCGCCGACGTCTTGGTCGCTGGCGAGCGCGGCGGCTCGTTTGCCGGACGCGTCTTCTGGGGTCTCGGACTCGGCGGCGTCTACACGTTCCTCATGAAAACGGTCCTCGCTTGGACGGAACAACCCGAGGCCCGCCCATCCTGGTTCCCCGGCGCAAGCTTTCGCGCGAACATCACTTCTGAATATCTCGGCGTCGGCTACATCATCGGCCCGCGAGTTGCCGGAATTTTGTTTGCCGGCGGCATCGTTTCCTGGCTGGTCATCATGCCCGCCATCAAGTTTTATGGCCAGCTTTCCGGTAACGTTCCGATCTATCCCTCAACCATTCCCATTCCGCAAATGACGCCCGACGACATCTGGCGAAGTTACATCCGCCCGATGGGTGCGGGTGCGGTCGCCGCTGCGGGATTGATCACCCTGCTGCGCACGCTGCCGACAATTATCTCCGCGCTTCGCGCCGGGCTAAAAGATGTGCGCGCGGAGGGCGCCGGCCAGTCCGGCGTGTCCAGCAGAATCGACCGCGAAGTGCCCATGCGCTGGGTGATTGTCGGCTCCATACTCATCATCGCCATGATGTGGGTGCTCCTGACCTTCCATCCGATGAAGGGCGCGGACACGCAGTGGTATCAAAATCTTTTTGCGGGTGTGTTCGTCGTAGTCTTCGGGTTTCTCTTTGTCACCGTTGCGGGCCGCATCAGCGGGCTGCTCGGCAACTCTTCCAATCCCATTAGCGGCATGAGCATCGCCACGCTGATGGCCACCTGCGCGATCTTTTTCGTCGCAGGGTGGACGGCTCCCAACTATGCGGTGCTGGCGTTGACGATTGGTGGCGTAGTTTGCATTGCCGCGGCGATTGCCGGCGCCACCTCGCAGGATTTGAAAACCGGCTACCTCGTGGGTTCCACGCCGTTCTGGCAGCAAATGGCGCTTCTCGTCGGCGTCACCATTTCTACCGTCGCCATCGGCGCCACCCTGAATCTGATGAACAAGGGCTTGGAGAAATACATACCCACGCCGATTCCGGTGAATATCCAGGCGCTGCCTCAGGGAGTCAAAATCGAGAGGGACACGTTCACCCATCAAGGGAAAAACTACGCGCTCATCAATTCGTTGGGCTCGCACGAAATCCCCGATGGCGAATATCTCTACGACGCGGGGACCAAACAAATCGAGTTTCAGTGGGCCCAGGGAATCGGCAGTGACAAGGCGCCCGCCCCGCAAGCCCGCCTGATGGCCACGGTTATCAGCGGCATTCTCAATCAGCGATTGCCCTGGCGTCTGGTGTTGATGGGCGTCACCTTGGTGATTGCCGTCGAAATTCTCGGCGTGCGTTCTCTCGCGTTTGCCACCGGCATGTATATTTCCATCGCCACGACCGCCGCCATGTTCGCTGGCGGCCTGATTCGTTCGCTCGTCGAAGCCACCACGAAGAAAAAAGACGAAAGCGAGGCCAGCCCCGGAGCGCTCTATTCCAGCGGATTGATCGCCGCCGGCGGCGTCTTCGGCCTGCTCGGCATCATCATCAACCTTTTGCAGGATCCGGAGATCTCCACCCACACGCCGCATTGGTTCTCCTCTCTTCTCCGGCTTCCCTGGCGTGCAGATCTTTTTTCATTCGGCCCGAGAATCATGGGCTCGCTGGCCACCAACAACCTGTTTGGCATTTTCATGTTCGCGCTTCTCGCCGCTTCACTGTTTTATTTCGCCCGCAAGAAGTTAAACTGAGGAATTGAAGAATGCGCTCCCGAGACTTTGACGACGGCGTTCCGCCGCCGTACACTTCGAGTATGGGGACGCGGTTCGCATCCCGGCGCTACAATTTCGACTGGCGGGGTTTTATTACGCCGGGCGTGAAACTCCTCGTCCTCATTTGCACCGGCGTCTTCCTCGTCCAAACACTTGTAAGTCTTATCGCCGACCCGAGTCTTGAATATCACTACATTGTTCAGATCTTCGGTTTGGTCCCTTCGGCGTTCACCCATGGGCTGCGCATCTGGCAGCCGTTTACTTACATGTTTCTGCACGGCGGCCTGTTTCACATCCTCATCAATATGCTCATGCTGTGGATGTTCGGCCGCGAATTGGAACTCATCTGGGGCAAAAAGCGCTTTCTGAACTATTTCTTTATTTGTGGTGTCGGTGCAGGACTGATTGAGGTAATCGTCAAGACGATTCCGGTATTTTTCGGCAGGCCCCCTTCAGACATACCTACTATCGGGGCGTCTGGAGCTATTTTTGGAATTCTAATTGCCAACGCGGTGTTATTCCCCGATCGCCGTATCTGGCTTCTCCCACTTCCAATAACAATTCCGATGCGGCCGTATGTTGCGGTTATGGGCGCCATCGAATTTTTCGGCACGCTTGGCACCGGGGGCGATAACGTCAGTCACATCTGTCATCTCGGCGGGATGCTGGTCGGGTACATTTATTTGCGGCGCGGCTCGTTCCTGTACAACGTGCGCAACAGCGTCACCGACTGGAGACTGCAGCGCAACCGCAAGCGCTTTGAAGTTTTCATGAAAAAGCACAAGGACGAACCGCCTTCGCGTCCCGACAGCTGGGTGAATTAAAAATTTGTTCTGGTAGTTTACAAAATCAGTCAGAATTTACTGCGCTCAAGAAAATTGCAGCGCGCGAAGCAAAATTTCTTCCGGGATATTCGCGCCGGTCACAAGCAGCACGACAGTCTTGCCGGCAAACTTTTCGCCGCTCCTGAGCAACGCCGCTGTCGCCGCTGCGCCAGACGGTTCCGCGACAACATGCTCGTCCAAAATCAATTTCCGCACCGCCGCGAGCATCTCTTCCTCGCTCACAACAATGAAATCATCCACGAGCGCGGAAATCTCGCGAACGTTCTCTTCGGAAGCGTGACGCACTGCCAGACCGTCCGCGATCGTGTCGCTCGAATCCGTCGAAACAGCGTGACCTGTGCGGAACGACAGCGCATACGCGGGCGCACGCTCCGCTTGGACGCCGATGATCTTCACTTCCGGAAGCAGTTGCTTGGCTGCGAACGCCACGCCGCGAATCAGCGTGCTGTCTCCCACGGGAACGATAATGGCATCCACATCGGGAATTTGCTCGGCGATTTCGCAGCCAATCGCCGCGGTCCCGGGAAGCATATCCGGTTCGACCCCATCCACGAGATTGAACCAGCCGGATTCCTCGGCGAATCGGTCCGCGAGTTCGCGTTCGGCCTCAAGAAACGTGCCAGCTTCGACGATCTCGGCGCTTTGCTCGGCGATGCGCGCGCGCTTGACGGGGTTTGGATTTTCCGGAAGATACACACGCGCGGGAACACCGAAAAGTTTCGCCGCGTACGCGACCGCCGCGCCATGATTTCCGGTGCTGCTGGTGACGACGCCACGCAGCTCGCCTCTTTCTTTGCGGCGGAAAATGGCATGAAAGGCTCCGCGCACCTTGAACGAGCCCGTCGGCCCTTCACATTCGAGTTTCAGAAACACGCGCGTGCGGCTCGCGGCGGAAAGCGAATCCGCGGAAATCATGCGGCTGACCGGCACGATTCCACGAAGCAGTTCACGCGCGCGGCGCACACTCTCAAGCGTCAGCGTCGAATCGCTTCGCGGCGCAGCACCGGCGGAGTGCATCACGCTTCTCCTCCGATTACGTGCAGCTTCATGAAGTTCGTTGTGCCGCGAATTCCCATCGGTGTTCCCGCCACGATGCCAATCACGTTGCCCTTGCCCACCAGACGCTCGCGGAGCAGATGTTTTTCCGCTACGGCAGCGAGGTTGTCAATTTTGCGCGTGTCCTCGATTTGTTTCGGCATCACGCCCCAGATCAGCGCCATCCGCCGGCGCGTTTCCGCTTCGGGCGAAAACGCAATGATCGGGACCATCGGGCGGTAGCGCGATATGAGTCGCGCGGTAAATCCGCTGTGGGTGAACACCGCGATCAACTTCATGTGCAGCTCGCGCGATGCGTGGCACACCAGCTCCGCAACGGTCTCCGCCACTTTCAACTGTTCTTGCGAAGCAGGGCGTGGAAACTCGGTGATGCTCGCTTCCGCGTCTTCGATGATCCGCGCCATCATGCTGACGGCCTCGACGGGATATTTCCCCGACGCCGTTTCCGCGGAAAGCATGACCGCGTCCGAGCCGTCGAAAATTGCGTTGGCAACATCGGACGCCTCCGCGCGCGTGGGCCGCGGATTTTCCGTCATGGATTCGAGCATCTGCGTGGCGGTAATTACCGGCCGGCGAAATTCTCTCGCGCGCGCGATGATGGTTTTCTGCACGACGGGAACTCGCTCCGGGCTCATCTCCACGCCGAGGTCGCCGCGCGCCACCATGACGCCGTCGGCGACGCGCAGGATGGCATCCAGATTTTCGATGGCTTCCGGCTTTTCGAGTTTCGCGATCACAGGAGTGTCCTTGCGCGCGCGCCGGATCAGCGACTTCGCGATCAAGACGTCCTCCGGCCGGCGCACAAAACTCACCGCGACATAGTCCGCTCCGTGTTTCAGCGCAAAAGCCAGGTCTTCGCGGTCCTTCCGGGTCACCGCGGGCACGTGCAGGTTCACGCCCGGCAAATTGATGCCTTTGTGCTCGCCGAGCGCTCCGCCATTTATGACTTGGCAGATCACTTCTCCGCCGCGCACGCGTTCCACTCGCAGCTCGATCAACCCGTCGGAGAGAAGAATCCGGTCGTCGCGGTGTACTTCTTTGGGAAGCGGCCGAAAAATCGTGCTTACACGCGTGGAGTCGCCGAGGACGCGCGCCGTGGTGATCACGAATTTTTGCCCCGAGCGCAGCAGGACCGGCCCGCCTCCCGCCAGCGCCCCGGTACGAATTTTTGGCCCCTGCAGATCGGCGAGGATGGCGATCGTTCTTGTGAGGTTTTGCGCAGCGCCGCGGAGTTGCGCGATGGTGCGCAAATGCTCTTCCTGGGAGCCATGCGAAAAATTCAAACGCGCGACATCCATGCCGGCGCGCAATAGACGCTCGAGGATGCGCGGCGAACGACATGCGGGACCGATGGTGCAAACTATTTTTGAGTGACGAAAGGCCATGATTCCTAGCCGGACAGATATTCCTCTCTGTCGCGTTCTTACAAGGATAGTTTATCGAAGCAGCTGTCTGTGGTCTGCCGGATTTTCCTGATATTACTTTGTGGAGGCAAACTCCGCGACAATTTTTGTGAGCACCTCCACGCCTTTCGCAAATGACGCCAAAGGCATGCGCTCGTCGTCGCCGTGCATGCGCTTCAGATCCTCTTCGGTGAGCGGAAACGGCCAGAGTCCGTAAGCCTGGACGTTGTGCAATCGCAATTGTCCGGAGTCCGTGCCCCATGGAGACTGATACGGGAGCACCGGCGCGCCGCCAAATTCCTGTGCCGCCACCCTGGTAATCGTCGCATAAAGATCGGATTCCAGCGAAGACGGAGGCGCGGCGAGTCCGGCGTTGACCTGCACCTCAAAGCGAACCTGCGGGTCGTTCACGAGTTTCGCAAGCTCTCCGAGCAGGGCACTGATGGTATCACCCGGCAGCAAACGAATGTTCAGGGTCGCCTCCGCTTCGGCGGGAATTACATTGGGACGGATGCCCGCGGCTAGCATGGTCGGCGAGATGGTGTCCCGCATCATGGCGTTCCACTGCGGTTTGGCGTCCGACAACACGCGCTGCGCATGCTCACCACGGTCCGAAGCATCCAGAGAACGCATCCATTTACCGATGTCATCGTCTTCGAGCGGGGCCAGCCCCTCAAAATAACGGCGCACAATCGCTGTGAGGTGCACCGGCGCCGAATAGGTTCCGATCTTGGCCACGGTGGCAGCCAGATGGACGACCGCATTTTCTTTCGTGGGCATGGAAGCGTGGCCCGAAGTCCCCGCCGCGATCACCTTCACATTCACCATGACTTTTTCGCTTGCCTGCACGGCGACATGCTGCACTTTTCCGTTCTTCATCACCACGCTGCCGCCCTCGTTGAGAGCAAAACCTGCGGCGAACTTATCCCAATATTTGGCGATGAGGACCTTGATGCTGGCGTCGCCGGCGCCTTCCTCGTCGTCGGTGGCCAGGAAAATCACGTCGCGGTTCATGTGCACGGTCGAGCGCTTCAGCGCGATGAACGCAGCGAGATTGGCGGCCAACATTCCTTTGTCATCCATCGAGCCGCGACCATAGAGATAGCCATCTTTCATGACGGCGCCGAACGGATCCACGGTCCACTTGCTGCGGTCCACGCCCACTACATCCATATGGGCGACGAGCAGAAGAGAGCGTGACGGGTCGGCCATCGCGGTGCTGCGCAGCCGCGCCACGAGCGCGCTTCGCCCCGGAGTTAATTCCAGAATTTCCGGCTTGATCCCCTCTTTCTCCAGGATCGCTGCAATATATTTCGCCGCCGCCAGCTCGTTTCCGGGGGGATTGGTAGTGTTGATGCGGACCAAGTCCGCGAGCCATCCGACGGCGTCATTGGCAAGGGAGAGTGGTTCCTGGGGCTTTGGCGTATTGGAGACGACAGGCAGGCCGGGTGCAACGGCAGGGGGCGCTTGAGCCATTGCAGGCAAGATGGACGCGAAAATCAGAGTTATACCGCAAAGCAAAATCCGCATTGTCCGCTTCCCGTTCACGCAACCCCCTCCATTCACATGGTCTTGCCAGCGTTTGCCGAAGCAAACGTTTTGCTTCGAATGCGCTTCATACTAACATGCAGGTGCAGGCACTCAGCCGCGACTACAGCCGGGCGTTGCGTAAACTTCACCGCTTCGCGTCCCGCCGTGAAAGGGGGATGGAAGATCATTGAATTCTTGTCTTATTGACTCAGGTGATTACGCATCTTAAAACCAAAGGGGCAATCATGAAGGTGACTCAGTTTCGAATCTGGACGATAATACTCGCGTTTGCGCTGGCTCTGCCACTGGCGGAACATCGCGCTTGCGCACAAGCGCCCGCGGGCCAGCAGCCCAGTTCGCAGCCTCCCGGGCAGCAACCGCCCGTGAAGGCGCCTCCCGCCCCCGCGCAGCAGGAAGCGCCGCAAGGCGGCGTTTCGATCTCGGTGGAAGTTCCGATCGTCACGCTGGACGTGGTGACCACCACGCAGCACGGCGACCTCATCACCGGGCTGAAGCGGGACAATTTTCGCATCATCGAAGACGGCCAGCCGCAGACGATCACGAACTTTGCGCCGAGCGAAGCTCCGCTGACGATCGTCATGCTGATGGAATTCAGCAGCCGCGGTTATTACCAGTGGTTTGCCTACCAAGCGAAATACTGGGCGGACGCTTTCTTTCCCAATCTGCAGGCGAAGGACTGGGTCGCGCTGGTTACATTCGACATGAGATCGCGAGTGGAGGCGGATTTCACACAGAACAAAGACGAAGTCCGCAGCGCGCTTTATCATCTCTATTTTCCCGGATTCAGCGAATCGAATGTGTTCGACGCAATACTGGATACCGTCGACCGGCTTAAGGATACCAAGGGCAAAAAATCCATTTTGCTGCTCGCCACCGGAGTTGATACTTTTTCAAAACACACTCTCGATCAAACGATCAAGCTGCTGCGGCAGACCGACGTCACTATTTTCGCGGTCGGGCTGGACAAGCCGTATACCAATTTTCTGGATTCGCACGGAGCGTTCGGTTCGCATTTGAATTTACTGCAAGGCGAGAACCAGCTGAAGACTTTCGCGCAGATGACGGGGGGCTTTGCGTGGTTTCCCCAGTTTGACGGGGAAATTCCCGGAATCTTCCACGAAGTTGCGGCGTTTTTGCGAAATCAATACAGCCTCTCTTACTCGCCCACAAACCGGGCGCGCGACGGCAAATATCGAAAGCTAAAAGTGGAATTGGTGGCGCCAGACGGCGGCCCGCTGAGCGTGCTCGACCAGAAGGGGAAGAAACAGAAGTATGTCGTGTACGCGCGTGAAGGTTATCAGGCGCCAGCGGGGAATTGACCACGGCCTCTTCACTTAAGCTAAGGAGGAACCGATGAATCGGCACACTTCGTTGTGCGCCCTGGCAGTTATCGTTTTGCTGCTCGCGGGTGTGGCCGCCGCGGAAACTCCAAACCGCGTCACGATTCTGTACGACGCGTTCGGCAAGTCTCCTTCGCTGACCATGGATTTTGGTTTCGCAGCCCTGGTGGAGTATGGGGGCAAGCGCATCCTGTTCGACACCGGGAACAATGCCGGGATCTTCGAGCACAATGTGAAGGCGATGGGAGTCGACCTGCGAAACCTCGATTTTGTGGTCATCTCGCACCGCCACTCCGATCACAGCAGCGGCATCGCCTACCTGTTGACGGTTAATCCCAAGGTGCAGATTTATGTTCCTGACGAAGCCTGGGGATTGTTTGCGCGCGGAGTGAAGAGCGACATCTACCGTGGAGACCCGTCGTTGCCCGCCGACATGCGCTACTTCGGCGGCCATCCGCCGGAGATCCTGGAAGGCGGCACGCCTTGGCCGGGCGGCAATTTCATCCCTGTCAGCCAAAGGATTGAGGTGGCGCCCGGAATGTTTATTCTCCCCGGCGTTTCTACATCTCCCGGCACGCTGGAGCTGAAGGAGCTGTCGCTGGCCATCAAGAGTCCGCAGGGAGTGATTCTGATTGTCGGTTGCTCGCATCCCGGCGTGGAGCACATCGTGCAGGAGGCGACCGCCATCGATCCTCACATCCATATCCTGCTCGGCGGGATGCACCTGGGCCAGAAACCCGATTCCGAGGTGGAGCGCATTGCCGCCGCGCTGCACGACCAGTACAAGCTGGAACGTGTGGCGCCGGGACATTGCACCGGCGAGCCGGAGTTCGCCGCCCTGAAGAGAGTATTTGGCGACCACTACGTGTACGCGGGCGTGGGATCAGTGGTTGATCTGCCGGGCGCTACATTAGCCCAGACAGCCAACAGAGGACAGTAGCGACTGACGGCACGGCTCGCGGCTGCTGCCACCCAGACGCTAGTAGCCGCGGGAGAAATCGACGCGGTTGAACATCTCGCGTCCATCAAACCAGCGTTCCAGCAATTCCATGAGGAGCGAAGTCTCTCTGCTCCACAGGCGGTCGCTCACCGCGCTGGTGTGCGGCGTAATGAAGAGATTTGGCGCTTTCCAGAGAGGGCTCTCCGGGGGCAGGGGCTCGGTCTCCGCGACGTCCAGAGCGGCGCCCCCCAACGCACCGGACTCGAGAGCGCGGACGAGGGCAGCTTCGTCCAAGAGAGAACCACGGGCCACGTTAATCAAACGCGCGCCGCGTTTCATGCGCGCGAACTGCGCCGCGCCCATCAAGCGCTTTGTCTCCGGGGTCTCAGGGGCGGAGATCACCACATAATCCGCTTCAGGTAAGACTTCGTCGAGTTGCGAAACGGCCACGATGCGCTCCGCGTGCGTGAGATCGCCTTTGCCGGAACGCGTAACGCCCCAGACGCGCATGTCAAACGCCTTGGCGCGCCGCGCGAGCTCGCGTCCGATCGAGCCGTATCCGACGATGAGGAGGACTTGACCGTTCAATTCGGTGAGATGCCGCGGTTTGTCCCACAAATCCTGCTGCGACCAATGAGATTGATCCTGCTGGCGCACGGAATCCGGAAAATTTCGCGCCAGGGCGAGCAGCAACCCCATGGTGTGCTCCGCCATCGGCACGGAGAAGACTCCCCTGGGATTGGTTACCAGAATCCCCGAATCGCGCAGTTCGGAATACATGAGTTGCGCTACGCCCGCCGCGGTCGAGTGAATCCACTTCAGCTTCTTGGCATCCTTGAGTTGCTTCGCGCGCAGAGAGTAGCCCACAAAAATGCCCGTGTCCGGAAGCTCTTCGGGGAGACGGTCGTAGTCCGGCAGATGGACGACGCGCATCTCCGGCCAGCGCCGCCGGATGGCGTCGGCCATCACGGGTTTTGGCCGCCACTCGGTGAAGGGGTGCCAGACGCAGACGAGAAGTTTGGTTGCCGTGGGAGTTGTTCGATTCATTTGCGGTTCAGCGGTGCTTCCATCTGAGAATCAGGGCAAAGACGATGCCGAGAACGGCAGTGCCGAGCAGGAAAGGACGCGCGATGGGGATCGCGAGCCAAGCGATTACAACAAGTCCCAATGAAACGATCGCGCCGGCTCGATTCCCGGGGACGCTCACGGTGCCAAAGGTAATGCGTCTTGGCGGCTCAGCCCTTCGCAGCATCGGGACTTACCTCCTGGCCGGAACCCTCACTTGGCTGGGATCCGCAAATCGCTGCCGGTCATGTCGGCAGGTTTGGGTTGGCGCAGTACGCTTAACATCGTCGGCGCGATGTCGCGGAGCGAGCCGCCAGGCCTCAGGCGCAAAAGGTCGTCATCGGTGACCAAAACGAATGGCACGGGATTGGTGGTGTGGTAGGTGTGCGGGCCACCCGTTATAGGATCGATCATCGTTTCGGCGTTGCCGTGGTCGGCGGTGATGATCCAAGCGCCGCCGCGGGGTTTCAGAGTTTGATAAAGCCGCGCGAGTCCCGCGTCCACGGCTTCCACGGCCTTGATCGCGGCTTCGAGCTTGCCGGAGTGTCCGACCATGTCGGCGTTCGCATAGTTCATGATGATGGCGTCGAAATCGCCTTTTTCGATGGCTTTTACGACGGTGTCGGTGATTCCCGCGGCGGACATTTCGGGCTTGAGATCATAGGTTGCCACTTTTGGCGAGGGGACGAGGATGCGCTCTTCGCCGCCGAACGGTTTTTCGACGCCGCCGTTGAAGAAATAGGTGACGTGGGCGTACTTTTCGGTTTCCGCGCAGCGCAAATTTGTGTACTGGAGCTCGGCGAAAACCTGGGCGAGGATATGTTCGAGTTTTTCGGGCGCGATTACATATTTTAGCCACGGCCAAATCTTTTCGTACTGGGTCATGGCAACGTAGAACAAATTTTTGGGGCGCTTGGGGTCGGTGAATTTGTCGAAGTCCGGTGCAGCGAGCGCGTAGGTCATCTGGCGGGCGCGGTCGGCGCGGAAATTGAAAAAAATGACGGCATCGTCATCGCGGATGAGCCCGACTGGCGAGGAGGAGGCGCCGCTGCCCTTCGTTATGACGATGGGTTTTACAAATTCGTCGGTCACGCCCTGCTCGTAACTTTTCTGCAAGGCGGCGAGGGAATCGCCGGTGCGGGTTTCCGCTTCTCCATGCACCACGGCCTGATAGGCCGACTCGATGCGCTCCCAGCGGTTGTCGCGGTCCATGGCGTAATAGCGGCCGACCAGCGTGGCGATTTCGCCCACGGCCAGCTCGCGCATTTTCTGCTGCAATTGCCGAATGTAGTCGCGGCCGCTGTTGGGCGGAGTGTCGCGGCCGTCGAGGAAGCAGTGCACAAAAACTTTTTCAACTTTTTGCTGCTTGGCCATTTCCAGCAGGGCGAAGAGATGGTGGATGTGCGAGTGCACGCCGCCGTCGCTGAGCAGGCCGAGGAAATGCAATTGACGCCGGCGGCCGCGTTCCATGGCCTGTTGGAAGAGCGGAACATTTTGCAGCTGCTTCTGCGCGATGAGCAGATCGATGCGGGTAATGTCCATGTGCACGATGCGCCCGGCGCCCATGTTCATGTGGCCCACTTCGCTGTTGCCCATTTGCCCTTCGGGCAAACCGACGTAGGGGCCGGAGGTATGGATGAGAGTGTTGGGAAATTTCTTGAGCAGTTCGTCATACGCCGGTTTGCGCGCGAGGGCGATGGCGTTGCCTTTTGTTTCGGCGCGATAGCCCCAGCCGTCGAGAACCGTCAGGACGATTGGTTTGGGCCGTTTGCTCATGAACCCCCGATGGAACAGACAGGATGGCCTGTTCCACTTTTAACCAGAAAATTCGCGCAACGCGGAGATAAGGCGCTCGACTTCGGCGGCGGTATTGTAGTGGACAAGGCCGATGCGAAGCAGGCCGCCGGATTGTTCGACGCCGAGGCGTTCCGTCAGGTTCAGGGCGTAGTAGTTTCCGTCCCAGGTGAAAATTCCGCGATCGCCGAGAAATTTCGCGATTTCAGTTGGATTGTGGTTGCCGATGCGGATGGACACTGTGGAGCAACGCTCGGTGAATCGTTTCGGGTCGGAGATGCCGAAGAATTTCAAGCCGGGAATGGCCAATAGTCCTTCGATCAATTTCGTCACCAGAGACCTTTCATGCTGCATGGTTGCGCGATAGGCGGCCAGCAGAGCGCTGCGGCGATCTTTGGCGCCGGGGTCGGAATGGCGGCCGAGTTCGGCGAGATAGTCCACGGCTGCGCCGACTCCCGCGATCAGTTCCTGAACTTGCGTGCCGGTTTCCCAACGATCTGGTAACAGGTCCGAAGCCGGGCGGACTTTGTAGGGCTTGAAGCGCAAGAGGTGCTCGCGTTTTCCGTACAGCGTGCCCATGTGGGGACCGAAGAATTTGTAGGGCGAACAGACGAGAAAATCGCAATCGAGAGCGCGGACGTCAAGCGGCCCGTGCGGGGCGTAGTGGACCGCGTCAATGAACATCAGCGCGCCGGCATTGTGCGCGAGCTTTGTAATTTCGGCGACAGGATTGATGGTGCCGACGGCGTTCGAAGCGTAACCCACGGCCACGAGTTTTGTTTTCGCGGTGATTTTGCGCTCGAGGTCGTCGAGATCGAGCGTGCAATCCGCTTCGCGAATGTCCGCCTGCCGGATGACCACGCCTTTTTCTTCGAGTGCACGCCAGGGCGCCACGTTGGCGTCGTGATCGAGCGAGGTCACGACGATTTCATCGCCGGGCTGCAGCTCGCGGCCAACGGCGCGAGCGAGGGCGAAGGTGATGGTGGTCATGTTCTGGCCGAAGACGACTTCGTCTTTTTCGCAATGGAAAAAATCGGCCATCGCCGCACGCGCGGACGCGAGCATAGCGTCGTTGCGGCGGCTGGTTTCGAACGCTCCACAGGTATTGGCGTTCGAATTCATGAGGTAGTCCTGAATCGCGTCCATGACTTGCTTCGGCACCTGCGTGCCCGCCGGCCCATCCAGAAAAGCTGCGGGGTGGCCGTTCACCTGTAACTGGAGCGATGGAAATTGCGCGCGGACCCAGGCGGTATCGAGCGGTTTGGCTGCGGATTCTTGCAAAGCGGGTGAGCTCATTTTTTGTGTGCGGCTGCAAAGCGGCCGGCTTCTCCGGACGGTTAGTTTCTCACAGAGCGCGCCTGGGTTGAAACGGAGCTGCTGGCCACGAACCAAATTGGCGGCCGATTTTCCCCTTGCACAGGGGGGCAAGGCATTCCCGCGCGGCGCGGCATGCTAAGATGAGCGAGGTTGTTCCTCACACATGCCGATGTGGCGCCGGCTATAAATCAAACGGGCGACCGCGAAGCGGCCGGCTCCGCGCTACGTTTCTCCATGAGGTGAATCGTGCCCGAAAATTCGACGCCAACCGAGCGCACACGTGTGGTGCGCGAGCCGCACCGCGGCGCTTATGACCGCGAAACCATTTACAAGATTCTCGACGAGGGCCTGGTATGTCATGTGGGCTTCGCGACGGATGGACAGCCCTATGTCATACCTACGTTGTTCGCACGCGTCGGCGACGCCATCTATTTTCACGGTTCCGCGGCCAGCAGAATGTTACGGGGCGTGAGTGAGGGGCTTGCTGTTTGCATCACGGTGACGCTGACCGACGGCATCGTGCTGGCGCGTTCGGTCTTCAATCACTCGATGAATTACCGATCGGTTGTGGCGTTGGGCAAAGCGACGCTCGTGAATGCCCCGAAGGAAAAACTCGAGGCGCTGCGCGCGTTCACGGAAAAGATTCTGCCGGGGCGGTGGAACGATGCGCGGCAGCCCAATGAAAAAGAGCTGAAATCCACGAGCATCCTGCGCCTGCCGCTCACGGAAGCCTCTGCCAAAGTTCGCCAAGGTCCGCCGGAAGACGATGCTCCGGACCGCGGGCTGCCGATCTGGGCGGGGGTCATCCCGCTGCAACTCGTTGCCGGCGCTCCCATTCGGGATGAGATTTGCGATCCGGCGATTCCGCTGCCGGCGTACGCCGCGCAGTACAGGCGGTGAACCATGAGCGAGTTCACCCCCGCTCCGGTTAAGCAGGTCGCGGGCATCGAAGCCCTGGAAGCGCTCGATATTCGCGTGGGAAGGATTGAACGTGTAGAGGAAGTGCCGCGCTCGGAGAAGCTCATGAAGCTTACGGTAAATTTCGGCGACCACTCGCGCACGATCCTGGCGGGGATGAAAAAAGAGCGGGAAAACCCGCGGGAGATCGAAGGCATGCAGGCCTTGTTTGTAGTCAACCTGCCGCCGCGGAAAATGGCAGGCGAAATTTCCGAAGGGATGCTGCTCGACATCGGGTATGCGGACGGGGCCACACCTGTGCTGGCTGTGCCGGAGCGGCCGGTGCCGAACGGCACTCGGGCGGGTTGAAACTCGGCGTTGCGCGTCGAGGAAAATCCACAAGAACGAATGTCACACTCCCTGAGACTAAGGAACGATGCTCCCATTTGACTTAGGAAAAGATTCCTCAATTGAGATCCTTCGGCGATCCTCATCGGATCGCCTCAGGATGACAATTGGGGAGAGTGCAGAGCAGTTGAGAAAGCGGAGCCCCGCGAATAGCGATGTGACGGCTTACTGAGGCGTGGCGCCGTTGATACGCTGGGCCTGGGTTGCGAGTTCAGCGGCGGCGGAAGAGATAAGCGCGGCTTCGCCGTGCAAGGCGCTGGCAACGACGGCGATGGCCTCGTCGACTTGTTGCCATTGTTTCTGTTCGATGGCTTCGCGGACGGCGGGGAGTGTTTTGGCTTCGTAGCCCGTGTATTGGCCCGGGGCGTAGATCAGATGCTTGAACCAGGGACGGCCGGGCAAACCCTGCGGCGGAGCAAGTTTGCGTTCGCTGTCGATGAGCATGCGGTTTATTCTGACGATGGAAGCGCTAGCAAGCGCGGCGCCCCCGTTCGCAGCCGCTTGCTCGAGGGCTTTTCGATATTCGGCGGCGCTGCGGACAAGCGCATCGGTGGCGTTATCGAGCGGGGCGAAATTGAGAGCCGGCGGAGCAAGTTCTTTTCCGGGAGCGACGAGCTTTTTGCGCGGGTCATCGGTAGCTTTGAAGACGCCCTCGTCGATTTGGCGATTCTTCTCCGTAATGTCGTCCCCCATTTTCTGCGAGAGAGTTTTCAGCTCGCGGACGTACATCTGCATGGTGTCCGCGAAATCACCGAACTCAAGCGGAAGAAGATCGGCGTCGGCGAGGCGCAGGACGGAGGTGCCACCGGCTTGCGCAAGCGCAAGGCCGTAGACAAAGTCCGTGTCGCTGAAGTGCGTGTACCAATAGAAGTCATCATATATGGAGTGATAGATCCCTCCGCGGTCTTCGCCGCCGAAGCCGATGTTGAGCGAGGCGACGCCGTCGTGTTGCAGAAATGCGGTGTAGTCGGACCCGGAACCCAGCGCATAGATGCGCAGATCCGAGCGGGTACGTGCTTCCTGGCGGAGTTCCTGGCGGCGCTCGGGAGGGGCGGCGGCGGCTTCGGAGATCCGGCGAAGCTGATCGCGCTTCCAGGTAGATAGGCCCGTCTCTGGGTCCTGGACATCGCGCATGACATCATTCACAAATTTTTCCAAGGTATGCGAGCCGCCGACTTGGAAGTAACCGCGGCTGTTCGAATCGGAGTTAATGTAAACCACGCCTTTGGTGCGAAGCTCCTCGGCGTGTTCCTCAGCCCATTCGGTGGAGCCGATCAGGCCGGGTTCCTCAGCGTCCCACGCACAATAAATTATGGTGCGCTTGGGCTTCCAGCCGGATTTGACCAATTCGCCGAGTGCGCGGGCTTCTTCGAGCACCGCGACCATGCCGGAGGTCGGATCCTCTGCGCCATTGACCCAAGCATCGTGGTGGTTGCCGCGGATGACCCACTCATCGGGATAGGCGGCACCGGGGATCCTGGCAATTACGTCGTAGATGGGCTTGAGACCCCAATCCGATTTCAACTTGAAATGCACTTTGCCGGCGCCTGGGCCCACGCGGTAGGTGATGCCTAAGCCGCCGCGCCACGCAGGTGGAGCGACAGGCCCCGTGAGAGAAGCGAGCAGTGGCTGGGCGTCAGCATAAGAGATGGGAAGAACAGGAATCTTGGTAAACACCTGAACATCCTTGAGGTCGAGGCGCTTGGCGTTTTTTGTGGCGCCGACGCCGGGCGTAAGGGGATCGCCGGCATAGATGGGCATGTCGGCGACGCTGCCGCGTTGTACGCCGTCCTTCGGACGCCAAGGGCCGTCGGGAAAGGTTTCGCCCTCGGCGAACCCGTCATCGCGCGGATCGGAATAGATAAGGCAGCCGACGGCGCCGCGCTCGGCTGCGACTTTGGGCTTGATGCCCCGCCACGAGTGGCCATAGCGGGCGATAACGATGGCTCCCTTGACGGAGACGCCGAACCGCTCCAGCTGCTCGTAGTCTTCTGGAATGCCGTAATTGACGTAGACGAGCGGGGCGGTGACGTCGCCGTCGATGGAATAGATGTGGTAGGTGGGAAGCTGTTCCGCTTGCTGGCTGGAAGTGGGATCCTGCGCGACGGGGGGTTCCTGCAGCTTGGCAACAAATTTGGGTCCGCCTTCGACGAGTTCCACCGCGCGCTCCATTGGAGTGGGATAAAGAACGTCGAAAGATTCGATGTGAGTGTCCAGGCCAAATTCGTTGAACTTGGCGGCGATCCATTCGGCGTTCTCTTTGTCGTAAGGAGTGCCGACGTTGTGCGGCCGCGCGGAGAGGCGCTGCATGTAGGCACGAAGGTTTTCCGGCTTGGGCATGGCGCGAAATTTTTCCTCCCAATTACGCTCGTCGCGGGAAGATGCGGCCGAAAAGCCCGCGAGCGGCGTATCGTCGGCGAGCACGTGAGCGCCGATTGGAGCGAGCGAAAGACCAGCAAAGAAAAGAGCGGCGGTGAGCGCTTTGCGATTCATGTTTCCCCCAGATTAGCGCAGGTATTCTGCCTGAAGATGAGCTGGTTTGGAAACGAGGGGCGAGATCAGCAAGTTCCACGAAATGTCAGGCGATTACATTTCAGGGCGCAGGTTGCCACTGGGAATCGGACTCGAGCTGCACAGCGCCGTGCAGAAGCGCCCAGGGGATGAATCCATCCGGCGCGTTCTTTACCCCGTAAATATTGGCGTTCTTGAGAGCGCGGAGAACGTGCCAGTGAATATCGGCCAGGTCCGCAAACCGCAGGTCGGCGCTGACGATTGTCGCGCCGGAAAGATCGGCGCCGTTGAGGTAGGCGCCCCATAAGTCTGCGTCGTTCAAGCTGGCATGTTGGAAATTGGCACTGCGCAGATTGCTTTGCCGAAAATTAGCGGAGCGCAAGTCGGAATCGGAAAAATCCGTGGAAGCAAAATCGCTGTCGCGGAGGTCCGCGCCGCTGAAATTGGAACGCACCAGACGGGCACCCCGAAGATGGATGGCCTGAAGAAATGCGCCGGAGACATCCACACCGACCAGCGGGACACCATCGGCGTTGAGTTCCTGTAAGGCTTCGACGCGGCCGCCGCTGCCGCCCTTCCCCTGGGCCGTATTGATAACCTGCCAGGCCTGATAGTGTTTTTGTTTGAGGCGGTCGCCGGATTCCGAGAAATAAAAAATGACGGCGATTAAAATGCTGAAGCTGCCGAGATATTCGAGGACTTCGAGGAAAGACCAGTTGCTGAGAATGTAGGCGACCCATTCCCAGAACCACTCGAAGGCCCATAATGGCACAGCCCACGCGTGCTGGATCGTTTGTCTCCGGAGGGACCACGGGGCCGGGCGTTTTCTATGAAGCCGTACGGGCATAGGCACTCGATTCGCGCTTTGGATTTGATTCTATTCCATCAGATAGCCGACCAGGACGCAGGATTCAAAAATTTCTGGAGAAGGCAGCGAATCGTCGATTCATCAGTGTGCGCCTCATCCACTGGATTGCCGGAAAGTATGCGAGTGAAGTCGTGATTTGGGCGCAGAGAACTTTGGAAAGCGCGGCGTGCCCCGCCGCCGCTCAGCGGCGCGAGGAGAGAAATTCTTCGACGAGAAGGCGAGCGAGGCGCTGAGGATTGTGGCGGACGACGGCATGCTCAGCGAGGAGGCTATCGAGGACGACACGAAAACCCAACTTATACAATTCGGGAAGGTCGATGACGACGGGTTCGGCGCCGTCAGCGAGGTAGCGCTTGGCGACTTCGGGAAAGACCGGCTGGCGATTGGCCACGACCCAATCGATGACGCGGCGCGGCGTGTGGCGTTCGATGGCGCGAAGATGGTCGGCGAGGGCATAGCCGGAAGTTTCGCCGGGCTGGGTCATGAGATTGGCGATGTAGACGCGCGGGGCTTTCGAATGCGTGATGGCGCGCGCGATTTCCGGGATGAGCAGATTCGGGAGGATGCTGGTGTAGAGCGAGCCGGGACCGAGAAGAATCAGGTCCGCATGTTTGATGGCATCGATTGCTTCCGCGAGCGGGCGGACACGGCGGGGCGAAAGTGCGAGTCTCTTGATGGGGACGCGGCTGGCGGTGATGCGGGTTTCACCGTGCACGGTGAGGCCGTTTTCAAGAGTTGCCACAAGATGAACATTCGAAAGAGTTGAGGGAAAGATGCGGCCGCGAATGGCCAGGACTTTGCTGCTGACGCGTACCGCTTCGGCGAAATCGCCGGTGATATGGGTGAGCGCGGCGAGAAAGAGATTTCCGAAGTTGTGGCCGGTAAGACCGCGTCCAGCCTGGAAGCGATATTGGAAGAGGCGGCCGAGCAGGGCTTCATCCTTCGAAAGGGCGACCATGCAGTTGCGGATGTCGCCTGGAGGGAGGATGCGATTTTCCCGGCGGAGGCGGCCGGAGCTGCCGCCGTCGTCGGTGACGGTGACAATGGCGGCGAGGTCGGTGATGGGCCGCTCTGTCGTTGCATGCGCGTCGTGGCGGCGTACGACGTGCTCCTTGAGGCCGCGGAGAAGCGTGGAGAGACCTGTACCGCCGCCGAGAGCGACGACACGGAAGCCGTGGGAGAGACGATCCGGTTTTGTGTTGCGCTTCCTCAAGGAAAAACCTGCTTTTCAGAATAAGGCGAGGCTGTGTTCATGAACTATACAGAAAAATTGTCTTGCATTGCATGTAATGAAACCGGGAGAGGGGTGACAGGCGCAGAGAAGGCGGAAGAATGGGTCATTCCGACCGGGGAGACGAAGTCAACCGGCGGTGCCGTCTTTCTCCGGATATAGCAACTCGGTGAAACGGGGATCTTCCTGGAGGAAGGCGAAATCTTCGTCATTGCGCGCGTGATAACGGTTTTCCGGGCGCAGCTCGATGGCGACCTTCAGATTGGCCATGGCGGAATCCGCTTCGCCGGTGAGGCAATCAAGTGTGGCGAGCGCGTAATGGATATGGTCTGCTTTCGGAGCCGCCTTGCGCGCTTTTAGGAGACTTTCGCGGGCGTCGTCCCAACGGCCGATGTTCATCATGGCGACACCGCGCTGATAATGATCTTCCGCGGTGCGAGGGTTCTCCTCGTGGCTAGGTTTCATGCGCTGTTCGGCGATCTTCAAGTGCATGCGGGCACGATCGGTAAGCTCTTTGCTCGGCCCCTCCAGAACTTTTTCAAGCTCCTGCTTGGCGCGGGCAAATTTCTGCTGATGAAAGAAGGCTAGGGCCTCGTCGTAAAGTTTGAGCTGTGCCTGGACGCGTGGGTCGACCAGTTCGACGCCACCGCGCTGAGCGGGTGGCGGTGACCCTAAAGCCTTTTTTTTCTGCAAGTTAACCTGGCCGTGGCGCGAATTCTTGGAGCTGCTTGAGGAACCCGAAGAGGCCTTTTTCGCTTTTGCCATGTGTCGCATCGTAGCAGAGGCTCATGCGCGCGTCAACGAGTGGTCTTGCAGATACCGCGGAAGTGACGGAGGAGGCAGGCGTTACCTTGCCGTGGCAGAAGTGAAAATTATCGCACTTCGGGGGAGGAATCTCGCGGACACTGGGTGTGTGGCGCAGAGGTGACATGCGCAGGCGCGAAGGCTGGCTTGGCTGCGCCGCGTATGCTATAAGTTTGGGGCCGACTTCGGATTAAAGACAAGTGCCATTCATCAATTTTCCTGCGCGCGAAATCAATTGCAAGCTCGTGTATTACGGTCCAGGTCTGGGCGGAAAAACCGCCAACCTGCAGTGGATCTACGACCACACCGGGCAGAATCAGAAGGGCAAAATGGTTTCGCTGGCGACGGAGACGGACCGCACGCTGTTTTTTGACTTTCTGCCGCTCGACCTGGGGACGGTACGCGGATTCAAGACGCGCTTTCATCTCTATACGGTGCCTGGACAGGTGTTTTATGAGGCGAGCCGCAAGCTGATCTTGAAGGGCGCGGACGGCGTGGTGTTCGTCGCGGACTCACAGGAAGAGCGGCTGGACGCGAATTTCGAAACACTGGAAAACCTCCAAGAGCACCTGAAAGAGCACAACCTGACGTTTGCAACGATTCCGTACGTCCTGCAATTGAACAAGCGCGATTTGCCGAACGCCATGACGGTGGCGGAATTGACGAAACAGATTCAGAAAAAAGGCGAGCCGGTGCTTGAGGCGGTGGCAATTACGGGTCAGGGCGTCTTTGAAACGCTGAAGGAAGTGGCGAAGCTGGTGCTTGCGGAATTGAAAAAGGGCGGATAGGTTGTCTTAGCAGGCCATTCCCTAAATCAAGAAATTATTATGATCGAAGTCCGAAGCGCCGGGCGGGGGTGTCTCTAAACGAATGATTCCAGGGCCGAGGCGTCGGAGTCGAGAGTGGGGATGGCTTCGACGAGGCGGGTGACGGTGAGAGAGTCGCGGACGCGGCCGGGACCGCACACAAGATGCAGCGCGCCGTTTTCGCGGGCCAGCCGGATGGAGATGCGCACGAGCGAGGAGATGCCGGAGCTGTCGATTTGCGGGACGCCGTTGAGATTGACGATGACCTTGCGCGCGCCGCGCCCGATAGCTGACTCCAGAGCGCTGGTGAGTTGCTCGCTGGGCTCACCGATGGTCAGGCGGCCGTGGACTTCGAGGAGGAAGATTCCGCCGGATTCGCGGACGTTAATCTCCATTGGGGGACGTTCAGTCATGGTGTCGGGTTCGAACAGCTCTCTGACCACGCGGGTCGAGCCCTCAGTTCGCCCGCTCCGGGAGGGAGCGGTCCAAGAGCCGAGATGCATTATACGATGACCGGAGCGCGGAACAAGGAAAGCATAGCCGAAATATCTGAACGGAGAGGGGCTATGGAGAAAACCGATGGAAACCCTTAACGCTGCTCGCCGATGATTGACAGATACGCTGGTTAGACGGAGAGTAGAGGCCTCGGGAATGGTCCTGAAGATGGGGACAGCTATGGGGTGTGGTAACCGCCGCTCTTTGTCCAGAATTCTATTCCTATTTTGTTTCCTGTGTATTCTCCTGCGTCCCGAAATCGCACTGGCGCAAGCGCCCACGGTTGGAGGGGTTGGGGGAAGTGGACAGATCGAGGTGCGCGTGAAAGATTCCGATGGCTCGCCCATGAGGCTGCAATCCAAGGTGACGGTACACTCGGGGAGCATGCTCACGAACATTACGACGTACACAACCGATGCAGCCCAGGCCCTCTTCACAGCACTGCCTGTGGGAGATTACGTCGTTGAAGTCAGCGCGCCGGGATACCGCACAGCGGAGGTTCAAGCGATTATCGCCGAGGCTGGGCAAATAGAAAATGTCGAAGTGATGATGATGCCCGAAATCGGGCGGGCGGAAATGGCCGGGGTGCCCGGTTCACCGGTGCTAGCTCCAAAAGCGTTGAAGGAAACGGAAAAAGGGCTGCAAGCGCTGCAAGCGGGCAAGCTGGAGGAAGCGGAAACGCACCTTAAGCGAGCACTACAGCTCGCGCCGAGCTTTCCGGATGTGAATTACCTCATGGGCATGCTGTGGATCGAGAAGCACGATGCGGCGCAAGCGCGCGGATATCTGGAGAAAACGGTAGCACTCGCGCCGAAGCATGCCTCGGCCTGGCTAGCGCTGGGGCAGGCGGAGTGCCTCCAGAAGGATTACGCGCACGCGCTGGAGTCGCTGGAGCAGAGCATCAACATCAAACCCACGTCGTGGCGCGCGCACTGGCTGGCGGGAGTCGCCAGCTATCAACTCGAAGATTACAAGAAGGCCCGCGAGCATGCCCGAGACGCTCTTCTGATCGGGCAGGAAAAGGCAGAGAGCGCTCGGCTCCTCCTTGGAGAAGCGCAGGCAGCGCTGGGCGAACGGGAAGCGGCGCTGGCAACGCTGGAACAATTCCTCCGCGAGCAGCCCAACGCGCCGCAGGCAGCCACGGCGAAAGAGCTGATCGCGTGGCTGAAATCTCCGGAACGGCAGAAGCCAGTGGCAACGGCCCTGCCGGTGGCGGCGGGAATAACGCCCGGCGTTTCTGGCTCGAATGCACTGAATAACAGTAGTGTCGCGGCGCTGCCTCCGATTGCGCCCGTGACGGAAAAGAGTTGGGCGCCGCCCGATGTGGACGAAGAGAAACCTCCGGTAGACGTCGGCGCGATCTGCGCGTTGAACCAGGTAGTGGAGCGCGCGGGAGCCCGCGTGGAAGAGTTGGTGAAGAATGTAGAGCGCTTCACGGCTACGGAAGAGATGGAGCACGAAAGCCTGAGTCCGTTGGGCGTGCAAGTCGCGCGGGACACGCGAAGATTCAATTACCTGGTGACGATCCGGCAAATCGGGGGGAGAACCCTGGACGTGCAGGAATACCGGGACGGAACAGTCTCGCTGGATATTTTTCCAGCGCATCTCGCCACGCTGGGAATGCCTGCATTGGCGCTGGTATACCATCCCTATTACCGGGACGAATACGAATTTATATGCGAAGGGCGCGGAGAGTGGCGTGGACGGCCATCATGGGTGGTCCATTTTCGTCAGCGCGACGATCGCATGAGCGAGATGCGCGCCTATCGCGTGAACGGATTGTCTTTTCCCGTGCACTTGAAGGGACGCGCGTGGATCGACGCGGGCACCTCTCAAATCCTGGCTATGGAAGCGGATATGGTGCGACCCCTCCCGGAGATTCGCCTGGTGCGCGACCACCAGTTGATCGAATACGGCCCCGTCGAATTTGTGAGAAACAATACGACGCTGTGGCTGCCGAAAAGCGCGGATTGGTATTGCAACCTCGCGGAGAAGCGCTACCACCGGCGGCATAGCTTCAGCCATTTCCTTCTGTTCTCAGTCGATGACAAGCAGTGGATCGGGAACCCGAAGGAAAGCGAACAGAATTAACGGCCAGCGCCACACGTGCACGAAGCACAGGCGCGAGCGGCGGGAAACATGCCGATCCCGCAGGGCGACTGGGGACTATTGGAAAAATAAATCGTTACTATCCGAATTTCTAACTATTGCGCTGAGCCCTGGCGCGTATAATCCCTGCGACGTATCGGTGATTCCCCCGCAAAACCACTTGCGTGTGACCTCGGCCGGGCAAGGGTCAAGCCAAACGCGGCGGAGCGAAAGTTAAGATGAAACGGAAGGGACGAAAGCGTTGTTTGCTCATGGTCCTGGCGCTTGGGGCCGTGGCGCTCAAAGCGGCGCCGCTGAGCGCACGGCAAACCGCGATTCCTTCCCCTGCGATTCTCTCCTCCGCAATCCCCCCCTCCGCAGGGACTCCGGCCACAAGCACAGCGCAAGAAAATTCCAGAGCCATAAATGAAAAACTGGCGCAACTCGACCGGCGTGTGACGGCGGCGCAGTCTTCGGCGGATAACGCGTGGATCTTGGTGAGCGCCGCACTAGTGCTGATGATGACAGGGCCGGGGCTGGCGCTGTTTTACGGCGGGTTGGTAAGGCGAAAGAACACCCTGGCCATCATGATGCAGAGCTTTGCGCTGATGGCGCTGATCACCGTGCTGTGGGCGTTGGTAGGGTACAGTTTGTGTTTCGGCGGCAACGGGCCGGTGATCGGCAGCTTCGAACATGCATTCTTGCGCGGGGTAGGCGCGGATCCGAATCCGGACTACGCAGGGACGATTCCGCAACTCACGTTCATGGTGTACCAGTTGATGTTCGCAATCATCACGCCCGCGCTGATTACGGGCGCGACTGCAGAGCGCATGAAGTTCAGCGGCACGGTGGTGTTCCTGACGCTTTGGTTCTTGGTGGTTTATGCGCCGCTGGCGCACATGGTGTGGGGCAAGGGCGGATTGCTGAGCGCTTCGCTTGGGGGAAAATTCCCAACGCTGGACTTCGCGGGCGGGACAGTGGTGCACATTTCTTCCGGCGTATCGGCGCTGGTGTGCGCGTTGTACCTCGGAAAGCGCACGGGTTATCCGAGGCAGCCAATGCCTCCGCACAGCTTGGTGCTGAGTTTTATCGGCGCCTGCCTGCTGTGGGTTGGATGGTTTGGATTCAACGCGGGCAGCGCGCTGGCTGCGGGCTCGCTGGCCACGAGCGCGTTTGTGGCCACACATTTTGCGACGGCCGCGGCGGCGCTGAGCTGGAGCGCCGGGGAATGGATCAAGAATGGCAGGCCGAGCGCGCTGGGCGCGATCTCCGGCGCGGTCGCGGGGCTTGTGGCGATTACACCGGCGGCCGGATTCGTGGCGCCGATGCCGGCGCTGGCGATCGGATTCATCGCCGGCGCGCTCTGCTACTGGATGGTGACGAAGGTAAAAGCGATTTTCGGATATGATGACGCGCTGGATGCCTTCGGTGTGCACGGCGCTGGCGGAACGATTGGCGCGCTGCTTACCGGCGTGTTCGCGCAACAGGTGATCAACCCGATATATGGAGCGG
>Ga0307477_10000646_pt1 | contig 35380 bp, 28 predicted proteins | sample atmos_gasesECM2C_FD_203316 | JGI IMG/M metagenome (GOLD analysis project Ga0307477, IMG submission 203316) | Hardwood forest soil microbial communities from Morgan-Monroe State Forest, Indiana, United States - atmos_gasesECM2C_515 | ecosystem: Environmental > Terrestrial > Soil > Temperate...
CCTGACGGCGTCGCTGGCCCTCATCGCGGTCGTGGGTGCGAGCGTGGCCATGGAACGAGGCGCCTCAACCCTGGGACGCCACTTCGCGGTGTCAGGAATCGTCATCGGCGCACTCGTGCTCGCAGCCGTGACGAGCTTGCCAAACGTCGTGGCGGCGGTCTATCTGGCGGCCAGGGGTCGGGGCGCCGCCACGATGAGCACGGCGTTGAACAGCAACTCGCTCAACGTAGTGGCCGGACTCCTCGTACCGGCCATGGTGACGGGATTGCCGCATCCGTCGGGGGCGACGAACCTCGTCGCCGCTTGGTATGTGGGCCTGACGGCGCTCACCCTGACGCTCGCCTTCTCCGACCGTGGACTGCGCCGACGGGCAGGATGGATCATCATCGGTGGTTACGCCGCGTTTGTCGTGGCAGTCCTCTGGTCATGAGCGCCACGAGATCACCCGGAGACTTCCCGGAAGGTAGGTGAGAGACTGGTGCCTCCGGCATCTGAGGTCTCAGGAGCGAAGCGGTTCGGATGGCCGTTGCGGGAGACGGGAGTGGTTCGATGAGCACGACGACGGAGAAGGCAATTCTGGCCGGAGGATGTTTCTGGGGGATGCAAGACCTCATCCGGAAGCGTCCCGGCGTGGTGTCGACTCGCGTGGGATATACGGGGGGCGATGTTGCGAATGCGACATACAGGAACCACGGGACCCACGCCGAGGCGATCGAGATCGTTTTCGATCCCAAGGTGACCTCGTACCGTGAGTTGCTCGAGTTCTTCTTCCAGATACACGACCCGACAACGCTCAACCGCCAGGGAAACGACATTGGCAAGAGTTACCGGTCTGCCATCTTCTACCTCGACGACGAGCAACGTCGCGTTGCCGAGGACACCATCGCCGACGTCGAGGCATCGGGAATCTGGCCCGGCAAGGTGGTCACCGAGGTCGCGCCCGCCGGACCGTTCTGGGAAGCTGAGCCCGAGCACCAGGATTATCTGGAGCGCTATCCGGACGGATATACGTGCCACTTTCCGCGTCCGGGCTGGGTGTTACCCCATCGAAGCGACGCTGTCGCCGCGATGAGGTTGGGGTAAGGCGCGTCTCCCCACAAAAGGCAGATGACGCCCCCGAGTCGATCGTCTCCGCCCGTGATGTCCGCACGGGCCTGAGTCCCAGGCGGAACGGCCTCGAGTGGACCGTCTGTTCAGCCGCGCGTCTCGCCCCCGGGCAACGTCAGGTTCGGTGAGCGCGCGTGCGCCCGTGAGGTGGATCGATTACGCCTGGGGCGGCCGCAGGCCGTCCAGCACCATGGCCATCAGGCGGTCTCCCTGATCAGCGGTCAGGGTGCTGTTCATGCACATCGGTGAGACCAGCTGCATGAGGTCCGCGCCGTCGATGTCGCCTCGGGCTGCGCCCGCCTCCTGGGCACGGCGCAGCACGCGGTCACAGGCGTCCCAGATGCGGTCTCTCGACTCCGGCTTCAGGTCGGGGTTCTTTTCGAACGCCTCGTGGAGCTCGTTCAAGAACGTGCGCTTGGATCGCCCGTACTCCACATAGGCCCGCAGCCACGCCTCGAGAGCGGCCCAAGGCTCCAGCTCGGTGCGGCCCCGCTCGGCCGAGCCGACCAGGAGATCGACCTCGTCGCGGTAGACCGCCTCGACGATGTCGATCCGCTTGGGAAAGTGGCGGTAGAGCGTCCCCACGCCCACCCCCGCCTGCTTGGCGATGGCCTCCATCGAGGCGCCGCCGCCCTGGTCGGCAAACACCTTTCGGGCCGCGTCGACGAGGCGCTCGCGGTTGCGCCGGGCATCCGCTCGCATCTGCCGGCCGGCCTGTTCCTCGCCAACGCTCGATTCGAGCTGGCTGCTCACGGCCCGGACCCCTCCGTAGGAAATGTACTTGCAAACCGGAGGCACCCTCCGTATAGTAACCGGAGGAAGCTTCCGCTTCACCCTCCAGAATACCAGTGGAAAGGCCGCCGTCAATGCTCCAAGCAGCCAATCTCCGGCAGGTGCCCAACGGGTGGCGTCGCCACCCTTCTGTTCTTCTCGCCGTCATCCTCACCGCCCAGTTGATGGTGGTGCTCGATGCCACCATCGTGAACGTCGCCCTGCCCCACATTCAGCGCAGCCTGGGTTTTTCCAGCTCGTCGCTGTCGTGGGTGCTCAACGCCTACGTCCTCACGTTCGGTGGTCTCCTCCTCCTCGGCGCCCGCTCGGGCGATCTGCTCGGCCGGCGGCGGACCTTCATGGCGGGGATCGCCCTGTTCTCGCTGAGCTCGCTGGCAGGCGGATTTGCCACCTCCGGCGCCATGCTGCTCGCCGCCCGCGCCTTGCAGGGAGTAGGTGGAGCTCTGGCCGCACCGGCGGCGCTCGCCCTGCTCACGACGATCTTCTCGGAGGGTGCCGCCCGGGTGCGAGCGATCGGCCTGTTCACAACGGTCTCGGCGGCGGGCGGGGCGATGGGCCTGGTGGCCGGCGGCCTGCTTACCGAGTGGGCCTCCTGGCGCTGGGTGATGTTCGTCAACGTCCCGATCGGCCTGCTCGTGCTGCTCGTCGGTGGGGCCGTGTTGACCGAGACCGAGCGCCGCCGTGGCCGGTTCGACTTGACCGGTGCGATCACCTCGACCGCGGGGGCGACATCTGTCGTGTTCGGCCTGGTCGAGGCGGGAAGCCACGGCTGGGGGGCACCCATCACGCTCGGCTCATTGGCCGCCGGCCTGGCCCTGCTGGGCCTTTTCGTCCGGATCGAGAAGACCGCTCCTGAGCCGATCCTCCCTCTGCAGATCCTCACGCACCGGACCCGCGCCTCGGCCAACGCGGCCCGCGGACTCGGCTACGCCGGGATGTACGGGATGATCTTCTTTCTCACCCAGTTCCTGCAGGACATCCAGGGCCACTCGTCCCTCGTCACCGGTATCGGGTTCCTGCCCACCCCGACCGCAGTGTTCTTGTCCTCCCAGCTCACCAGCAAGGTGCTCGTGAACCGCCTACCCGCCAAGGTGCTGATGATCATCGGGTTGACGTGCTCCGCGCTCGGCCTGCTCCTGGCCACGCAGCTGCACAGCGCCACCCCCTACCCGCAAGTGCTCGCCAGCCTCCTTTTGATCGGCACCGGGATGGGCATTTCGTTTGTCAGCCTGACGACAGCCGGACTGGCCGGCGTGGCCCCCTCCGACGCCGGCGCCGCCTCGGGGCTGATCAACGTGATGCAGCAGCTCGGCGCCGCCCTTGGTCTCGCCGTGCTGGTCACGGTCTTCGACACCGTTACCCCGAGCGCCGGGTCGGCTGGGCTCAGCCGTGCCGCGGGAGCCGGAGTCGCGGCCCGCACTGCACTGGTGCACGGCTTCGACCTGACGATGGCGGCCGGCGCCGGGTTCGCCGTCGCGGCGCTCGCCATCGTGGCATTCTTCGTCCGCAGGCCGGTCCGCCCCGAGGTGGTCGAGGCGGCCGACGTCGAGTTGGAACCCGCCGCGGCGTGAGCCTCAGGCTGGCCGCGGCACACGACCGGGCACGGCGCTCGGTCTAGGGACCTGCTCACGTTCGGGGGCGCTGCCGCTGAGAGTTGGCATGGCGCTTCGTTCTCCGCAGCCGGGTCATCGGGGTATCGCGCCGGGGTGACGCCTCTCAGGGTGAAGATGCACAAGACAACTCGAGACTTCGGATGAGCATGAGGTAGACGACAGCCAGAGAGACGGCGAGTTCCGTCGGGGGTCGTGCCGACCATCCCGTGAGTACCTACACAGAATCCGTCCAGTCGGTGGCTCGCCGTTCGCCTGGTGCAGTTAGGTCTTGTCGACTCCGGTCCGCGTGTTTCTGGACGATCCATGCGCCCCGGAGCCCGGCGTGGTACCCAGCAGCTCGAGGAATGCCCGTACGGCAGCGCTGTGCGGACGGTCTGCGACGACAACTCCAACATCGCAAGAGGGCGATGTACCCGCCAAGGGAACATAAGCAATACCCGGCCATGACTCAACGGCCGTCTTCGGAAGTAGTGCGATGGCCAGGCCGCTCGCCACCAGGTCGAGCATGCTAGGAACATCGGCCACTCTGAAGGCCACCTCGTAGGTTGCGCCGAAACTGGCAAAGAGCTGGCTCACGGCTTCGTGGCTTGCAGTGTCTCCGGGGTCCGCTACGAATGGCTCTCCCGACAAGAGCTTCACTCCTACCCTTTTGTGGCGCGTCAGTCGATGACCTGATGCACAGGCGATTCCGATCGGCACCGACTTCTGCGAGACAGCACGTACTCCGCTCGGCAGGCCGCGGGGATGAAGACCGGTGAAGGCAACGTCTACTGCTCCGGAGCGAACGTCCTCAACGAGGGCAGCTGAGAGGCCCTGCTTGACGGTGATCTGAACCTCAGGGAAGGTCGCGTGGTACTGGGCCAGGTGTGGGCCGATGGCTTCCCAGACTTTGCCGATGGCCAGCGTCCCTCGAACGTGTCCGAGGCATTGTCCTACCGCGTCGTGTGCTGATTCAGCCGCCGCCAATACTCGGCGAGCCTCCGGGAGGAGCGCGAGCCCGACCTCGCTCAACTCGACGCGCCGGGTGGAGCGGATAAAGAGCTGTGTACCGAGCTGTCGCTCGAGAGCTCGAATGGATGTGGACAACGCTGACTGAGCGATGTGGCACCGAATCGCGGCACGTGTGAAATGGCGTTCCTCTGCGACGGCCACGAATTGCTCCAATTGCTGAAGTTCCATTAATCGCGCCACGCGATCAATCTATCTCAGCTTTCGATTGCGCTCGATAGATCTACAACGCTTTCCTTGACGTGTGCATGCGAGGGATCCCCGAGGTGGAACCGGAGAGTCCGCCGACGACGTGGTTGCGAGGTCGGGTCGTCAGATCGTGAGCATCGTCTGGCACGGGAAGACCCACCAGATCGATGTCGCGTACGACGTCGGCGAAACGGACCACCTCGAGGGTCCGCATCAACTCGCGGCGGAACTCGCCGCTGACGCTGACCTCAGCCTCGTCCCGACCCGAGACGGGACGGTGCGGTGGATCCGGGCAGGCTGACGACTCGTTCAATCGGCGGGGCCTCAGACCGTCACGGCTGCACGAACCCGTAGATCGGCATCCCGTTGTAGGCGAAGGACTCGGCTGGCAAGAACGGTCCGTTGAAGGTGACCGCCATCTGCGTCCGAGGCTCTGGGCCCGAGTCGCCGTCGACGGTCACGATCGCTCCGTCCGGCCAAACCTCCGCCACGATGGCCATGTGGGGGGAGGAACCCGCACTCTGCGGACCCGTGCCGTACAGGACGGCGTTGCCTGGCGCGGGTGTGGAGCCGGGGGAACGCGCCAATCCCCGTGCCGCCGCCCAGTTGTACACGTCACCGACAAAGGCGTAGCGGGGGACGGCGAAGCCGTCCTGGTTCCACACCCAGGTCGCGAACAGCGCGCACCATGGCTCACACGGTCCGTACGGGTTGCAAAATGCCCCCTGGGAAGTGGACGGGTTGGCGCCGATCTGGCCCGCTGCAATCTGCACTGCGCTCTCGCCACCGGGGAACGCGCTCGGGGCGTTCGGTGAGTTGAACGAGGTGCGAATGGCGTCCGGTTGCAACAACCAGTACCCCCGCCCGTCGCGCGTCGAGGCGATGGCCGAGGTCGGCGAGAACGGTGGCTCGTTGGGGGAAGGGCCGTAGAAGACAGCGTTGCCAAAGGTCAGCACTCCCGCCGTCGCCGCGACCAGCCAGTAGCCGACCCCGTCGGTCGTCGCCGCGATGTCGGTGACCCAGGTACCGATGTTCTGGTTGGCGGCGGAGCCGAAGAATCGGGCATCGCCGAAGCAGAACACGCCGCCGTCGGCACCCGCCATCCAGTAGCCATTCCCGTCGGAGGCGGCCGCCATCGCCACCACCATGGCGTTGAGGGGAGTGCCTCCCATGGACCCGAAGAACCGGGCGTCGCCAAACGCGAACATGCCACCGTCCGCGGCCACCAGCCAGTAGCCACCCCCGTCGGGAGCGGCGGCCATCCCGACCACCGACTTGTTCAGAGGGATCGCTCCCATGGACCCGAAGAAGCGGGCGTCGCCGAACGCGAACACGCCACCGTCCGCGGCCACCAGCCAGTAGCCGCCCCCGTCGGGAGTCGCGGCCATCCCGACCACCGGGGCGAACAAGGCGACCGCTCCCATCGAGCCGAAGAAGCGCGCGTCGCCGAAGCCGAAAACCCCACCGTCGGCGGCCGTCACCCACAAGCCCTTGTCGCTCGGCGTCGGGGCCATGCCCACGGCGGGAGCCGCCAGCGTCATCCCCGCGAAGCCCCCGACCGGCGAGGCGTCGCCATAGGCACCCACGCCGGTGCCCGAGAAGCCGGTGGCAGTCACCGAGGCCATGTGCGCCACAGGCCGGTCGAAGGAGACGCCGGTCGCGATGCCGACGAAGGCCAACACCGCGGCGTTCACGAAGCGCGCTCGCTGGCGGAGTGGCCGAATTCCTCGTGAGGGCGGTTGCGGACACCCCCGACTCCATCCGAGCACCGCCGTCGATCGTAGAGAGAGGATCTCGGTGTTGCGATGGCAGGACCGGCCGTGAGCGCCGTGTCCCGGCCTGCAGCGATACGGTTCCGAGCGGTCCTTTCCCTGCAGAACGACGGTGCATTCTCGGTTTGCCACTTCTGGCGGGCTCGCGTACGCCCATTCCCAACACCCGAGACCGTGCCGCGCTGTCCAGACCGGGACACCAACCCCGTCTGGGGAGGGCGTTATCCTCCTGCTTGACGACGCAATAGGGTCGTGACGGCTCTCGTGAGCTGAAGTTGATCGCAATGCCCATCTTGACCAACCGTCATCCACGAAGAGGGTGCGCCGTGCCAAAACGGATGGTAAAGCACGACGACATTCCGGTTGAGAATGCCCCCAAGGTAGCTAAACGAAGATTTGCTCATCACCAAGATGTCCGCGGTGGCCAATCTACGTAGGCAATCGATCGCCCCCCCGTTGACATATGGAATCAAGTGTGGGAGCACGTCGAATTCCTCCAACCGGCACATCTCGGGGGTGAGTAGGACGGGAGCATCTATCCGGTCATAGATCCCGTGGTGGCCGGGCTGAACGAAAAACGCCTTCGTCGGGACCTCCGTATGAAGTTCGATGTGATAATCCAAGGCAAGCGCCTCGAGCACCTCGACTATCTGTTGCGCAATGCATATGTAGTAGCTGTTGGGAAGCATCCGGTCGGACTCGACCAGAAAGAGTTCTCCACGACGGACGTGAACGGCCACGCGCAACGCACGGCCTCCGGGGACCGACGAGGGGAAGGGCGAGATCTCCTTGCAAGCTTCGTAGCAATCGGGGTAGCGATCAGCGATTCCGTACGGTGCGTCGAGTCGTACGAGCCATGGCCTGCCGTTTGTCTCGTTTCGCTCGTACCTTTCAACAAGCCGAAGAACTGTACCGAGTGAGATCTTGGATAGGTGCAGCTCACGAAATTCGTCGAGGGGCGAGACGTCGGATGTGATCTCGAGGAGTTCGTTGAAATCGAGATGGAAGGCGGGATCTGGTCGATTGTGCTCCAATGCTCCTAAGCCCTGATAGTCGACACGGCTAAGTGGCGAATGGAGATACGAGGCACCAAGCAGTCGAGCGATGGCGTAGGTTCCGTAAATCCTCTGGAGCTGCGCACCCACCCCGTCAGTGGCCGTGGAATTGGCGTACGTCAGTACGAGCTTCTCGCCCAGGCCAGGGAAACGGTCCTGACGGCTCGAGGAGGGAAATGGGTCGCGCATTCGTCTGTTGCTTTCCAGAGCGGATGCTAACCAGCAGTGAGATCGACCGTCTTCCACCAGCTAGGCGTTTCCTGAGGCCTTAGATCTTCAGATTTTCCTGCACTTGGTCGTCGTAACGATCTGAGCAATCCCCATTTTGGGTACCCCCGAAGAGATTTTTGACACCCAGGTGGGCCCCGATGTCCGATCGATGAGTTGAACCGCGATCAGGCGTCTTATCCTCGGGAGGCCACCGGCTCGACCTACCGGTGGCTGCTTGAGTTGAGTCTGGGTCGCTTCGCAAAAGGAGAAGGATGATGCTGAGCCTCAACACGGTCATGATCAACTCCGAGGACCCGGCGGCGCTGGGCTCGTTCTACCGGAAAGTCCTTGGGGAACCCGGTTGGGAAGACGGCAGCTACATCGGCTGGCAAGCCGGCCCGGGCATGCTGATGATTGGTCCGCACTCCGAAGTCAAGGGCCCGAACGAGACGCCCGGCCGGATCATCATTAACTTCGAGACCCCCGATGTGCAGGGGGAGTTCGCTCGGCTCAAGGGGCTCGGGGCGAAGGTCGAGCGCGAGCCCTACCAGCCTGGCCCTGCGGGTGGCGAAATGTGGCTAGCCACCCTTGCCGACCCGGACGGGAACTACTTCCAACTCGCATCACCAATGCCAGCGTCGTAAGCGCCCAACGGGCGCTTCGGTCAGTCGATCGTTGGTCCATCTGTGGTCAAGCCGGAGAGGTCGACCGCCGCCTACGTTGAGAGGGTGCGGGTCGATATTCTATTAGAGACCTTCGGCACACGATGGGGGGAGATACACGCCGGTGCGTTGGCGGCCGAGCGGGCGGGGTTGGACGGCGTGTGGCTGAACGACCATTTAGCGGGATCCGTGCAAGGTGCGCCTCACGTGCTCGAGTGCTGGACGATCCTGTCGGCGCTTGCCGCTGAGGTGCCTCGAGTTGCCCTTGGATCGCTGGTCCTCAACGTTGCCAACAGGGATCCAGGAACTTTGGCGGTCATGGCCGCGACGCTGCAGCACGTCAGCAAGGGCCGCCTCATTTTGGGACTGGGCGCTGGAGCCCGGGCGGGCACTTCGTACGCCGTGGAGCAAGAGGCGTTGGGCCGCCGCGTGCTCGCCGATCCGGAGCGGCGTCGAGCTGTCGAGCGCACCATCGCCACACTGCGTCAAGTGTGGTCGGGTGTCGTCCCTCCCGCAACGGGATTCCTCCGACCCGAGCCGGCCCCGCCGATCGTGGTCGCGGGGTTCGGACCGAAGATGGCCGAGGTAGCAGGTCGGGTCGGAGATGGCGTTTGCCTGCGTGCCGGGTCGATGCTGATCGAACTGCTCGCGGTGGCTCGCCGGGCCCACGCTGACGCGGGCCGTGATCCCGAACAGTTCCTCGTGACGGTCTCCCTGCCTTCCATGCCAGCGCGATCTCAGCCCTGGGCCGAGCTTGGTGTCGACCGATTGATCGTGAACGTGGCGCCTCCTTTGGAAGAGGCGATCGCACGGCTGGACGAGATCGTCGGGCAATGGAAGACCGGAGGCTGAGGGGTGCGACGATTCAGAATTGCCCCCGGCCCTTCCGGCGGCCCCTACCGATCGCGAGCCACAACGGCCCTCCGTTCCTCTAGGCGGCGTGCGTCGAAATCAGGTGGTCTTCGAGCGCTGCGACAGCATTCGCCGCACTCGACTGGTGATCGCCGGTCGCGGTGCAATCAGCCACGCCGCACGTCCAACTGATCGTTTCAACTGTCAACGGCGCGTCCTGCCGAGGAACCCTTACAATTCCGACTGGCAGGTCATTCTCGTCCCGGGCTTCAAGGGTGCGAATCCTCGGCATCGACCCTCCTCCGTTTCCCACGTGGTTGTTGGGCGCTTGGTTGATACTTGCGATTGCCCAACTGAACATGACCTGTTCGTCGCTCTAGGGCAATCGGCGCAGAGATCGGGGCACCTGTACGTCCAATCGTGATCGACAGTCTTCCCGTTTGGCCGCGGGACAAGTACGTCAAACGTTGCTCCCAACTCGGATGCGAATGCTCGTCCGTCTTCCTGTCGGAGCAGCGTGTCGCGCTGGGCCTACATGACTTGGCTGTCGATCCCGCTGGACGCGATTTCATCGATCTGGGATCGTAGATTGCACCAAGGCCTCGCCAGGCCGCCTCTGCGAGATGAAGGGGATGGGCGAGCCACGCGCGGACGAAATCGATGGCGGCGCCGGCTATGGCCAGGAGCACGAAGTTGGAGGGTCGCAGAGCTTGTCTTGCTAGTGGCCACTCCCTGACCAAACACTCACGGTTGCATCGAAATGGAGGTGAGATGGCCCCAAGAGCCGATCGGTGTGATCGCCGGCGTCAGCTTCGCCAGAGCCAAGACGGCCCTCCGACAGCGACCACCCGAATGTGTCCAGGATGGTTCTTCGAAGCATCACTCGCCGATGCCTGACCACGCTCACGGTCCGAACGCTCTCGACCCGGGCCCGGCCGGCGACGACCGACGCCTCACAGGGCCTGCTCGAGGGCGGGTCGAGGCCCTGCGCGACGAGGTGGACGAGGCCGGCGTGGAGTCGTTTCCAGCCAGCGATGCACCTACCTGGTGGTCGGGGCGACCCCTCCCGCCGACGATTCATCCAACATCGAAGGCCGAGGGGAAGTAGTGGTGACCCGTCATTCGGTCCACGTGCGCCGCGTGTACGAGGCGCCCAAGCACGGCGACGGTTACAGGGTGCTCGTCGATCGGCTCTGGCCCCGTGGCGTCAGCAAGAATGAGGCCAACCTGCACGAGTGGTGTAAGCAAGCCGCGCCGTCGGCCGAGCTACGAAAGTGGTACGCGCACGACCCACAGCGATTCGACGATTTCCGGCGACGGTACCGCGCCGAGCTACGGCACACGGAGGAAGCGCGCGCCGTCGAGCACCTGCGCCGTCTCGCGGAGCGGCGGAACGTGACACTTCTTACCGCCACCAAGGACCTCGACATCAGCGGCGCCTGTGTCCTAGCCGAGGTCGTATCCGAATGACATCCTCGGTCGAAAGACCAACCAGTCGCAATGACGCGGGGACACACGCGTGCCTGATCAAGTAGGAACCTCCCGGCAGACCGGTGCTGCCCAGCGCGGAGACGAAGGGACTTGGTCGCCCAAGCACTCTTCCGGTCGCACGGAATACCTCGCAAAGATCAGATCCGCGCCTGGCTTCGTCGCAGCTCTGGACCAAAGCGGCGGGAGTACGCCGATTACGTTGAGGAAATACGGCATCCCTTCAGACGCATACGGCAACGACGATGAGATGTTTGCCCTCATACACCGCATGCGTACACGGATCATGGCCAGTCCGTGCTTCGACGGCGACCGGGTCATCGGAGCCATCTTGTTCGAGCAGACGCTGGACCGCGAGGTCGAGGGACGACCCTCGGCGCACTACCTCTGGGGCGTGAAGAAGGTCGTTCCCTTCGTGAAGGTGGACAAGGGCCTCGCCGAGGAGTGCGACGGCGTCCAGCCGATGAAGCCAATCACGGACCTGGACGACATCCTGTCTCGGGCAATCGACGATGGCGTATTCGGCACGAAGATGCGCTCGGTAATCAAGAGGGCCAACGAACTCGGAGTAGACAGAATCGTTCATCAACAGTTCGAACTGGCGAGCCGCATCTTGGCCAGGGGGTTGGTTCCGATCATCGAGCCCGAGGTCGACACGCGCAGTCCCGAGAAGGCCGACGCCCAGCGCTTGCTTACTCAGGCCATCACCGCTGGGCTGGACCAACTCGGCCCAACCGATCTCGTCATGCTCAAGCTGACCCTTCCCGAGCAGGACGACATGTACCGAGATCTGGTTGTGCACCCCAGGGTCTTGCGTGTTCTTGCGCTGTCTGGCGGTTACAGCCGCGACGAGGCCAACCGCCGCCTTGCGCGCAACCGTGGCGTCATCGCCAGCTTCTCCCGAGCCCTCACCGAGGGCCTCTCGGCTGACCAGAGCGACGAGGCGTTCGACGCAGCGCTCGAGAAGTCGATCGCGAGCATCTTCGAGGCGTCTCTCACCTGACCGCCCGCGGCAACGGTGCCGCGTTCACTATGGGCTTTCGATCCCCGAGTTCTCGAGTAGTGCAAATTTCGGAACCAGGTCGGTTCGCGGACGAACCAGGGCATCCGCGTATTCGTGATTGCTAGAGCTTCTCTGAAATTAGTAGGGCGTAGCGTGTTGAGTTGCGGTCACGCGTGGTGACGAACGAAACGGCGTGATCAAGGGCACCGGGGGGATATCCTGGCTTGCGCCTGGTCCTCGCGTCTCTCGAAGGTAGATGGTCCAAAGTGAGGTGTATGGGCAAAACATGGCCTGTTGTGGCCACGACTGCGCCCGCGCCACGCGTCGCCAAGGTCACGCTGGGGCCTCACTGGCTACCATTCGATTGATCGCCTTTTGAGTCGCGTCGGCGAGGTCCTGGACTGCCTTCGCGACCAGGTCGACGTCGAATGCAAGCTCGCCGATGAAGATGGTGTCGCGGCCATCGGCGCGCTGATTGACGATGCGGTAGCCGGCGCTCGTCGGGTAGGAGCGCCGAAACCTCCCCCGGTGAGCCGCGTAGGCGTCAACGTGATCGAGGGCACCTTGCACGCTGTGGGCGCCTGGCACGGCGGCGTCGACGGCGGCGATCGCTGCATCGAGCTGCGGGTCTTTCCGGAGCGCAGCGACCGCTCGTGCGACCCGCACCACATTGCGCACCGCGATAACGAAGAGAGCAGCGTCCGCCGGTCGAACGTCGGAGTCCAACTCGTCGCCCTTGAGGCGACCACGTTCCAAGTCGACGGCTCGTCCCCACTGCCCCAGCGGTCCGGAGAGCGCGAGCGCAAACTCGTCGGGTGATCTGTGCTTGGTGTTGAGCGCCATCGGCCAGGCCTCACGTGTCGGCTAGTGCGTCCGCGCCCATACGGGCGAAGGTCGCATTCTGCGCGTTGCGATCGCGTTTCAGACGATACGGGGTCGCTGGGCCTGGTGCTGGATGGGGGCCGAATGGGCGGACAATTTGCCGGGGGCGGGGCCGGGCGGCGGCTGCCTGGCCGGGTCGGGTCCGAAGGCGAAGCCAGCTACCGCGCCGAGCGCGGCGAACGCGGCCGCGGCGAGTAGGACGTCGTTGAGCCCGCTGGCGGTGCCGGCGTGGGCAGCGTGGGTGACCGCGGCGCGAGCGGCAGGGGGGACCACGGTGGCTACCCGGGTGCCGGCGCCGGAGGCAACCGCGGCGGCCAGCCGGTGGACGGAGCCGGGCGGAGCGGGCAGGCCCGACAGGTCGTGCAGGGTGGCGGTGGTGACGCGCGAAGCGTAGAGGGCGCCGAACACGGCGACGCCGGTGGCCGTGCCGACCTGGCGCAGCGTGTTCGTCAGGCCGGCGGCCATCCCGGCCCGGGCCGGCTCCACCGCCGAAAGCGCAGCCGAGGCCAGGCCGGTGGAGGTGATGCCCAAGCCGATCCCGGCCAGGATGAAACCGGGCAGCAGCACCAGCCAAGTGGACGTTGCGGTCAGGTGGGCCATCGAGCCCAGCGCGGCCGCGGCCGCAGCCATGGCCACGCCGAGCAGGACCCGCATCGCTACTTTGCCGATCAGCCGGCCGGTCAGGAGGGCGACGGCGAAGGCGGCTAGGAACTCCGGCAGCAACCGCAGCCCACCCTGGACCGGGGAGTAGCGGAGGGTGTTCTGCAAATACAGCGACAAATAGGTGATCGTCCCAATGACGGTCGCCGAAATCGCGAACGCCACGAACCCGGTCGCGGCAAAGCTGCGCCGTCCAAACAGGCGCAGGTCGGCCAGGGGCGCGGCAGCGATGCGCAACTCGTATGTCACGAACCCGGCAAAGGCCACCGCTGCGGTCGCGAACAGGGCCACGATCGCCGGGCTTGCCCAGCCCATGGCGTTGCCGCGGATGAGCGCGAACATGAGCGCGGTCAGCGCCCCGATGATCAGGGCGGTGCCCACCCAGTCGGCGCGGCCGCCGGCCGGGTTGCGGGATTCGCGCAGCCGGGCCACCCCGACCGCGAACGCGGCCGCGCCGATGGGCAGGTTGATGAAGAAGATGGACCGCCAGCCCAGTGTGTCGGTCAGCACCCCGCCGACCAGCGGCCCGATGGCGCTGGCGCCGCCGAGCGTGGCGCCGAAGGCGCCCAGCGCTCGGGCGAGGGCGGCGCCGGAGAACTCCGCGCGCAGCAGCGGCGTGGCGGTGGCGAAAAGCACCGCGCCGCCGACTCCCTGCAGCGCGCGGAACAACGGGAGCGCCAGCGCGGTCGTGGCCAGCGCACACGCCAGCGACCCGGCGGTGAAGATGACCATTCCGACCAAAAACAGCCGGCGCCGGCCCAACCGATCACCCAGGGTGGCGGCCGGCAGCAGCAGCACGGCCAGCACCAGGGCATAGGCGGCGCTCACCCACTGCAGGTCCGGCAGGCTGGCGTGCAGATCCCGCTGAATCGATGGCAGCGCCACGCTCACCACGGTGATGTCCAGCAGCAACATGAACGCGGCCGTGCACACCAGCACCAGGGTCCACCGCTGCCGCGACGACGTCCCCGGGAGTTCAGCTATCTGCCTCACCACCCCGAGCGGCGGCGGTTGTCATGACGGCCGCGGTTTTGGCAACGATCGCGCCAGTCCAGGCCAGAAATCTGAGGATATCGCCGCCGGCTCCGAGGCCGCCGACTCCGAGGAGGGCCGATCGGCGTTGACTGTTTCCGCGCCGACCCAGAAGGTGGCTGATCGCACCCGAGAACCGGCGCGAGGCCGCTGTGCTGGCGATCATCACCGTCGCCCTTGGGTGTCCGAGCACATCGCCGAACAGTGCGTTCGTGGATTGCGTCCTTGCTCGCGGTTCTTATGCCTTATTAATACGGGTTTTGTCGACGGGTGGGTTGGGGTCTGTCGAGAGTCCTTGGGTGGTTGGTTAGTCGGTCGGTCGGTCGGTCGGTCGGTGGGCGAGGGGGGACTTGAACCCCCACGTCCTTGCGGACACAGGAACCTGAATCCTGCGCGTCTGCCAATTCCGCCACTCGCCCGAAGCCTCGGTCACGTTACCCGACACCCTTAACGTCTCCTTGAGGGGGAGAGACGCGCTGCGTACGGGGGTCGCGCGGTAGGTGCAGTCTTCGCCCACGGGCGGTGTCGAGCGCGACACGCCTGGTCGGCACCTGAGCGTCGAGGGTTGGGAGAAAGGTGGGCAACCCCTGGGCTTGACAGGGCACCGATAGGCTGGTCAAGCACGATGGGACTCCAACATTTCGAGCAACGCCTCGAACGACTGGTCGAAGGTGCGTTCTCCAAGGCGTTGCGGGGCGGCATCCAACCCGTAGAGATCGGCCGGAGGCTGACGCGGGAGATGGACCTGCTTCGCCGCGTCGGGGTGAAGGGTCTCATCGCGCCCAACGCCTTCGTCGTTACGCTCGCTCCTCAAGACGCAGAGCGCTTCAAGAGCTTCGCCGATGTCCTCGCCCGCGAGCTCGGTGACGCCGCCCGGGATCATGCCCGGCGCGAAGGCTACGGCTTCGTGGGCCCGGTGGAAGTCGAGATCCGGAGCGACCCGGAGATGCGAAAGGGCCGCTACGAAGTGACGGCCGAGGTCAAAGAGGGGCCCGAGGGACTTCCCGCCGCATCGCTGGTCTTGGCGGACGGCTCCCGGATCGTCCTGGGGGCCGAGCCCATCGAGATCGGACGCCTCCCGGAGAGCACCGTCGTCCTGAGTGACCCCAACGTCAGCCGCCGCCACGCCGAGATTCGGCGCCGGGGGAGCGACGTGGTGGTGGCCGACCTCCGTTCGACCAACGGGACCAGGGTCAACGGGGTTCCCGTCCGGGAGCGGGTGCTCGAGGATGGAGACGAGATCACCGTGGGTACCACGACCGTGCGATTCGAGACCTCCTGAAGGGCCCGCCGTGATCCTCGCCGCGCCTTCCCTCGACAACCAGAACCTGCTCAGGGGCCTCGAAGTCCTCGTGGTGGTCCTCATCTGGCTGTTCTTCTTCAGGGTCATCCGAGCCGTGTGGGTGGAGGTCCGGCCTCCCAAGATCCGACCCGCCGGCCCGGACCTCGACTCGGCGGGTCAGGTCCACTCCGAAGGGCCGCGGCGACAGCGCGGGTCGCGCCTTCAACTCAAGGTGGTCGAGCCCCAGGAGCGCCGGGGCCAGAGCTTCGAATTGGCCGACGAAGTCACCCTGGGGCGTGCTGCAGGCTGCGGAGTGCGCGTCGAGGACGCCTACACCTCGAGCCTCCATGCGCGGCTGTACCGGCGCAACGGATCGCTTTGGGTCGAGGACCTCGGCTCGACCAACGGGACCTGGGTCAACGCGGAGCGGATCGGTTCGCCCATGAAGCTCGGAAAGGGCGATCTTCTCCAGGTGGGGGGAACGGTCTTCGAGGTGTCGCGGTGAACCACGCGGTGTCAGCGGACGCTTCGACCCATGAGCGCTTCCTGCGCCCGGAGGTGGGCTGTTGACCGTTCTGCGGTCCGGTTCTGCTTCCGACGTCGGTCGGGTTCGAGCGGTCAACGAGGACCTTGCGCTCGAGTCGTTGACGCTCTTCGCCGTTGCCGACGGCATGGGCGGTCACGCCGGCGGAGAGATCGCGGCGCGCACCGCGATCGACGCCCTCAAGTCGGAATTCGGCCGCAAGCCCTCGATCGATGGGCTGGTCGACGCGGTGCACGAGGCCAACCAGGCGGTGTGGGATCGGGGTCATGCTGATCCCGACCTGCTGGGAATGGGCACGACGCTCACAGCGGCCGCGCTCGTGGCGACCGACGAGGGAGATCGCCTCGTTCTCGCCAATGTCGGCGACTCGCGTGCCTACCGCTTCCACGGCTCCGGACTGGAGCAGCTCACCACCGACCACTCCGTCGCAGAGGAGCTGGTGGCGAGAGGGGAGCTGTCGGAAGCCGAGGCGGCCATCCACCCTCATCGGCACATCCTCACCCGAGCGCTCGGCGTGGCGCCCGACATCGACGTCGACGTGTGGCAGGTGGTTCCGGAGGAAGGCGACCGCTTCCTGCTGTGCTCGGACGGCCTCACCAACGAGGTCCCCACGGAGGAGATCACGAGGGTCCTGTCCGAGTATCGGGACCCCGAGGCCGCAGCTGAGGCGCTCGTTCGTATGGCAAACGAGGCCGGAGGGAGCGACAACATCACGGTCGTCGTCCTGGACGTTGTCGTAGGAGAGCATCTCGACACCAGCGGGGGCGACGGGTCGTCCACGTTCGTGGCGTCACCCGAGGGCGGGACCTCTGACGGCGACGGCCCCGGCGCGTCCGGGGACACCGTCCCGTCCACGACGGCGAGTGCGGTGGCGACCGTCGAAGCGCAACCCGAAGCCCCGTCCGCGCAGCAGGCCAAAGAACTCTCACCGAACGGCATGGGGACCGCGCTGGTCGGGCGAACCGCAGCCGAGACCCAGGCGAAGCCCCGACCTGCTCGGCCCCCGCAACCTCCGAGACCGCGCGGTTCCCGCCGGATCACGTTCCGCGTCCTGCTCTTCCTGATCATCCTCGGCGGCGTGGTCTTCGGCGGGTACTCGCTCGTCCACTGGTACGTGAACGGCTCGTACTTCGTCGGGCTCAACCACGGCCAGGTCGTCATCTACCAGGGACGCCCGGGCGGTTTCGTGGGCATCAAGCCCCGAGTGGTGTACCGCAGCCAGCTCACCAAGCAGGAGGTTCCTTCGTACAAGGTGTCGGACCTGAGGCCCGGGGTCCAGGAACCTTCTTTGAGGGCGGCGCACGATTACGTGAACGGCCTGCTTCAAGCAGCGTGCAGCTCCCAGTCACCTCCTGCCAACGTGACCTGTCCACCGGTGTCCGCGAGCAACTCACCGTCTCCGACCAGCACGTTGGGACTTGCCGTCGTCCGGCGCGTCGTCCCCGTCCCGGTGGCCTGAGAGATGGCACGACGGGTCGCGTGGTTGGGCGTGGGCATGGCGGTGTGCTTTATCGCTCTTTTCCTGCAACTCAACAACATTCAGGTTGCCAAGGCGAGTAGGTACGCAAACAATCCCAACAACCCGGCCGTTCAGACCGTGAGGTTCAACCAACCACGAGGTGCCATCCAGAGCTCCGAGGGCGTCGTCCTGGCGCAGTCGACGAAGGTTCCGCACCCGTGTACACGGTGTTACAAGTACAACCGTTCGTATCCCACCGGTAGCTTGTTCGGGCACATCGTCGGATATCTGTCCCCTGTCTACACAGTCGGGGGAGTCGAGGCGTCGTACAACTCGTACCTGCGTGCCCACAACCGGCCCATCAAGACGTTCGGAGACCTCCTTTCCACCCCAACCGTCACCGACACCATCACCTTGACCGTGTCGAACCGGCTGCAAGCGGCGGCTCAGCAGGCGCTTGCCGGGCGGGACGGCGCCATCGTGGCGCTTGACCCGTCGACCGGTGCGGTCCTGGCGATGTACTCCAATCCGACCTTCGATCCGAACCCGTTGGCCACGCTTACCGCCGATGGATCACCCGACGTGGCGGCGGAGGAGTCGGGCTGGGCCCAGGACATCGCCAAGAACCAGTACGCCTTTCAGCCATTGACTTCGAACGCGTACCAGAACATCTTCCCCCCTGGGTCCACGTTCAAGGTGCTCACGACCGCAGCGACGTACGATCACGCCCCGCCGCTCGTGAACACGCCGATGCCGTACTTCAACTGCATTGCCCCCCACTACTTCCGGGGTCAGACCACACCACTGTGCAACTTCGGTTCGTTCGGTTGCGGCGGGACCATCGCCGCCATGCTGCCCCCCTCGTGCGACACCGGGTACGCCATTCTCGGGACAAGGGTCGGCGCCGCGGGGATGACGGCCGAAGCCGATGGCTTCGGATTCAACCAGCAGCCCAGAATCGACCTTCCGCCTGGCCCCAACGAGGTGTCGCAGTTCCTGCAGCCGGGCTGCTATCAAAATGCGCAAGTCTTCCTGGCGTTCTCGTCGATCGGCCAGAAATGCACCATCGCCTCTCCGCTTCAGATGGCCATGGTGGCGGCAGGAATCGCCAACGGCGGCGTGGTGATGGCACCTCATGTCATGTCCGAGATCCGCGACCAGCAGAACAATCTGGTCAAGCGCTACCTGCCGACTCCCTGGCTCAAGGCCACGACGTCCCAGACCGCGAACGCGGTGCGCGATCTCATGGTCCGAGTGGTCCAAGGCGGAACGGCCTCGGGTGTCGGCTTCCCATTCCAGGAACACGTCGCCGCCAAGACCGGAACGGCCCAGACAGGAACGGCCGGCAACGGCCAAACCGACGACTGGATGATCGCGTTCGCGCCCGCCGATGCTCCCAAAGTCGCGCTCGCGGTCGTCCTGCCGCACCAGCCACGGGACGAGACCGGTGCAGTGATCGCCGGGCCCGTCATGAAGGCCATGCTCCAGGCCACCCTGGCGGGGCCGTGAGATGGATACGAAATACAAGTTCTGGAGAAGAAGACCGTGATACCTGCCCAGGTTCGAGACCCACGGAGAAATAGGCTTTGACCTACATGGAGCCCACCAAGACCCCGCGCGTCCTGTCTGGGCGCTACGAGCTGTCACACCTGGTGGCCCGGGGGGGAATGGCCGAGGTCTACCGGGCCCACGACCAATTGCTGGATCGACCGGTGGCGCTCAAGGTGCTGTTTCCCGAGCTGTCGGTCGACCGGTCGTTCGTGGAGCGCTTCCGCCGAGAGGCCCAGGCCGCCGCCAACCTGTCGCACCCGAACATCGTCCCTGTCTTCGACTGGGGCGAGGACGGCGGCACGTACTTCATCGTCATGGAGTTCGTCGACGGGAGGCCCCTGTCCTCGATCCTCCGCACCGCCGGACCGCTCCACCCCGATCGCGCCGCCGAGATCGCGGCCGACGTGGCCGGCGCCCTGTCCTACGCCCACCGGCACGGTGTGGTGCACCGCGACGTGAAGCCCGGCAACGTGCTGATCACCGACGAGGGCGTGATCAAGGTGACCGACTTCGGCATCGCACGGGCGCTCAACACGGAGGAGAGCCTCACCCAGACCGGCGCGGTGATGGGGACAGCCACGTACTTCTCACCCGAACAAGCCGAAGGCATGGGTGTCGACGCGCGCAGCGACATCTATTCGCTCGGCGTCGTGCTGTTCGAAATGGTGACGGGTCGTGCTCCGTTCTTGGGCGACACGCCGGTGGCGGTGGCGTCCAAGCACGTACGCGAGCATCCGCCCGCACCGCGGGACATCAATCCCGGGGTGCCCCCTGATCTCGAGGCGATCATCCTCAAGTGCATGGCGAAGTCGCCCGACCACCGCTACAGCACTGGCGACGAACTCCGGATCGACCTGCTGCGGTTCCGCGAGGGGCGGACCGTCGCAGCCCTCGGAGCCAACACGGGACAGCAGGCGTCGGTGGGCACCACGCAGGCGCTGGGTCCTCCGACCGGCCAGACGAGGGCCATCCCCGCCGTCACGGGCGAAGACCACGAGGATGAGCCCGAACGAAGCCGGACCGGGTTGTGGGTGGCGCTTCTGGTGTTGTTGCTCGCCGGGCTCGTCGCCGTCGTGATCTTCCTGGGTCAAGCACTCGGATGGTGGCATCTCGGCGGCACGAATTCGTTCACGATGCCCGACGTGACGAACCTGACCGTGGCCGAGGCGCAGCACACCCTGCAGAGAGACGGGCTCAAGACGCGGACGCAGCAGGATCCCAACTCCAACACGGTTCCGGTAACGCAGGTCGTCCGGACGATTCCTCCCAAGGGCTCGACGGTGAACAAAGGCCAGACGATCACCCTCGTCACCGGGAGCCAGGCCACCCCGGTGTCCGTGCCCAACTTCATCAACCAGTCGGTGGCCGCGGCGACGAGTCAGTTGCAAGGACTCGGCCTGAAGGAGAACACCCAGTTCAGCAACAGTTGCACCCAGCAGAACATCGTGTGCGACCAGAACCCGCACGGGGGACAGACGGTCCAGCCGGGCGGGACGGTGAACCTCGTCACCGCCCAGCCTCAACCGAACACGACAGCGGTTCCCGACGTCGCCGGTGAAGACATCGGGACGGCGTGCAACACACTGGGTCAGGCGGGCTTCAGGTGTGGGACCACGACCAAGGAATCCTCGAGCTTCCCCAACGGAACGGTGATCCGCACCGAGCCGCCCGCGGGTACGCAGCAGCCCAACAACTCCGTCGTGAACCTCGTGGAGTCGACCGGCCCGTCTCAGGTGACCGTGCCGGACGTCGTCGGGGAGCCCCAGGCGCAGGCGGTGTCGACCCTGCAGAGCGCCATGTTGAACCCCGTGGTGTTCTGCCAGGGCACCCTTCAGCAGTCCCAGAACGGGAACGTCCTGTCGCAGAACCCGACCGGGGGGAAGACCGTGTCGACGGGGAGCAACGTCAACATCACGGTCGCCAGCTACCCCAACTGTTCGACCACGAGCACCACGTCGTCGGGCTCCACCACAACCTCGATCCTCGGTCACGGGCGGGGAGCCCAAGGGGCAGCCGCAGGAGGTCTGGCCTCATCCGCGATCGGACTCCGGCGGAGGCGCAACTCCAAGCGCAGGGCGTAAGTCGCGAGCGCTCGCTCAGGGCTGACGGTGGGTCGCCGTATCAGCGCGCCGCTTGGCCGGCTCGGGCGAGGAAGTTGGCGAGCAGCGTCGGACCGAGCGGAGTGAGCACCGATTCAGGGTGGAACTGCACTCCCTCGACGTCCACGTGACGGTGCCGCACGCCCATCACCACTCCGTCGGAGGTCTCCGCGGTGATCTCGAGCACGTCGGGGAGCCCGTCGCGCTCGACGACGAGTGAGTGATATCGCGTCGCCTCGAACGGACTGGGCAGGCCCTCCAGCACTCCCGACCCGGTGTGGAAGACGGCGGACGTCTTGCCATGCATGAGCACAGGCGCCGGGACGACGCGGCCACCGAAGGCCTGACCGATGCACTGGTGCCCCAGGCAGACCCCGAGGATGGGGAGCTCGCCCGCCAGCTCGGTCACGACGGCGAGGCTGATGCCGGCGTCCTCGGGGCGCCCCGGTCCGGGCGAAATGACGAGCGCATCGGGTCGGGCGTCGCGGATCCCGTCGACGTCGATGGCGTCGTTGCGGAACACGACGGGGTCAGCCCCGAGCTCTCCCAACTCCTGTACGAGGTTGTAGGTAAAGGAGTCGTAGTTGTCGATGAGCAGGACCCTTGCACTCACAAGGCTCCGACTGTACAGGTCCCAATCCCCACTTCTGCCGTGGCTATCCTCAGGCCCTGTGCCGAGCAGGTCGGGGCCCGGAAGCGCTTCCCGTAAAGGCCGCTCACCCGGCCGAGTGTCGGGGCGCGCCATCACTCGCCCCACCACGGCGAGCGGCCGTTACACCCCGCCCATTCCCCGCCGGGTCAAGGTCAGTCCGAAGTGGATGGGCCCGCTGATCCTGGCGCTGCTCATCGGGGGAGGGATCATGATCATCCTCAATTACTTCCACGTGCTTCCCAGCTCGCCCACGAACTGGTATCTCGTCGGTGGAATCGCGCTGATCGCGTCCGGATTCGTGGTCGCGACGCAGTATCGGTGAGGATCAGCCCAGTCGTTCGATGATCGTGGCGTTGGCCATGCCTCCGCCTTCGCACATCGTCTCGAGGCCCCAGCGCCCGCCACTGCGCTCGAGCTCGTTGACGAGCGTCGACATGAGCTTCGCACCTGAGCATCCGAGCGGATGCCCGAGCGCAATCGCCCCGCCGTTGACGTTGACGCGCGCCATATCCGGGTGAAGCTCTTTCTCCCACGCCAAGACGACCGATGCGAATGCCTCGTTGATCTCTACCAGGTCGATGTCGTCCATCGTCATCTTCGCCTTCTCGAGCACGGCCGCGGTCGCCGGGATCGGACCGGTGAGCATGGTCACCGGGTCCACGCCGGCCAGGGCGAAGGCGTGGAAGCGGGCCCGGGGTCGGAGCCCGAGGGCGCTCGCCTTCTCCTCGCTCATGATGAGGACGGCGGCGGCACCGTCGGTGATCTGCGACGAGTTGCCCGCGGTGACCTTGCCGTCCGGCTTGAAGGCGGGCTTGAGGTTGGCGAGGACCTCCGCCGTCGTGTCGGGGCGGATGCCCTCGTCGCCCGAGAAGACCTCGTCGGTCTCCGCTCCCTCATCGTCTTTCACCTTGAGAGGCAGAATCTCTCGCTCGAAGCGCCCTTCCGCCGCGGCGCGGGCGGCGGCCTGCTGGCTCCGGGCACCGAACGCGTCGAGCTCCTCGCGGGAGATGGCCCATTTGTCGGCGATCATCTCGGCCGAGATGCCCTGCGACACGAGCCCGCCGCGCTCCGCGTACCGGCCCATCATGGTCGGGCCGAAGGGGAAGCCGAGGTCGCGGACCACCGACGACCCCATCGGGGTGTGCGTCATGTGCTCCACCCCCGCCGCGACGACGACGTCGTAGGCGCCCGCCATGACGCCCTGGGCGGCGAAGTGCAATGCCTGCTGGGAGGAACCGCACTGGCGGTCGATCGTGGTGGCGGGCACGGACTCGGGGTAGCCGGCCGCGAGCACGGCGTTGCGCCCGATGTTGAGGGCCTGCTCACCGACCTGCATGACGCAGCCCATGATCACGTCGTCGACCAGGGCGGGATCGAGGTCGTTGCGCTCCACCAGGGCTCGCAGTGGCTGAGCAGCCAGGTCGACGGCGTGCCAGCCGCGGAGCTTGCCGTTACGGCGGCCGCCGGGGGTGCGTACCGCGTCGACGATGACGGCGCTGGTCATGGGGCGCTCCTTCCACGTCCGGACGCCGGCGACACGGAATCGGGCCGCCGGCCGGGCGTACGGGTCCATCCGGTGAGCAAAGCTGACTGTTCGGTCAAGATCTTCTCCCGCTGTCAGAGTAGCGGTCAACCCGTCTCCCCGTGCCCCCGTGACCAGCCCGTTCGCGGGCCCGAGCACGCTGAGACGTCAGCGATGTCCGCCGGGGCGAGCCCAGCTCGAAGCGACAGTGGGGGCCCGGCGCGCCGAGCGTCCGCGCACCTCGGGACTACCGTCTCCGCCGTGAGCGGGCGGATCAAGGACATGGACCGGTGGCTGGGCGACGGTGGCATGGAGGTCATCGGGCTCGTCGGCGCCACATTCACGGCCTACGGCGTCGACGGCGAGGATCTGGGGTGGGTCGAGGGGAGCTGGGTCCCGACCGCCCTCGCCTGCAACCCGCACGGCATCGCCCAGGCGGGCATTCACTCCCTGATTCTCGACGCATCGATGAACTTCGCCATCAACGCGGCACTGCCGGGGCGCGACCGGACCCGAGGGACGCTCGAGATGAAGACCGAGACGATGCGCCCCGCCAAGTCGGGCGATCCGTTGTATCTGCGGGGCGAGGTGGTGCGCATGGCCCGGCAGGTCGCCTACGGCGAGGGCACGGTGCGCGATTCCGAGCGGCGTCTTGTGAGCAGGTCGACCGGCACCTTCTTATTGCACCGCGAACAAGCCGACGACTGAACGCGGCTCTCCTCGGGGCTCCGCCGGCATCCCCCCGGCGGGACCGCCCTCCCAGAAGGCGCTGCCCATGGGGCGCGCCGGCGAGAACCGAGGTGGTCCCCTTGGCTGCGTCCCTGCATGCTCTTGGTTTCGGTCTGTCCGTACCGACGGCGGGCTCTGGCGTGTGCGCGACGTGCCATGGTCCGGCTCGCGACGGCGGGGTCGACTGCTGGTGTTGCCGGGCCGTGAGCAACCGCCTCGACCCCGGGGACTCCCCACGTCCGTTGGTCGTGCCGGTGCGGTTGTGCCGCAACGGTGACCCACTTCACCGCGCCCTGCGAGGTTACAAGGACGCGCCTGCTGTCGCCGCCCGGAACCACTTCACTGCGACGGTCGGCTCGCTCTTGGCAGACTTCGTCGGCCTCCACGCGCCGTGCATCGAACGAACGTCCGGGTCGTCCTGGGACAGCGTCGCGGTCGTCCCGTCGTCGGTACGTCCGGACGGTTCGCGCTTGGTGAGGGGGCTGTGCCGTGCGCACAGTCCCCTCGAGGCCGTCGTCCGGACCGTGATCGCGGGGGCCGAATCGGAGCCCATCATCTTGGAGCGGGGCGACGGCGTGACTCGCCACCTCGCACCCCATCCGCATGCCTACACCGTGGTGGGCGACGTGCGGGGGCGCAGGGTCCTGCTGGTCGACGACGTGTGGGTCACCGGGGCGCGGATCCGGAGCGCGGCAGCGACGCTGGAGCGAGGGGGGGCCTCGGTCGCCGCCATGTTGGTGGTCGGTCGCATCGTGGACACCGGTGCCGCGCCGGGAAACGCCCGATGGTGGTCGTGGGCGGAGTCGAAGGCGAGTCCCGGGCGAGACGCGGCCTTGGTTCCGTGCTGTCTGAGCCAATGCACGCTGGCAACCACTCGCTGACCAGGCCGGCCTTCTCCGCCGGCTCATTCTCGAGCTCGGCCCGGACCGGGGACGTGCCCGAGGTTCTGCGCCCCTCCTCCGGCCCGAATGACCCGGGTGGCCGGCGCCGCTGCCACCAGAGCACTTGCCGTCGACCGGTTCCGGCGGGAAACTTGGTTGTACCAAGCAGTTGTGGACGGTATTGGGCGGCATCGCAGACGGTGCGACGAGGGTGGAGCTGCCGCCCAATAGAAAGGAGAGACGGGCCGTGGGCGCATCACCGGTGTCGGGCGCCGCGCACAGCGAGCGGACATCTGGCGGGTCGAGCCCGACGGCAGCTGCCGCCGAGGTGCTCGAGCACGCGCTCACCCGGGTGGCCCGGGCCATCCTCCGGCTCCGAGTCCCTTCGCATGTCCTCGAGGAGGGCGAGCAGATCGACCGGTCGGGATACTGGGCGCTCGTCCGTCTCGACGAATCGGCTGAACCGGTGCGCCTGTCCGACCTGGCCGCCCTGCTCGAGCTCGACCTGTCCACCGTGTCCCGCCAGACGCGCCACCTCGTCGATGCGGGATTGGTGGTGCGCGACCCCGACCCCGATGACGGACGGGCTTGTCTGCTCAGCCTCTCGCCCCGAGGACGCTCGGTACTTGACGCGGTACGCGAGGCCCGACGCAACGCGCTCAGTGCTGCCCTCGGTTCGTGGCCCAACGAAGAGCGGGTCGCCATCGCCACCTCGTTGTCGCGCCTCGCCGACGACCTCCAGGCGAGCGCTCACGGAGCCCAGGTTGACCACTTGGCAGCTTCTCCGGGCGCGCCCGGGACGGGGTGGTCGTGACCTCGTCGGAGGGCCGGACCGCCGACAGCTCCCGGGTCGAGGTCACCCTCGATGAAGGTCCCGGCTCGTCGGACACACATCACCCGTCGACCGCCCCGAACGGGTCACCGGCTTCCGTCGAGTTGAGTCACCGACAGATCCTGATCATCTTCAGCGGTCTGATGCTGGGGTTGCTCCTCGCCGCACTCGACCAGACCATCGTCACCACGGCGTTGCCCACCATCGTGGCGAAGCTGCACGGAGGGAGCCACCTGGCCTGGGTCGTGACGTCCTACCTCCTCGCTTCGACGGTGACGACTCCCTTGTACGGGAAGTTCTCCGATCTCTACGGCAGAAAAGGCGTGTTCCAGTTCGCCATCGTCGTGTTCCTCGTGGGGTCCGCCCTGTCAGGGCTCGCGCAGAACATGAACCAACTGATCTTGTTCCGGGCCGTCCAGGGCGTCGGGGCCGGCGGGCTGATCGCACTGGCCATGGCCATCGTCGGGGACATCGTGTCGCCGCGCGAGCGCGGTCGCTACCAGGGCTACTTCGGCGCGGTGTTCGCCTTCGCCAGCGCGACCGGCCCGTTGGCGGGGGGTTTCATCGCCCAGAACCTGAGCTGGCGTTGGGTCTTCTACATCAACATCCCGATCGGCATCGTCGCCCTCGTCGTCACGTCCAGCGTGCTCAAGCTCCCGTTCCGGCGGTTGGATCACCGCATCGACTATCTCGGTGCCCTGTTGCTCGTCGCGGGGGTCAGTTCCCTTCTGCTCGTCACCGAATTGGGTGGGTCGCAGTACCCGTGGGATTCGGCGATGATCATCGGCCTCCTGGTTGCGGGCGTCGCGCTCATCGCGGTGTTCATCTCGTGGGAGCGGCGGGTCTCGGAACCGCTGCTGCCGCCGCGGCTGTTCCGTTCCGACATCTTCAACGTGGCGAGCGGCATGTCGTTCTTGCAGGCGATGGCCATGTTCGGCGCCATCGTCTTCATACCGTTCTATTTGCAACTGGCCAAGGGCATCTCTCCGACCACTTCCGGCCTGCTCCTCCTGCCGTTCATGGCAGGGCTCCTGGTGATGTCGATCTTGTCCGGCAACCTCGTGTCGATCACGGGTCGCTACAAGATCTTCCCGATCACCGGTGCGGCGCTCACCGCCATCGGAATGTTGCTCCTCACCACATTGGATGCCCACTCCTCGAACCTCAGGCTCGGCGTGTTCCTGGCCGTGTTGGGCGGTGGCATGGGAATGGTGATGCAGAACACGGTGCTCGCCACGCAGAACGCCGTCGAAGTCCGTCACATGGGCACTGCCACGTCGTCCCTTTTGTTCTTCCGCTCACTCGGGGGCGTCTTCGGCACCGCCCTCTTCGGGGCCGTCTTCGTCAACCGGTTCAACATGTGGCTCCCCCGGCTCCTGCCGCAGAGCCACGGCGCGGGCCGCATCCACGCCAGTTCGTCCGGCCTCAACATCACCCCCAAGGCCCTGCGCCATCTCCCGCTTCCCGTCCAGCACGCGGTGACGGAATCGCTCGTGAGGGCCCTGCACACGGTGTACTGGGTAGCGGTGCCGTTTGCTGCGCTGACGCTGGTCCTGGCGTTACGACTGCGCGAGATCCGCCTCCGCGACACGAGTGCGCTCACGACGATCGAGGGTGCCCGCGAGGACGACGGCCCCCCTGTCGAGGGGAACGGCTCGTGGTCTCCGTCGGCTGTCGTCGCGACAGGCGGCGACGCCGTCGAGCCGAGGGTGGCCCGGGGCGGGTAACCGTCAGGCCGAGCGGCGGACCGTCACGAGGGCCCTGGTACGCGCGTCGCTCGGGGCGTCGAGCACACCGTCGGTCGGACCGGACTCGACGACTTCGCCCTGGTGGAGCACCACGACGCGGTCGGCGACGTGTCGTGCCACCGAGGTGTCGCGCGTCGCCACGACGACCGCCGTGCCCGCTTCTCTCCGCGCCCGGTGCAACAGCTCCTCGATCCGGACGCGCACACCGTGGTCGATGCCGGCGAACGGTTCGTCCAGGAGCAGCGCAGCCGTCGCCTGGGTGACGGCCCGGGCGATCTGAATCCGCTGTCGCATCCACGTCACCGGCATGGTGGCGGTCGGCCGCCGAGACACGGCAGAGGAGCCGGCGGTGTCGGTGGCGGAGTCGGCGTCCGGCGAGGACGGCGGGTGCACGAGCTCGATCGCTCGGCCCTTGAGCTCGTTTCGGTCAAGGCCCGTCGCGCCGGTCACCTCGATGCCGTCGAGGAGAACCGAGCCCGACGAGGGTGCGAGCTCGAGCCCGATGCAGCGCAACAATTGCGACTTTCCGGCGCCCTCGCCCCCGAGCACGGCGACCGCTTCCCCCGCGTCGACGGCGAAGCTCACGTCGCGACAGAACGCGGGCTCGGCGCCGACCGACACATTGCGGATCTCGAGGACCGGGCTGCCCATCGTGTCGTTCCTCCGGGTCGTCGGTGGGAGAGCGCGATTCCTGCGACCGATTTTCATGAGCAGGGTACGGTGGCCGCGTGAACGTCCGGGAACCGCCCGGTTACCCGCAGGCGAATCTTTCCCACCATGCCCCGCTACCCAACGCCCCGCTACCCAACCATCTCCATCCCACTCACCGAGGCCGACCGGACGGGCGTCGTCCCCGGCTGACAGAGGGCGTGGCCGCCTCGTCACCAGCACCGACCGGGGCAAGCCGCCGCGGCCCCGCCTCGCCCGGGAAACGAGCGGCTCGTCGTGGAAAAGGTGAGCGCAGAGCGTTTGACTTCGCGCTATTCGTGGGGCACACTCGCTCCTGGAGCGACCGCCCATGGCGGTGACGAGGGGCGCGGGGGATCGTGGGATGACATGGAAGGTGCTGCGCGCGTCGCCTGCGGCCGTCGCGACCACCCTCGTCGTCGCGGTCATCAGCGTGGTGGCATTCTTCTTGATCCACCGCAGCACCGATCAGCAGGAGCGGGCGCTGCTCCAGAACGACACGGGCCGGGCTGCCCTCGTGGCCTCGTCGATCCTGTCCCAGATCGCAACGTCGCTGGACGGGATGGCCACGGTCGTGAACCTGACGAACGCCTCACCCGGCCCGTTTCTGACCCAGGCGCGTCCGATCGCCCAGGGCCCGCTGTCGGTCGCCCTCGCGCGGCAGGCGGGCGACCGCTACGTGGTGTCGGCCGCGGCGGGCTCGGCCTTTGCGCCCGGGCAGGTGCTTTCGGGCCAGACCGCCGCCACACTCCGCAAAGCCGGAGCGACATTCACACCCGCACCGGTCGTGAGAACGGGAAGGACGAGCACGACGGGATTTGCCGTCGGTCCCCCGCTCGTGCCGGCCGGCACCGCCATCTACCTCCAGTTCAGCCTCGATCCGTTCACCGCCACGCCGGTCACCGAAGGTCGGCTGTTCTCCTCTCTGCGGGTCGCGCTGTACGGCTCCCGTCAACCCGCCCCGTCGAACCTTCTCGTGGCGACGACCCGCGCGCTCCCGCTGCGCGGCCCCGTCGCCCGGGCCTCAGTCCCCGTCGGGACCGGTACCTGGACACTCGTGGCCGAGGCCCGCAGTCCCCTGGCGGGTTCGTTCGCCTCCGACGCTCCCCTCGTCATCTTGCTGCTCGGCTTGGTGGTCGCCCTGGCGGTGGGTGCGACGGTCGAGGTCGTGGTGCGGCGCCAGCGGTACGCCACTCAGCTGGTGGAGGCGCGCACGCACGACCTCGAGAACTCGATGCGCGAACTCCGTGTGGCGCAGGACGCGCTGGTGCAAAGTGAACGGCTGTCCGCCCTGGGGGAGATGGCGTCGGTCGTGGGCCACGAGCTGCGCAACCCCCTTACTGCGGTGGTCAACGCCTTGTTCCTGATCCGGCGTGGTCTTCGCGAGCCGGTTCCCGACAAGCTCGAGGGTCACCTGGCCATGGCCGAGCGTGAGACGGACAAGGCCGCCACCCTGGCCGAAGAGCTCACCGCGTTCGTCCGGCCCCGGATCCCGAGTTTCTCCGACGTCGACGTGAGAGAGGTCGTGGACGAGGTGTTGCAGACCACGCCTCCGCCTACCGGCGTGGGTGTGTCGGTCGACGTGGCCGACATGCACCTCAGGGCCGACAGGATTCAGATGAGCGAGGTGCTGAGCAACCTGCTGACCAACGCGTACCAGGCGGTCCCCGACGGCGGTTCGGTGCGAATCGCCTCGGCATCGGGACCGCACGAGGACATGCTGATCGTGGAGGACAGCGGGCCGGGAATCGACGAAGCCGCCGCCGACCGTGTCTTCGAACCGTTCTACACGACCAAGTCGCGCGGCACGGGCCTCGGACTCGCCATCGTCCGCCGTCTGATCGAAGCGCACGGCGGAGCGGTCGGCGTCGAGAACAAACCGTCCGGTGGGGCGCGCCTCGTCGTCCGACTGCCGCGTCGGGTCCGCGTCGAACCGGACCGCGCCCCAGCATCCACCTTGGAAGCAGTAGCCGAGAGAGTCGCCCGGGTCGACCATGGATAGCGCCTACCAGCCCGATCCCGAAGCCGTGGTCCTCGTGGTGGACGACGACGAGGTCCTTCGACAGAGCCTCATCGACGTGCTCGCCACGGCCGGGATTCGTGCCCTCGGGGCAGGGGGATCCGGCGAGGCGCTCGACGCGCAAGGCACCTACCAGCCTGCCGTCGTCGTCTGTGACTATCGCCTCCCCGACGGCAGCGGCATCGACCTGGCCCGCACGATCAAAGAACGCGATCCCGAGACCCCGGTGCTCTTGCTCACGGGGTACGCATCGCTCGACAGCGCCATCGCGGCGGTCGGCCAGCTCGACGCCTACCTGATCAAGCCGGTGGCGGCGCAGACCTTCGTGCAGACGGTGCACAACGCGCTCGCCCGGCGGGGTCTGGTGGCGGAGAACCGGAGCTTGGTCGAGCGTTTGCAGCGCCTGAATGCCTATCAGGCGCTGTACGACCCCCTCACCGGACTGCCCAACCGGGCCTTGCTCGACGACCGCCTGAGCCAGGCACTGGCCACGTGCCGGCGGACGGGGACCCTCGTCGGGGTGCTGTTCGTGGACCTCGACGGGTTCAAGGTCGTGAACGATCTCTTCGGCCACCACGTGGGTGACCAACTCCTCCGGTTGATGGCCGAGCGCCTCGCGAACGCCCGTCGACAATCGGACACCGTCGCCCGCTTCGGTGGGGACGAATTCGTCGTGATCTGCCCCGACCTCAGGACGTCCGCGGCGGCCTGCCGCGTCGCCGAGCACCTGCTCGACGAATTGGCCCTGCCGGCGGAGATCGAAGGCGTCGAGCATCGGCTGACCGCGAGCGTGGGGATCGCCCTCACCACTCCGGGCGAACGAATGGAGAGTCCCGAGACCTTGCTCAGGAACGCCGACACGGCGATGTACCGCGCCAAAGAAGAGGGCCGGGCCGGGTGGGAGCTGTTCGACGACGCCATGCGCGACCGAGTTCTCGAACGGTACGAGATCGAGCACGGCCTGCGCACCGGGATGCAGACCGGTGACCTCACCGTCGTGTACCAGCCGATCGTGGACCTCCCCACCGGGCAGGTGATCGGGGCCGAGGCGCTGCTGCGGTGGTATCGCAAAGGCCACGGCACGATCCTTCCCGCGTCCTTCCTCAACGTCGCCGAGGAATCGGGCCTCATCGTCCCGATCGGCCGGTGGGTGCTCGAACGGGCCCTCACGGATCTGGCTGACTGGCGGGCGGAGGGTCTCGTTCCTTCTCGCTTCCGGATGTGGGTCAACGTCTCGCCCCACCAATTGGCAAATCCCCATTTCGCCGAGCTCGTGGACGAACTCGTCGACGGCTACGGTGTCCCGCCCGACCTGGTGGGATTCGAGATCGTCGAACGCGATCTTCACGACGTCGGTGGCACGGCCAAGGTGCTGCATTCCCTGCGGGAGCTCGGCATCTCCCTCAGCCTCGACGACTTCGGTGCGGGGCACTCCAACCTGGCCTGGCTCCAGGAGCTTCCGATCACCGGTATCAAGATCGACCGGCGATTCGTGGCGTCGCTCGACATCGTGGCCGACCATCGGGGGACGGCGATCGTCGACGGTCTGGTCGGCCTCGGACATGCCCTCGGCCTGTCCGTTGTCGGGGAGGGTGTCGAGACCAGCTCGCAGGCGGAGTCGCTCCGGTCCATGGGATGTGAGCAAGCCCAGGGCTACTTCTTCGGCTACCCGGGGAGCGCCCAACAGCTGTGGACGAGTGCCGCAAGTTGGCGGCGTCAATCCGAGCACCCCGGCACCGAGGAGACGCAACCTCGGGTGTGACCGCTCCCCGCGAGGGGCGCGTCATCCGACCGTGGGTGCAGCACCGGTCCTCAACTCATGTCGACGATGAGCTGGTCTTCGAGGTTGTAGCCCTTGGTGTGAACGCGCCACCGATGCACCGTCTCGCCGACGCCAGAACGCCGAGCAACGTCAGTGACCGTTGCAGGACGTGGACGGGGTGTCGCAGAGCTACCGAGGCCAGTGTCGCCCAGGTACCGAGGCTGCGTCCGAAAAGTGTCGCAGAGGTACCGAAGCCACGGTGTCGCAGATCTACCGAGACTTCACAGGACTTCACATGTGTGTCAGTGGAGACGAGCGGACTCGAACCGCCGACCCCCTGCTTGCAAATGTGAGCAACCGTGTGACACGACGTCGCGGGAGATGACGATGTGTCGCGGTTGCGCAGGTCGCATCGGGTCAATGGGAAGGTGCTGGCAACCGATCGCGACAACGTGAGCCCTACTGCGCCGCGTTTGTTGGGTCAAATGTTGGGTGAGACGGCCACCACCCGGGCGCTGCGAGCCTCTTGACGACCGACTGAGTCGGCCCTCCGATCACGCGTCCGTAATCGGCGAGCTGGCATCTTTCTCGGCGAGAGGGAGAGGCGAGGAGTCTCCTACGACAAGAGTTGCTCTTTGTAAGGGAGAGCAGAGTCCTTGAATAACCGACGTCGGACGGTCCCCGCCTGAGGCATTTCTGCATCTGAAACTGGGCGGTGGTCGACCGAGCGGCCCGTTGGCTTGTGTGGCGTCGGAGGCTTTACGAACCGTCGTACGTCGAAACACGAGCCGTTAGGCAAAACGCCGACACTGACTCCAGCGGTCTGATGCATCGAAGAACGCGGCGTTCGTAACGCAATGCCCTCACGTCACTCTGACGTCACGCCGCGGAATTTTCAGCTGGCCGATCAGCATCGTGGGTCCACGCGAGTGGTTCCACGTAATCGTTCGTGGCGCGCGGCATCAGACCGTTCGGTTTTGGATCTGTTGCTTGACCCCTTCCCAGCTGGTCCCTAAGGTTTCGCCACGTTTTGTGGTCGTATTGCTACAGATAGTGGGTAAAGCCAGGGGTTAGGACTCGAAAGACCCCGAGTCCTCCGGCTACCCAGGCAGGTCAGGAAGCGAGCGAGATGATGCGTCAAAGGCCTTGGTGGCGCGCGCCCCATGGGCGGAGAGAGCCCCTCCGGGTCATGGTCATGGGCGATTCGGCCGGCGCCAATGCTCGCGAGCGAGCCTCAACAGGACCACGTCGGACCCAGAGGTTCCCGAAGGTGCTGGCACTCGGAGCAGCGAGCGCCAGTGCGCTGCTTGTCGGCGTCGTCGGCGTACCAGGCATCGTGTTTGCGTCCGGGCCCCCGACCGTGACGGGCGTGAGTCCCAATGTCGGCCCCACCACTGGCGGTACGTCGGTGTCGGTGACGGGCACGGGTTTCACCGGGGCCACCGCGGTGCGCTTCGGCAGGGTCCGGGCGACGAACTTCACCGTGAACAGCGACACCTCGATCACGGCGACTGCGCCGGCCGAGCTCACGACGATCAGCGCGGTCCAGAACTCCTCGACCGACGCCACTTCGGGGACGACCGAAACGGTGACCCTGGGGTCGTCGGTGACAGCGGGCGACGGACTGGTGCTGCTGTTCGGCAACCAGACCGACCTCGTGACGGTGTCCTCGGTCTCCGGCGGAGGGGTGACCTGGACCAAGGCCGACCAGGAGAACGACACCACGATCAAAGGCGACGTGGAGATCTGGTACGGGCTGAACTCCGGTGGCGGGAGTTCGACGATCACGCTCCAGCTGTCGGGGACACCCGGGTTCACCTACGCCGCCAACGTGTCGGAGTGGTCGGGCCTCGGCGGAGTCGACAACGCCCCCACCGGGATCTTCGACAACTCCGGCAGCACCCCGGCCAAGGCCCCGAGCACGAGCGCCACCAACGCGACCAGTGCCGGCGACCTCTTCGTGGGCGCGGTGGCGGCGACTGCCAACGAGACCGGGTCCCCGAGCGGCGGCTTCAGCGCCCTTTCGAACGGCGCCTCGCACCACGTCGCGTTCGGCGACCTCATCGCCGCCGACGCCACCAGCCACCAGTACTCGATCGGGCTGGCGACCTCGGCCACGTGGGCCGGCATCGGGACGTCGTTCGTGCCTGCGACGATCAGCGCCGTCCAGAACTCCTCGACCGACGCCACCTCGGGGACGACCGAGACGGTGACCCTGGCGGCGCCCGTCACCGCGGGCGACGGGCTGGTGCTTCTGTTCGGCAACCAGACCGACCTCGTGACGATCTCCTCGGTCTCTGGCGGCGGGGTGACCTGGACCAAGGCCGACCAGGAGAACGACACCACGATCAAAGGCGACGTCGAGATCTGGTACGGCCTCAATTCCACCGGTGGTTCGGGAAGCTCGACCATCACGCTCCAACTGTCGGGGACCCCCGGGTTCACCTACGCCGCCAACGTGTCGGAGTGGTCGGGTCTGGGCGGGGTCGACAACGCCCCCGCCGGGATCTTCGACAACACCGGCAGCACCCCGGCCAAGGCCCCGACCACGAGCGCCACCAAGACCGGCGACCTGTTCGTGGCGGCGGTGGCCGCCACTGCGAATGAGACCGGGTCCCCGAGCGGGGGCTTCGGCGCCTTGTCCAACGGCGCCTCGCACCACGTCGCCTTCGGCGACCTCATCCCGGCCGACGCCAACAGTCACCAGTACACGATAGGGCTCCTGAGCTCGGCCACCTGGGCCGGCATCGGCGCCTCTTTCCTCCCCGCGTCCCCCCACGCCTCCACCGTCGACGTCACCGTGACCACACCGAGCGGCACGAGCGCGACCGGTTCGGCCGACCAGTTCACGTACGCCTTGGTGCCGGGCGCCCCGACCGGTGTGAGCGCGACAGCGTTGCAGGCGTCCTCGACGACGGTGTCGTGGTCTGCTCCCACGTCCAACGGTGGCACCCCGGTCACCTCCTACACGGTGGTCACCGTCCAAGGAGGGACGACGGTCACGGTCTCCGCCCCGACGACCAGCGCAACGGTCACGGGCCTCACGGACGCTTCGTTCTATCAATTCGTCGTGTACGCCACGAACGCCATCGGCACGGGTCCCGCGTCCGCGCCATCGAACTCGGTCGGACCGGGCCCTCCTCTCGGACTGCAGCCGGGGGCGGAGTCCTACCGGTTCGTCGAGAGCCACGGGGGCGTCGACAGCTTCGGCAACGACCTCTTCTACGGCTCGATGGGGAACACGCAGCTGAACGCCCCGATCTCAGGGATCGCCGTGACCGGCAGTT
>Ga0307477_10000648_pt1 | contig 35214 bp, 31 predicted proteins | sample atmos_gasesECM2C_FD_203316 | JGI IMG/M metagenome (GOLD analysis project Ga0307477, IMG submission 203316) | Hardwood forest soil microbial communities from Morgan-Monroe State Forest, Indiana, United States - atmos_gasesECM2C_515 | ecosystem: Environmental > Terrestrial > Soil > Temperate...
CGACGGAGGAGTATGGCGAGCTACTCGAAACATTCTCGGTCGCGGCAGATTTCTGAGCTACAAGTTCGAGAGCCGGCGATTCAAGAAAACTACCCGCTTCTTTGTGATGAGCGAGAAGCGCTTCGACCCTAATCCGGAGGTCCTGGTCTCCCGCGCAACTCTCTTCGAGGAAGGCGATCCGCCGCCTTTCATCGACCTTCAGGGCAGAATGAAAGAGCTCCTCGATTCGCCGCCAGCGTTCCGGTTGCATGGCGCGATTATCCCCGCAATTCACCGAGCAGCCAAGCTTTTGCGAGCTTCCAGTCGCGCAGCACCGTCTCGGGAGAAACTTTCAACACTTCCGCGGTTTCCTTGACGCTCAGGCCCCCAAAAAACCGCAGTTCCACGACCTCACTTTTGCGTTTGTCAACGTTCGCTAATTGGTGCAGCGCCTCATCAATCGCCAGTAGATCACGGCGGGCCTCCGGGGAAACGGCGGCCGAAGCGTCCAACGAAACGCGCTCGGCTCCTCCGCCGCGCTTCTGATACTGCTTCGCGCGATAGATGTCCGTGAGAATCCAACGCATCTGCTTGGCGCAAATTGCAAAGAAGTGTGCCCGGTTCTGCCAACTAACCCGCTTCAAGTCCACCACTTTCAAGTAGAGCTCATTGATGAGCGCGGTGGTTTGCAATGTCTGGTTCCGCTGCCCATGGGAGATGCAACGTTTTGCGGCGCGGTACAGCTCTCCGTAAACCAGCGGAGTTAATCTCTCAAGCGCTTGATGATCACCACCGTTCCAGGCCTGGAGCAAGGCAGTGATTTCGTGGGTGGAGGGCTCACTCATACAGTCCCAGGGCCAGCCGGGGCACACGGCGAAGGTGCGGCGATTTTACCACGGCCTATAACAAGGGACCTCCTGCATCGGATTTGCTACTGGCTTTGCAGTTTTTGAAGCCAGTTCTCGATATACGAAGTAGAGGCCAATAAATAAACAGGCTCTCAGGGCCTCAGCGGGAGAAAACAAACATGAAACGGAGTACTTTGAAAACGACGTTGTCACGAATCGCGCCGTTCGCACTGAGCCTTGCTGTCTTCGGGGGGCCAGTCTTGGGACAGGAGCCAGTGCCTGTTCGCTATTCCGTAACAGACCTCGGCCCAGTCGGACCGCCGCCTGGCCAGCCGTTTGTCCTTGCAACAAACGGCTTCGTTAGCGGACAAGTGATTCTCACTGACGGAGCCAACGGCGTATCGCATGCCGTCGTTTGGCATGGAGGTTCGATGAAAGACATAAGCGCCCCTGGGCTCGGGGGCGTGAACGGCGCTGCGTTTGGCGTCAACATTTGGGAGCAGGTGGTCGGCGAGGCGGAAAACGGCAAGCTGGATCCTAAAAGTGAAGACTTTTGCGGATTCAAGGCGCTTGGATTTTCTAGCCAAGCCGTCTCCTGTCTGCCTTTCGTGTGGCAAAACGGAGCGATGAGCGCGCTCCCAACGCTGCGCGATAAGTACGACCACAGCGGTAACAATGGTCAAGCCTGGCAAATCAACACCTTTGGTGTGGCTGTCGGCTCGTCGGAGAATACCATTCCCGATTCGACTTGCCCCGGCCTCCCATCCTCTCCGCAGGTGTATGAGTTTAAGCCTGTCGTTTGGTACAAGCCCTTCTTCTGGGCTAAACCTGTAGTCGAGGAACTTGAAACAGTCTCAGGCGACCCGGACGGTGTGGCCTTCGCCATTAATGACCGAGGCCAGGTAGTCGGCGCGTCAGGCACTTGCGGACCTTTCAATTCGATTAACCAGATAAACCTGGTGCCCACTCATGCCGTACTTTGGCAAAAGGGAAGGCCGATCGACCTTGGCAATCTCGGCGGCGACGGGTACTTTAACGGAATTTTCGCTACCGGCCTCAACAATCTCGGCCAGGTTGTCGGTGTTTCGGACACCACCGGCGATGCGTCCTTTCATGGCTTTCTCTGGCAGGACGGCCACATAAGCGACCTCGAGCCGCTTCCCGGGGACTTTTACAGCTACGCTACCGCCATCAGCGACAAGGGACAAGTCACTGGCTTGTCGCTCGACGCAAACTTCAACCTACGGGCAGTCTTCTGGGAAAACGGAAAACCGGCCGAGCTCAATGCGCTGGTCCCTGAAGATACGACTTTAGACCTGCAGACGGCGTGCTCCATCAACAGGGAAGGCCAGATCACAGGGATTGCGTTGGCGAAAGGCACTGCCAATGAGTACCACGCTTATCTGGCGACTCCGATAATCAGCGATGAGGACAGCAGCAGCGCCACGGCTGGCGTAGAAGGCGCAAACAAAGGAAACGCCAAGACTCTGCAGCAATGGCGGTTCGGCTGGCTCGCATCGCAGCGGTCGCGGACCGAGTGACAATTCGCAAGATCCGAATCGTCAAAGTTGGATTGACCCGCGAGAAACAGGACCGAAAGAGCAGGAAGATCTCCTGCTCTTTCGTTATCCTATCTCACCCCTCCGAGATCGGAAACGAACTAATTCCGGTGTCACACAAATGTCACGCGAAACGCGCCGGAAACGACGATTTGAAGTGTCATGCCACGGAGGGATTGTGGAACAAGCCGTTTCGAGGGTGGGTTGTCCCGACTTGTCCATCAGAGGGCGGCCCGAGAACCAATAAGTGACGCCAGGACAGCGACTTATGTGATTTTATCCACTGGTTCGGGACCAGGAGGTCGATGGTTCAAATCCATTCGCCCCGACCACTCTTTTAGAATCAGCAACTTACTTCACCCGAAAATCCGAAGAGCGCCTGGTGCACGGCCAGGCGGTCGATGGTTCAAATCTATTTCCTTCAATCACTCTTTTGCCTTTTAAAATCAGTGCGGTACGCTGCGTCCTCTCGCGACTTCCACTTAATCTTTGCGGACAATACGGACAGCATCTGAAATTTTGCTTGAAAGTTCGAAGCCCGGATATAGTGGTCTTTGGTTACCTGCGATCTCGCAGGAGGCATTGGAGGTCAAGGCGTGCGGAAACGTACTGCGAAGCTCGGGATTTGCTTGCAGAGTTTCCGCGCGAGATTGTAAGTGTGCTCGGAGTATCTCTCGTTCCACGGCGGAGAGTTTCGCGATTACTTCCGTTGCGCTCGTCATGAGAAATGTTCCTCGCAAAAAAGCTCCGCCAAATGCAGCGCTGGGCAGAAACTGCAGAGCGAGCGTCTGCGTGATTCGGATTCGGGCATTCTCAAGAGCTGCCAAATATTCCTCCGTCAGCTTAGGAATGCGCTCCCAATCGCAGCTGTCATCGATGGCAGCGGCGAGACCGTAAAACTCGGGAATGGGAAAGATGAGCGAGACAACGCGGTGACTGCGTTGCACTTCCCGCTGTAACTCCTCTCGCACATTCCGGCCTGCGGGTATATTCGCAGCGAGGTGCTCTTCATAGACCAGGAAACCAGGTGATGTCAGCTCGCGGAAGAAATCGTGAAAAATGCGAAGTACGCGGAGCCCGAGAAGAGGTTCTCGCAGGAACTCACCAACAAATGCTTGCGCGAACTGGGCGGGATCCAATTGCGCCTTCAAAACGGCGACGATGTCTGCCGCGTGGGTCCGGGCTTCTTCCCGGTCATGGCGCGCTTCCTGGGGCCCGCGGATGTTGTGATAGCGGTCAAACAAAGCTAAGAGTTTGAGCATGACTAGCGCATGGGACGTGGTGACGCGCACGTAGGTGCTGAACGCTTCGCCATTCGGGAGCGTGCCCTGAAGCGCATGGCTTTCGGATTCCGCGAGCGCGATCGATCCACCTGTACAGGCGCGGGCGTGAACGCCTTCTTGCACCTCCACGCGGAAGTCGTTTCTCCGCCGAAGTTCCTCCGGCGCCATGAATTCAATGCGCATTTTCTCTGTACTGTTGGGAATCGCCTTTTCGAACTGAAAGTTCCGGGCTCCTTCGACGGGCGCATACCCTAACCGCCCAAGGATGTTGGCCAAGGGTGTGTGAGATCCCCGGAGGGGGATCACGTCGAGGAGGAAGTCGAAATCCTTGGTTCCCCGGGTTTCTGGGAGTGTGAACTTAATGGCTTGGGCGCCAGCGATAACGAAATCTTTCGCTGCGGAGCCGAGCGCAGCGAGAAACTCGAGCAGATAGGTCTGCTGGGGCTCGGGAATCATGCGGCCTTCCAGTGGGGTTCGATGGCGTTGGTTAAGAGGTAGTCCGCTTGTTTGAGATCCCGTCCACCGCGCGCGTACAGGTCTAGATATGCTTGAATGTTGGAGACCATCGGCACGGAACCATCGGTTCGGGCATAGAGGAAAACACCCGAATCGTAGGGATAGGTGAAGCGCAGTTTTCGACCAGATTCCGGACGCTGATCGAGTTGTCGCAGCTTGGCGTCGTCCTTCCCTAAGAGGAGAAATAAATCGATAGTGTCAAGGTCGATGAACGGCGCGTCGATGGTAGCGGCGGCTCCAGTGAAAGCGTAGGGAGACCGGAGGAGCGGTTTGAGCCCGTTATTGATTTGAGACAGTGCGGCTGCAAACGGATTCGTGGTCTCGAAGGAGTTGCGGAGACGCCAGCGGTAACGCTCCTTGTATTTTTCGGCCCACGCCAGCAAAAGGCGGCGGGGTTCAGGGACTAGGATGGACGAGCCCTGACGCCGTATCCAGAGTTGCTCGTCAAGGCTCGCCAGAGCTTTAGAGATCGTGCCGAGATGGATCGCGAAGTCCACTTGTTTGGTGGAGAAGGCAAGTCCGAATCTCTTCGTTTCCGCTTGCAATTCATTGGCGATCCCGGTGAGCGTCCAGGCTCTCGACTCCTCAAGCAAGACGCGCAACACGCGGGAAGACCGTCCGGAAAACACGTTGGTGCTGGGAAGGGAATTCGAGGGGGTACTCCATTCCTTGCTTTGCATGCCGAGTCGTTGGAGGGTGAAGGTGCCGGGCACGTTGATCGAGACATTGCCCGCGAGGTCCATGAAATCGATGCCATTCTCGATGCAGAATGCTTGCGAGCGGGGGGACAGGGCTGGGCAGATGAGAGCGAAGGAAACGCCCTCCCGGAGGGACTTCATACGGCGAATCCAGGGGGCGATTCCCTCGAGGAGTTTGGGAGAGACAACAGATTTGATTTCCCCAAGGACAAGGACGCGCTTCTTCCCGGATTCGAGCTCGAATTGGACGTCAAACCCCTCGGTGGGTTGTGCTTTGACCGCACGGATTCGAACGCCCGGGAGGCCGCGGACGGGGATCTGATTCCGTAGCGCCTCCTGGGCCGCCTTCTCGTATTGGAGTGTTCTGGCTTGCACGAGGGTATTTTCTCAAATGGGAAAGTATCTTGTAAAGGAAAAGTTTCCTATATATCATACTTTCCACAAGACGAAAATCTGCTTCGGCTCAATGGAATGCTGCAATTGGGAGGCGGGCCGACGGAATCGGTCACCTTGTAGGCGACTCAAACCAACCTAGAAATTGCTGGCTCTGCACGATTTTTCAGCAGCCTGCAGCAGCACGAGGCGGGAGTGACCCCCGAAGCCCGAACGGCACACCGACCGCTATTTCGTGGATTGCGGGTGTGTCCCCGTTGCCAAAGAAAGGCGACCCAGACGTTTCGGAGAAAAATCCCAGCGGGCAGCCTTATTGATAGTCTCGAAGCCGTCGATAATCCACCGTGGGATTTCCGGGATCATCCGGCGGTGAACCCTTCTTGTTCTTGGGCTGAAAACTCTTCGCGCTGGCCCAAGCTTCCAGCAAACTTCCGTCCACCGTGAAGTGCTCGTCCGAGGCCCATCCCTGCCCGCGGGCTTGCTCCACCACCAGCGCCAGAAAGTCCTTCGCCACTTCGGCCTCCATCAAACGGTCGCGGTTTTTGGTGAACACCGTGAATCTGCGCGAGGGTGGTCCGCTCCACTTCAACATGAGCGATGGAGAGCTGCAGAGAAACCACGCAGAACAAACCCGGAATCGCAAGGCCGTCCTGGAATCCATAATTCAACAGCTAGAAATTCTTTCGCCGCCCGCCGCCCAAGTGGCCGAGGGCACATACGAATTCCATTCAGCCATCGCCCAAGTAAGCGGGCAGCTTTTTCGGGATGGGCACTACAAACAGGCGGCATTGGAAGCCTACATTCGCGTGATTGATGAGGTTAAGAGAAAATCGGGACTAGTGCTGGATGGGGACTCGCTCGTGAACCGTGCGTTCGGGTGCGAAAACCAAACGCCCGTAATCCAGTTGAACACCCTTCAGACCGATGCGGAGAGGGACGAGCAAAAAGGAATCATGTTTTTGTTCAAGGGCATTGTTGGGTTGCGGAATTCAAAGGCCCATAGCAACCGCTTGTTCAACGACCCCCGAAGAGCGCATGAGTACCTCGCCCTAGCAAGTCTGCTCATGCGGTTGTTAGAGATTGCTTCCGTCAATCGAACTCCGTAACCGTCCGCAAGAAGGGGCCCATCAAGCTATTCCTAGAATCCAGCCTTCGATTTTGGCCACTTCTCGTTCATGCTCGGACAGGCTTGGATCGAAAAACCGTTCCAAGTTGCCCTCCAAGTCATTTCGGCGAAGCCATTCTGCCGTGGCATATGCGTCTTGCTGATGAGAGTCGCGGCCATCGCGCGGGAAGCTGTGGCTCCATAGGGCCGGATAAATTTCGACAACTGCTGATTTGCCCAGCAGCACCCTCCAGCCATCGAACGGCCAAAAATGAATTCGATCTCGCGCGTGAACTCGGAGATAGCGCAACCACGGAATACCGGCGTGCGTTGATTTGGCAACCGAACCCGGCACGTCAAAATGAAAGACGGATTTTGCGCCCGCGCGTACTTTCGTGATCCGCCTCCAGCGAGAATCACCACAGCGGGCCGCGCCATTTCCACACTCACCTTCACGAACGAAATCGACGTAGGTGTTGTCCTTATCTGTCGGCCAGTGCTTTTGAAAATCGTCCATAAAAGATGGCCAGTCGTGGGGCAGCTTGTAGTTCTCGAAATATCGCAGCGGGAAAGAAAAGCCGTGGTCAATGCCCGCCAACGTAAGGGCTGTTTCCGAGAGCCCTTCAACCAACCACTCAGCAATTAGCTTGCGTGTCCAGTGTTTGCGGGCACTTGGTGGCGGCGGAACTTCACGTGGCTCGTTCAATTGGTCCGCCATGTAGACACGCAAGCCCTTCAGGCTGGAGTCGCATGTTTCCGCGCCGGAATAGTCAATCCCGATATATCGATTGAAGGCTCCACTCATTTCGCCGACTGCAATCGATCATACATAACTAGGTCCTATCACAGCGGTTGTCATAGCTTGTCACAGTAAAGGAGCAATTGGGTTGGTTGCCGCCATCGGGAAAAAGTCGTTTCGTTAGGATTCGCATAACTAAACTATATTGCCTTTTTCTTTCGTTATTGGGCGTAGCAATCAAGTTGAAACGTCGGGCGAGGGATAGGTTTTTAGGCTATCGCTCACAAATATAGCATAATATGAGCGATAGAACGGCACCCTACCGCGCTCATGACGTGGAACTGGCAACAACCGGACTGGCCTACCTTTCAGTGGGACGAAGCTCGCCTGGAGACTGCGGAGAAACAGTTCCTCGTTGGCGGAGGCATGCTCGTTGGCACTGTACTCCATCTCGGAAATGAGGAGCGCGATCAGCTCACCATCGAGGTGATGAGCACGGAAGCGGTCACGACTTCTGAAATCGAAGGTGAAATTCTGGATCGGGTTAGCGTGCAGACCTCTATCCGCAAGCAACTGGGACTGGCTGCCGACGAGCGACGAGTTCGGCCGGCGGAGCGAGGAATCGCTGAGATAATGGTTGATCTCTACCGCTCCTTTGCTGAACCACTCTCGGAAGAAATGCTGTTTCGCTGGCTTCGGATGGTGATGAGCGGCAGGCGTGACCTGAAAGATGTGGGACGGTATCGAACAGGTGCTGAACCCATGCAAGTAGTTTCCCAGACGATGCATGAACCCAGGGTGCATTTCGAGGCGCCGCCGTCATCGCGTGTGCCATCCGAAATGGCGCGATTTATGGCCTGGTTTGATCAAACGGAGCGTGGCAACGAAAAACCGCTGCCTGCCTTAACCAGGGCAGGCATTGCTCACCTGTACTTTGAATGCATCCATCCTTTTGAGGATGGCAATGGACGTATCGGACGGGCCATCTCTGAGAAAGCCCTAGCGCAGAGCCTCGGTCAGCCGACGCTCACGGCATTGGCGGCCACGATTCTTTCTCGCCGCAAGAATTACTATCAGGTGCTCGAAGCGTCGAACAAACAAAACGAGATCACCAACTGGCTGATGTGGTTTGCAGGTGTCGCCATCGAAGCGCAGCGTCGGACAATCGCAATGGTGGAATTCCTGATCGACAAAACAAAGCTGTTGGATCGGCTGAAGGGGCAGCTCAATGAGCGGCAGGAGAAAGCACTCCTGCGCATGTTCCGGGAAGGCCCCGAAGGGTTCCGAGGCGGGCTTACAGCCGGAAAATACAGCACGCTAACCGGAGCCTCACCTGCGACTACGACACGGGACCTAGCGGGCCTGGTTGCGAAGGGCGCGTTGGTTCGCGAGGGGGAACGCCGTCACGCCCGCTATCGTCTCAGTGTCCCCTTGCGGCCAGTCCCACACGTGACTCTCAACGAGCGGGGCGAGCTTGCGGATAAGTAGAGGACTACAGGCGCGGAGTATTCGCAGTCCGTAGAGTTCGGTTCGCACACGGGACAGCTCGTTACCGGACATGGCGTGATGTAAAGCGTCTTCCAGTTGATTGGGCATCCCGCTCCCTCGTAAGAGGGAGTTTGAAGAAGTAATCATGGTCGAAGTTTTGATTCGGTGAGATGCTTGGGTCGGACTGAATCCGGCCGACAGATTACAAACGAGCCGTGGTCGTCGATGCAGAGAAAAAAGAACACGAAAGAAAACGAAAGAGAAAAACTCTTTCAGGTGAAAAGAAAGAAGTGCGCTCAAAAAGGGCTTGACAGGGCCGACATCGTTAGAGATGTCCGGTAACCCGTGCGGACGTTAGCCAAATACCTTTCTCCTCAAATTGCCATCGAGGTTCCAGATCTCGAGGTCTCTCGACACAACTGTCGGTTTTACCAGTAGGCGAGGGCGTGACTTTGGCTCAGCCTGAGACGTGACGCGATCAAGTCCCAGGGCCGGTCAAACGATCTCTCACTATCGGGTATTGGAAAAACTTGGTGCTGGCGGAATGGGCGTGGTCTACAAGGCCGAGGACACACGCTTGCAACGTTTTGTCGCACTAAAATTTCTGTCCGACGACGTAGCGGAAAACCCTGAGGCTTTGGAGCGTTTTCAGCGTGAAGCTCGAGCTGCCTCTGCTCTGAATCACCCCAACATCTGCACCGTTTACGATATCGGTGAAGAAGACGGCAAAATCTTTATTGTCATGGAACATTTAGATGGCGACACGCTAGACCGTATTTCCGGCAGTCCGCTCGAAGTGGAACGTCTTCTGGATATCTGTGTGGAGGTCGTGGATGCGCTGGACGCCGCTCATGCGGAAGGCATCATTCACCGCGATATCAAACCCGCGAACATCTTCGTCACCCAAAGAGGCCATGCCAAGATTCTAGATTTTGGCCTGGCTAAGATCACACCTAAAAGGCAACTCGCCGCTAGTGCCAACACTTTGACAAAATTTGCCGTTGAACCCGAATACTTGACGACTCCAGGAACGCCATTGGGCACGGTCGCCTACATGTCCCCGGAGCAAGTGCGTGGCGAAGAGTTGGACTCGCGCACCGACCTTTTCTCGTTTGGCGCAGTTATGTACGAGATAGCTACCGGTCGGCGTGCATTTGTGGGAAGTAATTCCTGGGTTATTTTCGACTCAATTCTGAACAATCCTGTGGCTTCCTCACTGCACCTAAACCCGAAATTGCCGGCGGAGTTGGAACGTATCATCCACAAAGCACTGGTGAAAGACCGCGCGCTGCGTTACCAAAGCGCCATCGACTTGCGAGCCGATTTGGGGCGACTGAAACGAGACACGGAGTCTGGACGGGCGTTCCTGACCGGTGGCGATCCTCGGCAACAACGAGCTCCCAGGAGCATCAACTCACTTGCCGTTTTGCCCTTCGCAAATACGAGTGGCGATCCAGACAACGAATACCTCAGTGACGGAATCACTGGGTCCCTCATCAATGCCTTGGCAACACTACCCAAACTCCGAGTAATGGCGCGGAGCACTGTATTTCGGTTTAAGGGCCAGGAAATCAGCCCCCAAACTATTGGCCGCGAAATCGGGGTGCGCGCCGTCCTCACAGGAACAATAGCGCAGCGAGAAGGCTCTTTAATTATCGGAGCCGAATTGGTGGATGTAGCGACCGGCGCTCAACTGTGGGGTGCGCAGTACAACCGCAAGCCAGGAGACATCTTTATTATCCAAGAAGAAATCTCCGAGGAAATTTCAGGCAAACTGCGGCCGCATCTGACCCCGGCGGAGAAGAAGCGGTTAGCCCGACGTCACACGGAGAATGCCGAGGCGTATCAGCTGTACCTGAAAGGCCGCTATCACTGGAGCAAATGGACCGAAGAAGGATTCGAGAAGGGTATCGAGTACTTTCGGCAGGCCGTAGAGATGGACCCTAGCTACGCTCTGGCTTATTCGGGATTAGCTGACTCCTACGTGCTCCTCGGATGGAACAGCTATCTGGCACCAAAGGATGCCTTTCCGAAAGCTAGGGCAGCGGCGATAAAGGCCCTGCGCTTTGACGAGGGTCTCGCCGAAGCGCACATATCCCTAGCGGCTTCGCTGTGGCTTTCCGATTGGCACTGGCTAGAAGCTCAGACAGAATTCAAACGTAGCCTGCAGCTTGCTCCCGCTTACCCGACCGCGAATCACTGGTACGCAGAGTATCTGATGACTATGGGGCGGCCCGAAGAAGCCATCGCCAAAATAAAGCACAGCCGAGAGCTCGATCCACTTTCACTGATTATCAACACGGCTGTCGGATGGTCCTTGTACTTTGCGCGCCGATACGACGAGGCCATTGAACAACTCCGGATGACCGTGGAATTGGACCAAAACTATCCTGTTGCGCACTGGATTCTTGGCCTCGCTTACAGGAAAACAGGTCGCTACGAAATGGCCATCGCCGAGGGTGAAAAGGGTATGGTCTTATCGGGCGGCAGTCCCCTGATGCTCGCAGCACTCGCCCATAGTTACGGAACCGCCAATCAAACCAGGGATGCACTGGTGATACTCGAGAGTCTAACAAAACTAGCAAATCAAAAATATGTTGCGCCCTACTTCTTCGCAGAAGTCTACGTCGGTACCGGAGAAAGCGACGACGCTCTTGAATACCTTGAGAAAGCCTACGCAGAGAGATCTCACTGGCTGATCTATCTTCATATAGACCCGAGCATGGACAGCTTGCGTGACGATCCGCGCTTCCAAGATCTGCTCCGCCGCGTAGGTCTGCCTGCGAGGGGAAGGTCGACCGATGCAATTCCGGCCGAATCCAACTCGGAAGTAGTCCACTTGGACGATTAACGCGTTACCGTCCATCTTCAATGATGTCCGGTTATGCACAGTCTGATGATAACTTCTGAATAGCCCGGCCTTAAGCCGGTTCACTTCTTCGGCGTGTATCCCTGCCATACATACTCCAGTGCCAGGGGCAGAGTCTGTGCCTTAACGCCACGGTCGCAGTGTACTGCGTTCTTAGCAAAGACAAACTGGTAAGGATACCCCTTGGCGGCCAGAGCCTTGGCCATACGCTCGTTGGCGACGACCCAGTCGTGATAGTTGTCGCGCGTGATGAGAATGTCTTGATCGCTAACATGCATCCAGATGCGCAGCGGCTTCTTCAGGCTGTTGGGAATGAGGGTTTCGTGGAACTCCCACGCGCCGTGCGGGGTCTCAGAGTTGTACGGCCACTGCTGGTAGACGAAGGTTCCCGAGTAGCTCAGAACACGGTGGTAGAGATCCGTGTGATACCAGGCCATCGCCATCGCGGCCGCTCCTCCCGAGCTGCAGCCCGTCGTCGCCCGCCCGTCGGGATCCTTGGTAAGCGTCACGCTGTATTTCTTCTCCACCAGGGGCAGCACTTCTTTCTCCACGAACTCCGCGTAAAGCCCGGACATCGTGTCGTACTCCAGTCCCCGCTCGCTGCCCTGAGCGTCGCCGCTGCCGTTGCCGATGGAGATCGCAATCATTACCGGCACTCGGTGCTCGGCGATCAGACAGTCGAGTGCAGTGAACAAGGTCTGGTCCGGCCCATCCGCCCCGACGATGAAAGGGGCTTCAGTGCCGGGTACGTATTGTTTGGGAACGTACACCGCCACCCGGCGCGTATAGGGAGCAGGATAGCTGTTGACGATCACCTTGTTCGGGTCCGCTGGGTCTGGCACGGCGAAGGTGTTAGGCTCACGCGCAATGCCGGGATATATCTTGCTGTCCTTGGATTCCATGGTGAATTCAAAGACGTCACCCTTGGGCACGCTTTCGTTCACGGCCATTTCCCGCGCGGGATTGTGGGTGGGGCCAATGATGAAGTTCCCGTCTTCCTTTGGCGAAGGAATAGTGCCGTCAGCCAATTCATTTGCCTTGACATACCCGGGCGCGTTCGGATCGCGGGTCGGAGCCGGCGGGCGCGCCTCGCTGCTTGCCTTTGCCGGTGTTTGTCTGTCGGGAGGACGCTGTGCCGACGTTTGGGCCATTTCCGGGCTCAAGGCAGCCATGAGGTAGATCAAAGACACACTGGTCGGAACACCGAACATGCGGAACTCCTTTCCACCGATCTTAACCTACACGTCTTCAAACGCACCTACGCCAAGTCGGGAACTATCTGCACGTCTGATGAACGGGGGTTACTGGACATGTGTATTTGGGTCTAGATCTCGGCTCTGAGAATGTGGCGGCCCTGATGCGATAGCTATAGCTAGTGTGCCCGCACTTAGTTCACCCCAAGACCTAGGTACAAGTTAGGTAAAACTACGAGAGGGGAAACAAGGCCTTCGGTCCCGTAAGCGACACCAGACAAAGCACTTGGGATTTTGTGAAACCCTGGTTCGGGGCCAGGAGGTCGATGGTTCAAATCCATTCGCCCCGACCACTTCACAAGAAAATTAGCTACGCACTAGCCTGCAAAGCGCCAGCAATTTGAGTCCGTTTGGGTCCAAATACAAGCGCTTCGACGCTCGCTACCGCCCGGCGCTGTTGTTGGCGTCGGGCAAGGCGATCTTTAGCTTCATGCATACGTAGGGTTTGGCGCGTACCCGACCTGCAAGGGCAAACAAGGCTCGCGAAGATGGGTCAGCCAGTTTGTTCAATTTCGAATCGTCATTCGTAGCGCAGGGCGACGATCGGATCCACGCGCATGGCGCGGCGCGCGGGAATGTAGCAGGCGAGGAGCGCCACTGCGGAAAGCAAAATGGCGACGCTTGCAAACGTGATGGGATCGGTAGTCCCCACTCCGTAAATCATGGTGGTGATGAGTCGCGTCAATCCAAACGCGGCCGCCAGCCCGATCGCTACGCCGATCAGCGTGATTTTCAATCCTTGTCCCAACACCATGCGCAGGACATCGCTGCTGGAAGCGCCGAGCGCCACGCGCACTCCAATTTCGTGAGTGCGTTGGCCGGTCAAGTACGAAATCACGCCGTAGATGCCAACAGCGGAAAGAATGAGAGCGAGCGCGGAGAAAATACTGAGCAGGAACATGGTGAGACGCTGCGTGGAGATGGAGCGCGCCACGATTTCGTCCATGGGCCGGACATCGTAGAGGACCGCTGTGCTCACGACTTTCTCGGCGCCCTGGCGAATCGCAGCGACGATTTCGCCCGAGTTGCCGGCGAGGCGCGCGACATACTGGCTGCCATTTGCCAGCAGCGGCCAGAATCTGTTCGGCACCTGCCAAACCGGAACATAGATTTGCGCCTGTAAGTTCTGGTGCTCTCTGGAACCGAGCCCCCAGTGTTCGACGTGGCCAACGACGCCGACGATTTCAGGTTGCGTCTCAAAAAAACCAAGGTTGAGATGTTTTCCGATGGGATCCTGATTTGGAAAATACTTGCGCGCGAAACTGGCGTCGATGAGGACGACGGCAGATCCTTGCTCGTTATCCCGTTCGGTGAAGGAGCGGCCACGCTCGACGGGAATGCGCATGGCTTGGTGATAGCCCGAGTTGACAAGATAGAAGAGCGCGAAGGGCATGTCGTTGTCGTTCGCCGGCTTGGGCTGGCCTTCGAGCCAGAAAGGAATCTCGGAGTCGCCCGTCATGGGCAGCGAGCCGCCCATCATGGAGACGGTTTCGACGCCGCGAATACTTTCGAGTTGGCGCAGGGTCTCGCGATACATGACGCGAAGCTGATCGGCACTGACGGCGGCATTGGAAGTCGAAGAGATGCTGAAAGTGAGAACATTTTTCGGATCGAAGCCCGGATTGACGTTGCCTAACGCCACGAGCGTGCGAATCATCAATCCGGAGCCGATGAGGAGGACTACGGCCATGGCCATTTCGACCACGATGAAAGCGCGCTGCGTGCGATGGCGTGCGCCGCTGGAGCCGCGGCCCCCTTCCTTCAACGTTTCGTGAGTATCGGGGCGCAAGGTTTTAACCGCGGGAATCAAGCCAAACACAATGCCGGTCAAAATGGAGATGCCCAGGGTATAGAAGAGCACGTGGCCATCAAGGGCGATCTCCTCGGAGCGAGGCAGGTTGCCAGACAAAGCAGCAACCAGAACCCGCACACCCAACTTTGCCAGGAGAAGCCCGATGCAGCCGCCGGCAAGGCCGAGCAGAACGCTCTCGGTCAGCAACTGGCGAATCACCCGCGCGGGGCTGGCACCGAGCGCGGCGCGAATGGCAAATTCGCGCGAACGGCCCGTGGAGCGCGCGAGAAGCAAATTCGCAACATTGGCGCAAGCGATCAAGAGCACGAAACTGACGGCGCCGAGAAGCACCAGGAGAATTCCTTTCACATCCCCAACGACGTCCGTCTTGAGAGGGATCAAGGATATGCCCGAGCCTTTGTCGGCTTCGGGGTAAGCGATGGCAAGGCTTTCGGCGATGCGATTCATGTCCAAGCGGGCTTGTTCGATGGTGACGCCGGGTTTGAGGCGACCAATCGAGTTCGTGCCCATGCTGATGCGGCGGTCGCGAAAGGTAGGATCGTTCCACTGGCCGATGGGCACGAAAATATCGGTGTTGCTCAGCCCAGTGATGTGTCCGGGGGCGACGCCGACAATCGCGTAGGCTTTGCCGTTCAACGTGATGCTTTTGCCCAAAACGTCTTGCCCGGAACCAAATTTGCGGTGCCAAAGGGCGTCGCTGAGGATGGCGACGGGGCCGGCGCCCACAGTGTCTTCCTCGGAGCGGAACGCACGTCCGAGAAGAGGCGGAATGCCTAAGGTCGCGAAGAACTCGGAGGAAATCATGTGAGTGTGGACACGCTCCGGCTCGCCGGCGCCCGTCATATTGAAATCGTCGGATCGGAAGGCGCACAAAGGAGCGAAGGAGTGGTTGTCTTTCTGCCAGTCGAGAAAATTAGGATAAGCGATAGAGCTTTCTTGAAAAGTGGGGGATTTCGTATAGACGGCGACGAGCTCGGCGGGATTCGCGAACGCCAGCGGACTGAGAAGAACCGCGTTGACGACGGAGAACAGGGCGGTGTTGGCGCCAATGCCGAGTGCGAGAGTCAGGATGGCGATGGCGGTGAAGCCGGGATTCTTCAATAGAACGCGCAAACCGTAGCGGACGTCTTGCCAGAAACTGATCATTAGGCACCCCTCTCAGATACACCCGCCCCGTGCAGGGCGTCTGAAGGTAGAAACGAGGCCAAGGCGCCATTTGTTTCCGGAAAGTTGAGGCGAGATGGTACTAACACGCGGAAGGCATTCCTGCCAAGAGTGCGGTCTCGTTTCTCAAGATCTAGCGCCTTCTGGTAATGCTGGGCCGCAGACCTGTAGTTGTGCTCAAGGTAGAACCGGCTGCCCTCGAACGCTTTCTGGTCCTCAGGTACGAATTGGCCTTTGGACAAGTGAACCTCAGCACCAAGGTCATTCGATCCAAGGTATGCATGCTTTTTTGATGGATGGTGTTCCCACGAAACTCAGGGATCATGTATTCGACGACAGCGACCCCATCTCTGTCGTACTGACGAAGCTCCTTACGCTTGATCCCTGCTGGGGGAACGGCTTGACCAAGGTACTTCCTCTCCCGGGTAATCGCCTTGGTCTGGGCTCCGTGCGAGAACAAACTATTAAATCGTTTCAAGTCCTTGACATCTTCCTGCGTGCGTGGTGTTCTTCCGTTGCAGTGGCGATGCTGACGCCATCACCGGCATAGGTTTGCGGAGTAAATAGAAATCTGCAACGACAAAGCGCGCATACTTTGGAACCTCAGTGCGCTCCGATTCAAACGGGTTGCGGCCTGGGAGGTCATTTTCAGGATGAAACGGATTCGGAGGTGGTTGCGAGCCGTTGGGATTTGCAGCGGCATGACCTTATGTGTGGCCAGCCTCACAATGGCGCAGAACGTTGTTGTGGATGCGACGCGGGACCACACTGTGAATACGTTCAGTCCTCCGCACGCGCTGGGGGGAGCCATTGACCGGCTCCGGGCGGGGACAGGAGCTCCAGGAAGCGAGGAAGGCCGGCGCCTAACGAAGGAGGAGATCGACAAAAACACCGACATGCTGCTCAGTGTGCCAGTGCTGAGTGAGATTCTCGGAGCGGGGTGGCAGACGGTTACCTATCGGCAGAATACTGAACTGATGGTCGAGGCGTGGCATTGGAATTCTGCCGGCAAGTGGAGCAATCCGGAAAAGAAGGAAGGATATTTCACGGGGAGCGGGGAACTTGGGGAGGCGATCCGGCACTCCTACGCCTACCCACTGCCGCATCGCGGTTTCAGCCGCGGGGATGGAAATGGTTGGTCCCGGTTGGCTGACGGCGACACGAAGTCGTACTGGAAGAGCAATCCCTACCTGACAAAAGCCTTCACAGGTGAAGACGACGCGCTCCATCCGCAATGGGTCATGATCGATTTGGGCGCGAAAGTGGATATCAATGCGATCCGGATCGACTGGGCCAATCCCTACGCCCGCCGGTACGCCGCGCAATTCTGGACCGGCACGCTTGAGCCGTTTTACGACGGAACCATGAACGGGACCTGGCAAACCTTTCCTAAGGGATACGTCACGGCGGGAAAAGGCGGCATTGAAACGCTGAAACTGGTGTCAGGAACGATTGCGGCCAGGTATTTGCGCATCTGGATGACGGAATCGTCGAATACATGCGATACGCACGGAAGCGCGGACAAACGCAATTGCGTCGGCTATGCCATCAATGAATTGTACGTGGGCACGCTTTCAGGGGACGGGTTTTTCAATGATGTCGTGCAGCATTTGCCCAGCCGCCGGCAGACGATAACCTGGCCCTCGTCGGTGGATCCATGGCACGCCGAAGCGGACCTGGATTATTCCCGCGGAGACCAGATTGGATTTGATCTTTTCTTTAAGAGCGGTATTACGCGCGGGCTGCCCACGATGGTGCCCATCGCGATGTTGTATGGGACTCCGGAGGACGCAGCAGCGGAGATTGCGTATCTTTACAAACGGGGCTACCCGATTTCGTGGATCGAGATGGGCGAAGAGGCCGACGGACAACACATGCTGCCGGAAGATTATGGCGCGTTGTACATCGAGTTCGCAACGGCGATTCACAAACTTGTGCCACAAGCAAAACTAGGCGGGCCAGCATTTGAAGGCACTTTCGGTGACGTAGAAGTGTGGCCGGACGCGATGGGTCGCGTCTCGTTTCTGGCTCGTTTTCTGGACTACCTGAAAGCCCACGGGCGCTTGAACGATTTCAGTTTCTTTTCCTTCGAGCATTATCCCTTCCAGGAGAAAACCATCACCGCTTCCTGGGATGACTTGTACATCGAGCCGATGCTGGTGCATCACGTGGTGCAGGCGTGGAGAGACAACGGACTGCCGCCGAATTTGCCGTTCTTCATGACGGAAGGAAACATGGGGGGCGGCAGCGGCCCCCGAGACGTCAAAAGCGCGTTGTGGCTAGCCGACTACGTTGGCGCGATGATGAGTGAAGGGGCCAGCGGAACGTTTTATTTCCACTACATGCCAACGCCGGCCGGACGCGGCGGGTTTCTCGCCTTGGATAAGGATTATCGTGTCGTGAATTATCCGCCGCAGTATTTGGCGGCGCAGGTCATCACCAAGGAATGGGTACAACCTGTAGATGCTGCGCACCGCATGTTCCGCGCAACCAGTGATGTTACCGACGATAGCGGCAACGTTCTGGTCACCGCGTATGCGCTCGAGCGGCCTGACGGGCAGTGGTCCGTGATGCTGATCAACAAAGATCACGACAATGACCGCGCGGTGAGCTTGTCCTTCGCCGACAGCAAGACAAAACGTGCTCGCCATTTTGCCGGAACAGTGGACCGCGTCACCTTCGGTCCGAATGAATATCAATGGCATGACGAGGAGAGTGGACGCGGTCACGCCGATCCGGACGGCCCGGCGTCAAGATCAACGGTACAGGGCGGCGCCGATGTGCGATATACCTTGCCGAAGGCATCCGTCGTCGTGCTCTGCGGCCACATCACCGAATAGACGCTGCCAAGCCGTGCGAAATGTGGAGCAAGAGGAAAACAATGTAAGGCCGATTTCTAGACAGAGAAGGAGAAACTCCATGCGAAGCGATACTCGACGTAGTTTTTTTGGAAGAATCGCAGCGCTAACCGCTTTCCTAAGTGCTGTGCCCAAACTCTTCGCTCAGCAAACCGCACCTGGCACGCCCGCAGCTGGCGCATCTCAGAACACACCTACCGGAGATGCACCACGTCGAGGAAGCAGTCACACGCACAACGGGATCTACTACTTTTCCGGCACGGGCGCCAACGACGGCTATCCCAAGGAGGATCATATCCTCGTGACGGACCCTTTCGAAAAGCATGTCGCACGAACCATGGACGCTTTGAAGCGGTCGGTCGAGCGGGCAGGAAGCAACATGGACAGCATTATCCATTTGGATGTTTTTCTGTGCCTGCCGCTTGCCGACTCCGTCCCCATGCCGACGGCCAAGGCGAGGTTTGACGCACATAAGGCACAGTACGACGCCCTGAACAAGATTTATGGGACCTACTTCTCGCCCGGCAAGGCGCCGTCCCGCGCTTGCATGGCCGTCGAATGGATTCCCGGGGATTCCCTGATCGAGATGGTAGGCAGCGCGCTAGTCGTCGCGCCGCCCGCACCCCCTGCTGATGAATAGTCGTTCGCGGCAAGGAGGAAAGCACGAATGGGTATGAAACTGAAGTTTGGTTGGAATCGCCGTTCATTTCTAGCCGCGCTGGGAACACTCACTGGTGGCCTGATTGCACCCTCGGAACTAAGCGCGGCCCTCTTCGGGAGGAAACACAAGTCATCCACGCGCGCGATCGACGGCAATCCTATCCAGCCAATCACCGCAGGACTCGGTTCTAGCGGCGACATTTACGCAGAGCTTGGCGTAAAGCCTATCATCAACATTAATGGAACACTCACCGTGATCGGTGGTTCGGTGATGAGGCCGGAGGTCATGGAACTGATTCGCATGGGCAACGAGCACTGCGTTCTGATTGATGAACTCGAAGTGGCCGCCGGGAAATTTATCGCGAAACTGTGTAAGTCCCCCGCAGGCTACACCGGTCTGGTGACCGCCGGCGCCGCAGCGGCCATGGTTGTTGGGTATGCCGGCATGATGACGGAAGACCTTGAACCTCGGATGCGCGACATCCCTGATGCCAGCAATTTTCCCCGGAACGAAGTGATCATCCAAAAGAGCCATCGCTATCCGTTCGATCATCAGATCCGCCAGACCGGCGGGAAGCTGGTGGAAGTAGAAACCCGCGAGGAGATGATTGCGGCCATCAACCCGAAAACTTTGGCTATTCACTTCACCAATATCCTGTCCGACAAAGGAAAGGTCAGCGGCCTGGAGACCGTGGCAATTGCCAAGGAGCACAACCTCTACACCTTCAACGATGCCGCCGCCGACGTGCCGCCGAAGGAGCGTCTTTGGGAGTATCCGGCCATGGGCTTCGATATGGTCACCTTCAGTGGAGGCAAGGATATCCGTGGACCGCAGGCGTCGGGTATTTTGATCGGGAAAGAGGAGTTGATCCGCTACGCATTGCTGAACATGAGTCCTCAGGAGGATCGCATTGGGCGTTGCTGCAAAGTCGGCAAGGAGACCATTCTCGGCCTGCTCAAGGCGCTGGAGATTTTCGTTAACCAGGACTTCGAAGCAACGCTGAGAATGTACGATGAGCGCGCACAGGTGATTACCGATGCGGTAAAGAAGTTTGGCGTGACCGCGCTCCCACGGCAGTTCAACCCGCAAGCTCTAGGCAATGTTACTCCACGCTACAGTTGGCAAATTCCGGCGGAGCTGGGCATCACAGGGCCCGAAGTTATGCAGAAACTCGCGGACACCCGGCCGCTTGGCATAGGCAGCATGGGCGCAGGCGCAAGCGGCATGCGTGGACGAAATCCGGATACACCGCCAGGTGAAAACTTCAAGGAAGGTCATCGCCCGCCTCGCGACCGGCACACGTTCGGTTTTGCTGTCTGGCAACTGAAGGATGGCGAGGACAAGGTTATCGCGAACCGCCTTGTCGAAATCATCCGCGCGGTCCCCAAGGCCTGAAGGTAGGGCAGCTGCTCAACGATTTATAGCCCGGGTAGTCGAATCCATTACCGACCATACGCCGGGGATCGTAACCACCGCGAACGGCACTTTTGTCAGGCTACGGGATCACGACCAGCCTGTGGGCGTGTGCTTCGCGTTCCCAGACATCCTCGATCTCAGAAAGCGGAACCCGCTCGGTCTCGATGCGCAATGTGCCGCGGGCTACGCTGTTCATCACTTGTTGGAACGCGTCGGTGAGTATGTCCCAAGACGGCATGCCTCCGGTCCCTAGAATCGTCAGCGCCGTGCTTCGCAGGACCGCCGCGGGCAGGGTGATTGTAGATCCAGCGCTCTCGCCCACCTCCACCAGTCTCGTTTCCGACTTCCCAATCGCAAATTCTTTTCCAGTGATGGCTTTCAGCAGAGCTTCGGTCGGGCGGCCCCATAGATAGTCGATGATCACGTCGAAACGCTTTTCGCCGGCCTCGCGGCGGAAGGCTGCGATCAATTCTTCATCGGGTTTGTCGAGTCGAATCGTCGAGTCGGCGCCAACTTCGTGGAGTGTGCTCAACACCTGTTCGTTGCGTCCTGCCGCAACGACGCGTCCCGCGCCCAAGATTTTGGCGATCTGTACCGCCAGCTTGCCCGTGACTCCGGTGGCGCCGAGGATCAGGACGGTTTCGCCAGCGGCCAGCTTCGCACTGTGCTTGAGAGACAGCCAGGCCGACACACCAGGATTGGGAATGGCCGCGGCAGTGACATCGTCTAGTTCTTCAGGGATCGAAAAACATTGAACTCGCCGAAGCACAGTGCGCTCGGCCATCGCGCCGTACGGCCGTCGCGCTCCGCCGAAAAACACTCGCGTGCCGTCTTCGAGCCGCCCCACGCCATCCATGCCGCAAACGACAGGAAATTCGCGCGGGCTGGCGTAGTGCGTTCCGGCCGCCATCTGTTTGTCCACAGGCTTCAGCGCAGCCGCGGAGACATTTATGAGCACCTCACCTTCGCCCGGAGTTGGATCGGGAAATTCTTCAAAGTGCGGCGGTTTGCCGAGAGCATGCAGCACGGCGGCACGCATCAGTCGCCTCCTTTCAGATGTTCACGTCAGTTCCCTGGGCCATTGATGAAACCGAGTTGATGGTGACAAATGCCCTTCGCAGAGGCAAGACCAATTGCGCCAATGAGCGAGCCTCGGTCCGACTTGAGAAGCCGCCTAACCAGAGATGCGCTCTTGCTTGTTACCTCGGCGATTATGTACGGATCCACGTTGCTTCCCGCCACCTTGTTTTCTGCCAGCGAGGCTCATTTCGCGAATTGAGATCGGCATATCGGATGGAGCCGTATTCCCCTACTTTTGTTCGAGCTCTTTCAGTTTGTCTGCCGCGTTCTGATTTTTGGGATCGAGCTCGATGGATTTGCGGTAGTTGCTGATGGCCTGTTGTTTTTGACCGTCCTTGGCGTATGCTTCGGCCAAGCTGTCATAGACGTTGCCTGACTTGGGATATTCCTCGACATTGAGTTTGAAGATGGCGATGGCGTCGGCATTCCGGCCCTTTTCAAGGAGCAGGTAGCCGAGCTGATTGAGAGCACGTTCGTCGAAATTATAACCATTGGGATTCGTGCGCTTGAGTTCGCGGTATTGAGCAACGGCAGCATCGACGCCACGATTCACCAGAGTCTCGCCGAGGTCATGGACGAGCGAGCGTTTCGGCGTGGCCGGCTCCTGGCCATAGAGGGTGGCACGAATGCCCTTGGCGATTTCGCCCAGGTTCGTACCGGGGGTGTTGTTGAAGATGACGATGAGGTCGTGATCGCCGACGAGGCGCTGTTCGATGGTGTTGAAACCGTTGATGCCGCCGCCGTGGGAGATCATGGTTTGTCCGGCACCCGGCTCATCAGCGGGGATCGTGCGAATGTCCCAGCCGTATCCGTAGTTTTCTAGATTCGGAGTGAAGAGCTTTTGCTTGAGATCGTTGGGAACAAGTTTGTCGGTGTAGAGAGCTTGGTCCCACTTGTAAAGATCTTCAACGGTGGAATAGAGGGAGCCGGCGGCATAGGGCAGCGCCATGTCTAGATACGGGGCGTTCACGACTCCAGCCAACTCCTGCTGGTAGCCCGAGGCGCGTTTCGGAAGGATAGCGGCATATTGGTCGTAGCCGGTGTCCTTCATTCCGAGTGGGACGAGAATGTTTTACCTTAATAGCGCTTCGTAGGTTTTTCCTGTGACCTGCTCGAGAATCGCCCCGAGAAGGAAATATCCAGAGTTGTCGTAGTGGAACTTCGTACCGGGTGCGAACTGCAAGTCGCCACTGCAGAATTTTTTCACGAAATCGTCGACGGCGTAGTAGTTGCGCGAAACGTCGGGAAAGAATTTAGGATCGTCGGTATAGCTTGGGATACCGGACGTGTGGCTGAGCAATTGGCTGATGACGACTTTCGAACCCGTGTCCTGGCGGTAGTAGGGGAGATAGTCGGAGAGGTGGCCGTCGAGCTTAATAGCGCCCTTGGCCACTTGCTGCATGATCAGCATGGAAGTGAATTGTTTGGTGATGGAGCCGAGGCGAAACTTCACCTCCGGCGTGTTGGGGATGTTCCACTCGCGATTCGCCAGGCCATAACCCTTTTTGAAAATGATCTTGTCGTGCTCCGAGACCAGGACCGTGCCGGTGAATGAGCAGCAGTCTGCATACTGCGACATGAGCTTATCGATTTTTGCAGCGTTGTCGGGGGTGTCTGCGGCGGAAGCGGAAATTTGCGCGAAGAGAGTTAAAAGAAGAACGCGCAGCATCAATTTGTTCATGGTGGCCTTCGCATTTGGACGTGGTCTTGCTTCTCGAAGCACGAAGGATTGTACATCCGGGACGTTGCCAGTGCATCGAGCAATCGCTAAAGGAAACCCAAGCACACGTAACGGGATTAGGTAAGGGTTGCCGACCATCCAGAACCTTGGTTAACCGCGATGCCGAGTCCTTCATCCTCGTGCTAAGATTGAAGGTGCGCACAGGGCGCAACCGGTCCGCGGAAAGGACAGAAGTCCACCTGGTTGCAACAACTTCGTTCCACGAACTTACTTTCTGCCCACCCGTGCGGACTTCGGGCGTAGGAAAGGAAGTTCGCCATGCCAGTCAGAGCCTTACCGTCGAAGCCCAACCTCGATTATCTCAAATACCAAGCAAAAGACTTGCTCCGGGATCATGCCCAGCGCGACTTAGGAGCGGCGGCCCGGATCCGAGAATTTCACCCGCGCTTCGCCGGTGCGACCGATGCCGAAATCTTCAATGCACACCTGCGTCTCAGCGATGCGCAACTCGCCATTGCGCGCGAGTCCGGGTTCCCGAGTTGGTTGAGGCTGAAACGACACATCGAAAAGCCTACGCTCTCCGACCAACTGAATCGACCTCACCATGAACGTATTGAAGACGCCATATTTCGCCGAGGCGTGGAACTTCTTGATGCCGGCGATGTGGCAGGTTTGCGCGCTCATCTGCGGCAGTATCCGAATCTCGCACGTCAGCGCATCGTCTTCGAAGGCGGAAACTATTTTCAGAATCCAACGTTGTTGGATTTTGTAGCCGAGAACCCGATTCGTCACGGCAGGCTGCCGCACAACATCATCGAAGTGGCCAGGGTCATTCTCGACGCCGGCGTAGAACAATCCGCCCTCGACCAGACGCTCGGGCTCGTGGTGACCGGCAGGGTGGCGAGTGAATGTCGCGTACAAGCTCCGCTCATCGATCTCCTTTGCGATTACGGAGCCAATCCCAACAGCGCTATACACGCCGCCTTGCACGGCGGGTTAGAAGCCGTGAACGCCTTGATTCGGCGTGGCGCTCGCATTGATCTGCCTGTGGCGGCAGCTTTGGGAAGACTTCTGGACGCCCGCCGATTGCTGCAAGGCGCAGCTAGTCGCGAGCGCCATTTGGCACTCGCGTTGGCGTCGCAGTTTGGTTATCTCGAAATCGTTCGTATGTTGCTTGACGCCGGTGAAGATCCGAACCGCTATAACCCCGTTGGGTGCCATTCTCACTCGACGCCCTTGCATCAGGCCGCCTGGGCTGGCCACATGGAAGTTGTCCGGCTGCTCGTCCAACGCGGCGCAAAATTGGATTTAAAGGATATTCTTTGGCGCGGTACTCCGGCCGGTTGGGCAAAACACGCAGGCAGAATAGAGATTGAGGCATTCCTGCATTCCGCGGAGACCGACAGCAAAAAACATGAGTAAAGCGAACAAGTTCGTGATGGCGCGATTCGCACAGGGCTGCACTAAACCTTTGCGCGTGAGCTTTTCTTGGACCGAAGAACGGTGAAGAGAATCCTCGAGAAAGCCCCTCAGAACAGTGTGCAAAAACCCTAGCGCGACTGGCGTCGAAACAGCGGAAAGGCGGCACCGGCAGGCGCCTTCCCAGATGCCAAGATGGCCCGCCCTGACAAAACGCGTCACTCCAAGGTGCCTGCGATCTTCACGGTGTAGGCATAGCTGCCCGGTAAGGTTGCGGGGAGCTGCACCTCCAGGTCGTGTCCCTTCTGCTTCCAGGTGAGAGGCTGTTTCGATCCCAGCAACGTTAGGGTGCCCCCTGATTTCAGGGCAATTTCTTTGATAGTGATGATTTGGGCTTTTGGCTCTCCGAGGAGGAAGGCGTAGAGGGCGCTGCCCTTCTCTGTGAACCGCACATCGATGCCGTCGAGGGTCTGTCCTTCGGCGCGTTTCCAGGGGCGAGTTCCAAAAATCCCCTCGCCATTAATGACTAGCCATGCGCCCAGAGCGCGCAAGCGGTCCATTTGCACGGCCGGTATGGTTCCATCGGCTTCGGGGCCCACATCGAGCAGGAGATTGCCGTTCTTGCTGACAATGTCCACGAGCAGGTAGATTAGTTCATCCTTTTTGATGGTTTCGGCCTCGCCTTCGGCACGGTTATAGCCGAACGAGCGGCCAAGGCCGCGACACTCTTCCCACTTTTTGGCGCTGATCTTGTCCAGGGTTTCGTATTCGGGCGAAGTGAAATCCGAGTGCGGCACGCCGAAGCGGTCATCCACCACGCCGTCCGGCGTGCTGTTGTAAAACTCCGCCATAATTGCCAGGGGATGGCCGGACTTTGGATAATCAATGTCGTTCCACAAGATCGCCGGATGATATTTGCGAATCAACTCGCGCATGTGGGCGTCAACATATCTCCCATAGGCCTCGCTCTGCGGCTTCACCTTCTCCGACTGTTTCCAGTCCTTGATCGGCCCAGGCAGAAAAGTCCAGTCATATCCGCCGGAATAATAAAGGCCCATGCGGAGTCCCTGTTTGTTGACTGCGGTGGTCAGTTCGCGGACGAGGTCGCGGGTGGCGTGCTGCCGGTTCGTGGACAAGGTGGGGTTCGGGGTTTGGCTTGGCCACAATGTGAAGCCCTCGTGGTGCTTCGAGGTCAGCACAACATACTTTGCGCCAGCCTCTTTGAACACGTTTGCCCAGACATCGGGTTGCCATTTTTGAATCTCGCCGTCAAAGATTTCCGCAAAATTGTAGTAATCGTACTCCGCACCGTAGTGTTCCTTGTGATAGGCCTGAGTGGGCGAACCATCGAGCCGCAACGTATTCAAATACCATTCCGCGTAAGGATTCCTCTTCAATTGTTCCTGCTCCGAAAGCTTTTGCCCTGAAGGTGTCAAGACTGCCCAGCCGGGCACGGAATATAATCCCCAATGGATAAAAATTCCCAGCTTCGCGTCCGCGTACCACTGGGGCAGCGGGTGCTTGTTCAGGGATTCCAGAGTCGGTTCGTACTTCGCCGGAACCTGGCCGGGAGCTGCGCCGAGGAAGACGCAACTCCCGACTACAAGCATCGCCACCGCGACAAGTTTACTGCCCCAAGGCATGCGGATTCTCATTTCCCGCTCCTTTTGTCTCTCCTACTTTCACTCGGAGAGGTATTTTGTGCCATATCAGTGTCCAAGCAGAGCTGATTTCGGAAAGACTGCACGTTGTGCCCTTGGGATCAAACTGCTCGCGAGGGCGTTTTCAGAGAGGCCCTAACAAATAAGCCAGAATTTCTGATTTGGGCCTCGGACTTGCCGGTCGATCGTGCGCTTCTCCTGCGCGGGACACAAGGAATTTGTTACCAGACGTTTTGGTTTTGGTTTCCGAGCAAGGATAAGTGGGTGTGTGTAGTTCTGCAAACAGTGCCGCGCGCGCTTCGAGAATGCACTGCGAGAGGCAGCTAGAGTATCCGTAGTGATGTCTGACGAGCACCGACTCGGCAACGACGGAACGGAAGCCTCCCGGCCGTGCCAGCCGGACGGCGGTGACGATCAAATGAACGAAAAGGATGACGACGTCGCATATCCCGGCATGGTAGCAAAGCCCAAAACAACACCTGATTCTGGCCCAATTCAGGAATTCGCCGCTCAAGCCGTTGGCGTTGCCGTGCCGAATTACGGCAAGCCATCATGGGGTGAGCGGCAGGATGAGGTGAGAACCGGGATAGATGCGCTGGGTAGCTTTGGCAAAATCCTCAGGGGATGCGGTCATGATGTTGGGCAGAAATTTCTGTGGATTGCGGTCGTAGAGCGGGAACCACGTACTTTGAACTTGGACCTTAATGCGATGGTCCTTGAGGAACGTGTGGTCGGCGGCGTGAAGGCTGAAGCGATATTCGAGGATTTGGTTAGCCCGAATGGCCCTGGGATGTTCGAAGCTTTGGCGGTAGCGGCCGCGGAAGATCTCCGCGTTGATGATGAGCTGGTAACCGCTCATGTCAGACTGAGCAGTTGTTGATGAGGGGGATGGCGCGGATTGTCCCGGTGCGCTCGTGGCAAGAAGAAAGCTGGAATCTAGTCTTGAACCGGTGCGTGTGGCTGAAACAGCAGGCTCAGGATATTCGTCGATCAGCTTCACAACCCAGTCGGCGTCCGTACCAGACGTGGAGGCGAAGAGATCTGCGATCACATCGCCAGCGACAGTAATATCGCGATCGAGGGGCGGCGTGGTCCAAGTGGCGACGTCGGGGCGGTCGGAAACAAAACGCTGGTCTTCGACCATCCAAGTGTACCACTTAGAACTTTCCGAATAAGTGGCCTGAATCGGGCGATGGCGGTACGGCACGGGATTCGCAGGATCGGAAGTGTATTCGCGATATTTCGCGGCGCCCGTTTTTTTCTGTGAGGACTTTTTCGGCTCCCCTGAAGCAAGAATGAGCGAGCCATCAGCGGAGAGGTAGAGATTCTGTGACTTGCTCTCCGTCGGCGGCCAGTGGGTGTATTCGCGCCAGCGGTTGCTGCCACTCTCGAAAGCGGCCGTGTCCTTGAGGCTGAATCCATTTTCATCTTTGAGGTAATGAGCGAAGAACGGCACCTCGTAGCGCTCTCGAAACTCGTCGGTCGTGGGTTCCCCAAATTGAACGGCGCCGAGATGACGCGTGGTGCCGCCCCACTGGCCGTGGTTCCATGGGCCGATGACGAGGAAGTTTTCGTGGTGGGCGTCATTGGGCTCAAGCTTTGCGTAGGCTTCTTGAGGGCCGAACATGTCTTCCTGATCCCAGAACCCGCCGACGAAAAGAGTGGGGACGCTGACTTGGTTGAGATGCCATTCGACGGCGCGGGCGCGCCAGTACTCGTCGTAGGCAGGATGTTGGAGAAAGGCGACGCCAGTGGGGAGTTTGTCCACACCATCGTGTTTGGCCACAGTTTCGAAGGAACCGGAGTGGAGAAAGAAATCGTAGGCATCCTCATTGAGCTTGGAGAAGGCGTTTTCCTTAGAGCTTTCCATGCCCAGTGTGTAGTCGTAGCCGTAAGTTTCGCGGAAAGCGCCGTTGTGGAAGAAATCGTCGCCCATCCAGACGTCGATCATGGGGGCCTGAGGGGAGACGGTTTTTACAGCAGGATGCGGATCGATGCCAGCGGCCATGGCGAGAAATCCCGGATAGGAGACACCGAAAACGCCGACACGGCCGTTGTTATTAGGGATGTTATCGAGGAGCCATGTAACGGTGTCGTAGGTGTCCGTGCTTTCATCGACGAGTGTGCGATCGCGATGATCGGCCATGGGACGGCTCATGACAAAGGCGCCTTCGGACTTGTAACGCCCTCGAATATCCTCGAAAACGAAGATGTAGTGGCTGGAGGCAAGCTCGGACAACCCGGAGCTGACGGACGCGGGCGTATTTTCGTCGACGCCGTAGGGGGTGCGTTCCATAAGGAACGGAAGCAGCGCAGTGTAGTCCTTGGGGCGCAGGATGACGGCGTGGAGTTTGATGCCATCGCGCATGGGGATCATGGCCTCTTGGCGTGTATACTCCGGCTTGTTGAATTGGAGAGGCTGGTCGTTGATCTTGCGAGCGTGGCTGATTTCGTCTGCAACGGTGCGGTTGAAGCCGGCAATCTTCCCTTCTGCGGAACGGATGAACTTAAATGTAACGGGAGAGTTGGCAACAGCGAAAGTGTCTTCGGATTGTGGGATGAGTTCGTAGCGCGGGGTACGGCGGGACTCTGCGAACAGGTGGGAGCCGTCGAGAGAGAGGGAGCGAATCAGATCGGGATCATCGTCGTATTGATACTGCCCTACGAAAGTGGCCAGCTTGTCCGCGGAAATCTGGAATTTTTGTGGTTGCAGGTTATCTTGAGCGATGGCAAACGTTGAGCTGGCCAGCAGAAAAAGTGCGCGAAGGAGGTAACCCTGGAGAGGCGTCATAAAGTAATCTTTTCAGCCGGTGCGAATCGTATTTGACTGAATTTCCGATTTCAACTCCATTTCTGAGCAAAACGATACGTGCGTCGCCCGCTCGCGTCAACGGGTATCCTTGAATATCTTCCCGGACAAACCGAACATGTCAAAAACAGTTTTTTGTGGATCGTGCGATTGCGGACGCCGTTTCGTCCTCGAACGGATTGATATCTGATGGCCTGCGATTGAAAACAGCGTATCTCCACGCTAGATGGCGTATGGTCAAAAAACTCCGCAACGAGCGCCCAGAGGACAGTACGTCCTCGCTTCTCCGTCATTCCATCATGCGGGCGAGCCGACCCAACAGGACTCGGTCAGAAAAGCGGAGGCGGAGCCTTGTGACCACGGCTAGAACGTTGCAGGACCAAGAGCTGATGGCGAAGAGCAAGAATCTCTGCTTGCAGAACAGCGCGGTCCCCGAAACAAGCTCGCAGAGAGAAAGGGTCAGCGTGGCTTGGGAAGGCTACCGATCACGACTCTGTAAATGCAACGATTTCAATGTGTACTGAGTTTTTGGTAGGGACAGACCATCAAACGGAAGCAGAACACTGATTCGATGAAAGCAAGGCGCAGATGCCTGTTTAAAACGCTCCTAGGCGGTACAAGGTCAGGCCGCGCTGGCCCGAGGTTACAACAGGCTGAAGGCGCTCTTCATGGCGGCGGAGGCGCTGGCGCAAGCCTGGTTGAGCGACTTGGCACGCAGGGCGGCGTTGAAGGGCTCGGGCTGGATGGGGCCGTCATAGTCGATCTGGACCAGCGAACCCAGGAAGCCCTTCACCGGGATGACGCCCGTGGCCGCAGGTAGCTCGCGGTGGTCATCCCGGTACTCGTCCAGCGACAGGCCGATGGGGGCATCGTTCAGGTCCACGGTCAGCACATCCGAGCCGCGAAGCGTCAACAGGTCTTTGTCCGTCTCTTCCGCGTTGAACCAGTGCCAGCTATCGAGCTGAATGCCAAGGTTGTTCGTACCGATAGCGACCATCAGCTCCTTCATCTCGCTCATGGTGTGTATGAAGGGATGTCGCTGGCTCCGCAAAAGAGTGCGCGGCGCAACGTACTCCAAGCCGAGCTTCTGGCCGTGGTCGGCGAGAATCTGAGCGCACTGGCGCAAGCGGTCGGCATGCTGGCGGAAGTTCTGAGGGTATGTGAGGTCATTACAGCAGGGGAGAACCCAGGTGCTGACGCGCCACACGCCTGCTCGCTGCAGGATGCCGGCCGTGGCCGGTAGGTTTTTCAGTCCGTCGTTAAATCTCGCCTCATCCTTGCGAAACTCCACCGGCAGACCTGCAGCGCCGAATCTGAGATTCTTCGCCTGCACGTCGTCAAGGAGACGCTTGAACCCATCATCGCCCAGCGAAGCGAAGTAATTCGGATCAGGATCCAGGCCTTCGAAACCGTGGTTGACGGTGAGTTCGAGCGACTCCGGGAAACTAGCTTGGAAACCAAGGCGTCCGAGGCTCAGAATCGTATAGAACTTACGCCGTGGCATCTCAGCGGACACGGCAGCGCCAGCGAATATGCCTGGGGTTGGCAGAGCTGCGACGCTTGCCGCGGCTCCAGCGGAGAGGAGCTGGCGTCGAGTGAGCTCGTTGGTCATAGTCGGCTCCAAGCCGTGCAGTGTAGCACCTGTGGCGTCGGGCGGTCGTGGGGCGTTGCATCCGGCGCATGGCGCCGTCTGTTCCAAAGACTCTTTCGTCGGCTCAGCCTCGCCGCTGGAACCATTCACGCAGATACGACTCGGCCTTGCTGGAACAATTCCATTCGAAGGCTCTCAACAGAAAACTGTCACAGTGCGTGTGCGTGGAGGGGCTGTATCGTCGTGGACTTCTTTGATGCCGACGGCTTGGCCGGCGAAGACCGTGCTGAAATTGATTTTTCTTGTGCCTCAGACAGATGCGGCCGCAGTTGGTAACCACGACGACCTTGTCGTGAGTGGATAGTCGATGTCGGGCAGTCCCTCTTTGGGTTCCCCAGCCGCCCATTGGCGGGATCGGAGCCTCTGGCGAGAGTTGTCTGTAACACGTGCCCCACCGGCCCGCCTGAGACCCACTTACGCTTGACTACACGTGGGATACGTGCTACACGTATAATACGTGTAACGAAGGAAATTATGGCCAGTACCAAGAGAAACGGGAAGCAAAATGTAACGATCAGTCTTGACCGAAAAACAATTCAGAAGGCCAAAATCTGCGCCGCGCGGCGTTCCACTTCCATCAGCGGCCTCCTGGCTCGCCAGATTGAGATACTCGTAGGGGAGGAAGAAGCCTACGAACGCGCCGAGCGCCAGGCAATGACCTTGCTCGAACAGGGCTTTCACCTGGGCGGCGTAATTCGAGTGGGACGAGATGAACTCCATGAGCGCTAAGACGTTCATCGATACAAATGTTTTGATCTATGCTCATGACAAAGACGCAGGCGCGAAGCACCAAATTGCAAAGACGGTTCTCCGTGACCTTTGGAGCGAGCGAACGGGCCTTCTTAGCGTGCAGGTACTTCAGGAATTCTATGTCAACGTCACAGGAAAGATTTCCTCTCCCTTGTCAAAGAATTTGGCACGTCTTGTGGTGAGCAGCTATGCCATCTGGTGCACAGAAACAACTCCAGCTGAAATAGCCTCGGCATTTCGGATCGAGGATGAGTCGCGAATCGGTTTCTGGGATGCCTTGATTGTTTCATCTGCCTCAAAAAACGGCGCGACTCGGATTCTGTCGGAAGATTTAAACGCTGGCCAAAGGATTGCTGGCATTGTCATCGAGAATCCGTTTGTGGGCATCCGCTGAGGCCGCCAGAGAACGGGTACTGCTGGAAGTAATCCTGTATCCACAGATGCTACGACGACGCAATCCAGGCCATCGATTCAATTCAGATCGCGCAATCAAAGGCAGTGGTCTTGTTGACCCCGCAGACGAAGAAACTCTCCGGATTGCATTAAAGCTGGCGATAGTGTCTCTGACTTAAAGGGTTTAGTCCTTCGGATGTCCGAGTAACCCGAGCAATCTGGCTACTCCCAACGAAACACCTTCGTGGCGAGCGCGGTACAAACTACAAACACCAAGACCAGTGCCGCTACGTCTATCATGTGCGCCGACCACTCCTCGCCCTTCCAGATCCCTTCCAACAGGGACACCGCATATGTTAGCGGCACAACTCTCGCCAGGCCGCGCAGCACCGGCGGCAGCGATGCAACCGGGACAAACAGACCCGAGACCCCGATCATCGGATACAGAATGAAGGCTCCGATCGGCTGCGCAAAGCGCGCCGTAGGTACGATACTAGCAATCAGAAACCCGATCGACAGGATGCTCCATGTGGTGATTAGCAGGGCAATCGTAAAAGAAAGCAGCGGAGCATGGACGCCAACCGGGTAATAGCGCTTCCCCGCCAGTACCAGCAACGCCAGTGTGGCTGCCGTGAGGATCAGTTTGACGGTGACATGGGCCGTAAGGATCGTATGTGGACGCAGCGGAGTCGCGCGCAGTCGCTTGAGGATGCCCCCCTCGCGGTAGATCGAAATAATGGTCACCAGCGACAGCACGGCGCTCACAGCGATCAATACCGACGCGAGAACCGGTAGACCGACCTGCACAAAACTGTCGGCTGCAAGTGAGCTCGCTGGCAGTCCGCGGCCGACGAGTCGACCTACTACCAGAAACACCAGAACCGGTATAACGATTGTTCCAAACGCGCCAAGCGGCTCGCGTAGGAATATCTTGATTTCGACCCAGGTCAGTTTCCACAGTCCTCGGAGCATGATTTTCTCACTTACTCGCGGATCGAGTGACCCGTCAGTTTCAGAAACACATCCTCAAGATTTGGCAGAATGGTGCGAAAATCCGTGACCCGAATCCCATGCTCGGACAAACAATGAATCACTGCGGTCACCAGGTCGTCGCCCCGGCCCAGGATGGAAAATTGCAGATCAGTGCGGACCACTTTCTCAACTCCCGGGATCGCTCGAAACCGCTCTTCCGCGATCGGATTGTCTGTGGCGAGCACGACGGTCCGCTCCGGGCAGTGGCGCTTAACCAGATTTTCCGGCCGGTCGATGTCGATGATGCGTCCGTGCTCGATGATTGCTACCCGGTCGCACAAGCGTTCGGCCTCCTCCATGAGATGGGTGGTCAAAAATACGGTTTTGCCGCGCTCGCGGATGTCGCGCACCAGATCCCAGATCGCCCGCCGGGACTGCGGGTCGAGCCCCGTGGTCAGCTCATCCAGAAACACCACCTCAGGATCGTTAATCAATGCAAGAGCAATGAACAGTCGCTGCTTCTGGCCTCCGGAGAGATTCATAAACCATGCGCCCCGTTTGTCGGTGAGCCCGAGCTGTTCGAGCAGTCGTTCGCCGTCGATCGCTTTCTTTTGGTAAAGGGAAACCCACAGGTCCACCGCCTCCCACACTTTGATACGCTTCTGCAGTTGCGCCTGCTGCAGTTGCACTCCAATCCGGTCTTGCAGCTTGTACACGTCCTTGAAGGGATCAAGTCCCAGCACCGAGATACTGCCCCGGTCCGGCGTGCGCAGTCCCTCGATACACTCCATCGTCGTGGTCTTGCCAGCGCCATTCGGCCCAATCAAACCAAAAATCTCACCCTCGTTCACTTCGAACGTCACCTCGTGCACAGCTACCGTCGCGCCGTAGCTCTTGCGCACTCCTGAAACTTGAATGATTGGAGGCATGGTGGTTTGCGAAACTATTGATTCACAGAACCGGACAGAAAGTCTATATCACGAACGTGATTAGGGCTTCGCTGCGGCCGTGTCCTCGATCCCAACGTAGCTCGGCTTCTCTCGCGAGCAGCTACCATGATCAATGTAGGTGGACGCGGAACATTTTCATCCTTCGTTGCCGCACGACGGACCATGTCTTACTCGTGCCGCAGAGCCGCCAGCGGATCAATTCGGGACGCTCGCCTAGCCGGCGCATAGCCGGCGAGAATTGCGGCGCTTAAGAGGACGACACCGGCCAGCGCCAGGTTTCCCGGATCATTGGGCTGGGTCTCAAACAGAAACGATTTGACCAGCTGCGACGCGCTCAACGCGGCAGGCACGCTGATCGCGAGTCCCATCGCCGCCAGTAGTAGAACGCGGCGCAGAACCATCCAAACCACGGCGCCGCGTTGCGCGCCCAGAGCCATACGGATTCCAATCTCGCCGACCTGCCGCGCGACGTTGTAGGAAACCGTCCCGTAGAGTCCCACGCACGCGGTCAGAAGAGCGAGAACCGCGAAACCCGTACACAATTTCGCGAACGTAAGTTCCCGGCTGATCGTCCGGTCGATTTCCGCAGCCTGTGTGACCACGTTTGTGACGGGTATGCGTGAATCTGCCTCCCGCACGATCTCATGCACACTCTGAACAAACCTCAGCGGATCACCCGCAGTGCGCAGCGCGTAGGTCACTTGGTCCGGAGAAAACTGGCTGACCGCTACGAACACGGTCACTGCACTCTCCTCTTCATTTTTCAGACCACCGTACCGCAGGTTAGCCGACACGCCGACGATTTCGAGATCGCGCTTCTCGTCCGGGAGCGTGATGTGCCGGCCCACCGGATTCTCGTTCTCGAAGTAAGTTCGCGCCAGCTCCTCGCTGATCACTGCAACCGGCCTCGAGCCCGGTTGGTCGTGGTCGTCAATCTCACGCCCGGCCAGGATCGGAATCTGCATCGTCGTGAGGAAACGCGGTCCGGCGGCGATGACGCGTGCGCCATCCAAGGTAACAGCGCCGATCTTCATTGTGCCCCTGATTACCTGCCCGGCCCGGGCGGCGTTGATGATCGAGGATTGCGAAAGCGTCGCGCTGCTCACGCCGGGGATCGATTCGAAGCGCTTGCGCAGGTCCGTGTAAAAAGTGACGATCTCCGGGTCGCGATGCCCGGCTTGGCGCGCGTTCACCGAGAACAGAAGG
>Ga0307477_10000649_pt1 | contig 35209 bp, 43 predicted proteins | sample atmos_gasesECM2C_FD_203316 | JGI IMG/M metagenome (GOLD analysis project Ga0307477, IMG submission 203316) | Hardwood forest soil microbial communities from Morgan-Monroe State Forest, Indiana, United States - atmos_gasesECM2C_515 | ecosystem: Environmental > Terrestrial > Soil > Temperate...
GTCTCTGTCGCCTCAATGCTGAGCTTGTGGACGCCCCTGTGGATGTTGGCGTTGTACCTGGAGTAGTAGTCGACCAGCGCGTCGATCACGACCTTGGGCTTTTGGCTTGTGGCCGCGTTGTCGAGGTAGACGAGCCTCTTCCCGTTCACCATCCTGTTGAGGATGGGAAAGTCTTGCCTGATCCGGCTGACCTCAAGGGTCCTCGACTCTAGCAACGCGGCTCGCTTCTCCTAGATTTCAACGAAAATCGCCCCTTCCTCTATTTTAACGTTGTAAGTCCTGAGGGGAACTGTCGCAGGGGGGTTGGAGACATCGCCCGTTCGAAGGTCGAACTGCGAGAGGTGGAGCGCGCACACGACCCTCTCCTCTACCATGAAACCTTGCGAGAGGTCGAACTCCTCGTGCGTGCAGGTCGCGTCTACCGCGAATATCTCCCCACCGATGTTGCTTAGGAGGACCCTCCGCCCGCCGACGTCGACGCCGACCATCGCCCCTGGGCCAACTCTCGCGGCCTCTGTCGCGCGCAGGAACTGACCCAAAGCAGGCCTAACTCCGGCTGTACTTGTAATGTCTCTCGAAGATGTCCCCGCCCTGTTTCGCCTCGATCGGGACCTCGCCGGTGAGCGCCATGAGCGTCTCTCTGTCCACCAGCCTCCTCCTCTCCCCGTTCCACTTCCCTTCGACTATGAACTTCGCGCCCTCGCGGGCTATCTCGACAGGGATCCGGGAGAGGACTGGTTCGAAGAACCCGATGACGATGAGCTTCCTGGCCTCATCCCGCGGGAGCCCCCTGGCCATCAGGTAGAAGATCTGGTCCTCGTCGATCTGCGCGACCGAGGCTGAGTGCGTCGCCTTCACCTCGTTGGTCTGGATGTCGAGGCTCGGGATGTCGTCTGAGCGGGCTCGCGGGTCGAGGAGCATCCCGTGGAAGGAGAGGTACGAGCTCGAGTTCTTCGCGACCTGGCTTATCTTGATCATCCCCTTGAATATCGACTGGGCCTCGTCCTTGAGGACGGCCCGCGCGCTCAGGGAGGCCGTCGAATGGGGCGAGTTGTGGAGGAGGTTGGATTCGACGTCGCACCTCTGCTTGCCGTCGCAGAAGAAGACCTGATATCCGTCGATCGAAGAGCCGCGGCCGTCGAGCCTGAGGTCGAGCCTCACCCTGATGATCCGAGCGCCCAGCAGGATCGCGGCGAAGGTGACCTTGGCGTCGTTCGCGGCCGAAGTCGTGGCGTTGGAGAGGTAGATCGCGTTCTCGTCCAGAGATTGGAGGCTGCTCACGTGCACTTTGGCGCCGTCCCCGGCGAAGACCTCGAGGGCGGTGCTCGCGAGGTACTGCCCCTTGCTGCTCCCCGTGTACAGTTCCTCGACATAGTCTAGCTTCGAACCTTCCTCTGCGTAGACGATCGTGCGCTCGACGACCCCGGCGCGTGGGTCTCGGATGAGGAGTATCTTGCGTAGCGCGGAGGGAGGGACAGAATTACGCGGAACTCGGACAAAGGTCCCGGAGGTGAAGAAAGCCGCGTTGAAGGCGGCGTACTTCTCCCTTGTGTAGTCGACGATCCTCCGGGAGAAGAGGTCTTGCAGAAGCTTACCGTGCTTCGAGACGGCATCCTGAAGGCTCATCACCTCGACGCCGCTACGGGCGAAGTCGTCCGCGAGATCGACGTGGAGGACTGTGGAGTTCCCCTGGAGTACGATGTTGGTCTCCTTGCCGGTGAGGTACCCCTGGTAGTGCGTGCGGAGGTCGACCTTCTCGTCTAGGTCGGCCACAGAGAACTGTTCGGGGTCGAACATGGAAACCCCGGCGTACTTTGAGTAGAGCGAAGACGGCTCCGGGGGCAGAGAGAGGAACTTGCGCAGGGCGTCGAGGCGGTATTCCACGAGCCAGTCAGGTTCGCGGAGCCTCGAGGAGAGCTCCTCGACGCGGCGCTCGGTGAAGTGCGTGACTGCGCTCTGGGCCATCGGGCTCGCCTTGGAAAAGTCTTAGCCGACCGCGCCGGTCATCTCGAGCGCCATCAGCCGGTTGATCTCTACCGCGTAGATCATCGGGAGTTCCTTGGTGAAAGGCTCGACGAACCCGTTGACTATCATGCTGAGGGCGTCCCTCTCGCTGATTCCCCTTGCCATCAGATAGAACACCTGTTCTTCGCCCACCTTCCCGACGCTCGCCTCGTGAGTCACCGTTGCGTCGTCGGCCATCACCTCCATGTACGGGAAGGTCGAGGTCTTCGACATCTCGTCCATGAGGAGGGCGTCGCAACGGACCGTCGCCTTCACGTTCTTGGCGCCCTTGGCGATGTGGAGGAGGCCCCTGTAGATCGCTATTCCGCCGTCCTTCGAGACCGACTTCGATATTATCTTGGAGGAGGTGTCGGACGCGAGGTGGATGATCTTCCCTCCAGTGTCCTGAATCTGATTGGCGCCTGCGTAAGCCATCGAGAGGATTTCCGCCTTCGCGTTCCTGCCCAAGAGGTAGATGGAGGGATACTTCATGTTCCTGCCCGAGCCCACCTCGCCGTTCAACCAGGTCACGCTGGCGTCCTCGTACGCGTGCGCCCTCTTGGTGACGAGGTTGTAGACGTTCTTGCTCCAGTTCTGGATCGTGATGTACCTGATCTTCGCGCCCTTCTTCGCGGTGAGCTCGACGACGGCCGCGTGGAGCATCGACTTCTGGAACATCGCTGCGGTGCAGCCCTCGATGTAGTGGACCTCGCTGTCGGGCTCAGCGACTATCAAGGTCCTCTCGAACTGGCCCATGCCCTGGGCGTTGATGCGGAAGTAGGATTGGAGAGGCATCGTGATCTTTACGCCCTCTGGGACGTAGATGAACGGCCCGTCACTCCACACCGCGCTGTTCAGCGCGGCGAACTTGTTGTCGTTCGGGGGTACGATCGTCCCCATGTACTTTCTTATGAGGTCTGGATACTCCTTTACGGCGTTCCCGACGCTGGTGAAAATCACGCCCTGCTTTGCGAGGTCCTTTTGGAGGCTGTTGTATACCTCCTGGCTCTCGTAGACCGCCCCGACCCCCGCGAGGAACTTCCTCTCTGCCTCGGGTATCCCGAGCTTCTCGAAGGTGTTCCGTATCTCGACTGGGACGTCCTCCCACTTCTTGGCGGTCTCCTTCGCGGGATGGGCGTAGTAGTAGAAGTCGTCGAACTTTATCGGAGAGAGGTCGACGCCCCATGTGGGGACCGACTTTTCTTGGAAAGACTTTAGGGCCTTGAGCCTGAACTCCTCCATCCACCCGGGCTCGTCGCGCAGCCTCGAGATCTCCCTGACGACGTCCTCGTTGATCCCCTTGGTGCTGTGGTCTAGGTAGGGGGTCGGGCTGGAGAACCCGTATTTTGTCTTGTAGTCGTCGGTTACGATGTCGGCCGCGGTGGTCATGTGCTGATTTTTATCACCTATGTTATACTATAAACCTTTCGAGCAGGGGGGGTTCTGTTACCTCGTCGTCGGATTGACCTCCTTTCCTGAGTTGTCAACTTTCGTCGGATTTTTGCGCACAACCCATGAACCGGATAGGATTAGCAGGACTCCTGCATCGACCATTTCCGCACTGACCAATCCAAGGTCTGTTTTCCAAAGGTCGTAGATGGGGTCAAATCCGAGAAATACCCCAGCGACAGATATCCCAGCAAACATAATCAGGATGCCTCCAAGACTCCAAAAGATGACAGCGACTACCCGTCCTACGCTCATCGACTGGCTTTACTCGCGTTCTGTATTATCGTTTTCCACTTGTCCTCTTCTTTGACTTCAATCCCGCTTCCTCTGCCCTAGTCTTCCCGTTCAGGCCCATATGCGGTCTCATATGATTTCGACCAAACCTTATACGACTTGGTGGAGCAACTCGAGGCGCGAAAAGAGTGCCGGCCGTAGAATCCATCATCGCCGGGTTCCTCCTTGTCGCAATCCTCGCCTCGATAATCTCACGGAGGATAAACGTCCCATACACCCAGTTCCTGGTCATCCTCGGGGTGATACTCGCGACCTTCTCGGTCTCGTCACTTATCGGGATAGATTTCATCAACAACCTCGTGGGCGGAGGGTACTTCGTCGCACTCGTCCTCCCGCCCCTCGTCTTCGAGGCGATGATCAGCCTGCGGTCGACAGAGCTCAGGTCAGTCATCCGGCCGGCGCTCGCGTTGGCGACCATCGGTGTCATAGTCGCGACCGTCGTCGGCGGGTCGCTCCTCTATCTCCTCGCCGGGATCCCGATAGGTACGGCGTTCCTCTTCGCCGCGCTCATCGCTCCCACCGACACGGCGACCGTCATTGAGATCTTCAGGAGGGTCAAGGTGCCTTCTAGACTGAGCACGCTGATGTCGACCGAGGCCGCCCTCAACGACGCGACGGGGATAGTGGTCTTCTCGGTCATCCTCGCCTCCGTGACGGCCTCGCAGCCCTCCATCTTCGGGGCCGGCGCGAGCTTCGTCTATTTGTTGGGCGGAGGGGCAGTGGTCGGCCTTTTCGTCGGGTTCGGGGCGGAGCTGCTCTCGAGCCTTGTCGACGACCCAATCAGCGAGACGCTCCTGACCGTAATCACGGTGTACGGCTCGTATGCTTTCGCGAGCTATCTGGGTCTGTCCGGGCTCGTCGCGGTGGCGGTTGCGGGCCTGTACTTTGGGAACCTTACGATGCGGACGACCGTGAAGGAGTCGACCCGGGGCCTCGTCAGGTCGTTCTGGCAGACCATCGTGTTCGTCGCCAACACGGTCGCTTTCCTCTTCATCGGCTTGAGCACGGACGTGCTCCAGATAATCGCAGGAGCGGTGGCCATCCTCGTGGCCTTCCTGGCGGTCAGCATCGGGAGGGCGGCCACGGTCTACTCGATCCTCAGCTTCTTCTCGAGGACGGCCGAGCGGATCCCTGGCTCATGGAGGAATGTCGCGATGTTGGGCGGGATGCGAGGGGCGCTCTCGATCGTGCTCGTCGCTTCGATCCCTCAAGGAGTCCCGGCACGTGACACGATCGTCACGATGGTGCTGGGGGTCGCGTTCCTGTCAATCACGCTTCAGGGACCGCTCCTCTTCAGGTACGCCGGAAGCAGGTTCCCGGACAAGCAAGCGACCTCGGAGAAGGAGGCAAGGGCCCGCACCGGGGCGCTCATGCTGGAGATAACGGAGCTGAGGGAGCTGAGAAAGAGAGGGCAGATCAGCCCGGAGGACTTTGCTGCCAGGATGGCAGGCGAGGAACAGGAGATCGCGCGGCTCGCGCGCGAGGTCAGGGCGAAGAGCCAGACTGAAGTGGTCCTCCGGTCGAGGTGGAGGGGCTTCCTCGCGCTCTTCAAGAGGCGCAAGAAGCGATCAACGAGAGACCGTCCTCTCGGTCCTCCTCCGCCGCCGGATGGCGGAGCGACGGGCTAAGTCATTGCTCGAAGCTCTTCAGGAACTTGACCAGATCGACGAAGTTCGGGTTGTCGCCCGCCTTCATCAGCCTGATCCCATAGTCCCTGCCGTTGACTGTGACCCTCTTCTCGTTCTGGTAGCTCGTCTCCGCGTACCAGACCATCTGGTAGTGGATGCGGCCCTTGAGCTGCTCCGCGATCGTCTCGGGCGACGGCATGAACTCGCTGAAGACGAACGCGACGCCGTCCACCCAGTTTATCCCCGGGACGCCCCCCTGCTTCTGCGCCTCGACCTGGGCGACGACCATGTTCAAGAGGTCGGAGAGCTCTAGCTTCCTTACCTCGTGGACGATGATCTTCTGATACGGAAGATACTCGATGTCCACCAAGTCGCCGTCTGGAAGGCCAACCGGCCCATGCTCTAGATTAAGGTTCTCTAGCGTGCAGTCGGTTAGACCACGACGCCGGCCTGCTCCTTGAGCCAGCCGTACCCCTTCTCCTCCAGCTTGATCGAGAGCTCCTGGCCTCCTGACGCGGTGATCCTGCCGTCGTAGAGGACGTGGACGAAGGTCGGGCGGATGTACTTTAGTATCCTCTGGTAGTGCGTGATGACTAGGATGCCGAGGTCGCTACTAGCGATCTTGCTGACGCCCTCCGCGACAATCCGTAGCGCGTCGATGTCCAGCCCAGAGTCCGTCTCGTCGAGCACGGCGAACTTTGGCTTTAGCATCGCGAGCTGAAGGATTTCGGCCCTCTTCTTCTCTCCGCCGGAGAACCCCTCGTTCAGGTAGCGGTTCATGAAGGACTCGTCGATCTCGAGGAGCTTCATCCTCTCCGCGAGCGTCTCCTTGAACTCGAAGATCGTGGGGGGCGGGTTCTTCCCGTCCGAGTGTACCGCATTGTAGGCCGCCCTGAGGAAGGAGAACATTGTCACGCCGGGGACGGCGACCGGGTACTGGAACGCGAGGAACAGGCCCTTCTTCGCCCTCTTGTCCGGGGTGAAGGCCACGACGCTCTCGCCGTCTACGAGGATGTCTCCCTTGGTCACCTTGTATTTTGGGTGGCCGAGCATGGTGTTGGCGAGGGTGCTCTTTCCCGACCCGTTGGGGCCCATCAGGGCATGAATCTCTCCTTGGTTGACAGTGAGGTCGACACCTTTGAGGATCTCCGTCCCCTCGACGGAGACGTGCAGGTCGCGGATCTCTAATCTCGACAAGGGATGCCCCGACGGCCCGCCGGCCGTATAAAAATATAACCTAGGTTATAGGCCCGGGAATGAACCAGACAGCACCGCCTAAATATGGACGGGATGCGCCGGGCGGGCATGGCAGAAGGATACAAGGCACCTAACATCCCGAAGGAGAAGGTCACACCTGCACTGGTGCGGGACGAGCTGCTGAAGTGCTTCGAGAGCGCGAACAAGGAGTTCATGCGCGTGTTGAACAGGCCTACGAGCGACTCTGAGCTAAAGGCGCAGGTGAGGCAATTCGTCACCGGCTCGTTCCAGACTTGCGGGGCGAGCTTCGAGAACCCGACCAAGCAGGGGATCGTCTCGGCCATCAACACCTGCAAGTCCAACGCGGAGTCGATGATGGGGCCTCAAGGCTCGGGTATCATCAGGCACCACTACGACGAGATGATGAAGCTCGTCACCAAGCTCCCCGAGAAGAAGTAATCAGACCAGGCTCTTTGCGATCTTCGCGGCTACCGCCTCCAGGAATTCCCTGTCGACGGAGGAATGGGCACTCAGCTGGTCGCTGTCGATGTCTATCTCGCCGACCACCTTCCCCCCGCTCAGGACTGGCACGACGATCTCCGACATAGTGTTCTCGAAGCACTTCACGTAGCGGGGGTCCTTCGAGACGTCGGAGACGATCTCTGTCCTCCCTGTCTTGGCAGCCCACCCGCAGACGCCCTTTCCGATGGGTATCGTGGTGTGGATCGTGGGAGCGGGTCCGGACCATGAGTCCAAGTGAAGGTCGTTCCCCTTTACAAGGTAGACTCCCACCCAGGAGTATGTCGGGACCTTGTTTAGGGCCTTGGTCATCTGCCTCCGGAGCTCCTGCCCCCTGGCCTTGGAAGCCAACGAATCAAGTTCCGCGAGCAGTTCCTTCGCTCGCTCGCGGGTCAGTCTAAGCTGGGAGTTCATCTTGTTTTGGGGGTCCTTCCTGCTTGAGGGGTTCCGGCGGCTTTGTGGTCTTGAAGATGGCGATGTACAGGTTCGCCGCCAAGAGTCCGCCAAGGATGGGTCCGACCAGGTAGACCCAGTAGTCAACAATCGGAGTCGGATCGAAGATGAGGGAGACCAGCGCGGGTCCGAGGCTCCTTGCCGGGTTCAGCGAGGCTCCGGACACCGCTCCGAGGGCGAAGATGACGGCCGAGAGCGAGACGCCTATCCCGGCCGTCCCCCAGCCCGTCCCCGCCGAGTCGGGGTCGGTGGAGCCCAGTATGGTCATGGCGAGTATGAGCGTCCCGACGATCTCTGCGAGGAGGGCGGCGAAGAACGGAAGGGGAAGGGACTGGTTAGGGAGGGTGCTACCAAGGTCGGCCACGCGCGCGGAGTCGGTCCCGACCATCACCAGCTGGACGAGCGATGCCGCTGTGGCGCCACCCAATTGCGCCAGGATGTACGGCAACACCTTCCTCGAGGGAATCCTGTGAGCGGAGAACATAGCCAGGGTCACGGCGGGGTTGAAGTGAGCCCCGGAGACTGCGCCGACGGTCGCGATCCCCGCGAGCAGTGCTCCTCCAAACGCCAGGCCGATGAAGCCGACCCCGAGCGAGGCCCAAGCCGGAAAGCGGGTGGAGTCGCTCGCCACCGTCACCGCCATGGTCCCGATGAAGACGAGAACGAACGTGCCGTAAGCCTCCGCGACCAAGGACTTGGAGAGAGGGTAATCCAAGAGTTTGTTCTCCGAGAATTTTTCCTATTTAAGTGTCCAAGGGCTACGCGTGAGACGCCTCGTCTCCGGCCGGTCCCGCCCCAGGCTTCCCCCATCTCCCCACCTTCGGGACCGACTTGGAACGGAACAGCCTCAGGGCCCCGTCGTAACGCTTGAGCTCCACCTCGATGAAGCTTATCTCCGAGAGGAGGGTTTCGATCTCCTTCTTGCTGGCGTTGCGCGCCCTGAGCTCGTCGACCTTCGTCCTCCTCTCCTTGACCATGTCCGCTAGGAGGCGCTCGTACTCCGTGACCAAGTCGGCCGCGGTGAGCCTACCAAATCTATAAAGGCATCGCGGCGCGTTTTCGGCCAGATGCGCCCCAGCATGATGGTAGCGGGCCTCCTCCTCACTCTGACCGGGGGCGGGCTCTACTTGGCCCTCGGAGGGTATGCCTGGCTCGCGTTTGCGGGGATAGGGGCAGCCGTCATCGTGGTCGGGTACTTCGTGGCAGAGGTGACGGAGAAGGTCGAGCCTCCCGCGGGGTATCGGTTCTGCCCGTTCTGCACATCCCCGGTGATGGAAGGTCAGGAGAGGTGCAGCGAGTGCAACGGCCTGCAGCCGGGCGCGGCCCAGACCTACGCACGGTAGGGGGGCCGCGGCTCCGGTGGGCGAGCGAAGCATATTAGCCCACGATTTTCATCCCGGCTCGAGTTGCGCAAGGTTCTGGAAGAGGTCGGGTTCTCGGGGCACGAGATGGTCAGGGCGACCCATCCCACAACCATAGAGATCACCAAGGAGGAGTACCTGACTCCGGGGGGCGACTGTGTCCTGGGCGTGAACGCGGACAAGGCGCTCGCCCAACTGTCTTCGCGGACGAGGGAGGCCCTGGCCTCGGACGGCTCCAAGGTTACCCTAACGATACTATCGCCCGGCGGCGAGTTCCGGCTGACGGCGATGGGGAGCAGGCTGCTCCCGCTGGAGAGCGAGACGGCGATCGTGATCAGGAGGAGCGAGTTCGTCTGCAGGAGGACGCTCGCGATCCGCGCCGACGCGGCGGCCATGGACATACCTCGGGAGATCGTGAAGAGCCTCTGTTCTCCCAGGGCGCGTGGGACCCTCCGGATCGAGGTGTCGACATGACGCCGTTCAAGAGCGTAGCCAACACGATGCAGGCGCTCGTAAAGTATCACGGCCTGAAGGACTGGGACCTGAGGATACCGTATCATGACAGCATCTCCGTGAACACCACCTCGCTCGGGAGCGAGGCGACCGTCCGGGAGGTCGAGGGGCCGAGCTCAATGCTCGTCGAAGGGAAGAAGAACGCCGACGCTCTCAAGAGGATAGAGAGGGTCTCGAAGCGACTGACCGGGAGGAGCTTCGAGGAGCTCGGCCTCCACATCGACTCGGGGAACTTCCCGGTGGTCGACGGTAAGGGACTCGGGTTCTCCTCCTCGGCGGGCGCGGCCTTGACCCTGGCCCTCCACCACGCGGTCGCTAAGAAGGAGCCGGACTATGCGGCTCTCTCGAGGGTCGCCCGGCTCTTTGCGGCCTCGGCCTCGAGGACGGTCGTGGGAGGGTTCGCGAGGCTCCACGCGGGGCGCAGCGACGAGGACACGTACGCCGAGAAGTTCGCCGACGAGCAGGACCTCCCCCTGAGGACTGTGATCGCCCCCCTGGGCTCGCCCGTCCACACCGAGGACGCGCACAAGGAGGTCGAGAGCTCGCCGTTCTTCAAGGCGAGGATAGAGTCGGCCACGAAGAGGTGCGACGAGATGGAGAAGGCGATAAAGGGGGGAGACCTCAGGAAGGTGGGCGAGCTCGCGGAGCAGGACACGCTCGAGCTTCACAGCATCACGATGACCGGGAAGAACAGGATGATCATAATGAGCCCGGACACGATAAGGATCATCACGAAGGTGAGGGAGATGAGGTCTAACAGCGTGGAGGCCTACTTCTCGATGCAGACGGGCCCCTCGGTCTTCATCAACACGAACGAGGAGGACCAGGACAAGGTGAAAAGGGCAATATCGAAGATGGGCTACCGTACTATCCTCTCAGGGGTCGGGAGGGGGGCGCGGATCGTCCGCGCGGCGCCTTCGTAGCGGTTAATAGCTCGGGCGAGGTATTCTAACGTCTTGTCCAAGCCCAAGACCGTCAAAGAGTACCTGAAGGCCCTCAAAGAATCGAAGAAGGGCAAGCCGGGGCAAGTAAAGGACGCCTTGGAGATCTACATCGAGCTGTGGGATAAGATAATCGAGAAGGGGATAATCGGTGAGGAGGACTCGGTCGAGCTCGCGCTCTCGAAGATCGAGGGGGCGGGCGGGCTCTATGAGGCCTCGGGATAGCTAGTCGTAGACCTCTCCGCCGTCGAGCACGATCCCCTGCCCCGTCATGAAGCTCGATTCGGCGCTCGCGAGGAAGACCGCGAGGTTCGCGACGTCCTCCGGCTCGCCGAACCGCTTCAAGGGGATCCCTGAGCGGAGGGACTCGACCTCGGCGGGCCCGAACCACTGAAGCCAGCCTGTCTTTATCGACCCGAGGATCATGCAGTTCACCCTGACCTTCGGGGCGAGCGTCCGGGCAAGCATCCTCGTCATCGTCAGGACAGCCCCTTTCGCGCAGGCGTAGACGAGTCCCTGGGTGTCCCCGGAGAGGGCCGGCGTAGACGAGACGTTCACGATGGCTCCGCCAGACCGCATCAAGCGGACGGCAAGCTGGGAGCAGTCGAACGCACCGTATACGTCGACCGCGAAGACCTTCTCCCACATCCCCCTGTCGATCGCCCCGAGGCTCGCGTTCCAGATCGCCCCGTCGGCGAGCCCGGCGTTGTTCACGAGGACGTCGAGGCGGCCGAACTTCTCCTTCACCTGTCTGAACAGCGCCTTCGTCTCGGCTGGGACAGATACGTCTGCCTTGACCGAGAACGAATCTCGGCCCCTCGCCCTTATGCTCTTGACGACTTTCTCAGCCTCCGAGGCGGAGGACCTGTATTGGACTGCGACGTCGGCCCCTTCGCGGGCGAACGCCCTCGCGATAGCGGCGCCGTTCCCCGTGCTGGATCCTGTCACGACCGCCTTCTTCCCTTTGAGCCTCAAGTCGGCCCTGAATCAGTCTCCGAGGAATTAAGCGTTTGAGACCCGCGACGCGCCGGGTTGCCTTAAGTACGATTCCCAGCGTGACTCGTCCGTGTTCCGTGCCGTCGGACCGTTCCGCAGGATGCTAGAAGACAGAAAGGGCATCCTCGGAGAGGCGGGAGTCAGGGCAGGGATGCGTGTGGCCGACGTCGGGGCCGGATACGGTTACTTCGCCCTGCCTGCGGCGGCAATTGTAGGGCCTCAGGGAGAGGTCCTGGCGGTGGAACCTGACCCCAAGAGGGCGGTCGAGCTCGGTCAAAAGGCGGCCTCGGAGGGGCTCCCAAATCTGCAGGTGATCCAGTCGGGGGCGGAGGCAATCGCCCAGATCTCGACCGGGACCGTGGATCTCGCCTTGGTAATGTCGTCCTTTCACCACATGTCGGACAGGGCGGCCGCTCTCAAGGAGATCAGGAGGATCTTGAAGCCCGGGGGCGACGTCTACATGAGGGAGCTGAAGGCCGGGAAGATCTTCAAACACGGAAGCCGAAGGGAGGAGTTCGAGAGACTGGTGGGCGTCGAGTTTCCCGGCGCGAAGTTCGAAGAGACCCGAGCGTTCCTGATCGCCAGAGCCAAGACCTAGGGCCTAGGCGCGCGGTCTTTAGCAGTCCCGCCGATCGAGTATGTCTTCAGAAAGTCTAGGTTGAAGAGCGAGGCTGCGGCGGAGTTCCGGACGAGCTCGTCCCCGTCCTTGAGCGCTGCCTCGAGGGTGCCCCTCGCAGCCTCGTTGCCGATGGAGCCGAGCGCGGCGGCAGACTCGTGCCTCACAATCGGGTCGGGGTCGCTCCTCACGGCCTCTTCTAGCGCCGGGACTCCGGACCTCAGCCCCATCTGCCCGATCGTGAACGCGGCCTCGTGGCGGACGAGCGGGTCGGGATCGTGAAGCACCACGTCGGAGAGCGAGGGGATAGACAACTCTCCTCCGAGGTCTGCCAGGATCGTGACGGCGTGCACCCTGAGGACGAGACTCGGCTCCTTCTCTATCACTTCCACGAAGAAGCTCTCGTTCCCCTTCTGGAACTCCTCTTCCATCCGTCTCATCACCTGAAGACAGTGTTCGCGGTCATCGACCACAACCGTCGTGTACATGCTCGACCCCGCATTTTCCCGCCGATTAAACCGAGCGGTCTAGATGAGGGTGAGGGCCGCTGCGAGGGCGCCGGCCTCGGCTGTGGCCTTGTCCCTTGCGCCAGAGATGACGACGACGTCTCCCTCCCCGGGGACTGCTTTCCTCACGGCAGACCAGAGGGCCTTGGGCCCGTCTTTTTCGGAATCCTTGCCCTCGCCGGGCGTCCTGAAGACCCCGGATGAGAAAACGGCTGTGAAAGCGCCGTTTGCGCCCACCCGGACGGCCGCGTCACGCTGCTCTATCCCGAACCGAACCCTCGCCTTGGCGCGCTTGGCGAGGACCGCCCAGCATTCCTCTCCTATCAGGAGGGCGCTCCCGGGTACCGCCGAGGACCAAGGGATGACCTTTGCGAGCTCACGGTACTCCCTCTCGCCCTTCGCGGTCAGCCTGCATCCGTCGGCCTTGACCATGATCAGTCCCTTGTCCTGAAGCCTGCGTATCAGGGTCCTCACCTCCCCCTGGCCGAGATCGAGCAAGGAGCCGAGTCTTCCTCGCCCTGCCGAGCCCATGGTCCCGAGCACCATCAACGACTTTAGGACGTGGACCTCGGAGAAGACGGCCCTCGGTCCGCGGTACTCGCTCGAGAGGACTTCACGGAGGACCTCCAGGGGCATCACGGGGCGAACCCGGCGTCGTCTATTTCTCTCTTTTCGGCGACTCCGACGAAAACCCCTATTAGAGGACTCTCTATGCTGACATGGTTGTCCCGGCCCCTGAACCTCTCTCGCCGGGACTGGGTCGCGATACTCTTGGTGGGGGTGCTGACGCCGCTTATCGACAGCCGCGTGGAGGTCCCCCTTGTCCAGTTCTTCTACAACATCCACAACACGATCAACGTCTTCGACTACACCGGCGGTCCTCTGAACAGCGACCTGCTCGTCGCCTGGGAGGAGTACGGAGGGGTGCTGGCGGCGTACATTGTCAGAAAGCCGGGCGCCGCGACCCTTGCGGTGACGGTCAACGGGCTCGGCCAGTTCCTGATCGACGGGTTCCAGGGACCTCACCACCTCGTCTATGGAATCGCCGGATTGGGAGCGGACCTCGCGTTCGCCGCCTTCCGGTATCGGCGGTTCGACATCCCGGCGTGCGCCTTTGCCGGAGTCGCGAGCCAGCTGTTCTGGATCCCGGTAACGTACGCCTATCATGCGGCTTACCGCATGCCCCAGTCCTACATCGCGGTCGACCTGGTCACCAGGGCCGTCGGAGGAGCGCTCGGGGACGGGCTGATGGGGGCGGCGATTGGGTTTGTCATACTGTGGGTGTCGGCGAGAGCCGGAACTAGCAGGAATCAAGAGGGTTCAAAGGATAAATAAAGTGAGTCGAGCGAGCGATGCCGAAGGACAGCGTTTTGGAGTCGAATCTTGATTCATGGCAGTCATAGAGATTCGCAACCTGGTGAAGAGGTACGGGAAGACGGTCGCGGTGAACGACGTCTCGTTCAAGGTCGAGAGCGGGACTTTCACGGTCGTCCTGGGCCCCTCGGGCTCCGGAAAGACGACACTGCTAAGGTGCGTCGCGGGTTTTGAAAAACCCGACGCCGGCGATGTCGCCATCGACGGGGTCTCGATGAAGGACGTCCCTCCGAGGGAGAGGGACCTGGCGATGGTGTTCCAGAGCTACGCGCTCTTCCCGTTGATGACGATCCACGACAACATTGGGTTCCCGCTAAAGGTCAGGAGCGTCCCTGCGACCCAGATCGACAGCAGGGTCAAGGAGGTGGCCAAGCTTCTCGGAATCGAAGAACTGCTCGACAAGAAGCCCAACCAGCTCAGCGGCGGAGAACAGCAACGCGCCGCGCTCGGGAGGGCCATCGTGCGAGAGCCAAAGGCCCTCTTGATGGACGAGCCGCTCACCAGCCTCGACACGCCCCTCAGGGCTCAGATGAGGACCGAGCTCAAGAGGATCAGGAGGGAGACGAACATGACCGCGATATACGTCACGCACGACCAGGCCGAGGCCTTGGCCCTCGGGGACATGCTAGCGATCATGAACGCCGGCAAGCTCGTGGAGCACGACAAGCCCCTCGAGGTCTACGCAAGGCCCAGCAACTCTTTCGTCGCAGGCTTCGTCGGGAACCCAGCCACGAACCTCCTCCCGGCGACCGTCGACGCCGCCAACGCGAAGAACACCCTCCGGGTGGGCAAAGCGACCTTCCGACTGGACGCCTCGGCCTTCGAGATGGTCAGGCAAAAGGCGGGGTCGGAGGCGGTGATAGGAGTCAGACCTGAGGACGTGAGGGTCGACGCGTCAAAGCGCTCGGAGGGAAGCCTCGACGTGGTAGTCGACACGGTCGAGCCGCTGGGCTCCAGCCTGATAGTGACCACCCTCCTTGAAGGCAACCCGTTCAAGCTCGTGCTGCCCCCGGACATGCTCGTGAGGCCCGGAGACCACCTGTGGATCGCGTGGGAGCCGAACAGGATGCACGTCTTCCAAAAGTCGGGCGACCTGATAGTCTAGGGACCCTCGCGCAAATCTGGCGGAGAACCTTTATTCGGAGAAGCCGTCCCAACAGGGAGAACACGCTTGAACAGATTCGTCTCCTCCTTGGGGGCGCTGGTCCTGGGGGCGGCTCCGGTGATGTACCTCCTCCTGATTGCTCTGAAGCCTCACACCCTAGGGGGCGACATCCCGGCCTGGATTACCGTCTCCCAGCTGGTAGCGGCGTTCGGCGTCGCCTTGCTCCTCGGAGGTGCCGTGATGCGGCGCCGCCCGCTCGGGGCGATCCCCAGCGTGGCGGGGGCACGAATCTTCCTCTACGCGGGACTCGCGAATGGGTTCGCAGCCGCGGTCCTGGCTGCTCCCATCCTTTACCCAGGGTTCGAGTTCCCCATCCTCATAACTAGGTGGCCAGGGATCTACATAGTAATCGCGTACACGTTCTTCGTGATCGTGGGAGTAATCGGGATGGTGGCCTGGGGGGTGATACTCCATCTCATGCCGAGCGCAATGGACAAGACAACCGTCAGAAGGCCCCTGCTCCTGCTGCAGCTGGGGACGATGGAGGTAGGCGTCTACGTCTTCGGGGTCTCGATGTTTCTGGGAGGCTACATCGGGGCCGCCCTCGACTACTCCGGGAGTGGGAGTATCGTCGTCGGCGCGGCGATGGAGGCGACGGTCATACCGGCGGCGATTGGGATATTCTTGTTGATCTTCAGCACAATACTGGGCGTGGGGAACGTCGCGCTCGGCAAGCGCGACTCAGGGGTCTGAGCTGCCAGCGAGCCGCTTGCTTATATGGCCCAAACCCAAAAAGCGAACCGGATGCGGACAGAAGACCTGGCCAAGCTGTTCGTAAATCTCGCGTTCATCAACGGCGCGCTGGCTTTCGTCTTTACGTTCCCGATACTGTTCCCCTCGCTCTGCATAGCCACGCCACCGGGGGCTTTCGGGTGCAAGGCGACGATGGACGTCGTCTGGCCAGGGACATGGGTCCTGGTCGCTTGGCTGGTATTCGCGATCGTCGGACCTTTAGGTTCGATGTACTTCGGCGCCATGTACTACTTCGCCGACAAGCTCTCGAACAAGGCCAGCGCCAACAAGATGCTTGGTTGGCTCCACGCCTTGGTCTACGAGATTGGGATCTTGGGCTCAACCGGGATGATGGCGGCGATCGGGTTCGTCGGCGGGACTTGGGTCGCCCAGGGCGGGAATGCGATCGTGGCGTCGCAGGTCATCCGGGACATGCTCCCCTATTTCTCCAACGACCCCTCGAACCTGCTCTACGACCTGCCCCCTCTCGTCGAGGGGGTATTCATCGGGGTCGCCCTCCTGGGCGTCTTGATAGGGTTCCTGAGCTACCTCAACTTGGAATAGCTGAGGGACTATCGAGCCCGGGATATGAGCCGGAGGTAGTAGTACGTCGAAGCGGCGTTCACTATGACCAGGGATGAGATGATGTATACTTGGAACTGGGCCAGAAAGGACAGGACGCCGCTCACGGCCAAGGCGTTGAGCCCGAGCAGGTAGAGCACCGGTGCCAGGAGCGGTATGTTGCAGGCGCAGCTGGCGACCACGGAACCGACGATGAACGCTATGGGGCTGGGGGCCAGCGCGAGCAGCCTCCGCCGCTTCGCCGAGAGCAGGAAGAACCTTACAGCGACGGTGGTCAGGACTGACGACGACGCCACGAACAGGAGGAGCAAGGACAGAGGAATCGTGAGCAGGAAGTAGCCGAAGTTCGAGTACCTGATGAGGAGGTAGAATATCGAATAGTAGACGGCGAGGAGAGAAAGATTGAGGATTATTGTCGGTACCGACGAGTAGACTGCGACCAAGCTGCGCAGAGGCGTCCGTCTACCTGCCATGTTTCTCTCAAGCTCGAGGATTCGCGCTTATGGCTAACGCACCTTCTTGTTCATCGCATAAAGGAGGAAGGCCAGCCCAGCCGCTAGGAGGATGAGGGAGAGGCCGCGGAAAGCCCCGGCGAACCCGAGGAATGCAACGAGGGCTCCGACAATTATCGAGGCCATTCCGTAGCCAGCGTGCTCCACGGCGTGGTTAGTCCCCATGATCGCCGCGCGATTCGATGGGTTGCAGTTCTCGGCTAACAAGACCAGCTGACTGACGCGCACCACGGCAATAGACGTGCCGAAGGTCAACGAGGACACCACGAAACCGAGGACGCTCGGCGCAAAGCCGATGAAGGATATCGAGAGACCGCTTACAATCATCCCTGCTGCGAGGTAAGGCATCCGCCTCCTCCCCTTGTCCTCAAGGTGCCCGAACGGGACCATGAGAATTACCGCTGTCAGTGCCATGATCGAAGCGAGATCCCCGGCCGGCAATCCGAAGGCGGTTGACTGTAGCTTAGAGGCAAATGCGGGGACGTAATAGTAGAACCCCGAATATGCGACCGAGCCTACGAAAGTCGTTAGCAGTGAGACGTTGATGATGGGCGCCTTGAAAGCAGCCAGATAGTCACTCCACGTCGCGCCGTGGAAGTGTTCGTTGTCTGGTTCCTCAAGGTGCGACAACACGGAAGTGGCGCTTTCGGGTGCTAACACCTGCTGGGCATGCACGTGAGTGGCAATGGTCTCTCGTATCTCAGGCATTGAAACGAAAGCGATGCCGGCGGCGACGAGTAGCATGAAAGCCGAGACTTCGAAAGTGAGAACCCTGCTGTAGAGTACGGCTATGCTCGTTCCCAAGAACGGGCCAAAGGCGTAGCCGGCGAACTCTGCTCCTTCAATCAAACCGTACGACTTACCCATCACGTCGTGTTTGCCGGCTATGTCTCCTGTATATGCCAGAGTGCTGGCAGTGTACATCCCGTGGCCGGTCCCGAGGGCGCACAGGGACGCACCCATGACAATCCAGAACTGGGTCTTGTCTGTCAGACCGTTTCCCACAACCAGCAAGGACAGACCAAACACCCCCAGCAGGCATCCAAGGACTGCGAACCTCCTCCTGCCGTACTTGTCGCTCAGATGGCCTATTGGAACGGCGACTATCCCCGGAACCACCAAGTAGGCGCTGTTGAGCGTCCCCGCGACCAAGTAGCCGAATGTGCCGAGGCCAAAGTTGACAACGAGCTTGTCCGAAATAAAGAGCCATACGACATAGTAGGCGGAGTACTCGCCGATATAGGAAAGGAAGCCGACGGCGCTGACTCCTCCGAACCTACTGATGAAAACGCGCAGGCTCCGCGCCCCGGAGAATTTGTTGGCCAAGGGCGAAATCGCCAGCTTTCCTCAGTCTATATTAAGAATTACATAAAGCAGCCGGATGAAGTTGGGACCAGCGTAATCTTGCACGGCGGACGGGCGGGGCCGTTGGAACATCTTATTAACTCGGGAGCTCGGCGCTGGGCAGGGCCTTGTTGAGAGTCGCTCCTCTTGCGGTCGCCCTTCTGGTCTTGTTCGTGGGGAGCGCCGCAAGCGCTGCGGGTCCCTTGTTGACGTATCAGAACTGGGGCGCGTCTGCGTACGACTTTCAGAACACGAACTATGACCCCCAGAACGTGATCAACGCGAGCAACGTTGCCTCGCTCCAAATCAACTGGATCTACCAGATCGCAGTGAACCCCTTCAGCATACCAGGCGCACCCCCTGCGCTTGGAATAGAGACCCAGCCCCTCGTGGTCAACGGCCTGGTGTACATCGCGACACCCTACAACAGACTGATCGCCCTGAACTCCGCGACGAGCGGGTCGGTGTGGCAATACCAAGTGAACATGACCAAGTTCACTGGAAAGCCCTGGTGGGCCGGGGCATACATCATCAGTGGCATCTCGTACTACAACGGGACCGTCTACATGATGGCGTCCGACACGACAGTATACGCGTTCAACGCGCTCAACGGCACTCTGAAGTGGACCATCCCGGACGTGGCAGCAAACATCCCTGGGAACACGGGGACCTACTACGGCGAAAAGGCCCCGATCATCGTCGGGAATAGGATCATCGTCCGGGCATCGACCACGGACTATGGCGGGAGAGGCTTCGTCTCTGCCTACGACCTAACCACCAGGAAGTCGGTCTGGAGCTGGTTCGCGACCCCTCCGGCGGGGGGAAACCCGAACTGGGACGCGAACGCCACCCTTGGGAACATCAATGCCTACCCTGGTGACTGGGGAGCCAACTCGCTGAGCGGGGGCGGGGCCGCCTGGGGGCTGATGGCGGTGGACAACTCCACAGGGGTGATCTACTTCTCGACGGGGCATCCAGCCGACCCCTACGACGCAGCCCTGAGGCCCGGGCCGAACCTCTATTCAGACTCGGTCGTGGCCCTCGACTCCCAGAGCGGGAAGATGCTGTGGTACTACCAGATCAACTCCCACGACGTGACGGAGCACGAAGGAGGCTGGAGCGTGACGTTGGCGAACATCAATGTCAACGGGCAGAACCACAAGGTCGTGATACAGGGCGCGAAGAACAACTACATCTACGTCCTTGATGCCACGACTGGGAAGCCGGTCTACAACCCCATCTACATCGGGGCTCCTCAGAGCAACGTCCCGAACGACGGACTGACCAACAGCGCGAACATGACCCTCTCCCAGAGCGCGATAATCGGCAACAAGAGGATCTGTCCAGGACCCGACGGGGGGATAGAGAGGTCCCCCGCGGTGGTCGACAACACGCTCTACGTCGCGACCCAGAACGCCTGCGGGATCATGTATAAGGGCCCATGGACCTACAAGGGCCAGACCCTAAACCCAGGCTACATCTACACGGGGGATGCTACGGCGACTGAAAGCTCGACCCTGTACTCAATCAACCTTGGCACTGGGAAGTCCAACTGGACCTTCGACATGACCGACAGATACCAAGGGTCGTCGGCGGTGGTCAGCGGCGGGGTCGTCTACATCGTCGACAGGGCGGGCTACCTCTACGAGCTGAACCAGCAGACAGGGAATCTTATCCATAAGCTCGGCCTCGGCGGGATCGGCGCGGCAGGGGTCTCGATTGGCCGGAGCACCACGGGAGAGATGATGCTCTTCGCTCCGGCGGGCGGAGGAGACCTGCCCAATCCGACTCCCGGGGTACTCATCGCGTTCGGACTCCCTGCCTCGGCAGGGGGCCAGTCCGGCATTCTCAGCCTGATTCAGCAGCCATTGACGATTGCCCTGGGGGTGATTGTAATCGTGCTCGCGATGTACATCCTTCTCAAGAGAAAGAAGACCTAGGCGACATCGTGCGTCGCCCAGCTCTCTCTGCCCCGGTAGGCGAAGTATGCCCCTATAATCGCGAGTACAGCCCCAATGACGAAGTTGAGATCCATCGCGGAGATGTAACTGGCAGGTGTGAAGTGGCCGCCCAGGGCGGGCGACCCGCTGAAGATGTAGTATCCGATCAAGACCGTGCTGAGGGCGAGGCTCAGGCTCTGCCCTGTGTGTCTCATCATCCCTAGAATCCCGTTCGCTCGGGCCCTGTCCTCAGGTGGAACGGACCCGAGGTTCGCGTTTGTGTTGTTTGGGGCAAAGATCCCCACTCCCATCCCGAGCATCCCGAGGAAGAACGCGATGAAGTAGTTCGACGAGCCCTGGCTCGTCGTCCCCAGGAGAAGAAGAGAGGCTGCGAGTATGCCGAGCCCGACTATAGCAGGGTCGCGGCTCCCGGTCCTGCTCGCAATCCAGCCCCCGACTATCGAGAAGACCGTGACCGAGAGAGGCTCGACCGTGAGGAGGAGCCCGGCGGTGAGCGGGTCTACCCCCTTAATCACCTCGAGATAGTAGGACAGAAGTATGAGCGTGCTGTAGTGGGAGGTGTACAAGAAGAGGGCCGAGAAGTTGGTTGACGAGAACATCGAGTTGGTCCTGAACATGCCAAAGTCGATGAGCGGCTGGGAGGTCCTCCTCTCCCTGAAGACGAAGGCGACGGCGCAGACTATCGCTAATCCCGTCACGACGTAGACAGGTATCGAGTAGTCGGCGTTGACGTACTCGTAGAAGACCCCCGGGATGCTGATGTATTCGATGTAGACGTCGAGCTTCGTCAGCCCGTTCGCATAGGCGGTGAGAGCGATGAGACCCGTACCGAGCGCGGCGGCGAAGGTAAGGGCGCCAGGCCAGTCGCTCTTGACCTGGGTGTTCCTAGGGCTCTCCCGAAGGGCAAGTATGGCCAGGGGGATTGTGAGGGCGGCGATCGCCGCGCTCGCGTAGAAAACGTACCTCCACCCGATGGCCTGGGTGACGCTGACGATCGCGCCCGTTATCGCGACGCCGACAGTCGTCCCTATGTAGATCACCGAGACGTGGGTCCCCAGCGCGAAGCCCCTCTCCTTCGGGGGGAATGCGTCCGCGATCAGGGCCCTCCCGTTCGCGAGGATGAACGCCCCGCCCAGTGACTGTATCACCCTGTAGCCGAGGAGCTCGTAGATGGTGAGGGAGTTCCCCGAGAGGTAGGCTCCCACAGCGAAGAGGGCGAGCCCCAGCAGGAAATACCGCTTCCTCCCGTGGCCGTCGGAGAACCTCCCGAATATCGGCAGGAACGCGGCGGTCGTGATCAGCGACGTGAGCGGCACCCAGAGCACGAGCTCGATCGGGACCTTTAGGCTACCGGATATCGTCGGGAGGATCAGGGACATTATCCCAGTGTCGAGAGGAGGGACGAAGTTGCCCATGTTCACGGCGGCCAGGGAGAACCACTTCCGCCTCTCCTCGAAGGCCCCCATGAGGCGACTTTCCTCGGGTTCCCTTTATGAACAGTTCCGGGCCGGGGCGGGTTCAACCTTAAAGCGCTGGAGCCGGCGAGCGGCAAGAGACGGGTTGTGGCTCGTTCCAGGGGCATGGCATGCGGCGTCATCATCGCGTTCTTGTTGTCAATATCCTGGCTCCCCCTTCCGGCCTCTGCCCAGTCATCCGGCTCACCCGTCGACTGGCCGTTGATGAACTCGGACCAGAACGGCACGAACTATGTCGACCAGGGGCAGGTCAGCGCCGCGACGGTCGGGAGCCTCGAGCTCGCCTGGACATTCCCTCTGCCGGCAGCGCAGCCCGTCCCTGGGCTCGCCATGCCTGGAGAAGGATCGATCTCTCCCCCGCTCGTCGTCAACGGAATCGTCTACTTGGTCACCGGGTCCTTGAGGGTCTACGCGATCAACGCTGCGACCGGCCTGGTCGTCTGGGCCTCCAACCCACAGCTGAACACGACCGGGCTCCCTCTTGGCCCCCTCGCTGGGCACATCCACGGGATCAACTACCATAATGGAGACATCTGGGTGAGCATGCCCGACTGCTCGGTGCAAGCGCTGGATGCGCTAACTGGGAGACTAGTGATGAAGATCGCACGGATGTGCGAGGGGGTCCAAGGGAACTCGGGGCTATACGAGGGGTCGCAGGTCCCGCCTGTCTTCTACAAGGACATCCTGATCTGGACGAGCCCCGTCTCGGTGGGGACGGATGTCGGACGGGGCTTCGTTGCCGCGTACGACGTGACGAACCAGAAGCTATTGTGGAGATGGTACGTCGTACCGCCCGCGGGCGGCGACCCCCAGTGGGACACTAACTCGTGTCCTCCGCCGTGCCACGGGAATGTCGCTCCCGTGAACGGGGATTGGGGAACGCTCGGCTACGCCAACAAGACCTTCGCGGGGGCAGGCCCGAGCTTCGGCGACCCGGTGGTAGACCAGAGGACCGGATTTGTCTACGTCTCGACCTCGCAGGCGTCTCCCGGCTGGAACGGGACTTACAGGCCGGGCCCAGACCTTTACTCCGACTCCATAGTCGCCCTGAACGCATCCTCGGGGAAGATGGCGTGGTTCTTCCAGACGACGCCTCACGACCTCTATGATTTCGACTGCGGGTGGAACACGGTCCTCGGAAACGTTACGACGGGTGGGCACACTCAGGCGGCCGTCTTCAAGGCTTGCAAGAACGGGTACGTCTATGCGCTGGATGCCACCTCTGGAAAGCTCCTCTGGTACTTCGACCCGCCGTCCGTCGTCAGGAGCCTCACAGGGAACGCGGACTATGTAGCTACGGGATCGTACAACGGCAGCCTCCCTTGGCTGAACTACCCGTCGATCCAACAGTTCACGCAGTGCCCAGGAGAGAACGGCGCCATCGAATCGGACATCGCGTATGCGTACGGGATGATTTACGTGGCGGCGCACAACTTCTGCACCGTCGGGCAGGTGGGGCCGGTCGACACTCGGGGGAACCTTGTCTGGGGAGCGAAATCCCTCCAGCCCGATTGGCAGGGCGCGAACACGACCATCTACGCGCTGAACGCATCTAACAGGGCGGTCGTCTGGAAATACCCCATCCCGCTCGTCCCCTACCGCGGATGGCTGACGGCGACCGGAGGGCTAGTCTTTGCGAGCAGTCTCGACGGGAAGATCCACGTGCTCGACGCCCTGACCGGGAGGGAGGTCCACGAGGTGTACCTAGGGCCCTCGTTGTATGAGGGGCCTACGTTCGGGTCCTCAGCTGTCGGGAAGGTCTATCTCTTCCAGCTCACAAGCGCCTCGTCGTACGGTGCGTTCTCCGCCGGGACACCCGGGAGCCTCATGGCCTTCTCGGTGACGCAGGAGGGCGTCCAATGGCAGGCCTACCTCCCGTTCGCGCTCGTCGGCGTGGTCGCGGCCGCTACAATGTTTCTCCTGCTAGAGAACAGGACCCTCCGCCGGAGGATCAGGCGGGACGGCCCCTAGAGCGAGTCCGCCAAAGGCCTGTCCTGGATGACGTACGAGACGTAGATGGCATCGTGCATGCTCGAGTAGACGTCTGCGAGGAAGGCCGCTGCCGAGATCGCTCCAACCTGCAATTCCCTGGTGGTGCAGTATCGGAGGACTATCCTCAGGGTCGTCTCGTTCGCCTCGTCGAGCTGGGCGAGCCTCGACATGAAGAAGCGGTAGCCGACAGGCTCGATCCAGGAGTAGTGCCTCTTGAAGGCCTCGATGCGCTTGAGGAGCTCCCCCTTGGCGAAGTACTCGATGAGTGAGGCTCCCACCCCCTCGGTCCAGTTCGCCCTTCTCGCGAAGTTCACGTAGCTGTCGACGGCGAACCTCACGCCGGGGAGGCATGCGGCCCGGAGGACCTCGTTCCTAGTTATCCCGGCCGCCTCCGCGAACCCGATCCAGCCCTCCACGTCGCCGATGCTCCCCGCGAGACCCTCGCGCTTGAGAATCCTCCCTATCCAGAGCTTGCGGACCTCGGTCTCTGGGCAGTTGGACAGGATCGCGGCGTCCTTCAGGGGGATGTTCTTTTGGAGGTAGAACCTGTTGATGATCCAGGCCTTTAGCTGCTTGGGAGTGAGCTTCCCTGAGTAGAGCATCGTCATCAAAGGGTGCCGGTCCTGGTACTTCTCCCTGGTCTCTCTCTTTAGGAGCTGGAGGAAGCCGTCCCGAGTTAGGGTCCTCTCTCTGCCTTCCGGGCGCCTGCTCAACCTGCGAACCTCCCCCATCTGACCTTGAATGCGCACTCTGCCCTGCTAGCTCGCAGGGTCACACCTACCGTGCGGGCTCCGCTCCGCTTCGCCTTGAAAGTCCCCTCGATGATCCCCTTTGTGAAGGAGCAGACGAGCCCCCCGTGCTCCATGTTCTCGAAGCACCCCGAGCACACGATCTGCCCCTCCATCTTGCCGACGTCGGCCGTCACCTCCGCCATACCCTTAGTAGATAGATAGGCGGTAAGCTCCCTGATTCCTCGGCTCACTGTCTCGAACTTTAGCGAGCCCGAGATCAGCTGCTCGCCCGCCTTCCTCCCAAACTCCTCGAAGGCGGCGACCTCGATTGAGCCCGACTTAGACAGAAGGCGGAACAGGTGATAGAGGAATATCTCGATTTCGTCCGAGGGCCGCCTCGAAGGCCCCAGGTGCCAGCTCATGAGGAGCTTCTCGAACGACTCGTCGAGCTTGGCCTGGGAGTCTTCCTGCTCGGCCCGCCTTCGCGCGAGGACGAGGCTCCCCGGTCTTAGCGCGAAGGTCTTGCTGTATACCCCGCCCCGGATCCCCTTGATGTCTGCGATCTCAATCATGTTGCGGCGGACGAGCGCCTTTGTGTGGTAGGTAACGGTCGCCTTGGAGACCCCAAGCTGCTGGGCAATCTCGGACCCCGTCGCCGGGCCTTTGGTCAAGCACGACAAGATGCCGTCCCTGACCCATCCCTTCTCTGTCACCGTTTCCCCATCCTAGGCACCAGTTGGATTCATTCTAACCGGCTCCGCTATAAGCGTGGCGACCTCATCCATTGAACGTTTTTTCCGGAGGGTATGGCACCCGCGCGCGTGGTTGACGAGAAGCCCGACCTCAAGATAGGGCCGGCGGGAGAAAAAGGACTCGGAGCGTTCGCGACTACGAGAATCGAACCCGGTCATCTTGTCTGGGACTACCAGGGGAAGGAGAAGTGGATCAAGGAGATACCTGAGGAGCTGTGGCAGTTCTCGTTTCAGGTCGATTACGACAGGTACGTCGTGCCCGAAAAGGGATCTCCAGGCCGGTACATCAACCACTCGTGCGAACCTGACTGCCTTATCACCGGCAGGACAAGAATCGTCGCAGCACGCAGGATAGAGCCAGGCGAGGAGATCACGTTCGACTACTCGACGAACGTCGGCTGGGACGGCTTTGCGATGGAGTGCAGATGCGGGAAGAGCCGTTGCAGGAAGGTGGTGAGGAGTTACCGATACTTGCCCGAAGAGCTCAAGGGTCGCTATGGGGCGTGCGTCTCCAGTTATTTGCTCGCCTCGAAACGTCAGGTGAGAAAATGATCCGAGGGGTTAGGGCCCCTTCCTGCCAAGTGCCATCTCTCCAGTCGTTGACTTTTCGCTCCTTCTTCGGGGGTGCGCAGGGGCGCGCCCGAGATGGGTGAGCCTGATGATCATGTAAAGGCCGAAAACTATTCCCGTAATGAAAAAGCTGACGGGATAGTTCTCGTAAAACGCGACAAACAAGCCGACCCATGTCGCCCCCAGAGCGATGGCAACCGAGATAGCGATTGCGACCGCGGGTCGCCTCGCCAAGTACTGTGCAGCGGCGGCAGGAGTGACCATGAGTGAGAAAATCAGGAGAACCCCGGTGACCTGCACCGCGAAAGACACCGCAAAGGCCACGAGGAGCATGAAGACCATGCCCAGGAAGAGCATCGGCATCCCCTTCGCCTCTGCGACGTCCTCGTCAAGCGAAGCGAAGAGAAGCGGCCTGTAGACAAACCCCACGGCGGCTATTATTCCGACGCCTGCAACGACCGTCAGGACTACCTGGCCGTAGCTAATCCCAAGTATCTCTCCGAACAGAATTGAGTAGGCCTCGGTCGCGTAGCCCGTGTATAGGCTGATGAACAGCAAGCCGAGCCCAAGTGCGAATGCCAGGACGATCCCGATCTGGGTGTCGCGATTTGTCGCTCGGCGGCCGAGTGCAGCTATGGCGAATCCGCCCAGGCTCGACCCCAGAACAAGGCCTGCTATCGGAGGGATGTTCAGGAGAATTGCTCCGGCCGCCCCGGCGAACCCGATCTCGGAAAAGGCGTGTGCTGTGAACGCGGAGCGACGCAAAACGACGAAGTATCCGGTGACTCCCGCAATGAGGGCCACGACTGTGCCAGCCTCGAAGGCATGTTGCATGAACTGGTATTGCAGCATGACCTGCAGGTCGCTGATGATGTTGAGGGAGAAGGCTACTGCCACGGTGTCTCACTTTCGAAGGTGCTCTTCGATCCCGATGATCGCCACGTTGCCCTTGTCATCGCGGAGCACCTCTACCTGGACCCCGTACAGGGCTGTGAGGCTTTCCGATGTCAGGACCTCGTCCGGCCTTCCCGTGGCGACCCTGCCATTTGCGATGTAGATTACCTTGTCGAGGTGCGGAAGGAGCGGGTTGATGTTGTGCGCGATGAGCAACGCGGTTACCCCGCGGTCTTGGACAACGCCGTTGACCAGGTGGAGGAGGTCGCTCTCGCGCCTCATGTCCAGGTTCGAGAGCGGCTCGTCGAGAAGCAACAGGTTCGGGTTGCTGACGAGTGCCTCGGCGAGGAAGATACGTTGGAGTTCCCCTCCTGACAGAACGCCTAGGGGCCGATGCGCCAGCTCCCTCGCGCCGACGGATTCCAGCACGGTGAAGGCGGTGTCTCGGTCAGCATGGGAAAGTGGGTTGAAGCCCCACCTCTTCCCCGAGAGCCCGAGGCGGACCAGTTCGAGGGACTCGACGTTCGTCTCACTGTCAATTACGTGCCGCTGAGGCACATACCCGATTTGCGGATTGCCGCGCTTGGGCGGCTCGCCGAAGATTCTGATGGTCCCGCTAATCGGCCGTTGCAGTCCAAGGAGAAGCCGAAAAAGAGTGGTCTTGCCAGCTCCGTTTGGGCCGATGACCGCCACGAACTCTCCACGACCGATGGAGAAGTTTGCCTCTTGCCAGACGATCTTGTCCCGATAGCCTGCCGTGACGTTCTCAGCAGCGACAAGGCTGGGCTCTACCACAGCCTGGAGGGCTTTTGATGCCGATATATTCATTGGTTATTTGCCCAGAGTCTGTGCGTTCAGCGCATTCTGGAGGGCGACTAGCTCCGCGCTCATCCAGTTCTGGAAGCTCAGGTCCGGCGGTTGTATCGTCTCTGTAACGCCGATAATCGGGATCTGGTTCTGCGCAGCCAGCGACTTGATAGTCTGCGTGAGCGGCGTCACCGTCTGCTGGTTGTAGACTAGGACGTTCACGGTGCTGTTCCCTCCATTTAGTAGCTGCTGGAACGTGGCCACATCCTGCGCGGCGGGGTCATTTCCTTCAGCGACGGCGCTCATGAAATTGGGAGGGGAGACGACCTTCAAGCCGGTGGCGTTCGCCATGTAGACGAATATGTCTTCGGTCGCTGCTACCGGGTGGCCGCTGAACTGGTGCCTGATCGACACCTCCCGGCTCATGTAGCTACTCCAGAGCGAAGAGTTCAGCGTCACATAGTTCTGGTGGAAGTAAGTCGTGTCTCCTGGGTCGATGGCGACGAGGTCCTTGTACATTGCATGAACCGTGTCGTTCACGTAATATGGACTGTACCAGAAGTGCGGGTTCGCGTCTGCGGGCGCGCGAATCGACTGTTGCACGTTAAGGACCTTCTGGCCTGGGGTGTTGCTCGCATTGATGAGCGATTGCGCCCAGGTGTCATATCCGGCCCCGTTGACGATCACGAACTTGGCGCTGGAGATCGCTCGAGCGTTAGCCGGGTTGCCTTCGTACTCGTGGGGATCCGTGTTCGGGTCCGAGACCACGCTCGTGACGTTGACGTGCACTCCACCAAGTTGAGAGACAAGGTTGCCCCAGAAGTTCTCGGCGGCGACCACCTGGATCACGCTGCCCGACCCTAAGGCTGATGTGGTCGTCGAGTTAGGACCGCCTGTGAGGGAAAGCCCGACTGCCGTACCGACCACGAGCACTAGGACCACAACAGCGACAATCAACATATTCCTGGAGACCGCGCGCCTCTGCATACCTAGCTAGGGCTGAGCGTGGTATTAATAAGTCTTTGCAGATACTTATGAAGGTCAGTGGGCTTGAAGTCCAGATGTTATTATGCGCCAAAAGAGAATCGAAGGGAACGATGTGAGCGACAATTGTATTAGGTTCCAGGAAAAAATGGAGGTATGTGCAGACAGAAAGCGGGGCACTTCGTATCAATCACTCACAATAGAGGTTCTTCTTCTGTATGAATGCCTGTCCACTTATTAGCCCGACGCTGGCGCAACATCGTTAAATATGTCCTTATTATTAATTCTTCGACCCTCATTGACTATAGTAAGTTTGTCGTTTCCTGATACCATGCTAAAGGAGATGGATGAGCTGCAGAAGACCTCGGGATTCACTGGGAGGTCCGAGCTCGTCCGCTCTGCGATCAGATTCATGCTGGAGGACGTCAGAGAGAAGTCCGCCCTTACGGGCGACATGAACGGGCTCATAGTGGTCACCCACGACGAGGACGAGGAGGAACCGGTCACCAAGATGAAGCACGCCTACGAGGACATCATCCGGACCCACATCCACAGCAAGACGAAGACCTCCACGTGCATAGAGCTCTTCATCGTCCAAGGAGATGCGAAGAAAGTGACGGCGATGGCCAAGGCGTTCCAGGCAGAGGACGCCATGAAGAGCACCAAGCTCATCCAGATCTAGCGCGGGCAAAGCCCGGCAGGCATGCCAACCCTTCAACAGGACGGCAGGCAATAGACTATTACGCGGCCCCGCGGAACCCGATAGGAGCATGTTAGTCCCGGAGAGCATGCCAAGGCTGAAGGAGTACGTAGACTCGGTCAACCTAGAGCTACGGGAGCTATACCCGTCGACCCATGCCACTGCGCTCGAGGGCGCCGTGGCGGACGCGCTCTCCGGCGGCGGCAAGCGGGTGAGAGCTGCCCTTGCCCTGCTATGGTGCGAGGTATTCTCGGGAGACTATAGGCCCGCGGTCCCGCTGGCAGTAGCGTATGAGCTCGCTCACGCCAGCGCCCTCGTCCAGGACGACATCATCGACCGCTCCGACATGAGGAGAGGGAGGGAGTCGGTCGTAGCAAAATACGGCCTCCCTACCGCGATCCTCGCGTCAGATCTCCTTCTGTTCAACGTCCCGAAGATGGTGGCGAGGTACAGCAATCTCGAGAGCAGGAGGTTGGCCAGGATCTTCGACCTGGTCGGCGAGGCTTGCAGGGCCACCACCTGGGGGGAGTTCCTCGACCTCGAGATGGCCTTGGGGAGGGACGGCGCTGAGAAGGACTACGAGGAGATGATCAGGCTCAAGACCTCGACCCTCCTGAGCGCTCCCTGCGCCAGCGGGGCGATAGTCGCGGGCGCCTCCGACGAGCAGGTTTCCATTGCAGACAGATTTGGGGAGGCGCTCGGCATGGCGTACCAGATGCAGGACGACGCCCTCGACTTGGTAGGGGACGAGGCTGTGCTTGGAAAGCCCATCTTCACTGACCTCAGGGGAGGGAAGAAGAGCATCGTCCTCATCCACTGCGCAAGCCGATGTTCTGCCGGCGACAGGAGGTTCATCTTCGGGCTCCTGAACCGGTCGGGCCCGTACGAGAAAGATGAGATATCAAGACTGAAGGCGCTGATAGAGGAGAATGGCTCGCTTGACTATGTCCGCCAGAAGGTACTGCGTTTTACCAGGAAGGCGAAAGATTCGCTGGCCACGATACCCGAGAGCAGAGCGAGATCTCTCCTGATGGAACTGACGGACTATCTCGCGACAAGGTACTACTGAGAGAAGGAGTATGAGCGGGCCCGGTGGGATTTGAACCCACGACATGCTGGTCACTCCCATCAGCTAGCTAAGAGCCAGCCGTTCCAGGAATTCTCTCTGACCTGGCTGAGCCACGGGCCCGTTGTGCGTCGCCTCGAACTGACCGATTAAAGGCTTACTCCGCCTTCGGGCTCGTCTTATACCTCGGCTTCACAACTCGGAGAAATCTGCGGATTTGAGTTTGGTCAGTGAACCTGAATGTGTAGACTCCGTCTTTTATTCCCATCCTAGTCGGCTTTAATCCCAGCTTGATTACTGCGCGATGGGCTTGTAGCATGAGAGTCCTCAGCTTGCACCGGAACTGAATTACGAGTAAATCACCGTAGAGTTTGGCATGGTAAGGGTACTGCTTGGAATACCGATAGTAAATTGACCCTTTCGCATGATAGAACCCCCTGAGAAAAGCTATTACCAAAGGTCTCGTTCTTATGCAAGGAGGAATTGACGCGTCTCTCTTCTTGCCCAGCGGAATACCCATTGATAGAAAGTAAGAAGCTAGTCTCTTACTTCTGAAATGCAGCCGTACTGTGTTGTCACCTCGGACTATGATTCTCCCCCTAATCGGAAAGAGCTGTTCAATCAGAGGCTTCAAGAACCTCTTGTAGTAGTTCAGCTCTGAGGGATTCCCAGTGAATGCAATTTCGAAAATTACTTTTCCACGATAGATGAACCGAGATATGCACCCGTCTCCAATGAGTACCCCGATGAATTCGGCCATTCTTGAATCAACAACCGCAGAGAATGGGCGCAACAGAATTGGAGCTTGTTATTCCTAATAAGCGCCCATCATTGGCTGGGTTCGGCGCTCCCTGACCTGCTCTGAGCCACGGGCCCGCCGACGTCCCGGCCCGGATGCCGGATATTTACTTTCCATGCGGGATTTGATTATTAGGCGGGGAACTGACCCGCGGCGGCGAGAATCATGGGAGAATTGGTCTTCGTCGGGCTCGGCCTCGGCGACAAAGGGGTCAGCCTAGCGGGCATCGACGCGATTAAGCGTGCGGACGTCGCCTACCTCGAGACGTACACGTCGCCGCCGTCTCCAAAGCTGGCCCCCAATCTGGAGGCTGCCACCGGGAAGAAGATTGAGCCCATCGACAGGGAGGCGCTCGAGAACGGGGAGAAAATCCTGAAGCAAGCTTCAACGTCCAGCGTGGCGCTCGCGGTCCAGGGAGATCCGATGATTGCAACGACCCACATCGACCTTCGCGGGAGGGCGATATCTCGAGGCATCGCTACGAGAATCGTACATGGAGCCGCGATATCTTCAGCCGCCGCCAGCGAGAGTGGGTTGCACGTCTACAAGTTCGGGGGCCCTTTCACGTTCACCCGTGAGAGTAAGAACAGCCATCAAGAGGCGTATCAATCCGTCCATAGGAACCTCTTGGGAGGGCAACACACACTCTTCCTTCTTGAGTACGATGTAGAGAAGAGCTCTGGGGCCGAGCCTGCCTTCGTCTTTGAGAGGCTGCTCGCCGCGGAGAAGAATTTCAAACTGGGAGTCCTCGGCGATGGTACCTTCGCCTTGATCCTGAGTAGAGTCGGGATGGAGGACCAGGCCCTCTGGGGAGGAAGCCTGGAGGATGGGCGTCGGGGAAAGTTCGGGCGCCCGCCGCATGCCGTCATCATACCAGGACCGCTGCACTTCACCGAGGCAGAGGCCCTCTCTTCGCTCTTGAGGATCGAGGTCTCGAGGGTCCCCGACAATGCTGCCGGAGTGAAGAGGACTGCCCAGGTCCTCGTCCCAAAGTACGTGGCGAAGGCGAAAAAGGCGCTCGGTCAAGCGAGGCTGGCCCTTAAGGACAAGCACGAGGACCTCCTCGAGAACGCCGAGCTCTACCTCAGAGACTCCGAGAACTTCCTCGCCAATAATCAGGACGAGCTGGCGATGCTGGGGGTCGGGTACGCGGAGGGTTTAATCGATGCGCTGAATTTCCAGGGGGAAGTGAACCTGGATTGGTAGAGCAGCGAAGCCTCCAACTCCTGAGGGCTGTCTACCTCAGAGTGGTCAGAGAGGGGAAGGCCCGCGCGGAAGAGGTGAGGAAGGATCTCTCAGCCGACAGCGCGAGCTTCCGGGCGATGCTACGCTTGGCGGTCAAGAATCACCTGGTCAAGGTGAGCAGAGGCGAAGTCCAGCTCACCGCGACAGGCAGGAAGAAGTTGAAGGTGGTAATGATGGGCGGCGCCTTTGAGATAATACATCCGGGGCACATCCACACGATGTCGGAGGCGAGGAGGCTGGGTAACACCCTCGTAGTGGTCGTCGCGACCGACGAGAGCGTGAGGAGGAGCAAGGGAAGGGACCCGGTGACCGGACAAGACCTTCGGGTCAAGCTGGTATCGTCTGTGAGGCTGGTCGACCTTGCGCTCCCAGGGAACAAGGGAAGCATCTTCGACATCCTCCCGAGGATAATGCCGGACGTCGTTGCCGTCGGCTACGACCAGCGTCACGACCCTAATGAGATCGTCAAGGAGGCGGCGAGGAGGGGCCTGGTCATCACCGCGGAGAGGCTGAACACGCCACTCCCAGACCTGAAGAGTTCGAAGATCCTTCTGTCGCTGTGACTCAGCAGGAGACCTTGACTTCGACAAGGTCCCCGTCCTTGAGGCCGAGCTTCTCCCTCAGGTATACGGGAGAGATGATCTCCAAGACGCTGTCGTCGTAGTGCGTCCTGTCGATCACCAGGACGGCTCCAGGAACGTCGCGGCCCACCTTCGCAAGGTAGCACCTGGCTCCCCCGTATGTGCGGCCGTCGCGCTCGAACCCTTCGATGCGGATTCCGTCCATCGTCCTCAGCTGAGCCTTCTGCTCGACCTGGACAGGCGTCTCTAGTTTGAGGTTTAGCGTACCGAGGAAGGGGTCCGCGCCCAGGACCTTCGAGAACTGCCGCTTGTATGCTTCCAGCCCGATATAGTAGGCACCTTCGCCCAGTCCCCGGAAGACCCTCCCGGTGAAGGTCATCCCCTTCACCTTACCCTCCAGTGCTGCTTTCAGGGCCGAGTAGTATTCTCTCACCAGCGTGAGCCCGCTGCCTGTAATCTTGGCGGCGAACTTGGGCCCTGCCCGCCGTCTCTCCACTAATCCGAGGCTCTCTAGCTCCTGCAGATGTTGGGACGCGGCTTGCTGGCTCTGCCCGAGCCTCTCTGCGAGCTCCGCGGTCGAGAGCGGGACGTAATTTAGATGGGCACCTAGCTTCACCAGTTCAACCATGGTGGGTACAAGGACGGGCTTGATCTTATCCAACTACTAGTTACCTGATGTCGAGCTTTTGGCGTCTCGTTTTGGCAGAGATATAAGCTCCATTAAGCATGTCGGAGGCTACCTGCGAAAAATCGCAACGTTCCCGTCGGGTGGGTCTCTGGGAGGCAGGCTCAGGTCGGGCGGCTACCGTGAGCCTTCGAAAGAGAGGAGTTGAGCTTCTGCATCGAGGCAACGAGGTTCCCCCTCCGTGACTCCTCGGCCATGATCCCCCTCACGTCCTCTGTGAGCATCCTAGCGACGTCTATCTTCCGGCGCATCCCGTTCACCACGTGGTCGAAGACCGCGAACGGCGAGAGGATAGAGTAGAGCTGCTCCATCTCCTCAAAGTACTTCCTGGCCTTTGCGATCTCGCCTTCCATTATCGCGTCTAGCAGGAGCCTCTTGATCTCGCCGATGGTGTCGAGCAGCCCGAGGATGTAGCCCTCGCTCGAGACCCCCAGGCTGGCTGCGTTCGGAATCGGTCGGCCCGACACGATCGCCCGGACCGAGACCGCCTCGACGTATTCGGTCTCTGGAGACACGAGATACCTCGCAAGACTTCCATGTGCCTTCTTCCGAAGGTCCTCGAGCGCGCGTTTCGCCTCGGCGATCTCCTTGTCCGCCTCCTTCCGCTTTCCTGTGTGGATGTGGATTATGGCCCGGGAACAGTAGGATATCGAGTCCCTCGTCTCCTTTAGGATCGTCTCCCGCCTGCTGAGGACGGCCTGGAGTTCCGTCTCGATGTCCTTGAGAGAACCTTCGACGCCTAGTTTCAAATCGTCTGGGTCTCATTGGTGCAGAGACATAAGCTTACTCGGGCCGATGCCCCTATAACTCACCCCAGACGTCTAGAGTCTGTATTCCTCTGTCTATGAGAGAATTCGATCCGGAAGGCGGGCGGTTATTAATCCGGGCCGCCTGCATATGTGAGACCGAGCCAGCAAAAGGAAACACTTCGCCATGGTGAACCAGAACTACAACAGGGGCCGTGCTTGGGAGTACCGGGCCATGGAACGACTCAGAGATGACGGCTGGGTCGTCGCCAGGAGCGCCGCCTCTCACGGGCCGGTTGACGTCTTTGCCGCGAAGTCGGGCAAAATCCTTCTTGTCCAGGTCAAGAGCGGGAAAGCGAGGGTGGAACCATCCGAAGCGAAGGAATTGGTTAAATGGGCAGAGGCTTTCAATGCGGATGCAGAGATTTGGCACTTCAAGGGCAGAGGCAACATGCAGAAGCGGCGTGTCTTCGCGCGGAAGTGACCTAGTTGGAACTGAAGTGCTATCTTTGCGACGGGGGTATTGACGGGGAGGGAAAGCGCTTCAAGATCGGAGGGAAGGAGGAGCTGATCTGCGTGGAGTGCTACACCAAGACGGTCAACAGAAAGAAAGCGATAGACGAAGAGTCGGGCTGAAGCTCTCGGCAGTCGCTATCGGCCGCTCTAGGAAGCGACGAAACACTTGCTCAGGTGTCTCATGAGGGAATCGCAGTTCTCGGCTTTGTCGTCGTCCTCGCACTGGGAGTAACACGCACGAGCCTTCTCGAACTCGGGCAGTGCCCGCAGAGCGTTCGCAGCCTCCGAACTCGTCTCTCCCGCGGAAAGGATCCCGGCCATCTCGTACCACTCACCCGCGCTGCCATAGTCGGCGAGTCCCTCGAAGCAGACAGCGATCCACTTGCAGAGTTCGACCCTCTGCTCCGGAGATTGCAGCTTGCCGAATTCCTCCTTCAGGAGGGTCGCGGCGGCGTCGCGTTTGCCAAGACCTATCATCCGCAGTACCTCGGAGAAGCTCATCTGGAAATATCCTGTAGG
>Ga0307477_10000650_pt1 | contig 35112 bp, 36 predicted proteins | sample atmos_gasesECM2C_FD_203316 | JGI IMG/M metagenome (GOLD analysis project Ga0307477, IMG submission 203316) | Hardwood forest soil microbial communities from Morgan-Monroe State Forest, Indiana, United States - atmos_gasesECM2C_515 | ecosystem: Environmental > Terrestrial > Soil > Temperate...
ACCAGTTCGGAAAGAGATGTGAGATGAAAATTTGTTTGAGTTTGGTGCATCTGACAACGGTTAGTCTCCTGCTGCTGCACATAGCTTCAGCGCAGTCCGATCTTCCACAGGCGCGAATCGTGAGCTTGAATGTTGACCCAGAACAAGTTGTGGTCTTGCACTTGCGGCCAGGATACGTCAGTTCGGTACGTGTGCTGGAGGAGGTGAGCTCGGTCGTACTGGGCGATCCGGGGGCTTTTAGGGCCGACCACTCCGAAGCCGAGCCGCAGTTGGTGTTCTTCAAAGCAACCAGCGTAAAACCTGCGCAAACCAACGCCCTGATTACTACCAGAGGAGGCCATTAGATCTCGCTGAGCCTGGTGAGCCAAGGCAAGTCAGACCGTAGTGAGCCCGTGGACTATGTCCTCAACTGTGAGCGCCCGCGCAGCTTTGTGATTGCGTCGACTCATCCCGTGTTTGTGGTTGGCGAAACAAAAAACGTTGCTACGGAAAATCAGCCGACCAGCACTGCCCCAGAGAAGCCTCGCAGACAAGAGCAAGATTTGCTCAGGGCAGAACGGATTGAGAATCCACATTGGGAAGGCAAGCAACTCCAGGTTGCGGTAGGGCAGGCGATAGAGAAAGAGCAACAGATGGCCGTGCCATTCGCCGTTCTGAACTCTTCTGCACGGACCATTGAAGTACTGCCGCCGCAAGTGCAGCTTGCGGGGACATCGAAAGACAAGCATCGAAAGGCGATCAAGGCCGAGCCGGTCGCGATCAAGGACTACTGGATTACCTCCCGTAGACTCGCGCCTGGCGCCAGAGCCGATGGCATCGTTGTGTTCGACCGGCCTACCTTCAAGGAATCCCGAGAACGGCTCTTGCTCGCGGTTGCCCAAGCGGAAGAGGTTGACCGTCCGGTCCTGGCGCCGATTGCGTTTGTGGCTCCGGTCTCGGGAGGTGCAAAGTGATTCATCCAAACGGACACAACGACAACGGCAACGCTGTAGTCATTCAGGAGCTAGAGGAAAATGAAGCTCGCAACACCGACCTGCCACTCTCTCCGGACGCAAAGGTCCCAATTCCCGAGCTCTCAACCAGAGCAAAACAGAGAGCCCGGCAGCAGATCCGACAGAACCGGTTTGTGATCATCGCGGCTGGAGCGGTCGTCATCGCGCTGTTGATCTTTGTTGCTACGTCTATGCCCCATCGAGGCGCGCCACAGAAAGCGAAGAGTCGTGGCGCCACTGCTACTGAGGACTTGGCCTTGGAGAGCGGTACCGTGAGCAACGACAAGAGCCTATTTCCGATCACTGATTCTGGTCGGCCCGTCACAAAAGAATCTCACGAAGGCTTCGTAAACGAACGAGATCTGCAACGAACTGCGACCAAGCCGGCACCGGGGACAAAGGTGGCGAGCGGAGCGGGAACGTTGGGATCGATACCGCCTTTCGGAGACCAGCAGCCCTGGCAGGCGCCGCCCTATCAGCCATGCTCGGGCGCGGGCACCGAGGCTCCAGACTTGGGTAAGGCGGAGCGCGAGGCCATGGAGAAGTCTTCGCTGATCTACGTGCGAAACGTCTCGGCAAGTTCGGCCAGTGCTCAGGCCCGCGAACTCTTCAATAATCAAGCACCGGAGCTGGGATTGGGTCTGGCTACGGGTACGCGATTGCGTGCACGTCTGGAATCGGCGGCCAGCACGGCGGTGCGAACTCCGGTCCTGGCGGTGATCGAGTACAACTATGAGCGGGACGGAGAAATTATCGTCCCCGCGGGAGCAAAAGCGGTTGGCCACATCCGGAACGGAGATCGTTCAGGTTACGTTGACATCCAGTTCGATTCTCTGCTGATGCCGGATGGTGCAGTCGTTCCCATCGAGGCCGGCGCCACGGGTTTGGATTTGCGGCCACTCAAAGGAAAAGTTGAGGGCAAGAACACGGGAAAGAACGTCCTGGTCAGATCGCTGTCAGGAATCGGCCAAGCTGGCTCGATGTTGGTGGGACAAGGCAGTCTGAACCAGCCCCTGAGCGAGTCGGATCTAATGCGGGAGCGCGTCAGCAACAATGTTGGCGAGGCTGGAGATGAGGAGGTTTCCCGATTAGCGATCGCCCAGCACATCGTGGTGACGATTTCGGCGGACACTCCGATCTATGTGGTCCTCGAGCAGACACCCAAGTCCAATCAGGCTTCCTTGCAATCAAGTGCGCGGAGAGTTCCGATATCCAACTCAGGCAATGCTGAGCAACTCCGTCAACTATTGCAGCTCCAGCAAGAGCTGAATCAAATGTCCACGAACAGCCAAGCAGCGAAGTAGACGAATGGTTGTCAGTTATGAAGGTTTGGCAGGTCTTCACGGTCGTATCGCACCATGCGGAGAAATGCTTCATTGGCCCCGGTAATTGCTCCTTCGAGATTCCACATGACAATCCCCACAACATTGGCCTCGACCAGCCGCCGGATCTTCGCTTCCAACCCCTTTGCCAGTTCACGGACTTCTGCTTCCGCCTTTTCGCGCTCGGACACCTGGAATTTGAGGTCTTCTATGTGTATCAGCGCTTGATACGCTGAAGAGGCAAATCTTCCTAGGGAGGCCATGATCCGGTCATCTTCTGCGTCGAACTTGCGACGGTCGCTGTGCATGATCGCCCAGATGGTTCCTACCGCCTCCCCGGCGACGTAAAACGGGACCAGCAGGCATTCTTCGGCTGCCGGAATTACCGGCAGCAAATAGGGGTAGCGCCGTTCGAAATGTCTGAACAAGAGGGCACGATTTTGATCAAGCACGTCTCCGCAGGGGCCGAAATTGCGCGGGGTCCCACCTCCGACGTGCGGATTCCACATGCCGGCGATCGCTGGCCAATAGAACCTTTTGCCGCAAATGTCCGGTGTTTTGCCATCCCTCGTCAACAGGCTAAGGCCAGCGGAGTCACACTCCGTAATATCTAGGATCGTTTCAGCTAGCATCTGAAGTATGGTACTCGGCGAATCGGCTAGCCCGCTCACTAGCTTCACTAGCGCGCCGTTCTCCTTCTCGTAATCTGGCGGGCGCGACGGGCGACGATGTAACTCCTCCGTGCAGAGGATCGACTCCAGAGGAGCGGCGCCAGCTGGAATTGAGGTCCCAAGAGGAGGATCATTTTTTGATGTGCCAGAGTCGGTCATATTTCTACCTCCACGCAGAACGTTTTACGCCGAACCGGGTGTCAAGTTGTCCGTCCGCACCAATCGGAGCAGCGTGGTGACCTCGCGGATGTGCTCGTTCTCGAGGAGGTCATGCGGCCACTGCAACTGTATTTTGAAGCGTAAAGTAAAACGTTGCCCCGCGTCCGGGGTTCGGGGTCGCCCAGATGCGGCCACCATGCGACGCGATAATGGAACGCGTGATTGCCAGCCCCAGACCGGTACCCTTCACCTTCGTGGTGAAGAATGGGTCAAAAATCCTCTCTACATTGTCCGCGGATAGTCCCACGCCAGTGTCGGCGACGGAGATCAGCAGTTGACCATCCTCGGCCAGTCGCCCATTAATACTCAGTTCGCCGGTTGTGTCCCGCATCGCCTCAATGCCATTGAGCATAAGATTCATCAACGCCTGCTGCAACTGCACCCGATCTGCCTTAACGTTGGGGAGCCCGTCGGCGAGATCAGTGCGTATCGTAACCGAGTGCCGCTTCGCCTCGTTATGCAGCAGGATGACCATCTCTCCAATGACTTCTTTTAGATCAACTATGTCCAGTTTTGCAGAGCCCTTTTGGTAGAGCAAGCGGACGCGGTCGATAATGTCGGCTGCACGCCTCGCATCTCTCACCATTTCCAATGCCGCTTCTCGCGCATCGGGCAGATCGGGCTCATCGCGATCAAGTAATCGCAGGCATGCTTCCGCATTCGTTACAGTTGCCCCAATCGGTTGCTTGATCTCATGGGCCAGAGAGGCAGTCAGTTCCCCTAAGGTGCTGACTCGGTTCAGGTGTGCGAGATGTGCCAGCTCTTGCCGTAATCTCTCGCGCTCTGCCTCTGCCAGCCTGCTCTCCGTGACATCCATCGCAACGCCGACGAATTGCACCAGTTCTCCCGAGGGACTCAAAACAGGGCGGCCCACCGAGTGAATGAATCTCAACGGCACGTCTGGAGGAAGAATTCGAAACTCCACGTCATAATCCGCCTTTTCGGCGATTGCTCGGTCGATTGTCACTTGCCACCGTGAACGGTCCTGGGGATGGACACGCTGCAAGCGTTGTTCCCAAGTCGGCATACCATCCTTTGGATTGAAGCCAAATATCCGATACCATTCGTCTGATAGGTACAACGCGTTCCTTGCAGGGACTTCCCAAACCAAACTTCCTATATGTGCCACTCTCTGCGCTTGTGCCAGATAGCTCTCGCTCCGGCGCAACGCCTCCTCGGCGCGCTTTTGTTCGCTTAAATCAAGCGCAAAACCAACGGCTTCGCTGCCACCTTCTTCGAACAGTGCCCCAGCAAGCAGCACGGGCACGCGGCTGCCATCTTTCCGGAACAACTCTGACTCAAAGGGCTGGACGGTCCCGGTCTGCATCACTTTTGCCAAGCCGCGTTCAAGGCGCCCGCGCCACTCCCCGGGTGTCATGTCCCTCCAGCGCAGACGACCCGCGGCGACATCTTCCTGATCGTACTGCACCATGCGCAGAAAGGCGTCATTGGACGCGAGGATGGCACCTTCGGTATTCCAGGTGGTGATTCCCAGAATGTCGGCGTCGACCAGGCGCCGAATCTTAGCTTCTCTCTCTTTGACATCAGCGTAGAGTTGAGTGTTCTCTAGTGCAATCGCGGCCTGTGATGCTAACAGTTTCAGTACCGCAATCCGGTTGGAAGTAAACACATTCGGCGCGAGATTATTTTCGAGGTAAAGAACGCCGACGAGCTTACCCTGTGTGACGAGTGGAAGGCAGAGAACTGAGAGGGCATGACGCTGAGAAAAGTATGTGTCTGCGGCAAATCGGTTTTGGCTGGCGGCGTCGTCCAGAATCACAAACTCGTGCGTTCGTACAACATAATTCACGATTGATTGGGACACGGCGGCCACGGCCGCTTCCTTGCGCAGTACCAGAACCTTGTCGCCAACGGTCGCGGCTTCTGCTTCGATTCGCTGACCATCACCACGTGACAGAATTAGCAGCCCACGAACTGCTCCCGCCTGCTGAATCGCAGCGCGCATCACTGTGTCGATCAGCTTGTCGAGGTCCATCTCGGCGGATACGGTCTGAGAGACTCTCATCACCGTGTCTAAATCGAGCCGTTCAAGAGGGGCTCCGATGGTGGTGCTGGGAGCGACCGATACACCGTCATACAGGTGAGGGTACAACATGTCGAGTTGGCGAACCTTGCCGTCGGCCCCCCACCGCTGATAGCAGTAACGGGCTTCGCGCAAGTATGCACGTGCAATCTTCTCGAAGCCACGCGCCGCGTAGAATCGTGCTGCAACTTCGTAGGCAACCGCCTCATTGTGAACAAATCCGTTTACGTGCGCCGAGCGGATGGCCTTTTCATAAAGACCTTCGGCATCGACCAGGCGGCCTTCTATTCGTGCGATTTCGGCTCCCACGAGCGCGGCACGGTTTTCAAAATTCTCCGGGCAATGTTCCGCCCATAGTTTGAGTTGCCGATGGTCAGCTGTCAGAGCGTCAAAATGGACTCTTTGCTGATCAGGTAAGGAACAATCCCAAGATGCCGCGTGGGAAAGCGCGCTATAGAATCGGAGCGCCGCCGGTTCAAGTATTGTTACCCAAGGTTGTTGTTGTGCCTTTAACGACGCAGCGACGGCAGAAGCATAGTCACCTGCAAAGAACCGTGCTTCCGCCTTTAGAGTCCAATATCCGAATCCAGCTTCCTCGAAAGCGGGATTACTTGCCAAATGTCGCTCAAACGCAGCCTCGTCGAATTCTTGATCGTTAAACGAACCAAATTTATTGGTCAATCCCCGGAGGGTCCGGATTAGCTGGAGGTCCGACCTGAGGATATCAACAACGAGTCCGACCCGCGCTCTCCTTGCAAACTCAACTCCTTTTTCAGCTTCCATTTGTGCCTCGGCCAGGGAATCTCCAACCGCCAGAAAATTCGTGACTAATTGCGTAAGGCTATATGCTGCGTAGGTAAAGTCACTCATCCGGTAAGCGACATTGAAGGCATGACGCACCAAGTCGCGGCCGTGGCGTGCATGTTTCGACGAGGGGACAATAACGCTGCCGAAACACATACAAGTGCGAGCCTCATAACGCTTTAATCCGCGCTTTTGCATCAACTCGTAACCGAGTTGACCAAATCGAACGGCATCTGTGTATTTACCGAAGCGCGGTGCGGCTACCATTCCAAGCCACACATATGCAAAGCAGGATGCGTCGCTATTGCCGTGCTCAAGACTAAGGTGCACCATTCGGCAAATAACGACTGCGCACAGGTTGTGGTCGAAGAACACTGCAGGCGTAATAAGTTCCGATAAGACCTGGAGACCGTCGAGAGTATCAGGATCGGTGACCAAGGGCCCGTCAACGAGGTCCTCTATCTGCCGGTCCCCAAGCAGTGACCAAATCCGATCGTACTCGCGCTGTACCTCATCGCTGGTGGGATGAGCCGACCAGTCCATCCCGCCACGCCGAAGATATTCAAGGCATATTTCTATGCCTCGATCGAGCCGATCCAACGACGTGTACAGCGTTAGCTGCAAGCATGTGACAAGAGCCAAATCGTGGGCGCTATTGGCACGCGCGGCAAGCATCGAAAGTCGTTTTTCAGCAGACTCCATATCGGCGGTCAGCAGTTCACACTCAGCTATCAGGTGTTCGAGCGAAAAGATGAGCTCGTAATCTGTGTTCCAACTCTCTTCTGTCAGTAGCGCCCTGCCCGTCGCCAGGTAAGAAAGAGCTGAGGCATAGGCGATCGAGAGCTTCGCCCGCCTGGCGGCGACCAAGTTCAATTCTGCGATGCGGCTCCGCTCGTCATTCGACGTGACGAGGTGAGTGGCGCGATTGAACTGACTCACGATCTCGAAGATCCTCTGTTCACGCTCGTGTGAAGGAGTTCTCTCCGCCAGCAGCCGCCCGATTCGGAGATGAGCCGCGGAGCGCGATAGTTCCGTGATCAAGGAGTAGGCAGCTTCCTGAACGCGATCGTGGAGGAACGTGTAGGAATCTTCCGAGCGAAAGATAAGGCCCGCTTGGATGGCTTCCCAAAGCTGGCCGTCGATGTCCCCCGCCGATTCTTGGTAAACCATGCGCAACGTCGCGAACTCCGTTCTGTTGCCTAGGCAGGCAAGCAGCTTTAATGCGTTCTGCGTTTCCGCGGGCAGGCGGCCCACCTTTCCGACCATCAGGTCCACCACATTGTCGGTGTAACCCTTGGCATGAATGCGATTCAGCTCCCAAGACCATCTTCCTTCGCCATGATCGAAGGCGAGTAATCCTTCTTCAGCGAGCGAAGCGATGAACTGAATTGCGAAAAGCGGATTACCCCCGGTCTTGTCATGGATAAGTTGCGCCAGTGGGGTAGCACGATCCGGCTCGCAATGAAGCGCATCTGCAATCAGCTGCTCGAGATCTTCACGAGTCAAGGGCGCAAGTACGATCTCCTGCACACCCGCTCCCGTCTGACGTATTGCTTGCAGCTTGCGCATCAGTGGATGAGAAGAATCAATCTCGTTGTCGCGGTACGCGCCGATCAACAGCAAGTGTTTCACTTCGGGCTGCGTCAGCAGATTCTCCATCAAGTCCAAAGTCGCCGCATCCAGCCATTGCAAATCGTCGAAGAACAAGGCAAGAGGATGTTCCGGCCGCGCGAATACACCGATGAATCGGCGAAATACCTGTTGAAACCGGTTTTGTGCGTCCTGCGCGGGAAGTTCGGGAACGGCCGGCTGCTCTCCGATGACGAGTTTCAATTCTGGGACTAGGTCCGCGAGCAGCTGTCCGTTCGGGTCTAACGCCTCATGAAGGGCATCGCGCCACTTGCTCAACTCTTCTTCGGTCTTAGTCAACAGCGGGCGGATCAGGCCTTGAAACGCTTTTGCGAAAGGCGCGTAGGGGATGTCGCGCTTGTATTGATCGAACTTGCCGGTGGCGAACAATCCTCGGGGAGGAACTAGCGACTTATGCAGTTCGTTTACGACAGAGGACTTACCTGTACCGGAATACCCAGAAACCAGTACCAATTCCGGCCTGCCGCCGACTACAACTCGCTCGAAGGCGCCAAGCAGCGTCCGGATCTCCGGCCCTCTCCCGTACAATTTCTCGGGAATTAGCAACTGGTCCGGTATGTCCCGCTCGCCAATATCGAATTCGTCGATAGAGCCGCGTGTTTCCCATTCGGTCAGGCAACGCCGAAGATCTCGCTGTACACCAGCCGCCGTTTGGTAGCGTCCCTCGGGAGTTTTGGCGAGGAGCTTCATGACGATTGCCGAGACAGAGCTCGGTATATTTTGTATTCGCTCGCGGGGTGGCCTGGGCTGCCTTGCCATGTGGCAATGCACCCACTCCATCGGATCCGAAGCGGCAAAGGGAAGAATACCGGTCACCATCTCGTACAGCATGATGCCTAGCGAGTAAAGATCACTGCGAGAATCGATGGATCGATTCATTCGCCCAGTCTGTTCGGGTGACATGTAGGCGAGTGTTCCTGCGATGAACTCGGGAGGGTCGGGTGACTGACGTTCGCGCCCAAGCCGTGAAGCGATCCCAAAACCCGTAAGCCACACTTGACCGCTCGCGGATTCAACCAAGATATTCGAGGGTTTCAGATCTTTGTGGATCAGATGTTGCTTGTGCAATCGACGAAGCGCCTTCGCGAGACCAACGGCCAAGTGCAAAAACTGCTCCACTTCCATCGGTCCCTGAATAAGATGATTGAGAGGCTCACCGCCGGGATCCTCGAGTATAAGTGCGCAACCCTCGTTGTGCTGGGTCAACGCCATCGGCCGAGCCGCCCACGTTGTGTCTAAGTCCTCTTTCAGCGAATACTCATGCTCGATCTTCTTGAAGGCTTCGGGCGTTGGGAGTGCCGAGAGCGTTGTCAGCAGGAGGATGGGGGGCGCGTTCCCGTTGTTTGAACGGCCCCGATAAAGAACAAAGTCCTGATCCTTGCGTAGGAGTTCTAGCGCGTATCCTGAGAGCTCCACAGTTTTTTGTCCTCCGTTCGCCAGAACGCCATCGCGGTTGCCGCGCCGTCCGCGTGGGCTTCACTTGCGGCCTGTGGAAAGCGGCAGAGAGCCCCGGTCATGCGAGGTGTAGATGAGCGGAAGCCCCATAGTTCGCAACTAATCCAGCTAGCGTTTTTGATTTCGTCCACGCCAGCTTCCGGCAACATGAAGCCCCAGCACCCTCGAATTGTAACCCGGTATCCCGTTCGCTTGTTCCACTGACCGTGCGTCCAGCTGAATTTGGCGGCTAGTGCCGACGGTCGCAGACATCCGGCCGGAGTTGTCAGCGAAATCGCCCGCCGCATTCTTGAAAATTGCGTCGCCGTTCCCGCGCTCTGCTCAGGAATGGCTGCGCTGACGGTGGAGGTGATATTGTCGATCGTCGGAACGTCCGCTGTGGCGGTCACCTGCTGTGGCACCCTGCCCACCCGCAATGCAACATTTATCGCGATTGCAGCAGCCTGACTTATCGCTATGCCTTCACGAATCTCTGTCTGGAACTCCTCTTTCTCTATACGAACCGTATATCTTCCAGTCGGAAGGCCAACCATCTGATATTGGCCCTTGATGTCGGTACGAGCCTCCCGTTTCAAGCCCGTGCTTACACTGGAGACGCTAATCTGTTAGCGCCGATTTAAAAGGGAGCCAGTTTAGCCGGTTTAGATGTGAGCCAGGGAGCTTGCCCGTGGTCGCGGAGCACACGAATGCGGCGGCCGCGGTCGGAAAACAAGCAGTCACGATTGTGAGTTTTTTCCCTGCCAGTGCTGGTTAGTTCATGAACGCTTCTCCCGCGCCGTCCACTCGAGGCGTAACTGCGGATCCGGACTGTGTTGGGTGTCCCTCCTGACCGACTCGATAACCAGGTAGAGTTTGTCCGCGCTGTTGACTTTTCCCGACACGCAGTAATAGTGGTCTGACGTGATGGTTTGGGATTTGGTGAAGTCGTAGAGGCGGTAGACCCGGCGGGTGGAGTCGTCCTTCATGAGGAACACGACACAGCTGCGGTATTCCATACGCGAAAGCAAGAGCAGATGATTGGCGCTGAAGTTGAACATCGGAGTGAGGATAGAAAGCAGAGAGCGGGAGCGATGCTCCCGCCCCGGCCGACAGCGCCGTTGAGGGGTTACCCGACGGACTCCTCCGTGCGGGGTATCGTCACAGAGCGGCGCCTGATCTGAGCCCAGCGAGCCGATTATTCAGCCGGAGGCTGGCTCTTATTACCTTTGCGGAGGCTCTCGCCTCCCAGAAGGAAGATCTCGGAGTTTTCCACCAGGCGATCGGCGATGGCGGTAGCGATGGTGGTGTTGTAGAGGATGTTGCCCCAATCGGAGAAAGCGGTATTGGTCGTAATGAGGGTGCTGCGCTTATGACTGTGGCGAGTGGAGATGACTTGATAGAAGAGGTTGGAAGTCTGCTGATCGAGCGAAAGATAGCCGAGCTCGTCGACGACCAACAAAGCAGGTTCGGTGTAAATCTTGAGTTTGCGAATCAGGGAATGATCGACCTAGAAGCCAGGAGATGGTTGAGCATGTCCATGGCGGTGGTGAACAACACACGCTGGTTGGCCTGACAGGCGCGCCAGCCGACAATCTTGGCCAAGTAGGTTTTGCCCACACCGGGATTGCCAATGAGACACACGCTGGTGCCGTTGCGCAGGAAGTCGAGATCGAGCAGGCGAAGGATGCGAGTCTTGAGCTGAAGTCGAGACTTGTGATGGTTAAAGTGGAAGCTGTCGATGGAAGGCTTGCTCTGCAAGCGCGAGAGTTTGAAGCGGCGTTCGATGGAACGCTGGTGGCGGGATTCGAGCTCACGATCGAGGAGCGCTTCGAGGGTTTGGACCAGACTGAGATTTCGGGCGGTGGAGTCAGTCAGCATCTGATCCAGATGGAGGCTCATGGTCGCCAGATTTAGTTGATTCAGTTTCTGCTGGAGTAAGGTCATCGGAGTCCTTTTTGGAGCGGAGGATGAAAGAGTCGTAGTCGGCCAGTGACAGGGGGTCGGTGGCCAGTTCATTGAGTTGTGGGTTCTGGAACCGAAGGGGTGGCTGCACGTCGCGTCGCATTCGTTGCTGACGGAGAAGGTTGGCAATGTAATCGGCGCCGAAGGCGCCGGCAGCATGAGCTTGACCAACTGCGGCCGCCACGGCATCGGGGCCATATTCACGAACCAAGAGGAGCAGTTCGCGGACTTGCCGGCTCAGCGAGCGGTCGGTGTCGGCCAGGCGACGCAGGTAAGATTCCGAGGCCGGACCAAGCCAGCTGACCAGTCGCTGTTGTTCGGCCGAGTGCTGCGCGGCCGTTAACTGGGCCAACAGTTCCTTTTGAAAACGTTCGGCGCCCAGAGTCTGACCGCGCTGCCAGCAGCGGGCATAAGAAACGATCTCCTGATACTGGTCGTAGAAGGTGACCGAAGAAGCATCGGCCTTGATGGTGAGGCGACGACCTACATAACGCGGGGGCACGCAGTAGCGGTTGCCATCGAACGACAGCCGAAGATCTTTGTGGACCAGAGCTTCTGCGGTATCGCGATAATCGGGCACGATCACGGGCAGAGCGCGCAAGGCCTCGGGCTGAAAGCGCGCCGCGGGAGTCTCACCGGTTTCGCGATGGCGGCGTTGATTGGCCACCTGTTCCAGCCAGTGTCGCGCCTGCGAGTTGACATCGGTTAAGTCGATAAAAGTGCGCAGCGGCCAAAAGTTCTGCCGTAAATATCCCACGGCTCTTTCGATTTTTCCTTTTTCCCAGGCCGCCCGCACATGGCAAGCGCGTGGCAGGAAACTGTATTCGCGGGCGAAGGACAGAAAGCGGGGATGAAACCGCACCAGGTTGCCGTCGTGTTCGGCAACGGCAGTTGCGAGGTTGTCGTACCAGAGTTCCCGTGCGATTCCGCCCAGAGACTGGAAAGCGTGGATGTGACAACGTACGAAAGTCTCGAAGCTCTGGCTGTGGGTGAACTCCACAAACAGTTTGCGGCTGTGACATTCGACCAGACAGAAGGCATAGAGCTTGCGCGCGTGACCCTGGTAGAGCAGGGCACCGAAATGCCCCCAGTCGATTTCGAAGCGTTCCCCCGGCCCTGGCTCCATACGCACATAGGCACGCTTGGCCGCGGTCTCAGTTCGCACCGCTTGTAAGTAATCTTTCAGGATGCTCAGTCCACCGGTGAAGCCGAGGGGACGGAGTCGTTGCGCGATCACCATGGCACTCGCCTTGGCATCTTGCTCCAACAGTTCGGCGATGGTGGCTTTGAACGGGATCCAGTTTGCTGGCACGTTGCCGGCGAGCCGCGCTGCGTGCCGGTGTGACCAGGTACTGGGAGATGGTTCTACGTCCCAGGTGAAGATGACGGGCGATCTTGCGCACCGACCAGTGCTCGGCCCAGTGCAGGCGATGAATCGAGTTGATTTGTTCCGCGGTCAGCATGACTCTGCTGCAACCGTATAAAGCCAGCCGCGTCCGCAAGCCATAGAGATGTTCCTATCAAGACGGCCTGCGGTCCTCCGGCGAATGGCCAAGTGACGGAAAAATCAAGACTTGCGCGGAAGCTAAGTTGTTCCTATCAAGATTGCGCACCTTGGGGCCTAACAGCCAAACCTCTGATGCTGAATGCTTTAGGTCCAAAGCTAAGTTGTTCCTGACAAGAAGTTCGACCCGACGCTTCCGATCCCGCAGTCTTTGGCGCTGACGGTTGCTCTCGACCAGCTGCGGGTTCTGCTGGCGGTGCTGTTTCTGGTAGTCGGGATGTTCGTCCCACCACTGCTTCTGGCTGTCGCGCACCACCTGGAAATACTCTGGGTCTGTCGCCAGCTTCTTGCGGTGATAATCGCTGCGGCGCCGACGCTGGCACTCCGGCCCACCGCACACACTTTGTTGAGGACGATAAGCGGAGGGTAGAAACGAACTATTACAGTAAGGACAACGGCGGGACTGGCTCAAGCCGACTCCTCAGAGGATCATTGGGATGAATCCCTGAGGAGAATCGAAACCTCGAGTGGTACGCAAGCCCTGCGGGGAAAACTAATTTAATTTAGAAACTGCTGTAGAGTTCCTACCGCGTCCCCGTCAACCGGGGCTCTCTCTGGATCACTGGCTCCGGCCGGGACCGGCTAAAACGGATCACTTTTTCGCCGGCGTTAACACTGCACAAACTCCACTGTCAAATCTGGAGCTTGTGACAGCATGTACTCAGTGACGTGGTCAATCTCCTTCGGTGTTGCCGACAGCATGCTTGAATCCTCAATTCTGCGAACGAGTTGATCTTGAGCCAGAGCGGCCAGGACCCGCAATAGGCGGTTTCCTAATGCATGATTTTTGCTCGCTGCGCTCCGGCGTCTTGGCCGAGCTGGAACGGAGTTTGATTTCCGAACGCACCCGCGCCGGAGTGAAGGCCGCGCAGCGCTGAGGTGTGAAGTTTCGCCGCAAGGTCAGGCTTACCGCCGAGCAGCGTGACCATGCCCAGAAGCTGATGGGCCAGGGCTAATCCCGGCAATATGTGGCCAACCTTCTGAATGGGGGCGGCTCGACCCTTTACAGAGTTCGGTACGCCTCGACCGCCGTGTCCGGCGCAAATGAGTTCTGCGCCAGCGATGAGACTCTAAGTTCCTTCTGTTAGCGTATGCGCCGATGCAACCGCAATAGGCAATTTTCCGGTCTTGCAAATAGCGAATGATAGGCGAAATGTGGTAGCATCAATCTTGTCAGGTACTTCGACGCAGGACGGTGCTAAATGGACAAGGATCAGCTATTTGTGGAGCAGCGACCGGAAGGCGACTATGCGGTCAGAAGAGGCAATTCAGAAAGAGCCAGTGCTGTTTTGCCGACCCAAGAGGAGGCCATCGAAAGGGCACGGGAATTAAATCCCGGCAAAGCACCTCTCGTTGAGCGCGTGCGCCATACAGATCAGGGAAGTCCGGATAAATGGCGCAAGCCATAGTGAAGTTAGGGACTCGGCGAGATACGCGCCGACAGTGGGTCGGTGTGCCTCTGCGTTCCGCCGCGCGGAATTAGTCGATTACTAATAAACAAGCGAAGAATCATCGTCGTGTATGCCGTCACGCCGGAAGAACTCGCGTAGACGGTGGCAGCTTTCAATGAAGGGCGCATCCGAGTCAATGTCGTGCCCGCACCATTGGCGGAAGATAGTAGGGTAAACGATGAGATCGGGTACTCGAACAAAGACAAGTTAGCCCAGATACCCGAATCTGCGGTCTGTGCTCTGACAACCCCGTTCTCCCTGACGGGAGCACCGGATGAGATCGACGCCCAACTAGCGGAGCAATTAAAGGCGTTTGTCGATTCTCATGTCGCGCTGCGACAATCCGTAGACCACGCAAAGCAAGAAATCGCGGACAAGGTCAAGGCCATTGAGGAGCGAGACCGGAATCGATCGAAAGCAAAAACGGCTGCGACCACAAAGTCAGACGATAAACACTCATAAGACAACGGCGCAGAAGCAACGCCCGCAGGAGGCAATCTCTCCCTCTTCGACCCCAAAGCTGCAGCGCCATTATCAGCCACTTAGAACAGCTGTTCCATCTTGGTCTTATCGGAAAAAGTATCGATCAGGCCGTCTTGAAGAATCTTCAGCATGCATACCCGACGCCATCGAGGCTGCCCAGAGGGGCAGAAATGATTTCGTATTCTCAACCACCGAGGACTGCGGGCTATGTCTTCCAGAACGTCGGACCGATCCCTCAAGGCAGCGAAACCGTGCGGCCGTCCTGAGCGCTCAGCGGACTGGAGGTGATACCAATCGCGCCAGTGATTACCAACGCTAGAGCTGCTGTGCGTAAGAGAGCGTAGCGGTTTTTGCGAGCCTTACAGCTTGCGGGTGAAAGTACGGTGCGGCGGTCATGAAAACCTCTTTCTCTTGGAGATTCGGATCGTTCCGAATGTACAGTCGAGGCAGCAGACGCGGACTTGGGGAGCACATCTACGTAGTGCCCAAAACCTTCGACTCGCGAAGAAATGAAAAGCCTATAATTTTCTCCCTTGCTCGGTGAGAGATCTTGATTCCTGCCGCACTTGTGCCCAAGGGATGGGGAGGTCGACGATCGTCCCGCTTTGCTTAATCGTCTGAACAGCTTCGAAGGCAGCGAGAATCACCTGTCGCTGGACACGGGTACAGAAAGGCGCACCAAAGTGATGGCCCATTGGCCAGGGAACGAAAACCGCCCGCGGAGCTTTGATGGCGCGGGTCACGTCTTTGGCCACCGTGATCGAGACAGTCGGAATTCCGCGTTCTTCGATCTTTCTCTGAATCAGTCCGACCGACTGATGACAAATTGGTCAGGCCGGAGCGAGCAGGGCAACGTCCGCCCGCTCTTCTTCATCGACTGCGCGGGCAATGCCCTCGGCGACCGTAGCCTCGAACCGCTCCGGATCCATGTTGTTAACCGATAAAGCTGAAGAAATTTCTTGTGAGCCCGCCAATGACTCCTTCAGCCGCTAAATCCTGTAATCGTTCGATAGGGAAGATGACATTAATGTCCACGTCAGCATCGTCATGCGGATATTTGAGTTGATGAATGACTAGATCAAGTTGCCGGGCGTCGGAGGGCACGCGACGGAAGCTGAAGTCGCCCAAAGGATGCGCAACGTCCATCGGACGGTCCCGCTTGAGGTGTACACCGCAAGAACTGATGAGGCAGACTGTGCTGTCCTTCAGCGCCTTTGCGAGTCGCGCTAGGGGTACGAACGCACTCTTGGTGATCATCGAACCGGGATAACGCTCGTTGATGGTCTGCCAGAGGCCGGGGCGGAGTTGCGTTCCGCCCTCCCGGGGATCGACCGGCGACTCCGTCGTCTTCGAGGAGTCCAAATTAGCGGCTGCCATCGTGAATCCATTCCCCTGAATTGCGAATGAAATAAAAGTGCAGATGAAAATAAAGCAACGCCAGTGTGGATGAATCCTTCTGCATGGTTTGCTCAATGAAGTCGCGATCTGGCTCCTGATCATGCAGAAGAATCTTCAGGGCTTCGGTCCAGGACTTGTCGATCTCTTTCCGGCCAACATTTTCGTTGCCATCGCCAAGGTGCAGGCGTACGAAGCGACTGAGCTTTTCCGAGTCGCCATCTTATACAGCTTCGTGCAAATAAGGCACTGACATCTTCTTATTCTCTTCTTTCCTCGGCGACGCTGAAGCGCAATAGGTCAGGTCGCGAGTAGTGTCCAGAGACTGTCGAGCGTCATAGACTCACGCTCTATCTTGGTGAGATCCAGACATGCATGCAAGATAGTTTCCTGATCGAAGACTGGTATCATTTCGGGATTTCGGAGCGCCCGTAGGTACTGGAAGGGAGTTGGAGCGTTCCCTCAAGACTTGCTGCCAGGGCCTCGCTGCCGACAGCGTCTCGAATTCACAGACCCCTCCCCTTGGACCAGGGTCCCTCATTCTCCTCCTTGATGCCGCCTCTGAGGAAAAGTTACAGGCTGGGAGTCTTAGTCCAATAATTTCTTAGTCAGAAGGCAGGAACCATAGAGATCGGACGAAAACAAATTCGCATTTTCCATGTTTCATTTCAGTTCCAAGAATCCACAACCATCATTAACGATCTCTCGAAAAGTTGTAACTTCTGTCATTCTCAATACTCTCTGGAAAGCGCGGCCCGTTATCCAGGGACTGCTATACCCGAAGTGTGGTTCCAAGATCCGAGGCCCGCATAATCTGTCAAACTCTAAGGAGCATTCCATGTTGAAGATGCCTCATGTGCTGTTGACCACAGTTTTGGCAATGAGCGCAGTACTGCCAGCCCGCAGTAAGGCTCAAACAAGCAGTGCCGCCGGCGGAGCAGTATTCGTCATGACCAATGCAGCCAACAACAATCAGATCGTCGCCTACAAGCGCAATTCGGATGGTTCGCTAGAGGAAGGACAAACATTTCCAACCGGAGGCCGGGGCAGCGGTGGCGTTACCGACCCGTTGGGATCGCAAGGTGCTTTAACACTGAACGAAAAGCACACACTACTATTCGCAGTGAATGCGGGTAGCGGGAATATTTCCGTATTTCAAGTCAGGGGTGCGAGCCTGAGTCTGCTGGAGACTGTTTCCTGTGGCGGCAGCGAACCAGTGGCGGTTGCCCAGCACGGAAGTTTGGTCTACGTGGTAAATGCCGGTGGCGTGAGCGACCTTGTGGGTTTCCGTCTCACCCCGGATGGGCACCTGAAGCAAATCGAGGGATCAACCACTTATCTGAGCACCGGAACCTCCGGACCCGGGTCGTTAGCCTTTAGTCCAGACGGAGAGTTCCTATTGGTCACGGAAAAGGTAACCAACAACATCGATGCCTTCCACATTCAAAGCAACGGCAGGCTGGGTCCAATCGTGGTAAATCCGAGTGCCGGTCCAGGTGCATTTGCGGTCTCATTCGCACCCAACGGAACAGCTCTGGTGGTCGAGACCGGACCAACCGGCGGAACGAATGCATCCGCGATCTCCTCCTACGCGGTTGTCACCAACGGAACAATCACTCCCGTCAGCGCCAGCGTTCCAACTCAGGGCGCGGCGACCTGCTGGCTGGCGGTTACTCCCAACGGTCAGTTCGTGTATACCTCGAATTCCGCGTCTTCCACCATCTCTGGTTTCGTTCTCAGCGCAGCCGGTTCGTTGACACCTGTCTCCGGAACCGTGGTGGGAACGAACCCGAGCGGAAGCATCAACCTGGAGATCGTCATTAGTTCAGACGGCAAGTACCTTTACACGCTGGATTCAGGTACCGGCACCGTCAGCATTTTTGCTGTCAATCAAGAGGGAACCCTTACGAGCCTGGGCGATGCAGGTGGGCTGTCCGAAGATGCTGGCCTGGAGGGAATGGCAGCTTTCTAACGGTACAGGTGACACTCCGGCTGCTTCGGTTTCCGGTCCATTTGATCTGAGCCCCCATTTCTCGCGTCCTTAGCGAGGAGTGGGGTTTCTTCGTTGCGTTGCTCTTCAGAATTCGCAGACGTAGGTCCAAGCGAACTTAACAGCCCTACGTTGGCGGCATAGCCGGAGGTGAAGTACAGGGCCGCCTCTGTACCGGCAAATTCCGAGAAATCGCTCTCCAATTCTTCCCAGTCCCGCGAGTTTCCCGAGAGAAGACGCGAGCCTGTGGAGGCGACTGCCTCCGCGCTCCCGACCGCATGCTCAACCGCCTGTCTCAGGCCCAGATCGTTGGAAAGTCCCAAATAATCGTTGGAGCACAAGTTGACGCCTTCGAGCGTATCGAGCGCGCGCAACTGAGCCCGCTTCTCTAGTACGTTCAACTCATGGTGAAGGCGCTGCCGTACATTTTCAGCCACGGCTCATCGCCTTCAATCCCAGATCCCGTAACAGGTCCGCATCCTCATCTGCTCCAGGATTGGGAGCCGTGAGCAAGCGATCGCCGGTGAAAATTGAGTTGGCGCCCGCCAGGAAACACAGTGTTACCGCCTCGCGGGACATGTGCTTGCGTCCAGCAGCGATCCGGACCATGGAAGCGGGCATCAGGATGCGCGCGGTGGCGATAGTCCGTACCATGATGAGAGAATCGAGGTCCGCCGCGTTTGCAAGGGGTGTGCCTTCGGCGCGCATCAACATGTTGATGGGAACACTTTCGGGGTGGGGATCGAGACTCGAGAGCTGTTCGAGCAGTCCGATGCGATCCTCTTCAGACTCGCCCATGCCCAAGATACCGCCGCAGCAGACTGTGATGCCTGCGTGGCGCACGTTGGCGATGGTCCGTAAACGCTCCTCGTAAACACGGGTCGTAATAATGCTTCCGTACAGCTCCGGCGAGGTATCCAGGTTGTGGTTATAGGCGGTGAGCCCAGCTTGCTTGAGTTGGAGAGCCTGCTTGCTGGTCAGCATGCCGAGCGTACAGCAGACTTCCAACCCTAGACCATCGACCAGACGAACCATGTCGAGCACAGTGTCGAATTCTTTTCCTTCCGGAACTTGCCGCCAAGCTGCTCCCATGCAGAAGCGCGTGGCGCCTTCCTGTTTCGCTTGCTGCGCCGCCCGCAAGACATCCTCAGTCCGCATCAAGTCCTGGCGGCCAACTCCGGTCTGATAGTGTGCGCTCTGCGGACAGTAGGCACAGTCTTCCGGACATCCGCCGGTCTTAATGGAGAGGAGTTTGCAGAGCTGTACCTCACCGGGCCGGTGGTGCTGGCGATGGACCTCCTGCGCTTCAAAGATCAGTTCAAGGAAAGGCTGCTGATAGATTTCACGGATCTCTTCCCTGGTCCTGTGGCGATGGATTTCTAAGATTGCGGCTTCCGGTTCATGGTGCATATATTTCCAAAATGAAACAACGTCGTTAAGAATAGCAGACGAAACACGCAGTACGTTTCCGCCCTCAGCGAAGCCCCCACAGTTGCGGCTCGTTCTTTCGCACCCTACCGGACGTGCACGAATTCCTGCACGAAAAAAAATCTTGCACATCAATTCAGCGGTCGCGATACGCTGGCTGCTCCTCTTGGCTCATGTGTGGACCAGATCCACGCGCCAACTTCGTCATCAGGAGAGGAGGTATTCCGGAGGCGCGGAGACAAGTGTGTTCGACGGATCTGCAGAAGTTAACTGCCATCAGGACCCAGCCCCCGGGAAGGCAGCAGTATGGGCGAAACCGACGGTCTCCATCAGCGTCGTGTGTTCCGCTGGCCCAAAGAAGCGACAGAACTGATCAGGGAATACAAACAAGGAACGAATAGAAGCCAGGAGCACACTGAGATTGGCCGGCGGAAACTGGTCACCAAACTCGCGGCGATTTCGGGCAACCCTCGAGACGCCTGTCTGCGCTTCTTGCGCGAACTCGGCATCCATCAAAAGCGAGCCTATCGGGAATGGACAAAACCGGAGCAACAACGCCTGCTGGATCTGATCTCCAGCTTGCCGGTGGAAGAAGTCGCGAACATTCTGCGGCGGCCGGCGGGTTCCGTGCGCTCGATGTTGCACCGGCTCGGGATGGGCGGCAAAACGGGGCGGGAATGGTTCACCAAGTTCTCACTGTCTCGCGCTCTGCACACCCGTCCCGACGAGATCCAAAAATGGATTGACCGGGGATGGCTCAAGTCGCGATCAGTTCCCACTGCCGGAACGAAGGCCAGCGTTATCGATCCAGACGATTTCTGCCAGTTCGTGAAGCAGCACGGGCACGCGGTTGTGAATCGCCGGCTAACGTACGAGGCACTCTGGTTTGTGCAGCACTACGTGTTCCCGACAAGCCACGCGGATTTGCTCGCCGTGAGAGGAAAGTACAAGAAGCACGACGGGGGCGAGGAGATGCAACCAGGCGTAGAAGGCGGGTCAGGCGATGATTCTGACGCGGATCGTGATCAGGAAACCTGAATGATCTCGTTGATGATCGCTTATAACTCTTCCCGAAGGTTGGCAGCTGCGGTTTCCTCGCGCTGGCGTCAGGAGCGTTTGTTGTAAAGCCATCACTTCCTGATTCAGTCCCATACGGGCGATCGCGGATGCGAGCACGTGCACTTTCGGCCGCGCCAAGTAGACATCTTCTTTGCCGCTGTTCACAATGCGATTCAGGTTTTTTTCCTCGGCGATATCGGGATCGACCAGCACCAATCGGCCAACGCCCAAGCGCGCCAACTGCTCCGCCACGAAACTCCCGGTTCCGGAGCAGCCCACCACGGCAACGGACATGCTGTGCAACAAATCTGTGGTTCCGCTGCCGAAGGCCTGGGCGTGCCGCAGCGCAAAGCTGCCTTGCGACAATCGGCGCTCGGTCCAGATGCGAATGTCATCGCCGACAGCCATTACGGATGCAACCGGTGCGACGATCTTGCCGTCTTCGCCCAGGACGCGCCCGAATAGTTCTCCATCAGGAAGCATGATCAGGCTGGCATGCGGCAGCGAGTCATCGAGCAGGCTAACGATCGACGCAAACAGCGCACTGTCAGAGGCGTCGTCCGTAGCGGAGAATCTGCGGTAGTCAACGCCATGACTGTGCACTTTCACAATCGCCATCCCGCGTCCGTAGCCTTCCGCGATGAGAGCATCGACATGTTCCGTGGGCCAAGTCACACGGTCGGCGTGCCGGTCACAGACCTCGTAAGGAATGGGCACGATTCTGCGGACCGCCAGAACATGGTGTTCCGCGCCCGCCCTACGACCACATAGAAGGAGGGCCACTGCCTCTTTTCGATCTCCGGGGAACAAGTGTTTGCGTAGCGCATCGTGATGCTGCTGGGTCATGTGAAGCGTGAATTTCATATCGCCCTCGAGAACTCCCTCTGTAACCACTCGTCCACGAGCGCCAAGTGACTTGCGACGTCATCGACGCCTGAACGCCAGGGATTGGCGCTCGTTCGGTGGCGGGACCAGCGTTGCCATGCGACTCCCGCGATGTTCTGGGTCGACAAGGCGCCGATCGACCGGCCATCTCTCCTGGCCAAATGGGGATTGGAATAGACCATGTCGATCTGGCTGTCCGAGTAATTATCCGGAATGAGCAGTGCCAGGCTTGTCTGCTGGTGGTTGTATCCGGCGGGAAGCTTCCAATCATGAATGACCAGCCAGCGCGTCGGACCCATCGCGCAGCGCCTCCCAGGGCAGACCTAGCCGGTCGAGGTAAGCTTCATCTGATTCGGCCAGGCGGAAGTCCTGCCGACGACAGAGGGCTTCAAGGCCCTCTGTCGTGCCTTTCGGCATGGTGGTGAAACGCTCGATGTGGTGGGCATGAAGATGGACTACCTCGTCCGGCTGAATCGGTTTCGGCTGATGATGCCGACGGTGCTCATAGAGCTTGAACTGAGCTGGAGTTTTCCCGACCAAGGCGAGAATCTCCGCCCCGGTTATCTCGTCGCGATCAACCGTGACCTTTTGTTTATCGACTCGAATCACATAATGTTTGGCGTGCGGCAGAGGTTTTTCTTCGAGGGCGAAGACTTCAACGTCGACCACTTCCAGAAGTTCTTCCCCCGCAGGATGTTGGTTCATGGCGGTGAGCCCTCCTGGGCTCACCAAAGACTATATCATAAATAGCCAAAATATAGCTGATATATAATCATTTAATGATCTAAATAACTTGCTATTTTGGCCAATTATGGTAGTCTAGTCACAGGAGAATCGTGATGAACCCGAAGCGCACCATGACCCTTAACTTGACGGACCAAGAGATGAGTGTGCTGGATCAGCTTTCAGTCCAGAAGGACTTGAGCAAAACTGCCCTTATCCGTCAAGCACTTAGGCTCTATCAACTGGTTGACGCCCGCATTACCCGCGGCGAAAAGCTCTTTTTTGAGGACCAGGACAAGCAGAAGGCAGAGTTGATGGTTTTGTGAGAGAAACGATCCAGATCATTGACGCACAGACCGGCGCACCGGTCGATGCGGAGATTTTCGACGAGGTGGCGTTGGCCCATTTCATCGAAACGCAGGCGGAGTGGCGGCCCGTCATCCTGGCGGCAGCACGGGCTCTGTCGCAACAACCGAACCAGGGGCTCCTGATTCCGCGGCACTTCCACTGGGACTGGACCCGGAAGGAAGCCGAACTGAAGCTGCTGGCAGTCAAGTTTTACGGCCTCGCCTGTGAGGGCAAGCTTCAGGGCATTATGAAAGTTGAGACCGTGGCCCACTCCTGCCGACTTCCTGAGCAACAGGGGAAACCGCTGGTCTACATCGATTATGTTGAATCGGCGCCCTGGAATATTAAGAAATTGATGGTGGCGCTCGGACAACCGCAACGCTTTCGGGCCGTGGGAACGCGACTTTTCGAAGCGGCCGTGCTGCAGAGCCAGGAGGAAGGATTCCGCGGCCGGCTCGGCCTGCATTCTCTCCCCGGTTCAGAAGGCTTTTATATCAACGAGTGCGGCATGACGCCGGTCGGCCGTGATCCGCACAAAGAAAACCTGCTCTGGTGCGAATTTACGCCCGAACAAGCAGAGAGATACTTGGTAGGAGAATGACTATGAAGTTCAATAAGGACCGGAATTGGCTGACAAAGCGAGCAGAGCAAGAGGATCGGCACTTCATTTCCGTGGGTGGCCTGATTTCGCGAATCGATCCGGAATGGCAAGCGGATGTATCCAGCATGCCAAACGTGGAGACCACGAAGACGGCGTTTGTTCGTTTGCTTCAGCTGGCAAGGCGGGAGCGGCGACTGTCTTTGGAGCAACTCGCGCAGAAGGCGGATGTCGATCTAGGGGAGCTGGTGAAGATTGAGTCGGACGAATCCTTCAAGCCAACTCCCCGAACCATTCACCAGCTGGCAGAATTTCTTAAGTTGCCGGCGAAGAAATTGATGGCATTAGCTGGCCTTCTAAAAATCAAAGACTTTGGTCTGCAACAGGCCAGCGTGAGATTTGCCGCGCGCTCGGAGCCGGTGGAGGATGTGAGCCCGGAGGAACACGCTGCTTTTGAGGAATATGTGAAGTTCTTAAATGAACAATGAGAAACCGCTTTCTAGATGAACGCACGGCCCGGGACATCGATATCTTGGTCGCGAAGATACTTCGCGGCCTGGGGAGGCCGGAACCACCGCTGGTTCTGGACGATGTCCGGGCCTTGCAAAAGCTCGATCGGCATTACTACTCATCCGTGGATGAGGGGCCGTTGCGCGAGTTCGTCAGCCGAGCCTACATCGGAGCCAAGCAGGTTTTCTCCCGGCCTACCCTGATTCTCGATGTGGTCCGCAAGCGTTCGTTGAAAGCTCTCTATCTGCCCGATCGCAGGAGAGTTTTGATTGACTCCTCGCAGCCCAAGCTCAAATGGCGCTGGAGCGAAACCCACGAGATCATTCATGACGGAGTTCCGTGGCATCAGGATGCGATGTTTGGCGACACCGAATATACGCTGAGTCCGGACTGTCACGAGCAAATCGAAGCCGAAGCCAACTATGGCGCAGGGCGCCTATTGTTCTTCCAGGACCAGTTTCGAGAATTTGCCAGCGGCTCGGAGCCAACCTTCGAACTCATCAAGGCCGCGACCAAGCGCTACGGAAATACGATGACTTCCACCCTCTGGCGCCTGGTCGAGGCGCTGGATATCCCGGCTCTCGGCATCGTCGGTTCCCACCCACGAGGCAGCGCCGATCCCAATCGACCAGCACAGCAATGCCGCTATTTCATACGGTCCCGAGCTTTCATGGAACGATTCGGCAATATGACGGAGGACGCAGCCTGCGCGGTGCTTTGGGCACACGCTTCCTTCAAGAGGGGTGGGCCAATCGCAAATGTCGACGTGACGCTTGTCGACGACCGGGGCGAATCGCAACTGTTCCACCTCGAATCCTTTTATAACGGGCACGAGGCGTTGACGATTTTTATCCACAAAGGTCCGCTGCTTGCTCGAATGTCTGTATCTTCTGTTGCACTCCCAAGAAAGAAGATCATCCTCCGATCGTAAGGCAGCAAATTCTGAGGGTGCACTGATTGTCCGAGGTGGGGCCGAGGAAGCCCCTACAAATGAAGTTCATACACTGCAGGCGAGGACGATACGCGTTTCGACCCTGGGGCATCTCTAGCCTATCCAGAATTATTCGTAGAAAGAACTGTTGTCCACTTTCAGATCCTCTACGGCCAGCTTCAAGGGGTTTGAGATATCGGCCACAAGCTGACAGGTCAAAGGGTAGTTGGTGACAACGGGAGAAGGCAACGTCGGTGGCGCAGCCGGATAAAATAACCTTCAGGAGTCTGGTCGATTAAGCCAGGGTAGAAGTCGTACGTCGCTCCAGTAATTTGTGTGCCCTCCTGGGCCGATATCCTCGTTAACGCCCGGAACGTCGACCGGACCGCCAATATAGTCGCCCGACCGATAAAGGTTGCGCCAGCCCTTTCGTGGCGTGACAACCCAATCCAGGTATTTCCCATACAGGGTTCCAAGCGGTGAGCCGATAGTTGTAAGCGAGGTCGGCACAGTCACAGCCACATGCGCGATCGTCGTATGCGCAATCACCGACCCCTGGCTGTGGGCCACCACGCGAACCCAGGCGTAACGCGATTGCGCATGTTCGAAAAGCAACGAGAAACGGCGATTGCACGCGTCAAAGGACGAGAATCGAAGCTTCCGGTCCGTAATGTAGAAGACAACATCAGAAAGAACATCAAGAAGCGTTGTAATCGGCGTAACCGCGGTAAGCAACCATGGCACGATTCTCATCGCCGACACCGTGTATACCTGCCAGACATTTTCTTCGCCGCTCCCCGGACGCAGCCCACCGAAGTGTAATGTCGCCACAATGGCCGCGCCGGGGACGGCGAGCATCATCGGCATCACAATCAGGGCCAGATATATGGCTCGGTGCGCGGTGATGCCCTGGCGCGCGGGAGCGGCAAGAAGATAGGAAACCAAAGCAGCTATGGCGAAAAACCCAATGCCCGCGGTCGCAGCGGCCATCGCCCATTCGGTAATCTTTAGATCGTAGCCGAGATGTGCCAGGAACATTTTCTGCCACGCGTTGTACAGGTCGGTTGAGTGCGGCAAGCGGAGGAAAAGGTTCAGAAATACCGCCCAAACAATGCTCCCAAGCGCGGACAGCAGCACCAGTGGCAAATAGCTGAACGCAAGCCGCGCCAAGGCAGTGTGAACCGTAAGCTCTCCGCGCAGGGCAAGCCAGGCAACGTTGATCGCCGTCAGGAAGATAAGCACCCCGGCGAACATTTGCGCCAGTCCGTAGGCGCGAACCGCAATGGGATTCAGGTAGCGGAGCACCTCTGGCCGGAACGCCAGAAGCAAAGTCAGCAAAACGAGAACGCCGAGCGCGACTGTGCCCGCAACCTGCGCCATTCTTGTAGTCCCACGGTTGATGAACAGGGTTATTGCGGCAAGACCAATTACCACGAGATCAGCTGACAATAGAGCGTATCGGCTCAAGTTGGCATTCGCAAATCCCAACAGAACCGGAAACAAGATCCAGAGAAGAACACTCTCAAAGAACAATCGATTCCATGTGCTAACCAGCAACCGTACCTTGGTCCATTCGAACTTGGCCCTCGTTAACGCAAAACTCAGCGCCACCACCCATTCAGCCGCCCCCAAGACTGAACGCTGGGGCCTTTCGATGTCAGACCAGTTCACCTCGATGATATGAGGAGCTCTCTCATCGTCCGGTACAAGACGCGCGAAAGCCGTACCGTTAATGACGACGTCGCTTCGCGAGTAAGACTTGTCGGGATACAACCGGCTGAGCTCTTCGACTATTTCTCCGGGGGCAGGAATACCAACTCCATGAACTGCGATGAAGGCGCCTTGAGGGTATGTCTTCATGGCAGCTCCTCAGCCCGGCGAGGAGTAGCATTATACCTACAAAGGAGTTACTTCTGGCACAGCAAAAAACAATACTTTAAGAACCTATCGCAGTCGAAGGCCGTAGATTGCCGCTGCAATCGTCGCTGGAATCAGACCGATTCCTGACGCAGTATGTGGAAATCACGAAGCCCAGGATTTATCGCGTTTCCACGAAAGCAATTCCAAGCAGGGCTGTCGCCCCCGCAAACGTGAGGTGACGTCCACATCCCAACAGCAATCCAAGCATTGCGCCATCTCTCAACCGCGTAGATTGGTCCTCGAAGCAGCATTCACTAGCTCTTGAGCCTGGTTGCGGGTAAGCCAGTTGCCCATTTTCCGCCCGAGCCGCTTCACTCCCTTTACTCGCCTGATTCCGATCGCCAGTTCCGGGCTCAGCCAACCACTCTCGGCCGATTCATCTGCCAGCCTTCGGATCGCAGAAAGGTGCAGATTGATCGTGGCCCCGGATAGGGAGAGGCGCTCAAGAAATGAGCGGTACCTCACCACGACGGAACGGTTGAACGTCAACCTGGGTTCGGAGCAGTACCACGCGATGAACCTTTCGATCGCGTACCCATAGCTTCGCCGGGAGTGCTGAGAAGCGAGCGCAACGAACACCGCCGCCTTAGATCGTTTCAGTTCAGGGACGGTTAGGGTTTGAGAACGACCAACAGATTGGGTCGAGTTTTCGGATTGCATTGGAGTGGCTCCTTTTAGCGGCCTCCGGGGTTTCGTGATCGTAAAACGGTCGGCACAAATGAGCCGTGTCGAGTTCTTGAAGATAACGTCCTTTATCATTCGCGATCCGAATGCTCGGACGGTGACTCGTTCATTTGCGCTGGCAGAATAGCCGCAGGACACTTCCCATCCTTGCTACAATGATGCGCCCGCAGTTTCAATCGCTCATAGGAGAAATGCTCATTGCGATGCTGCGCTGGTTTTGGCGGGCGGACCAGCGACGCCGGAAACTAGGTTTAGGAGCATCAAGATTATGACATTCGCTGAGCCCGGGGTAGCTGGCTCATCACGCGCACGGTCTCGCAGAAGATTCCTGTTGAGTGCTCCAGCTTTGAGCATTTTCGGGATGGCCGCCCCTTATCTGATGGCGGGAGAGACGCCTGACAGATGCACGTTGACGGCGGCAGATTCGCTTCTTTTGTACCAAGGTCTCCTCGACCAGGTGAGGAGTGATGCGATTTCGTTTGCCGGTCGGAACGTTGCTCAGGATTTACAAGAATGCGGCGAAACGTTAACAAAGCTCAGCTCGCTAATGAAGGAACTAGCCGCCACGGTCAAAGGAAAGAATTCATCGAGGCTCTCGCACGATCTCGAACTCTTGACCAACCACACAACTGGTGATCTGACCCTGACTAATCTTGCGACTCGCAGCGGGTTGGGTCCGGGGTTGGTTGGACAACTGATCTCGATGGACCAGTTGACGTCTAGTTCATTGGCTGCGCTCTCTGCCGATTGCGATCTCGCAGAAGACTCTGACATTAAGGAGCTTATCAAGAAGATGTCCGAGGTGATTGAGTCCAAAACTGAGGCGATGCGCAGATATCAAGTGAGCATTGACGATTGGAGTAAGATTGTAACTCGCATAGATCGCCTCACTGATGAGATCCGCCAAAAGATGGCCATTGCTGGGTCTGTGATCGCCGTAAATAGCGAAGTGGCAGCTTCCGAAGCATCTTCTCCGCCGGCGGATAAGGCAATCGCCCCGCTGACCGACGCGGAGCACGCGCTGTCCTCTGCCATACAGATGTTAGATGTCATGGAGGTACCGGTATCCTCGGACAAATCCGCGAGAGCAACCTTGACTGGCGTCCTCGCTGCCACTATTTCGATTCTAAAATCACGACCTCGGATCCAAGCAACTCTGCTGCCAGTCAACTATGCGATTTCCAGCGTCCACCGGGTCACGAGCCCCTTGGTGCCCTCTCTGGATACCGCACAGTCAAGCGCCATGGATTCCGTGCGCAAGGTGGTTCACACTTCCAGGTATTTTGACCCCAGCCCCGGCGGCTTTTGGCAGGCCGTAACGTGTGTGACGATCTGTCTTCCCGTTTGGTTGGCCTATAAATGGCCTGACGAGAAAGAGACGAGAGCAAACCTGATCAGAGGCTCTCTTTTCCTGGTTAAGGGTGCAGTTCCTGGCAGCTATAGAGATATTGCAAATGACTTGGCGGCGGCATATCAATCATAGTCGTGGATAGTGAACATGGCCAAACTGTCTGAATGGCTTGACTTGCCGAAGCGGCTCGATATACCGAAGTGGTTCGATCTCGTCGAGTGGGTGGACCTCCTCCAGGGCCCAAAAGATCCGCCTTTTGCACGAAACACGTTGTTCGCGGGGGAATCAAAAAGATTTTGGCGTGTTTTGTTCACTTCGGGACTTCTTGCCGGCATTTCTGTTCTCTTGGAGGGTGGCCACGCCGCGAAATCCTTCGTGTTGAGTCCGTCAGCACGACTCTGCATTACCGGCATTGCCGCCTTTGCAGGTCTCTACTGCCTTGGAGTCTCGCGTCTTTTCGGTCTCAGAATTACGATCGCACAGGCGTTTTTTACTTTCGGATTCCTGGTGATTCCATGGTTGCCGATTTTTTCTTTCATCGCTTTCCTAGGTAGTAATTTTGGGAAACTGTCGCTCACGTTTCTCGTGATGTGCTATCTGTTTCCGATCTACATCGTTTGGTCCGTCGCCAAAGGCATCAGCGTGGTCTCCGGTGCCAGCAAATTGCGAGCCTTCCTATCGTTAAGCGCGCTCCTCGGCATCATGGCAGGCTTTGGCATCTACAGCCTACTGACGACCTAGCCAGTTCGTGGGTGCAGCCTTCTCAAGCAAACATTCATCGATTCAAATCTGCCCACTAGCCTTCCGGTCTTACCCCACGTGCAAGAAATGAAAACGATGCAGATGTCGGTTGCGATTGTTTCTAGCTCAGAATTGTGGACGATAAAAGGACGTTACCATCAAATGAGCTCTCTAGGGATGGCAGCAAAGCAAGGCTTGGCTCGATAGGGTCAGCGTGGGCCGGAAACCGGATCAAACTCAGAAGTCGATAATCTTGCTCCATGATCCGGGGCGGTAGTGATTATCAGTAAAATACATTTCGGTGATTACTCTCGATTGGACGAGCAGCACTAGACGGCGAGTTCCGGCTGCTCCCTGAGGATCGCCAGGTCGAGCCGCCCCGACAGGCGCTTCGAATAATTGTGCACCACGTCGTCCAGCTTGCGGGCTCAGCAACTCCTTACCTTCGTACTTACGCAGCCTGTTGATTCTGTGATCGTTTTTTGCTTGAGCTATCGCGGCCACAACATCGGGGCCGAGCGAATATTTGCTTGTGCCAGTCATTGAGCGGTCCTTCGTTCGGGTGATTATACAATTCCAGGGCAATGCTAGAGCGCTAGAGCGTATGAAGAGGTCTCTGGTGATCGCCGGATAGAATGGCACCTGTGTGCGCAAGAAGCCCGTGACGACACGAACGGCCGAACCTTGTCGGCAAGAGAGGTGGTCACAGAAGGACATAGAAACATCAGTCGGGTGCGACGCACGTTGCGATTTTGAAGCTCGCGATCGCGTAATGCTTGATGATAACGTCCTTTATCATTCATTAACAGGGAGCAGAAAAAGGTCACTCCATCGCTCCAGGAAAACCAGCCGCGCGGGAAAAAACTGGAGGACGGTGCCGCATACGATCCCGCAGACTAGATGGCGGCTATGTGGAACCGATTGGGAAGTTCTTTGAGCGTACCGACGTGCCTAGTTTGCATGCGGCAGAGCCGGTTCTGAACGGAGGCCCGCTCGTCCACGCCGATGCGCGCATACCACTCAAGGTCACTCGCTCATTTGTGGAAGAGTTGATGTAAGTGTGAGTACGGAAAAAGTAGTTGACAAATGAGTTAACTTACTATACAAATTGCGCCAGCTTTTTTGAGGGGGTGAGTTCAGGGCGAAGGAGGGGCTTATGGCTCTCTCGCGTCTACATCCCTCTCTTGTGTGGGGCCGTTGTCTTGCGGTTCCGCTACTCCTCTCGGTAGTTCTAGCATGCAATCAGAAGACGCAGGAAGGGCACGGATTACTGCCGCCTGCGCCCGCCGATCAAACCTCATCCGCGAATTCCTCGCCGGTTCCTTTCGATCAGCCACTTGGCAATACAGGTTTTGCCCGGACCGTGCTGCACACCACCGGGCCCGCGAATATTGATGTCACAGTGCGCGATGTGATTGTGGGTCCTCACGGGGAGGCGCAACTCCCTGACTCCGGCGGGCCGCTGATCGTCGACCTGTTGTCGGGCAAGGGGAGCGGGGCCGCCGGAGGCAAAACGCTCGATCTCTCGTCCCAGCACCCTGCATCGTTTCCCGCAGGCGCGGCGGTCGCGCTGAAGAACAGCGGCGACGGTCCTCTGGTCGTGCGGCTATACATGTTGGAGGGCAAGTAAATGCGCAGACCATCGATAACGATTCTTGCTGCGGCGTTGCTGGCCTTCGGACTTACGGCTTGCGAGTCGCCCAACTGGCCGGCTTATCGTCACTCAGGTTTGCGACAGGGCGAGCAGGACCATGAGACCCATCTGTCCGATCCCGCGAAAGTGCCCGCGCTGGCAGTGCGCTGGACCTTCACACCGCCGAGTGGCGAGGGCGGTTCATTTTATGGCTCGCCGATTGTGGTGCACCATCGCGTTTTTATTGGGAGCACTTCCGGTTACTTCTACGCGATCGACGCGAAGACGGGAGGGCTGATCTGGCAATTTCCGCCTCACGGGCATCCGTTGATGGGCACCTGCGCCGGGGGTGGGGGCACGCAGACATTCGGGCAATACGGGGTGATGTCGAGTGCGGCTTATTTCGATGACACGGTGGTGTTCGGAGCGCCCGATTCCGATCCGGCAACTGATTCGGGCCTGGGCAGCGGCCGGCTTTGGGCGTTGAAGGAAAGCGATGGCAGCCTGGTATGGAAAAGCGACGTGGTGGCGCACGTGAACGGGTGTACTCCGGGAAATGTTGCGCCCGAACTGCATGAGCGCATCGCGTACTCGGCGCCGCTGGTGTCGGAAGATGCAGTTTACGTGGGGACTCACGACGCTGGTGACGATCCTATCCAGAACGGAAAAGTGATGGCGGTGGATCGGGCCACAGGGCATCTGTTGCCGGGCTTTTCCTATAGCTCGACGAATTCGCGTGGCGGTGGAGTGTGGAACGGGCCCGCCGCAGAGCACGACAGCCTGCTGTTTACCACCGGTAACACGCGTTGCGATGGGGCCGGGTGCCAATCGCCGGAGCCTTCGCCTAATCGGGGACTAAGCATGGTGAAGATCGACAGAAAAACGGGCGCCGTGCAATGGCAGTTTCAACCGGTACCCTACGATCTTGACGATGATCCAGACTGGTCGGCCGGGGTGACGGTGATGGAAACCAGTTGCGGAAGGCTAGCGACATCGGTGCAAAAAGACGGATGGACTTATGCGCTGGAGGCCGGCAGCGGCAGTTGCAGCTGGCAGTTCCCGCCTACGGCAGGGCCGGGATGCAAGTTCGCACCGGGCGGCGCGCACATTCACGGCGATACGGACTACAAGCGTCCGGGAGCGGCGTGGGAGGATGTGCTCGTGATCAACACGGGTGGCGAAGCGCTGGTACATGACGGGGTTGGGGCGGGCTACGGCCGCCTGCATGCGCTCAATGCCTGCGCGCCCGATGAATTGCATCGCGTTCGATGGCTAGTAGACGTTCCGCATGCGAGTGGAAGCGGATATTCGATTGGCGCACCGACCGTAACCGGCGGCGTGGTCTACGTAACCACGGATCAGGGGCACGTAGTCGCTCTTGCCGATCCGCTTATCCTCGGCGGGGCGGCGGCCGGATACCGCTGTTCCAACGTCGATTTCACCACGCTGGCCGCGTGCACAGTAGCGGGCTATGCGTGGGTGCCGATTCCAAAAGTGCTGGCCGATGTTCCACTGGACGGAAGCAGCGCGGCGGGTCTGCGCAATGAAGCGGCCATCGCGCACGGGAGGCTCTTCGTGAGCACGGTGGGCGGCCACGTGTACATGCTGTCGCCCTAGTTCGCAGGATGAAGATCTCGTGTGCAGCAGAGGAGGCAGGACTGAACGGGAGGATGTTATGAGGTGCCTTATTACGAGTTCCATGGTCGTGCGGTCGCTCGCGGGAAGTGGTCCATTGCGAAAGGCAGCGATCCTGGCCGGGTTGGCTGTGCCCATGCTGGTTGCACCCGTGCTGGTTCACGGGCAACACGCGACAGTGACTCCCGCTGCCGCGAAAATGGTTGCGCCGGGAATGGCCGCGGTCACGCGTCACGCGGAGAAGCTCAACGTGCCGAGGAAAGGCAAGGCGAGCGTTGCCGTGCAGGCGGAGTTAAGCAGCTGGTCTACAGTGAACCGTTCGCGAGAAATTACGATCCCGCCGCAGGGTTTTTACATCGCCACCCTGAGTAATGGCACCGCCATGACGATGATCAACGGCGAAGAAAAGCTGCGGCACGCCGGCGAGATGTGGGCGGTGGCGGATGGTCAATCCATGACGGTGAAGATCGAGGAGAAGAAGCAGGAAAATGTTGGTTTGGAGATTTTCTCGATTCGAGCCGGTCATTAGTAAAGGGTTGAGTGCCCCTCCCTTCGCGTTCTCTGCGAAACGGAGGGGGGCAGGAAAAGCAGTGGGCCCAGGCACGGGCCGTAGCCACTCTGGACGATTGTCGGGTTGTATCGTAGGGCGGTCCTCACTGCAAATGCGAGGCTGTCCGGTACGCCGGACATGCTTGAGCTGCTCCTGCCAAGACTCAATTTCTACACTGCACTCCGGGGATATTTCCCTCGATTCTGCACTAAAGCCGCATGCTGGTCGGCATTGATTAGCGATCGGACCATTGGCTCAGACGGCGTCATAGGCAGATCACACGCCAACAACAAGTAATTCTATTCTACGAGTGTGTCACCTCGTTTGCGGAAAATGCCGTCAGGCCGACTCGTTAAATTGAATCTCGGGCGCATCTGTATCGACTACATTCGAGTACAGATGGAAGGCTTTTGTGCAACACATGGATAAATAGTGATTCTTAGCCTGAATAATTCGTGATTTTGAAGACAAAAAGAAGCCCCCTGTGCTACAAACACGTTGTCGAATCGCTGTTTGAAGCACTTCCGGAGGCTTCTTCGTGTCTGACGATAGCACAACACAGTGTATGTTGTTCCCAGGAATTTTTCGCAAGCCTGTCGTTGCCCAATTTGATCAGCGAGAGGGCAGTTCCGACGGCGGCGCGCTGCTGCTGAAGGCCGCCGATCGCCACTATGGACTGGTGGATGAACTGGCGGCCTGTCTGCGGGACCCCAGACAAGCTGGCAAGGTCGATCACAGTTTGCGTGAGTTACTCGCGCAGCGCGTGTTCTCGATTGCCTGTGGCTACCCCGACGCCAACGACTCGGCGCGCTTGGCTAGCGACCCCATTCATAAGTTGCTTCTCGATCGCGATCCCGTAGAAGGGCGCGATCTGGCCTCGCAACCAACGCTGTCGCGTTTCGAGAATGCAGTCGGAGTCAAGGAACTGTATCGCATGGGCGAGGCGTTGGCACTGAGCGTCGTCCGGCGGCACGCCAAGCGACTACGGCATAAGGCTTACCGGGTTACCATCGATCTGGATCCCACCGATGATCCTACTCATGGCGCACAGCAACTCTCCTTTTTTAACGGGCACTACGATAACTGGTGCTATTTACCGGTGATGGGCTTTGTCAGTTTCAACGAGGAAGCCGAACAGTACTTGTGCGCCGCAGTGTTGCGCCCTGGCAACGTCACCGCTGCCGTGGGGGCCGTAGGGTTGCTGCGGCGGCTGATCAGAATCATTCGCGGCTGTCTTCCTGGAGTGCATATTCGGATTCGTCTGGATGGTGGTTTTGCCCATCCTGCGGTGCTGGAGTTTTTGGATGCTCAGCCGAAACTGGAATATGTGGTGGCGATGGCTAAGAATGCCGTGCTGAAGCGTGTCGCCGAAACCGGAATGCGCCGAGCGCGCAAACTCTCGCGGTGCAGCGGAAAGACCGAACATACTTATGGGGAAGTCCGCTACAAGGCTGGGAAGTGGCCACGCTTACGCCGAGTCATCATTAAAGCCGAAGTCGTGCGAGCTGCCGACAAAGAGCCCAGAGACAACCCTCGTTTCGTCATCACCAACATGAAACAAAGCCCGCAGTGGATTTACGAGCAGGTCTACTGCCAGCGCGGTGACATAGAAAACCGCATAAAAGAACTGCACGAGCTCGAGATTGATCGCACCAGTTGCACCAGCTTCTGGGCCAACCAGTTTCGCGTCCTATTTACAGCCGCTGCCTATGTCTTGATGCAGGAGTTGCGCTTGCGGGCTGCCGGCACCGCCTGCGCCCGCGCCCAAGTTGGTATGCTGCGCGAACGACTGCTGAAGCTAGGTGCTCGGGTGTTGGTCTCGGTACGACGCGTTGTTGTCCATCTGCCCGCTTCCTTCCCGTTTCTACCCGCCTTCCGTCGAGTGGCTCTGGCGCTCGGCGCGGCCACCGGCTAAATCGCTCTTCGCAGTTTACGAACTCAACGACAATCTACACCGGCGACGGTCAAGGCACCCCTGTCTCTCTATCCTGCAATTCGCCATCCCAATACTAGCCAAACATATTTGAAATTTCCGAACTATCCGGCTCGGGCGATCTTCTTCGTGGGATACCCGAGGATGGTTCTGACCCGTCCCGAGTCACGATCGGCGTAGATGAAGGCAGTCCCCTCGATGC
>Ga0307477_10000651_pt1 | contig 35095 bp, 32 predicted proteins | sample atmos_gasesECM2C_FD_203316 | JGI IMG/M metagenome (GOLD analysis project Ga0307477, IMG submission 203316) | Hardwood forest soil microbial communities from Morgan-Monroe State Forest, Indiana, United States - atmos_gasesECM2C_515 | ecosystem: Environmental > Terrestrial > Soil > Temperate...
CGAGACGATCGAACGGTTGAGCGGGCCCTTCGACTTCGTCTTCATCGACGCCGACAAGACCAATTACCTCGCGTACTACGAGGCGGTCCTGCCCAAGTTGGCGCCGGCCGGCCTGATCGCGGCGGACAACACGTTGTGGAGCGGGCGGGTGGTCGACGACCGGGACCAGTCGGCCGACACGACCGCCATCCGAGCGTTCAACGACACGGTGGCGCGCGACGAGCGCGTGACCTGCGTGCAGCTGACGGTGCGCGACGGCGTCACGCTCATCCGTCGCGCCGGGGACGTCGCCGCGTCGGACGGACCCGTCTGAGGACGGTGCGGGCTCCGGGGTGTTGGACTACCACCTCCATCTGTGGCCCCACGGCCAGCGTGACACCGCTCCGACGCTGGAGCAGGTCGCCGAGTACTGCGAGCGGGCGCAGGCCGCGGGCGTCACCGAGATCGCGCTGACCGAGCATCTGTTCCGATTCGCCCAGGCCGACCGTCTGCTGCGGGGCTTCTGGGAAGAAGAGCCGGACGCGGCGTTGCGGGCGTCGATGGCCACGTACTGGGAGGATCACGCGCGGGCCGACCTCGACGCCTACGCCGACTGCGTCCTCGCCGCCAAGGACGCCGGATTGCCCGTGGTGCTCGGTCTCGAAGTCGACTACTACCGCGGGCGCATGGACGAGGTGTCGGCTCTGCTCGACGGCTATCCGTTCGACGTGTTGCTCGGATCCGTCCATTGGGTCGGTGTGTGGCGTTTCGACGACGTCGATGACCCGGTGTCGATGGGGCAGTGGTCGGTGCGCGACGTCGACGCGGCGTGGGACGACTACACGTCTGCCATGGAGGAGCTCGCCGCCTCGGGCACCTGCGACGTGCTCGCCCACCCCGACCTCGTCAAGGCGGCCGGGCACCACGCCGACGCCCCCGAGGAGTGTTGGGACCGCCTGGTCGAGGCGGCCGTCGCGTCCGGGATGGCGGCCGAGCTGTCCTCGGCCGGCTGGCGCAAACCCGCCGCCGAGGCGTACCCGGCCGAGCCCTTGCTGGCGCGCTTCGTGGCCCGGGGGGTCCCCCTCACGACGGCGTCGGACGCCCACCGGCTCCCGGACGTGGCCCACCGGTCCGGGGACCTCGCCGCCATGTTGGGCGCGCTGGGGGTCGACCGGCTGCGGGCGTTTCGCTCGCGCCGGGCCGTCGACGTACCGGTCGAGACGTTCGTGGGCGGACCGTGAGCGCGCCGGCCGAGCTCGCGGCCCACCACACCGGACTCGATGGGGGGAGCCTCGCCCACCTGAGGCGCCTGCTCGGATCGTGGGGCGTGCTGTCCGACTTGTCGTTCTCGGACCTGCTCCTGGTGGCCCCGGTCCGGGACTCCGACGGGACGCGCTTCGTCGTCTTGGGGCAGGTGCGGCCGACCACGTGGACCACGCTGCTGCGGGCCGACCTGGTCGGTGAGGTCGTGGACGCGGCCGAGTGGCCCGCCGTGGCCGAGGCGTTGCGATCCGGCAAGGTGACGTCGGGGTTCGGGACCATCCCCGCCCCCACTCGCCTGTGGCTGGCGCCGGCCGACCAAGAGAACCTCGGCACGGGCGAGGTACCGATCGTTCCCGACACCGCCCAGCTGGAGTGCATCCCCGTCCGCTGCGGCGGACCCCCCATGGCGGTGGTCGTTCGGGTGGCTCCGCTCGAGGACCGCAAGCACGGTCGGCTCGAACGCGCCTATCGCGACCTGTACGCACGGCTGGCCGCCATGGTGGCCGAGGGGGACTTTCCGTTCGCGGGCGAAGACACGCCGAGCGAGGACGCGCCGCGCGTCGGGGACGGGCTCATCCTGGTGGACGCGGACGGGATCGTCCGGTTCCTGTCGCCCAACGCCATGAGCGCGTTGCACCGGATGGGTGTGAACGACGTCATCGAGGGGCACCGGTTGTCGGAGCTGGGCATCGAGGACACCGCCGTCGACTGGGCGCTGCGCTCGGGGTATCCGGTGACCGAGGAGGTCGAACGGCGGCCCGACGTCGTCGTGCTGTTGCAGTGCACGCCGCTCCTCGACCACGGCACGGTGACCGGCGCCATGGCGCTCGTCCGCGACGTCACCGATCTCCGTCGCCTCGACCGCCTCCTGCTGTCGAAGGACGCGGCCATCCGCGAGGTGCACCACCGGGTGAAGAACAACTTGCAGACCATCTCGTCGCTGCTCCGCTTGCAAGCCCGCCGGCTCGAGCCCGGCAAGGGCCAGGAAGCGCTGCGCGAGGCCGAGCGGCGGGTGCGCTCGATCGCTCTGGTGCACGAGATCTTGTCGCGCGAGCCCGGAGACGAGGTCCCCTTCGACGAGATCGTCGGCTCGCTCGTGCGCATGGCCGAGGACTCCGTGGTGTCCGGTGGCCACATCGAGATCGACGTCTCCGGCGACGTGGGCGAGGTGGGCGCCGACGTGGCCACCCCCCTCGCGGTCGTGCTGGCCGAGCTGTTGCAGAACGCGGTGGAGCACGCCTTCCCCGGGGCCGGCGCCGGGGCCAGCGAGGAGGCGGACGGTTCGGTCGAGGGCCACGTGGCGCTGACGCTCGCCAACCGCTACGAACATCTCACCCTGGAGGTACGCGACGACGGCTGCGGGCTGCCGCCGGGGTTCGACATCGACCGGACGACCAGCTTGGGGCTGTCGATCGTGCGCGACCTGGTCACCAGCCAGCTCGGCGGGTCGATCGCCATGGAGAGCAACGGTGGCACCGTGGTGACGATCGACATCCCCGTGGGGGAACGAACCGAGCGCGCCGATCGACCCTGACCGGCGGGCAGTGCAAGGTTTCGGCCGCCTCGTGCGTCTAAGTAGGCGATGCCAGCGTGGGGCGGGGTCGTGACGGCCGAGCACGATGCGGACGAGCCTGTGGGCGCGGGCCCGGAGGTCCCTTCCCCGACCGCCTCGCTGACAGCGTCGGCGACCGCCTCGCCCACCGGCCCGGCGGATCCGGTCGAGGGGGCCGCGCCGATGTCCTTCGCGGACCTCTACGTGAGGAGCTTCGCCGACATGGTGCGTCTGGCGCGCGTGCTCGTCGACTCACCGGAAACGGCCGAGGACCTCGTCCAGGACGCGTTCGTGCGACTGCACCGCCGCTGGACCGGCGTGCGCGAGCCTCACGCCTATCTCCGACGGTGCGTCGTGAATGCGTGCCGGTCCCACCACCGGCGGGCATGGCGCGAGCGCAGCCGACCGGGAGACGTCCCGCGGTCTCGGCGCGGCCCGGGTGAGGCGGAACGACTCGCCGAGCCGGGTGAGGATTCGCCTGTCGACGGTCTCGCAGAACAATCCCGTGCCGACGACGCCGGGTTGCTCGTCGGCGCACTCGGCGCCTTGCCGTACCGCCAGCGGGCCGCGCTCGTCCTGCGGTACTACGCCGACCTGCCCGACGCCGACATCGCGGTGGCGCTCGGATGCCGACCCGGCACGGTGCCGTCCCTGGTGCACCGCGGCCTCGATCGCCTACGAGGAGTGTTGCGCGATGAGCGATGATCCCGTCTCCCCCGATCGTTCGCCCGGCCTCGAAGCGGGCCTCCGCCGTGCCCTTGCCAGTCGCGCCGAAGGCGCCGAGGTGGCCGCGGCCGACTGGGGCGACCTGGCCGGCCGGATCGCCGGCGCGACGCGGCGGCGTCAACGGATGCTCGCCGGGGCGGCCGGACTCGCGCTCGTCGTCGGCGCCGCGGGTGGGTACTTCGGCGAGGCCGCCTCGAACGCAAGCCCGGCCGGGTCCTTGGCGTCGAGGTCCACGACCACCATCCCGACGCAGCGACCGTCGTCGGGCGGCCCGGGGCCGTTGTCGTCGGCCGCACCCTGCCAGGCCGCCCCGGGCGGGTCGACCTCGACCAACACGAACCCCTCGGAGGTGGGCACCGCCACGCACCTGTTCAGCCGCGCCAGTTCGGACGGGGTGACGATCCGGGTCTACCGGCTGGCCCCGTCGCCCCTCGGCTGCGGGTCGCTTGGAGCGTCTGGTGGAGGTTCGGCGCAGGGCTCTGGTGTCGGCGCGGCTCCTGGCGCGGGCGCGACCCAGGGGGGTTCGCCACCCGCCGGCCACGGCAGCGTGGCGAGCCCACCGACGACGACGGTGGTCCCGGCGTGCGTCGCCGGCACCTCGGTCGAGCTGTCCGACGACGGCGCGGTCGGAGTCGGCACCCTGGGAGGTTCGGTCGGAATCGAAGCTCCTGCCGCGGGCCAGTCCCAGGTCCAGGAGCCCGTGACCATCTCGCAGGGGGCATTCGGGGTGGCCGAGGGCGACCCGGTGTGGTGGGTCGCCGTGCAAGTGGGGGCCGAGGTGGCATCGGCTCGGGTGACGTTCGCGGACGGGTCGACCGACCAGATGGCCCCCGTCGACGGGGTGGCGGTGCTCGCCCACCACATCGCGCCCACGGCCGCGTCGGCCGACTCCGGTCCCTACACGGTGCGCGCCCGGCTCGAGGTTCTCGGCTCCGACGGTGCGGTGCTCGCCACCGTGACCCTGCCCCAACAACCCCAGCCCGTCCCGACGCCGGTCCCCGCCCCGACCCCGCTGCCCGCCCCGACGCCGCTGCCGTCGGTGGGGGGCGGAAGCGCCTCCACGGTGGCGCCGTCTGCTCCAGGCGGATCGTCGGGGGGTGCACCGACCGCCTCGGGGAGCGGATCGTCTTCCTCGGGGAGTGCGGTGGCGTGCCCCCAGCGGGGCGCGCCGAACCCGGGTTAGTTAGCTCCCGTTCAGGGCGGAGAAGCGGTAGCCGATTCCCCGCACGGTGTGCAGCCAGCGCGGGCTCGCGGGGTCGGGCTCGAGCTTGAGCCGCAGCCTCCGCACGTGCTCGGTCACGGTGGCGGGGTCCTGCCATTCCTGGGTCGAGCCCCACACGTGTTCGAGGAGCTCCTCGCGGGTGAAGACCTGGTCGGGAGTGGTCGCCAAAAAGGAGAGGAGGTCGAACTCCTTGGGAGTGAGGTCGACGGGCTTTCCCTCGACCTCCACCCGGTGGGCCGAGCGGTCGATCGCCAAGCCGTCGTGCTCGATCCGGCTCGAGCCCTGGGCGGGCTGGCCCCGGCGCAGCACGGCGCGGATGCGGGCTTCGAGCTCGGGGAGGGAGCAGGGCTTGACCACGTAGTCGTCGGCGCCCAGGTTGAGGACCCGCACCCGCTCGGCCTCCTCGGCCCGACCGGTGAGGACGATGACCGGCAGGGCGCTGTCCCGGCGCAAGCGGGCCAGGACCTCCTCGCCGTCGAGTCCGGGCAGGCCCAGGTCCAGCAGCACGAGGTCGTAGCTGCCGAGGCTTGCCTCACGGAGCGTGGCCGGACCGTCGGCGGCTTCACCCACCCGGTAGCCCACCCGCTGGAGGAAGATCCTGGTGGCGGTCCGGCTCGCCGAGTCGTCCTCGGCCACCAGCACCATGTGCTCTTCGTCCGTCATCGTCACCAGACCTACCTCCGGTTGCCATTCTTCGAACGAGGGTCCACCACGGGGGGAACGTCGTGAACCCGTTGATCTTTTGTTAACCATCGAAGTCCTGGGAGCACGTCGGCGACGAAGACATCGACCAGGTCAGGGTCGAAGAATTCGCCTCGCTGCGCCACCGGCTCGTCGACGGCCTCCTGGAGGGACCAGGCAGGCTCGGAAGGACGCTCGTGGATCAGGGCGTCGAAGACGTCGCACACCGCCACCACCCGGCCGGGCAGGGGGATGTCGGTCGTCGCGAGACCGGCCGGGTAGCCCTCCGCGTTCCAGCGCTCGTGGTCGTCGAGCTTGCGCTGGTGCTCCGCCAATTGGAGGTGCAGCCGCCGGGCCTCGAGGTAGTTGAGAACGCGCCGCCCGACCTCGGTCGTGTCGAACGGCGTGGTCGAGAAGTCGAGCGCTCCGGCTCCGAGCGCGTCGACGCACGCCTTGCTCGTCACGTCCGCCGACAGCACGAGGACGGGAAGGTATTCCTCGGCGGCGCGCAGCTCGCCGATCTCCCTCAGCAGCTCCAACCCGTCGGCGTGCGGCATGTGCAGGTCGAGCAGGACGATGTCGGGCCGAAGCTCGAGGAACATCGGGCGAAGACGGCGCGGGTCGGTGGTGGATCGGATCCGAGTGAAGCCGTTTCGCTCCAGCAATTGCTCGATGCGCGCGACGTGCGCGGGCTCGTCGTCGACGACGAGGACTTCAGCGCCGCGTAACAACCCCTCATCGAGCTGCACCGAGCTTCGCTCCGATCTCGTGGTCCACGAGCCGAAGGAGAGCGTCCACGTCGACAGGCTTCGTCAGGTACCCCTCGACCCCGAGGTCGAGCACGTGTTTGATCCTGCTCGGGGTGGCGTCCGCACTCACAACGACGATCTTGGTTTCGGCGAGATCGGGCATGGCCTTGAGCCGTCGCAGCAGCTCGTCACCGGGAAGATCGGGGAGGTGCATGTCGAGCAGGACCAGGTCGGGCCGGTGGTGGCGAGCGAGCTCGATCCCCGCCCCAGCTTCCTCGGCCCGCACCAGGTGGACCTCCTCGCGTTTCGCCAGCACCTGCTCGACCAGCGACGCGTTGGAGGGGTTGTCCTCGATGTGCAGGACCACGACGTGGGTCCCCGAGGCGGGCCGGGCCGGGCTTCGTCCCTTGCGTCGGGGTGCGGGCTCGGCGGTTCCGTCCAAGCCCGTCCGGCCGGTGTCGGAGGGCTCGCTCGGGGCCGTGGCCCGGGCGTCGGCCCGGCGGAGCCGGATCCAAAAGGTCGACCCACGATCCGGGTCCGACTCGACTCCGATCGTCCCGCCCATCGCCTCGACCAGCTGCTTGGACAGTGCCAGCCCCACACCGGTGCCCTCGACGGCCGAGTGTTCGGCCCCGAGACGGGAGAACGGGACGAACAGCTGGTCCTGTTGATGGCGCGGGATGCCGAGCCCGGTGTCGCACACCTCGAAGCGCACGTGACGGTCATCGTCGGCGGCGGTCCGGAACTCGACCGATCCCCCCCGGCGGTTGTACTTGAGCGCGTTGGAACCGAGATTGAGCAGAACCTGGAGCAGTCGCTGCCGATCGGCGCGCACATGCGTGCCGTCGCCCACGTCGACGCTCACCCACAGATCGACCTGTGCTGATTCCGCCTCCGGTTGCAGAAGTGCGGTGACCTCGTCGAGGACGTCGCGCACCCCGACGGGCTCGGCCGACAGGCTGAGGCGACCGGCTTCGATGCGCGAGATGTCGAGCACCTCGTTGATCAGTGCCAGCAGGTGACGTCCCGCCACCTGGATCTGGTCGACACTCGAGGCCTGGTCCTCGGACAACTCGTCGAACTCGAGCAGTTGCGCGAACCCGAGCATGGCGTTCAGTGGGGTGCGCAGCTCATGGCTCATGCGCGACAGGAACTCGCTCTTGGCCTCGCTCGCCCGTTCGGCCAGTGCCGAGGCGTGACGGAGGGAGTGCTCGAGGCGCACTCGTTCGGTTACGTCGCGCGACACGGTCACCGTCCCGGTGACGTTGCCGGCCTGGCCGAGGACGGGTCGAGCCCGCGTCTCGTAGGTGCGAACCTCCCCGTCGGGCAACCGGCCCGTGGTCACCACCGGCGGGGGGCTGCGGTCCCCATCGATGCACCGATCGATGAGCTGGCGCAGGACGGCGCGCTCTTCGTCAGCCACGTTGCCGAACCGATAGGCCCGGTCGACGAGCTCGTCGGACGGGGTCGCCGCCCCGCCGATGGCCTGCGCCAGGTCGGAGCTGGCGAGGACGACTCGTCCGTCGATGTCCCGAACGACGATGGTGTCGGGGGACGCGTGGAAGATCGACTCGAGCAGGTACCGACGCTCTTCGGCGGCGCGCTGGGCGGCATTGCGCTCGGACACGTCGATCAGGTAGGCGACGACACCACGCAGCTCGCCGCCGGGGCCGTTGTCGACGGTGTAGACGGCCTCGGCCTCCTGCCAGTCATTGGAAGCGGAGTCCCGACGGAAGCGCAGCGTGATCTCGAGGCGCGCTCCACCTTGTCCGGCGCCGGAGCGAAGCGCATCGCGTAGGCGGTGCCTGGATTCGGGGTGGAAGCGGTCGTCGATGGCGCGGGGATTTGCCATCGCTTCCTCCGCGGTGATGCCGAGCAGCCGCTCGATGTTGGGGCTGGCGTAGGAGAAGCGCCGGGCGGCCACGTCGTAGCGCAGCGACACCACCGGGCTCGCCGTCAGGATGTCCTCGAGCTCGCTCCGGGCCCGATCTCGTTCCTCGGCGCGCTGACGGAGTTCGGCCGAGGTGTCGAGCAGGCGTCTCGACAGGCGTCCGATCTCGTCGCGACCCGTTGGTACCGGGCCGGGGACGTCACCCCGTTCGAGCGCCTCGGTGGCGCGCTCGAGCTGCCGTAGCCTTGTCACGACCCCGCTCGTGAACAGTTGCGACACGACGATCCCGCCGGCGACCGCCACCGCCACGGCGACGATGGCAATCACGAGCAGGATGACGTTCGAAGTGTGGACGGCCGATCGCTGGTTTGCGACGACGGACACCTCGAGGTGGGCCAGCGACGAGACGTCCGCGTGCAGTTGATTCGTCTGCGCCTGGCTGAAGCGCAACAGGAACTGCGTCGTCTCCGACAACGTCGGGCCGGGCTGCTGTGCGGCCAGCTGGGCCAGGTCGAAGGTGAGTCGGTCGGTGTCACGCAGGACGGCCTGTCCCCACTGCGGCTCGCATGCGCCCGCCGCCACCGTCGTCATCTGGCCGATCACGCCGGGAATGGCCTGCTGTGACTGGTCGTACGAATCCCGAAAGGCGTTGTCGCCCGTCAGGAGATAGCCGCGGATCGCCGTCTGCGCCGACAACAAGGTGTTGTCGAGTGCATTCGCGCTGTCGAGACATTGGCGGGCGCGCACCGCCAGGTTCTGGGCGCCGGTGTTGACGTGCGTGAACCAGAGCGTCGAGCCGAGAACGGCGAAGAGGATCGCGACGGGAACGGCGATGACGACGAGGCCCTTGGTACGGATCGATCGATCGACCCATCGGTTGGCAAGCCGTCGCCCCCCCGGTGCGTCAGGCATGGCGGTACCTCTCGCCGAGGATGTGGGTGGTTCCCGCTCGGTCGAGGATATCCAGGGTGTCGCTCCTAAGTGGGTGGAGCGACGAGCCGCGACTGTCAGGTACGCGGGGAAGTCAGTGGGGCGTGTCGCGCCGGGTGCGTCGCCGCCCGGTGACGGGCGTTGCGGATTCGGTGCGTGCGGCGGGGTCGAACGCTACGACGCGCGTCGCCGAGCGGCCAGCCACGCCTTGCGGAGCCGGCGGCGCTCCTCTTCGGACGTCCCGCCCCAGATGCCGGACTCCTGGTTGGTGGCGAGGGCGAATTCGAGACAAGGCTCGATCGCCTCGCACGCCCGACACACCCGCTTGGCCGCCTCGATCTGGTCGAGCGCAGGACCGGTCGTGCCGATGGGGAAGAAGAGGTCAGGCTCGGTGTGCCTGCACGCGGCTAGCTTGCGCCAGTCGTCGGCATCCCATTCGACCGAACGGTTCCACATGAGCGCCACGATGCCTCCTCCGGTCGCGTACGGACCCGCCCGCCGCTACTTGTGATTCCCTTCACTTGGCTGGTCACAAGGGTTGACCGCCAGAAAAGTCGATGCACGTGAAGGTACTCCCAAGCGCTCACCCCTGCAAGCGTGATTCCACCTGGGGGTGCCGACCCGTGCCGCCACCACCTCGCCCGCGCCGGACCCGGTTCCTCCCGTGACGTGGTCGCCCCGCCGCCCACCGGGCCCGCCCGTGGTCCTCGCCCACCGGGGCGGGACCGGGCCCTGGCGCGAGAACACCCTGGAAGCGTTCAGCGGGGCGCTGGCGGAGGGGGCGGACGGCGTCGAGCTGGACGTCCGGTCGACCGCCGACGGACGACTGGTGGTGCACCACGACGCCGACATCCGCGGTGTGGGTGCCATCCCCGTGCTCGGCTCCTCCGAGCTTCCCCCCTGGGTGCCGTCACTGGAGGAGGCGCTCGAGGCCTGCGCGGGTGCGGTGGTGAACGTCGAGGTGAAGAACGCGCCGGGCGAGCCGGGGTTCGACCCAGGCCAGGCCGTCGCCCGGCGCGTGGCCGAGGTGCTCGCCCCCGGTACGGGGCCCTCGTCCCGACCGCGAGCGGTCGTGGTGTCGTCGTTCTGGCCGGCCACGGTGGCCGCCGTGCGAGAGGGCGGCCCCGGCCTGTGCGTCGGGCTGCTGGTGCACCCCGCGCTCGAGGCCGACCCGGCGCTCGAGACCGCCGCCGCGCTCGGCTGCCGAGCACTGCACCTCCACTACAGCCAGGTGTCCGACACCGTCGTGGGCCGGGCGCGCGAGCTCGACATGGCTGTCGTGACCTGGACCGTCAACGACAGATCGGACGTCGAGGCGGCGACGGAGGCGGGTGTCGACGCACTGATCACCGACCAGGTCCGCTCGACGCTCGCGGCCCTCGGCCGGGTGTGACCGGGCCGCTCGGACGAGCCGGTTGGCCCGCCTCCCGATTGGTCGGAGACGGGATTCTCGGGGACAATCCACGTCATGAACGTCGTCGTGTGTGTCAAGCAGATCCCCGACCCGGCCGTTCCGGGCGCGCTCGATCCGACGACCCACACCCTCGTCCGAGAGGGCAAGCTCATCCTCGACGACTCCGACGCGTACGGCGTGGAGATGGGGCTGCAGCTCGCCGAGCAGGCCGGGGGCGGAGAGGTCACCTTGGTGTCGATGGCACCGAACGGCGAGACCTCGGGGTTGCGAACCGCCCTGGCGATGGGCGCCGCCAAGGCCATCTTGGTGAGCGACGACGCGCTGCGCGGCTCCGACGCCCTCGCCACCGCCAAGGTCCTGGCCAAAGCCATCGAACGCGCTCAGCCCGACCTGGTCCTGGCGGCCACGGAATCCACCGACGGCTACACCGGGACCACCCCGGTCCAGGTGGCCGAGCTGCTCGGAATGCCGTCGGTGACGTTCGCCAAGAAGGTCTCCGTGGGCGAGGGCAAGGTGCACGTGGAGCGGCAGACCGAGGCCGGCTACGACGAGGTCGAATGTCCGCTCCCGGCCGTGGTCACCGTGACGGCGGGCGTGGTCGAGCCCCGGTACCCCTCGTTCAAGGGGATCATGGCCGCCAAGTCCAAGCCGGTCGACCAGCTCACCGTCGCCGACCTCGGCCTCGACCCCGGCCAGGTCGGGGCGGCCGGCGCCGGCCAGGAGGTGACCGAGGTCGTCGCGGCCGAGGAGCGCAAAGCGGGAGAGATTGTCGTCGACGAGGGCAACGGGTTCGAGAGCGTGGTCGCGTTCCTCGAGCAGCTCAAGGTCATCTGAGCTCCGGGGCGGATCGCCCGCCGGGATGGTCCTGTTGCCGACTGACGCGGTCACATCGAGGAGAAGCTGATGGCAATTGAAAAGGTGTGGGTGCTGGCCGAGGCGGCCGAAGGCGCCCCGACGAGCACGACGCTCGAGTTGCTCACCCAGGCTCGCTCCACCGGCGCCGCGGTGGAGGCCGTCGCGTGGGGCCCCGACACGGCGTCGGTGGCGGGGGAGCTCGGCAAGTACGGGGCGTCGACGGTCTTCGACGTGGGCGCCGACGCCGACGCGTTGCCGGGAGCCCCGGTGGCGGCGGCCATGGCCGCACTGATCTCCGGGGGCCAGCGGCCCGACGTCGTCCTCGTCCCGGCGACCTACGACGGCCGGGACGTCGCCGGCCGGCTGTCGGCGCGTCTCGACGTCCCCGTGATCACGAACGTGGTCGGCTTGACGACCGACGGCGACGAGGTGCGGTCGCAGCACAGCCTGTTCGGCGGGACGCAGGTGGCCACGGCGCGGTTCACCGGCGGACGTCCCTGGATCTTCGTGGTCCGGGCCAAGTCGTTCGCGGCCGAACCGGGGGACGGTGCCGCCGCCCAGGTGGTTCCGGCTCCGGTTCCCGACCTGGGGGCGACCGGCACGGCGACCGTGCTGGCCCGCCATGCCGAGGAGCGGACCGGTCCCAAGCTCGACGAGGCCGACGTCGTGGTCTCGGGCGGCCGGGGCCTCGGGGCGGCGGAGAACTACGCCATGATCGAGGAGCTGGCCAAGCTGCTCCACGGGGCGGCCGGCGCCAGCCGCGCCATCGTGGACGCCGGGTGGGTCCCCTACTCGCACCAGGTGGGCCAGACGGGCAAGACCGTCAAGCCGACCGTGTACATCGCGTGCGGCATCTCGGGGGCGACGCAGCACATGGTCGGCATGAAGGGGTCCAAGAACATCGTCGCCATCAACAAGGACGCCGATGCCCCGATCTTCTCCATCGCCGACCTCGGCATCGTGGGGGACGTCCACAAAGTGGTCCCGAAGCTCATCGAGGCCCTGAAGTCACGATCCTGAGGTTGGTCGGGGCGGTCCGCGCCCCGCTTCCGCCACGACGCGCCGGGCGGCGCGCCAGAACCACTCCGTAGGCGAACGAGTGGGGTAGGGTGCGCGCGGTGCGGCGCGCGCTCTGCATCGGGGGTGCGGAAGCTTCGAACGCCGGGTGATCGACGGATGCTCTTCCCCACGATCGACTTCGCCATCTTCTTCGCCGTGGCCTTCATGGCGAACTGGTTGCTGAACCCCTACCCGCGCTCATGGAAGCTGGCGATGCTCGCGGCCAGCTACCTGTTCTACAGCTGGTGGGACTGGCGCTTCGTCTTCCTCCTCGCCGCGTCCACGGCCATCTGCCACTTCGGCGGGACGGTGATCGGACGGATGGCAGAAGGGCGACGCCGGCGCGTGGCGATGGCGGTGAGCGTGGCGGCGCTGCTCGGGTTGCTGGGTTGGTTCAAGTACTACGGCTTCCTGTCCGTCAACGTGGACAATGGCCTGCACGCACTCGGGCTCAGCCGCCTGATGCCGCTGTTGTCGGTGACCCTCCCGGTCGGCGTGTCGTTCTTCACGTTCATGGCGGTGAGCTACGTCGTGGACGTCTACCGAGGCACCATCGAGCCGGCCCGCCCTGTCGACCTCGCGGTGTACCTGTCGTTCTTCCCCCACCTCGTGGCCGGGCCCATCGTGCGGGGCGGGGAGCTCCTGCCCCAGATCAGACGCCGCCGCGATCCCAAGGGGATCGACTTCGGGCGCGCCGCGTGGCTCGTTGCCGGCGGTTTGTTCAAGAAGGTCGTCATCTCGTCGTATGTCGAGTCGACGATCGTCCACCCGGTGTTCTCCGCGCCGCACCAGCACTCGGCGCTCGAGATCCTCCTCGCCGTGTACGGCTTCGCCGTGCAGATCTACGCGGACTTCAGCGGGTACACCGACATCGCCATCGGTCTCGCGCTGCTGCTCGGGTTCCAATTCCCGGCCAACTTCGACGCGCCGTACACGGCGCGCAACCTGCAGGACTTCTGGCGCCGTTGGCACATGACGTTGTCGCGTTGGCTGCGCGACTACCTGTACATCCCGCTCGGGGGCGGGCACGGATCGCGGTGGCGGGTGGCCCGCAACATCATGATCACGATGGTGTTGGGCGGGCTGTGGCACGGGGCGGCGTGGACCTTCGTGGCATGGGGTGCTCTGCACGGGATCGGGCAGGTCACCGGCCATTTCCGGCGGGACCGCCGGGCCAGGGCCGGCCTCGAGCCTGTGCCCAGCGCACCGGCCCGGGTGCTCGTGCAGCGCATCGTGACGTTCCACGTCGTGTGCCTGGGGTGGGTCTTCTTCCGGGCCGACTCCATCTCGAGTGCGTTCACGCTGCTCAAGCGGTTGTTCACCGCGTGGGGTCCGGCGCCGCTGGTGACACCGCTGCTCGTCGTCACGATCGTCGGTGTCGTGGCGCTGCAGTACCTGCCAGGGGACGCGGTGGAACGCGCGCAACGCGCCTTCACGCGTCAACGATGGGCTCTGCAAGGGGCCATACTGGGGGCGGTCCTTCTCGGCATCACCACCCTCGGCCCCCAGGGCGTGGCGCCGTTCATCTATTACAGGTTCTGAGGACCTCGACGTGGTCAACCCGCACATGCCGCGCCGCGTGGTGATGTCCCGTCAGGGATCGGGGCACGTGTCTGGCGAACGAACATGACCGAACCGGTGACACGAGACACATCCGAGGACATGACGCGACACGACGTGACCAGCTCGCCCGCGCCGAACGGCGCGAACGGCTCGAACGGCTCGATCGGCCCGACGGCGCGCCAGGACGCGCCGTCCGGGGCGACGGTCGAGCACCGACCCGTCGACCTCGAGGCGCTGTACCACGCCCTGAACGGTGGTGGCGTGCGCGTCGTGGGGCGCGGTTCGAAGGTGGCGGGTCTCGTCCCCGCCGCGAACGGTGCGAAGGCGAATCCGGGAGATGGCCGCGGGCGCACCCCCGCCATCGCGCCCGACGCTCGCCGGGTGCGGGCCACGCCACCGCGCCCGCCGCGACCGCGCGGCGCGCTGGTGGAGACGACGCGCCGGCACCGCACCGGCGGCCGGCACGCCGTGCATCTTCATGGACGGGAAGCGGCCGAGGCGCGACGCACGCGCCGGACCACCGTGTCGTGGCGCCAGGCTCTCGCCGCCGGCTTGGTGTGCTTCGCCGTGTGGCTCGTCCTCGACGCGCCCACGTTGTTCCGCTCGGCCGAAGCCGGGCCGCTCGGGGCCCGACGGACCGTCGCCATGACCGTGTTGCGTCCGATCGCGGATCTCTCCCGGGCACTCGGTGTGTCGCACGTGGTCGGCGCGGCCGACCGGGCCATCGGGCGACACGGCAACGGCGGGTTGTTGCAGGAGGAGGGTCCCCCGGTGCACCGGCAGGCGTCGAGGTCCGCCGGGAGCGCCGCTCGCGCCGCGAACGCGGCTCCCCGACCGTTCTTCGCGTTCACGCCGGTGACCGCGCCCGACGGCCTGCGTCCGCTCGCCCCGCCCAGCGCCGCCGCGCCGCTGCAGGTGCTCGCGGTCGGCGACTCGCTCGGTATCGACTTCGGCCAGTCGCTCGTCAACGACCTGGCCGCGACCGGCGTCGTGCACGCCGTCCTGGACGGCCACATCGACACCGGGCTGTCGCGCCCGGACTACTTCGACTGGCAGGCCCAGCTGCAGACCGACCTGGCGCGCTACCAGCCTCAGGCGGTGGTGGTCTTCATCGGCGCCAACGATCCCCAGAACTTCATCGAGGGCGGCTCCGCCCTCGCCTACGGCAGCCAGGCGTGGTCCGACGCCTACGCCCGGCGGGTCGGGGCGTTCATGCAGGCGGCCACCTCGGCGCACGCGCGCGTGCTGTGGGTGGGCATGCCCCCCATGTCGGATCCGGTCCTCAACGGGAAGATGCAGGTGCTGAACGGGATCTACCAGGCCGAGGCGAGCGCCCATCCCGGGGTGACCTATTTCCCCTCGTGGACCGTGCTGTCGGGGGCCGAGGGCGGCTACGCCGCGTTCCTCCCCGACACGTCGGGCAACGAGGTCCAGGTGCGCGAGCCCGACGGCACCCACATCTCCCCCGCCGGGGCGCAGCGCATGTCGCGCGCCGCGGTCGCGGGCATGGACCACGCATGGGGTCTGAACCTGTAGCGGGGCGCACCGTGTGGGTCCTGCGCCACGCCAAGGCCGGGCCCCATGGGCCCGACGACCACGGCCGGCCGCTCACCGGGAAGGGCCGACGCCAGAGCGAGGAGGTCGAGCGGTTCCTCGAGGAGGCCTCGCTCGGCGTCGCCCTACCCGAGCTCGTGCTGACCTCGTCGGCGGAGCGCGCCCGGCAGACGGCCGAGCTGGTGCGGCCTGCCCTCGGCCCGGACGTCGAGCTCGTGGCGGACCACCGGCTGTACCAGGCCGACCCCGACGACGTCGTCGACGTGCTGCGCGAGCTGCCGGACGAGGTCCGGTCGGTGATGGTGGTGGGCCACAACCCGACCCTGCACGACCTCGCGCTCGAGCTCCTGGGCGGGGCCGACCCAGCCGGCCGGGACCGGCTCGAACAGGGCTTTCCCACCGGGGCGCTGGCGGTGGTGCGTCTCCCCGCTCCGTCGTGGGCCGAGCTCGGGCCGGGAACGGGCGATCTGGTCGAGCTCTTCACCCCCGGCCGCTGACCACGGCGGCCGGGGGCGCCCGGTCCAATTCGGGGGTCAGACGAGCGGCCAGGGGTAGTGGTACCGGTCCGGGTCGGGGGCGGGGAAGCGTCCCGCCCGCAGCAGCGCCGCGGCCCGCCGGGCCACGGCGTCGACCTCGGGCGCCGACAGATACCGGCGCAGGCCCGACGGCGGGGACGTGGCCACCCGGGTCAGACCGTCGCACAGCGACGCGGGGAGGTCTTCGCCCGCGAACTCCCAGATGACCGTGCGCAGCTTCGGTTCGCGGTGGAAGCACAGGCCGTTGTCGATGGCCCACACCTCGCCGTCGTCACCGAGGAGGCAGTGGCCGCTCTTGCGGTCGGCGTTGTTGGCGACGATGTCGAACGCGCAGATGGCGCGCAGGCGCGCGTGGTGCCGGGGGTCCTCGACCAAGGTGAAGTGGTGCTCGGAGAAGTCGGCGGGCACGAACCGCTGCAGCGAGCCCGGGCCGAGCGGACCGTCGGCGCGCTCGACGGTCTCCGGGACGAGCCCCCACCCGAGCGCGCCCGACAGCTCGTAGGCGGCGACCTCCCGGCGGTAGACCCCTTCGGGAAAGTCCCACAGGGTGCGCTCGCCCCGCCCCGGCTTGTACACCGCGGGGATCTCCTCGCCGTCGAGCGTGCACGCCGCCAGGAAGGTGCGGTTCGAGCTCCACGGGAGCCGGCCCACGACCTCCACCTCGCCCCGGGCGAGGACGCTCAGGACGCGGGCGGGCGGTGGCCGTTCGTCCTCGGGCACTGGTGTCCGGACGGGTCGAGCGGGCCCCCGCACAAAGGACAGGGCGGACGGCCGGCTTCGACCAACGTGGTGGCCCGCATGGCAAACGCGGCGGCCTGGGCCCGGGTGACGGTGAAACGGGCCATGTCGCCCTCTTCCTCCTCACCCACGAGCTCCTCCGCCACGAGCACGATCCGGTCGAGCGTGTCGTCGTAGCTGACCCCGAGGGTGCCGATCACCCAGTGGGGCTCGGTGGGCTCCTCGAGCTCGAGGTCGACGGGAAGATTCTCGGGCCGGTCCAGGTCGTGCAGCAGCCGGCCCAGGTACTCGGCCAGAACCGACACCTGTTGCTTCTCGGCCTTGAGCGTCACGAGCGCGTCGCGCGACCGGCACTGCACGAGGAACGTCCGCTCCCCTACGGGCCCCTCGACGCCGACCGTGAACCGGTCGAGGTCCCCCAGGTCGAGCGCGGGGCTCACCGCCCTCGCCCGTTCACGACAGGCCGAGCTCGGCCAGCGACGCCGTGACGTTCACGCACAGCACGTGCGCGCTGCTGTCGCCGCGCACGAGGGCCGTGACCGAGCACGGCGACACCACCAGTCGCTGGAACAGGTCGAGCGGCACGCCGGCCGTCGCCGCCACCGCGGCCCGGATGGGATCGGCGTGGGAGACCGCCACGAAGGTTTCGCCCTGGTGAACCTGGGCCAGCCGGTCGATCGTCGTCAGGATGCGAGCCTGCATCTCGGCGAACGACTCCCCCTCGGGGAACCGGAACGCGGCCGGGAACGCCTGGATCTTGCGCCACTCGCGCCGCCGGCGCAGGACGCGCAGGCTGGCCCCGGTCCACGCACCCACGTCGCACTCGAGCAGGCCACGCTCGGTGCGGACCCGCAGGCCGAGACGGCGGGCGATCGGCTTGGCCGTCTCCATGGTCCGCTCGAGCGGCGACGCGTACACCGCCACGGGGGGGCGCCCCAGGGCGGAGATCCGCTCGGCCGCGGCCTCGGCCTGCGCGACGCCGTCGGCCGACAGGTGCAGTCCGGGGGCCCGCCCCGGCAGCACCTTCCCCGTCGTCGGCGTCCGGCCGTGGCGCACGAGGAGCGCGACAGCCGGAGCCGGGGGACGCCGAGGGGGCACGCCGAGCCATCGTACGCTGTGCCCGGTGCACGCCTCGCCGGGCACCGACGCCGATGACGACCGTCGACGGGGGCTCGCCGAGCTGACCGACGAGGTCGTGCGGTGCCGCCGGTGCCCGCGACTGGTCGCGTGGCGGGAGGAGGTGGCGCGCGAGCGGCGCGCCGCGTACCGCGCTGAGGAGTACTGGGGCCGGCCCGTGCCGGGCTTCGGCGACCCCCGCGCCCGGATCGCGATCGTCGGACTGGCGCCTGCCGCCCACGGTGGGAACCGTACCGGGCGGATCTTCACGGGCGACCGTTCGGGGGACTGGCTCTTCGCCGCGCTGTGGCGGGCCGGGTTGGCGAACCAGGCGACGAGCGTGTCGCGCCACGACGGGCTCGAGCTGCACGACGCGTACGTGCTCGCCGCGGTGCGCTGCGCACCGCCGGCCAACAAGCCCACCCCGGCCGAGCGTGACAACTGCATGCCGTATCTCCGGCGCGAGCTCGCCCTGCTGGACCGCGTCCGTGTCGTGGTCGCCCTCGGGCAGTTCGCCTACCAGGTGGTGGCGCACGTCCTCGGGGTGCGGCCCCGGCCCCGGTTCGGGCACGGCGTCGAGGCGGGCGCGCCGGGAGGGCTCACGGTGGTGGGCTCGTACCACCCCAGCCAGCAGAACACGTTCACCGGCAAGCTGACCGAGGCCATGTTCGACGCCGTCGTCGCCCGGGCGGTCGAGCTCGCTCGAGCAGGCCCGTCGGCCGCTCGCTCAGACCGGTGAGGGCAGGCGCGCCGGGGCGGGGACGGCGGTGGTGGGCCACCGGTGCCGGCTGACCCGGGCCAACTTGCGCAGCAGCTCGAGCGCGCCGGGGTCGTCGTCGCCCGGCCGGGTCTCGATGGCGCCATCGGCGGCCATGCCGGCCATGACGTCGCGACCCTGGTCGGTGCGCACGATCGTGAGTGTCCAGTCGCCGAACGCCCCGATGCCACCGGTGGAGATGTCGGCGTGCTCCGCCGCGAAGTCCGGGCACAAGTTGCACCCCTGGCGCGTCCACGGGTGGCCTTCTTTGAGCGGCACCTCGTGGTACCCGCCGTCGCGCGTCCAGATCTGGAACACGCCCTTGATGTTGATCTTGACGATCTCGGCCCGGGACAAGCCGTACTTGGCGTCGAAGAGCTCGTCGAAGATGGCGTCGTCGAAGGTCTTGGAGCACAGCAGGCCGATCGACAGGGACAGGCGGCGGGCGACCTTGCCCGCCTTGCGGGCCGACATCACCGCCGGCACCGACGCCTGGCAGCTCATGCCCACGAGCGCGATGCGCTCCGCGCCGGCCTCGACCGCGTCGCGGTACGCGAGGGGATTGGCGCTGTAGGTGTAGCGAGAGCCCGCCGTGGCGAGCACCTCGGCGCGCGTCCTGGCGACCGCCGGCACCGCCTTCCAGGTCCCGTCGCCCTCGACCGCAGAGACGAGCGCGGCGTCGACGACGTCGTGCTCCAGCGCCCAGATCAAGATGGCCGACACGAGGCCGCCGTCCTGCCCCCCGTCGCGCACCTCGGGGTCGGTGGCCCGGGCCAGCACGATGTCGCCCGAGATCCCCGCCACCTCGTCCGCCGTGCGCTCACGCCCGAAGAGATAGGTGTCGATCTCGGTCTCCCACGTGCGAAAGCGCGGGCACGCCCGCGTGCACATGGTGCATCCCTTGACGCCGTGGGTGCAGTCGGTCGGACCGCCGTCCTCGTCGACCTTCCACGGCCGGTAGACGCCGTGGTCGTCGTCGTAGTGCAGCACGTCGTGGGGGCAGGCGATGATGCACCCCGCGCATCCCGTGCACAGGCCCGAGGTCACCACCTCTCGGTACAGATGGGCCCAATGAGGCTTCTCGGGGGGCACGGGACCCACAGTAGCGTCGGGTCCCGACGTGCCCGAGCTGCCGGAGATCGAGGCGTACCGGGGCCTGGCTCAGCGCGCGCTCGGCCGTCGGATCGACGCGGCCACCTTCGGCGACCCGCGCTTCGCCCGGGGGGAGGTGTCCGGCCCGCGCCTCGTCCGGTTGTTGCGGGGGGCGACGCTTCGGACGGTGCGCCGCCACGGCAAGCTGCTCGTCTTCGACCTGGATGCCCCGCCGGGCGGGCCCGCCGCGGGCCACCGGCTCGGGCTGCGCTTCGGCATGACCGGCAGTCTGCTCGTCGACGGTGAGGCCGCGCTGGCGCGCCTCGTGTTCGCGAGCGACCGTCCGACCACGGCGTGGGACCGTTTCGTGCTCCGGTTCTCCGACGGCGGCACGCTCGTCGTGCGCGACCCCCGGCTGCTCGGCGGGGTGGAGCTCGACCCCGACGAAGCCGCCCTCGGGCCCGATGCGCTCGACATCACCGCCGCGCAGCTGCGCCATGCCCTCGAGACGAGCGCGGTGGCGGTGAAGACGCGGCTCATGGATCAGCGGAAGGTGGCCGGCATCGGCAACCTCATCGCCGACGAGGTGTTGTGGCGCGCGTCGCTGGCACCACAGCGCCGGTCGTCGTCACTCACGACGCCCGATCAACGCCGACTCCACCACCATCTGCGGGCCACCCTCGACGACCTGTTGCAGCGCGGCGGGGCGCACCTGGGAGACCTCATGCCGGCGCGCCATCCCGGCGGTCGCTGTCCCCGGGACGGCACCGAGCTGCGCCACTCGACCGTGGGTGGGCGCAGCAGCTGGTGGTGCCCCCGTCATCAGCGCTGACGTCTTCGGCCCGCGGGGCGAGCGCGAGGGCCCGCGCGCCGGTCAGGCGGCCAGCTCGGCCAGGACCTTCTCGGCGTGCCCGTCGGCGCGCACGTTGTACCAGGCGCGCTGGATCTTCCCGTCCGGTCCGACCAGGAAGGTGGAGCGGATCACCCCCACGGTCTTCTTGCCGTACAGCGTCTTCTCGCCCCACGCGCCGTAGCGCTCCATGACGGCGTGGTCGGCGTCGGTGAGGAGCGGGAAGCGAAGCCCGTACTTGGACCGGAACTTGGTGTGCTTGGCCGCGTCGTCGGGGGAGATACCGACGACGGTGACCCCGGCGAGCGAGAAGGCGTGCAGGTTGTCGTTGAACTGGCACGCCTCTTTGGTGCAGCCGGGCGTGTCGTCGGCGGGGTAGAAGTACACGACCACCGGCCGGCCCGCGAAGTCCTTCAACGAGACCTTGGTGCCGTCCTGGTCGGACACGGAAAACGCCGGCGCCCGGTCGCCGGCGGCCAGCTTCGCCATGGGTGCCTCCTCGGTCTCAGGTCCCCTCACCTTGGCACACCCCCGCCCGGGCGCGGCCGGCGGTCGAGCGCGCGAGACTCGGGGACACGGGAGCTCGGAGGTACCGGGCTGAGAGGGCGCCTCGCCGGCGCCGACCGTGAACCTGATCCGGGTAATGCCGGCGGAGGGAGGACACGACATGCGCGTGATCGACGACGTGGGGTCGGCGCGGCCCGATTCCCCCGGGCAGTTCAACCGGCGCAAGATGTACGTGGAGGCCGGCCCCGGCGTGCGCGTGCCGTTCACCGAGGTGGTGCTGTCCGACTCGGCCGGTCCGGGCGGCGCGGTGCCGAACGCGCCCGTCCTGCTGTACGACACGTCCGGGCCCGGTTCGGACCCGCACGCCGGGCTGACGCCGCTGCGGCTCGAGTGGATCACCGCCCGCGGGGACGTGCGCGCGTACGAGGGACGCACCCCGAGCGCGCGCGACGACGGACGGGCCGCTGTGCGCCGGGGGGCGCCCGAGGCCTTTCCCGCCCCGAGGCGCCCGCCGCTCGTCGCCCGGGGCCCCGATCCGGTGACCCAGCTCCACTACGCCCGCCGGGGTGAGGTCACGACCGAGATGGAGTTCGTGGCGGGGCGCGAGCACATGGACCCCGAGACGGTGCGGGCCGAGGTGGCCGCCGGGCGGGCCATCATCCCCGCCAACGTCAACCACCCCGAGTCCGAGCCGATGGCGATCGGCCGGCGCTTTCTCGTCAAGGTGAACGCCAACATCGGCAACTCCGCGGTCACGTCGTCGGTGGCCGAGGAGGTCGAGAAGCTGACGTGGGCCACCCGGTGGGGCGCCGACACCGTCATGGACCTGTCGACCGGCCCCGACATCCACACGACGCGCGAGTGGATCATCCGCAACTCTCCCGTCCCGATCGGCACGGTCCCCATCTACCAGGCGCTCGAAAAGGTGGACGGCCGGCCCGAGGAGCTCACGTGGGAGCTGTACCGCGACACGGTGGTCGAGCAGGCCGAGCAGGGCGTCGACTACTTCACCGTGCACGCCGGCGTGCGCCTGCGCTACGTGCCGCTCACCGCGTCACGGGTCACCGGCATCGTCAGCCGGGGCGGGTCGATCCTCGCGGCGTGGTGCCTGGCGCACCACGAGGAGAACTTCCTGTACACCCACTTCGAGGAGCTGTGCGAGATCCTCGCGTCGTACGACGCCGCCTTTTCGCTCGGCGACGGGCTGCGGCCCGGGTCGGTGGCCGACGCCAACGACGACGCGCAGTTCGCCGAGCTGCGCACCCTGGGCGAGCTGACCGAAGTGGCGTGGCGCCACGGCGTGCAGGTGATGATCGAGGGTCCTGGCCACGTGCCCCTGCACCGCATCGCCGAGAACGTCGCGCTCCAGCAGGAGGTGTGCCACGAGGCGCCCTTCTACACACTCGGCCCGCTCACCACCGACGTCGCCCCGGGGTACGACCACATCACCTCGGCCATCGGTGCGGCGGTGATCGGCATGCACGGCACCGCCATGCTCTGCTACGTGACCCCGAAGGAGCACCTCGGGCTCCCCGACCGCGACGACGTCAAGGCGGGCATGATCGCCTACAAGATCGCCGCGCACGCGGCCGACGTGGCCAAGGGCCACCCGGGCGCGCAGGCGTGGGACGACGCCCTGTCGGCGGCGCGCTTCGAGTTCCGGTGGGAGGACCAGTTCAACCTGTCGTTGGATCCGGGGACGGCGCGCGGGTTTCACGACACCACCCTTCCCGCCGCTCCGGCGAAGACGGCGCACTTCTGCTCGATGTGCGGCCCGAAGTTCTGCTCCATGCGGATCAGCCACGACGTGCGGGCCCTCGCCGCGTCCGAAGGGGTCTCCCCCGAGGAGGCGCTCGAGCTCGGGATGCGCGCCAAGGCGGAGGAGTTCCGGGCCGCGGGGGGCGAGCTGTACCGCTGACGTGGAGCCGGATCGGTGGGGCTGGGTTGACGGGCCGGGCTCCGTCGAGTCAACCGACCAGCACCGAGGGGTCGGGCCACACGTAACGGAGCTTGGCGGGAGACCCGTTGAGCCGGCCCGGCACCCCACCGGGTGGCTCCGTCAGGGCGCGCTCCACGCGCCTGCCGCCGCACGCCTCGTAGAAGCGTTGCGCGCCGGTGTTCTGTTCGAGCACCCACAGGTACAGCCCCGTGGCCGGGGTTCGCTCGAGGACCACCTCGGCGGCGTGCGCCATGAGGCGTGTGCCGATCCCGCGTCGCTTGTGGTCTTGGACGACGTGCAGGTTGTCGAGCAGCGCGCCCCACGTGGCGTCGGCGTCCGGGACGACGTGGGTGAAGCCGATCAGGACCGTGCCGCTTTCGGCCAGGATGGTGCGGGCGCACGCCCCCGGGGAACCGAACCGCTCGGTCCACACCTCCAGGCGGTCGGTGGCGACGTCGCCGTCGAGGAACGCGTCGGAGTACGCCCCGCGGTAGTGCCGGCGCCAGCTGTCCGCGTGCAGCGCCGCCACCGACGCCGCGTCCGCGGGGCGGGCACGACGGAATCGGACGTCGTCCGAGCTCTCCATCCGGCTCATTCGCTTCGCATCACCACGGCGGGCCTCACCCGAGCCGCCGACCACCCCGGCAGCGCGGCGGCAACGATCACCACGCCGAGCGCGCCCGGGGCGACCAGTGCGACCCACAACGCCGGAACGAGCGCAGGCGACACCGAGCCGATGTTCGAGGCGACCAGGTCCCACCCCCAGCGCCCCGCCACGATTCCGAGGGGGATCCCCACCACGACCGACACGAAGCCGAACGACGCGGCCTGCCACGTCACCGCGTCGGCGACCTGTCGGCGCACGAACCCGATGGTCTTCAAGATGGCGAGGTCGCGTCGCCGCCGACGGACCGAGGTGAGGAGCTGGTTGCCCACGGTGACGATGCCGATGAGCACGACCAGGACGGCGAGCACGAAGGGAAGACGGTCGACGCTCTGGAGGTTGACCGCGTCCTGGCCAGGGAGCGCCCGCAGGACCGTGCGCCCGAAGTCGCGCCGCAGGCTGGCGTAGGCCGCCTGCGGTGACGCGCCCGGCGCGTAGCGGACGGCGAAGAGCACGAACGCGATCGGAGGCGGCCCGTTCGCCTGTTGCGACTGCTGTGCCTGCACCTGCCGGACGGCGGGTCCGTACGCCCAAGCGCCGTCCCCCAGGCCGTTGGTGAAGAGGTCGCCCACCGACGGAGAAAGCATGCGGCCCACGATGTGCAGCGTCAGCGTCCCGGCGGGAGTGGGAATGTGGACGGAGCCGCCGACCCGGCGGTGCAGTTGGCGGAGGGTGTGGGTGGCGATGACGATCTCGTCGCCCGCCCGTGGCGCTCGGCCCTCCAGGATCGGCGGGTACACCGACCCCTTCATCGGGTCGATGGCGAGCAACGAGTCCACCGTCTTGCCGTCGATGACGGCCGTCCCCTGGTTGTGCCCCGCCAGGATGGCGATGGCCGAGTACGAACCGACGAGCGGGTTGTGGGCCAACATCGCGCCCGCCTGCGCTTCCCGATCGGTCTGGTCGTTGGGGTTGCCCACGAGGGCATCCCAGTTCCACCCCTGCTGGCGCGGTGTGTCGACGAGGTGCGTGAGGCTCGACCCGAATGTCAGCGCGGCGACGAGCGCGGTCACCGCGACCACCGCGCCCACCACGGCCGTCGCCACCGGGGCGGTGGGGCCGCGCCCCCGGCCGGGCTCCAACCCGAAGCGCACGCCCACCAACGCGGCGGGCGGCAGAGAGGCGCGGGTCATGGCTTCCACCACGCGTGAGGGCCGCACGTCGGAGCCGTCGTCACCCACGGTCAGCGCCGAGCGCCGGCTGACACGCCAGGCGGGCAGGACCGACCACGCGCCCAGGAGCGCCGCGATCCCCAGCACGGCGGGAGCGAGGATGGCGAGGTCCACGTCGAACCCGAGGTGGATCTCCGCCTGACGCGCCAGGCCGATCGGCATGAGCGGTGACGCGACCGCCGCCACGGCGAAGGCGAGGATGCCGCCGACCACGCCGACGGCCGCGGCGCGCAGCACGACGACCGCGACCACCTGGGGTCGGGTCGCGCCCAGGCTCCTCATGGTCACGTAGTCGTCGCCCTCGACCGCGACCTGGCGGGCGACGGCCTGCCCCACCAGCACCACGGTGACCAGTGCGGCGAGCGCGCCGAAGAGCAGCAACGCCACCACGAGGAGGTGCACGCCCCTCTGGGCGCTCGCGGCGGTCGAGCGCGTGCTGAAGACGTCGCCGGCGCTGGGAGTGATCACTCCGCCGCCGACGGCCGCGGCCGCGGCCGAGAACGCCCTCCAGTCGGCCGCCCCGTGGCGGAGGCGCACGCCGACCAGGTTCAGGTTCGGGATCTGCTGGACGGGGATGCCCAGCCCGGCGGCGAGCCGCGGCAGGAACGCCGGGCTCAGGTACAGGTTCTGCTGGCCCTCGTAGGAGACGTCCTGCCGTTCGGCCAGCGGGACGATGGCGTTCACGTCCGAGGGGGACCGCACGATCCCGGTGACGCGCACGGTGAAGCCCGGCCCGGCCGGTGCGGTGTGAGCGCTTTCGGCGACCCCCGTGAGGTTTCCGCCGGCGAACTGCTGCGCAGAGTAGGCGTAGAGCGGGATCGTGCTTCCGACGTGCACTCGTCGCTTGGCCGCGGCGAACTCGTTGACCACCGCCTCGAACGGGTGGTCGGGGTCGGGCAGCCGCCCGGCCACGACGAGCGGCCGGTCGACCGTTCGGAACAGCGCCTTGTCGGCGGCTCCGATGACGTTCATGCTCCGGGTGTTCGCGCCCGACCGGTCGGTGGTGAGGTACAGGTACGGGGCCCGGAACCAGGCGGCGACCTGCGGGAGGTCGACGACCCGTCGCTCGGCCGGTGCGAGCGCCAGGGAGTACCCGGCCGCGCCCGGAGACACGAGTGGCGTGAAGACGTTCCCGTAGATGAAGCCGCCGTCGTCGGGGAGGCTGTAGTCGACGAACCTGGGGACCGCCGTGTCCGACCGCCGGGCTCCCGCGAACGCGGTGAGCGCCACACCGGCGCCGATCCCGACGACGAGCGCCATGACGAGCACGGCACGCCACCTGGCGCGCAACTCCGCCTTCCATCGCAGCCAGACGAGCCCCACAGTGACGCATCACCCCCGAGACGGCGAACTGCCCCTGATCATTCATCCAGACGCACGCCTGGCGGCCAAGGGTGGAACCCTGGTGTCGCCCGGGGTGCTGCCATGCCTTGAGCAGGGGCCGGACAGGAAAACTCCTGTTCGCGGCGTCTCTCCGGTACACTCGACTGTGTGCGGCGGCACGAGCCGTTCCGCACGGGGTCTTCCTCATCAGATCTTCGACGACCGCACCAAGCGGCAAGGCGGAGCCACCGAGGCGGACCCGCCCTGCGGCCGACAGGCGGCCGCAAGCCGAACCAAGAAAGCGAAGACTTGAGCAAGAAGACCTCCCGCCGGGCCTCGGAGGACGGCGAAGCGCGGGCCATATCCGACGTACTGGTGTCCGATCCAGTCGAGCCTGACTCAGTCGAGCCCGACTCACTCGACTCACTCGACTCACTCGAGCCCGACTCACCGGTGCCGGATGTCTCCACCACCTTCGAGCAGCTGGGCGTCGCGCCCGAGCTCGTGGCGGTGCTGTCCTCCCAGGGCATCATGTCGCCCTTCCCCGTCCAGGAGCTGACCATCCCGGACGGCATCGCCGGCCGTGACGTATGCGGCAAGGCGAAGACCGGATCGGGCAAGACCCTCGCCTTCGGGCTGCCGTTGCTCATGCGGGTGCCAAGAGGCGACGAGCGACGTCCCCGGGCGCTCGTGCTCGTTCCCACCCGCGAGCTCGCCTTGCAGGTGACCGAGGTGTTGGAGCCCCTGGCGCATGCAGTGGGACGTCGCCTCGTGGCGGTGTACGGCGGCGCCGACATCGACCGTCAGATCCGCAAGCTCCGAAAAGGGGTCGACGTCGTCGTCGCGACGCCCGGACGGTTGATCGACCTGAGCGAGCGGGGCGCCGTATCGGTCGCCAACGTGGAGGTCGTTGTGCTCGACGAGGCCGATCGGATGGCCGACATGGGCTTCCTGCCCCAGGTGGAGTGGGTCCTGCGACGGATCGAGCGGCGCCACCAGACGATGTTGTTCTCCGCCACGCTCGACGGTGACGTCGACCGGGTGGTCAAGCGCCACCTACGCGATCCCGTCCGCCACGAGGTGCAGTCGGCCAGACCCACGGTCGAGTCGATGGAACACCGCTTCCTCCAGGTGCACCAGATGGACAAGGTGAAGGTGGCGGCTGCCATCTGCGCCGGCGCCGACAAGGCCCTCGTGTTCGTGCGCACCAAGCGCGGCGCCGACCGCCTGGTACAGCAGCTCGCCCGGGAGCGGGTCCGGGCCGACGCCATCCACGGCGACCTTCGTCAGCAGGTCCGCGAGCGGGCGCTCGAAGACTTCTCCACGGGCCGCCTGCACGTTCTCGTCGCCACCGACGTCGCGGCACGCGGGCTCGACATCGACGACGTCGACGTGGTGGTCCATTACGACCCGCCGGAAGACCACAAGGCCTATCTCCACCGCTCCGGGCGCACGGCGCGCGCCGGCGGCGACGGTGTGGTCGCCACGTTGGCCCTGTGGAACGAGATCCTCGACGTCGAACGGATCCAGAAGCGCCTCGGGCTGCAGGCTCCCATCGTCGAGGTCTTCTCCAACGATCCGCGGCTGGCAGACCTGACCGCGTGGCAGCCCGACGAGGGCGCAGCCTGATCTCAGGAGTCCGGCCCGACAGCGCGACGTCCTGACCGGGCGGTCCGGCGATGTGCGACACCGTCTGCGTCCTCGGTGACGGGATGACGCTGTTCGCCAAGAACTCGGACCGTCCCGTGACCGAAGCCCAGACGGTTGGCCCGCACCGCCGCCGCGGGCCGGGGCCCGGGCGAAGCCTCCGCACCCAGTACCTCGACATCGCCGACGAGGGCGCGGCCGCGACGCTGTTGTCACGACCCATCTGGCTGTGGGGTGCCGAGCACGGCGTGAACGAACACCGGGTGGCGATCGGCAACGAGATGGTCGACACCGTCGACGACCCGAAGGTCGCACCTCCCGCGCTCATCGGCATGGACCTCGTGCGTCTCGGACTCGAGCGCGCCTCGAACGCCGAGGATGCGCTCGAGGTCATGACCGGTCTGCTGGAGCGCCACGGCCAGGGCGGCGTGTGCGACCAGGTGCACGACGCGACGTACTGGTCGTCGTTTCTCGTAGCCGACCCGACCTCGGCGTGGGTCCTCGAGACGTCGGGCCGGAAGTGGGCCGCCCGACCCGTGCGGCACGGCGACGCCATCTCCAACCGACTGACGATCCGCAGCGACTGGACGCGCGCCTCGGCCGACGTCGCACCTGGGACCGACCTCGACTCATGGCGGAATCCCGCCACCGACACCGGCTTCGCGGACGGGCGCCTGGCCGCGAGTCGCGCCTTCGTGGCCGCCCTCGCCTCAACTCCCGCGGCGGCGCCTCGCAGCGACCCGCGTGCGGCAGTGGCCCATCTGCGGGACCACGGGTCGGGGCCCTGGGGAGCCCCGGGAGAGGGAGGCACCCCCGTGCCACCGCCCGGGGACGTGCTGTCGGACGGCACCGGCGTGACCGTGTGCATGCACATCGGCGACTTCGAAGCCACCGCCGCCTCGCTCGTCGCCGAACTCCCCGCTGAGCGCCCGCGCCCGGCCCGGGCCTGGGTGGCCCTCGGCAGCCCGTGTTCGTCCGTGTACGTCCCCGTCTTGCTGCCGGCACAAGGCGCCAGCGGAAGCGATCCGGCGGACGCGGTGATCCCCGCCGGCCTCGCGACGGTCGAGCTGTGGCACCGCTTCTGTGTCGTGGCCCGACATGTCGAGCGCGAGGCGGGTGTGCTGGAGGAGGTCCGGTCGGTCCTCGGGCCGCTCGAGGCCGAGTTGTGGGACGAGGCCGACACCTTGGAGCTCGACATCACGTCGTGGCGCCACTTCGCCCCTGCCGCACAACATCGGGTGGAAGCGGCCCTGGACAACCTGGCGCGGTCGGGCATCGGGGTCGACGATGCCCAGGTCACGGGGCACAACCGCGGCCCACAGCCGGACCGGCGGTCGGAGGCTCACCGATAGGATCAGCACATGCCGGAGAACGACGCGGCTGACGGCGCGTCCACCCACGCTCCAACCCCGACCACATCGGCCTCACTCCCGCTCGACCAACACGAAGGGATCGAGCGGATCCTCGTGATCACCGCACATCCCGACGACGTCGACTTCGGTGTCGCCGGGTCCGTGGCCACCTGGGTGAAAGCGGGCATCGACGTCACCTACTGCATCGCCACCGACGGCGATGCGGGGGGTTCCGACCGTTCGATCTCCCGCCGCGACATGGCGGTCCTGAGACGCGAGGAGCAACGCGCCGCGGCGGCCGAAGTGGGCGTCAGCGACGTCGTCTTCCTCGGGTATCCCGACGGCAGGCTGACGGCGAGCCTCGAGCTGCGACGCGATCTGAGTCGTCAGATCCGCGTCGTCCGCCCCCAACGTGTGCTCTGCCCGTCGCCCGAGCGGTGGTGGGAGCGCATCGGCGCCAGTCACCCCGACCACCTCGCCGCAGGCGAGGCGGCGGTGTGCGCGGTGTACCCCGATGCCCGCAATCCCTTTGCCCACCCGGAGCTCTTGGACGACGAAGGGCTCGAACCGCACACGGTCGCCGAGATGTGGATCATGGCAACACCGCGCCCGGACCACGCCGTCGACATCACCGACACCTTCGACCGCAAGGTCGCCGCCTTGCACCGCCATGTCAGCCAGGTCGGCGAAGGTGAGTGGATCGAGGAGCGCATGCGGGAATGGACGCAGGCCAACGCGCGCTTGGCCGGCCTTCCCGAGGGTCGACTGGCCGAAGTGTTCCAGGTCGTTCTCACCCCTTGATCGATCGAACGTTCAGCCCTTCACGGTTGACGCTCCGTTCCTGAGCCCCGGTGCCCCGCGCCTGGGCCGTCGCCCAGCACGCGCCCCATGAGGGCCCGGGACTGCTGACCGGGGTGCTCGCCGATGCCGGCGTCGAAGCACGCGTCCATCGCCTCGACCTCGATGACCGGCTCCCCGACTCGGAGGCGCTCGGGGCGGTCGTGGTCATGGGCGGCGCCATGGGCGTGCACGACGACGATGCGTGGCTCGAGGCGGAGCGGGAGTGGCTCGCTCACGCGGTGCGCTCGGAGGTTCCCGTCCTGGCGATTTGTCTGGGGGCCCAGCAGCTCGCTGCCTCCCTCGGAGCGCCGGTCTCGACCGGACCCGCCCCCGAGATCGGTACCGGTTCGGTCGAGCTCTCCGACCTCGGACGGGCCGATCCACTTCTCGGTCCCGAGGGCGAAACGCTGTCCGTCGTGCACTGGCACGGCGACACGTTCGACCTTCCGCCCGGGGCAATACACCTCGCTTCGAGCGACCGATATGCCAACCAGGCGTTTCGATTCGGACAGCTCGCTTATGGCCTGCAGTTCCACCTCGAGGTGGACGACGCTATGGCCGCGGTGTGGGCGCCCGAGCTTCCCCCCGACGTGCGCATCGACGGCCCCGCACTCCGCGCCGTCCAACAAGTGGGTCGACGGGTGCTCGGCCGCTTCGTCGACCTGGTGCTCGCCCGGGAACGCTGACGCGTCGTCGGGCCGACGGTGCTGACGTCGCCCGTTGCTCAGAACGTCAGCTCGTACAGAACATCCGGGAGTTCATGGGGTCGTGTACGGATACTGAGGTACGGAGTGGTAGCCCTTGGCTCCGACGGAGCGCGCTAACGGGCTCCTCGGGTCCTCGCCGGCCTCGAGCCGAGCGAGGGCGCGAGCGAAGTCATAACGCGGTGACCACCCCAGGTCGCAACGGGCCTTCTCGTTGACGTACACCCGGTCGATTTTCGGGAACAGCTTCCAGCCGTACCCGGCGTAGGTTGCCTCGCACTCCGGGAAGAGACGGCGGACAACGGCCGGCGCATCCTCCCGTACCTGGTCCATGTCGTCGCGACTGAAAGGCGTGGTGGCGCTGATGATGTAGCGCCCGAATCCGACCGAGGTCGCGCGGCTGAGAGCGAGGAGGTGGGCGCCGACCACGTCCTCGAGATCGACCCTTCGGTAGAGCAGCTCGTTGACCTTGATGTTGGCGTCCTCGTAGGCGTTTCGGATCTCGCTGTGGTCGTCCGGTTCCCGAAAGAAGCGGGAGGTCCGCAGGACGAGGCACGGCAAGCCGTGGTCGACCGAGACGAGCTCGGCCAGGTCCTCGGCCGCTTTCTTGGTGGCGCCGTAGATGTTCTTGGGCACCGGGACCACGTCTTCGGTGATCCAGGCGGCCGGAGCCCCGGGGGGCGGGACCAGCGCCCGGCCGAAGACGCTCGTCGTACTGGTCAGCACGAAGCAGCCGACCCCGGCCGAGGTGGCCTCCTCGAGCAGGTTGAGCGTGCCGGTCACGTTCGTGTCCACGAAGTCCTGACGGGTTTGGGTCCCCACGTGAGGCTTGTGGAGGGTCGCAGTGTGGAGGACTGCCTCGACGCCGTCCAGGCATCGCCGAACAACGCGACGGTCGACGATCGATCCGACCACGTCGGTGTACGAGGAGGCGACCACGTCGAGCCCGATCACCTCGCACCCCTCGCCTCTGAGCGTGCGGACGAGGGCCTCCCCGAGGTGTCCCGAGCTGCCCGTCACGAGCACTCGCACGACCGAGGTCTACCAGGGCTCCCGGATGCCAATCGCCATTCGCCCATCGCCCCCGAGCGTCCGCGGCGCGCACGAATAACGCACGGGGGCGAGAGGAACCTCGTCGCTCACCCTCGCGGGACTGTCGTTCAGAGCCAGTGCAGGTCGTCGTCGGCTGCGTGATCGGCCACTCGCCCGCACGTCGGGCAGTACCACCTGACCTCGAGTGCGGTTCCGCACGTGCGATGGTGGGGGCCTTCGACCTCTCCGGTGGCGTCGCGCGCTCCCCAGCGCGTGAGCAGCCGCAACGCGCCGGCGAGCTCTCGACCGGCCTCGGTGACCCGGTACTCGAGGCGCGGCGGCCGGTCGGAGTAGGGGGTGGAGACCACGAGCCCCTGCTCCTCCAGACGGCGCAGGCGCGCCGTCAGGACGTTCGGGGCCAGCTTCGGAATGGCGTGTTGCAGCTCGGTGAATCGTTTGGGCCCCTCGAGCAGGGCGTCGACCACGAGCAACGTCCAGCGGTCGCCCACGGCCGCCATGGCGGCATCGAGGCCGGACGTCACGACTCCCATCCTGGCATGACGCAGGGGCGCGACCCGGGTTCCTCGCATGAGGTCTATACTAACTTGCAAGTGACAAGTCTCCTGCTCAGATGCAGGAAAGACGAGAGGAACGGGGAGGCCCGACGGTGGCAACGGTAGTGGAAGAGCTTTCGAAGTCGGTAGCGGACGTGGCAGCCCGGGTGGCGTCCTCGGTCGTGGGCGTGGGCGCGGCCGGGAGTGGGTTCGTGACGGGCCCGGGCCAGGTGGTGACGAACGCCCACAACCTGCGCGGCGGCGAAGTCGTCGTGACGTTCGCGGACGGACGGCGGGTTGAGGGAGGCGCCGCGGGCGTCGACGTGGACGGTGACGTGGCGGTGATCTCGGTGGACACGGGGGACGCGCCCGCTCTGGCGTGGGCCCCGGCGACGCCGCGACGGGGCGACGCGGTGCTCGCGCTCGCCAACCCGGGCGGCCGCGGCACGAGAGTGACGGTCGGCTTCGTCTCCGCCCTCGACGTCGCGTTCCGGGGCCCCGGGGGCCGCCGGGTCGACGGTGCGATCGAGCACACTGCGCCGCTGGCGCGTGGCTCGTCGGGCGGCCCGCTGGTCGACAGCGACGGCCGGGTGGTCGGCGTCGACACCCACCGCATCGGGGACGGTTTCTACCTCGCGCTTCCCGCCGACGACGCGCTGCGAGCGCGCGTCGACTCGTTGGCACGCGGCGAGACGCCCCGTCGGCCGCGTCTGGGCATCGCCGTCGCTCCTCCGCAGGTGGCCCGTCGGCTGCGCCGCTCGGTGGGCCTCCCCGAGCGCGACGGTCTGCTCGTGCACGCCGTCGAGGAGTCGGGGCCGGCCGACCGGGCCGGGATCCGCAAGGGCGACCTCATCGTGAGCGCCGCCGGCGCCGCCGTGACGTCTGTCGACGAGCTGGCGAGTGCCCTCGTGGCGGCCGATCCCGCCGCGCCGGTCGAGCTGCGCGTGGTGCGGGGTGCCGACGAGCTCACGTTGGCCGTGGACCTCGGCGGGCAGGGCACGGCGCACCAGGGGTCCGTGTGATGGCCGCCGTCATCGAACGCACCGACACCGAAGTCGTCCCGGACGACCTGGGTGAACACGGCGCGGACGCGACTGCGCTCGACGCCCGCGCCGTCTTCCCCGACGCGGCCGACGCCGACGCCGACGCCATCGACGCCGACGCGCAGGCCCTCGACGCCTACTCGCGCACCGTGACGAACGTGGCGGAGCGCCTCGTGCCTTCGGTCGCGGGCCTGCGGGTCAGCGCCGGTCCGAACCGGCGGCGCCCCGCGGGTTCGGGTTCCGCCGTCGTCATCTCCGGCGACGGGCTGCTCCTCACCTCCGCGCACGTGGTCGAGGGCGCGACCGGCGGGACGGCCACGTTCTCGTCCGGGGAGGAAGCGCCGTTCGAGGTGATCGGGGCGGACCGGCTGTCGGATCTGGCCGTCGTGCGCGCCGCGGGCGACGGTTACGTTCCGGCGCGTCTCGGGGACGCGGACACCCTGCGCGTCGGGCAGCTCGTCGTGGCCATCGGCAACCCGTTCGGGTTCGCCGGGTCCCTCAGCGCCGGCGTGGTGAGCGCGCTCGGCCGTTCGCTCGTGGCGTCGTCGGGACCCTCGAGCCGGCTCGTCGACAACGTCATCCAGACCGACGCGGCCCTGCACCCCGGCAACTCGGGGGGCGCCCTCGCCAACAGCCGGGCCGAGGTGGTCGGCGTGAGCACGGCCGTCGTCGGCCCGGGCATCGGTCAGGGCCTCGGCATGGCGGTGCCGATCAACACCACGACGCGGGCCATCATCGGCGCCCTGGCCTCGGGCCGGGAGGTGCGCCGCGCCTATCTCGGCATCGGTGGCGGGGCGCGTCCCCTCCCCCCCGCCCTGGCGCGCGCCCTGGGCCGGAGGCGGGGCATCGAGGTGCTGTCGGTCATGACCGGGAGCCCCGCACAGCGAGCGGGCGTGCGTCCCGGGGACGTCGTCGTGTCGCTGGACGGCATCGCCGTCGAGGAGGTCGGCGACCTCCAGCGGCTGCTCGACGCCGACCGCGTCGGGCGGCGGGGGACCCTCGGCGTGCTGCGCGACGGTCGTGTGGAGGAGAAAGCGGTCATGTACGCGGAGCTCCCTTCGTAGCTCCCGGGTGACCGTGCTACGTGGGCGCCAGGACGTACGCTTCGGTCATGGGCTTCATCTTCCGCAAGCTCCGCGCCTTTCTCAGGATGCGACGGGAGCTCCGCAACAGATCGAGGCGGTGACCAACCGGCCCTGAGGTCCAGCAACTCGAGGTCTGAGGGCCGATGACCCGCTCACGACGGCCTCGCGCCGGGCCTCGTCAGTGCCCGTTCCCGTTCCCCTCGCCGCCGGCCGACGTCGTGGTCGTGCTCGAGCCCGTTCCCGCCGTGGTCGAGGTCGACGTCGAGGGGGTGGAGACGCCGAGCGCGTTGGCGAGCGTGGCGATGTCGGCGAACAGCGTGGACGCCTCGGCCTGCGACATGGAGCCCGACTGCAGCTCGCGGCCGATCGTGGCGTCCATGGCCTGGAGCGCGCTCGCCGCCTGGTTGGGCTGACCGTTCGACGACGCCGACAGGGCCGTGTTCAGGTCGTCGATGATCGACCTGCCGGCCTTGGCGCTGATCGCTCCGGAGGACACCCCGGCGTTGACGTCGTGCGACAGGGCGTCCGCCGCGGTCGTGACCGACGGTTGAGTGGTCGTCGTGGTCGAGGAGGTCGTCGTAGTCGGCGCGCTCGTCGTGGTGGTCGAGTGGTGCGGGGCGCCCGGCGGCTTGTTCCCCGAGAGCGCCCACGCCGACAGCCCCGCCGCGGCGAGCACCGCGACCGCGACCGCGGCCCACACCCAGGG
>Ga0307477_10000652_pt1 | contig 35083 bp, 35 predicted proteins | sample atmos_gasesECM2C_FD_203316 | JGI IMG/M metagenome (GOLD analysis project Ga0307477, IMG submission 203316) | Hardwood forest soil microbial communities from Morgan-Monroe State Forest, Indiana, United States - atmos_gasesECM2C_515 | ecosystem: Environmental > Terrestrial > Soil > Temperate...
GGCTCGATTCTCAGAGAGCCTTGGGTATTGCAGAGAAGTGGGCGCTCACAATCTTCCACTGCCCGCTTTGTTTGATGAAGACCAAGGTAGTTCGGCCATGGATCGAGATAATCTTGCCGTCTTTCGTCACTCCCGTAAACATGTCGTGGGCATTTACGATACCAACGGTATCGCCATACACGCGGCACGATGGTTGCCGGAAGCCGAAGCTCGCTGAGGCTAAGCCCTCCACCACCTCGTTGAGATACTTGGCGAAGAGCGGCTTGCCGTCGAATCGGTACGGAACGTGGTCGAACACCTCCAGGTCATCAGTAAGCATCCCCAGGAAAGTCTTGAGGTCGCGCTGATCGAAAGCGTCGGCGAACTGCTTTGCTAAGGCTTGGAGTTCATTCACGCTCATGTTTGTGTCTCCTCTGATGAGTTAGACACACGCCGCGCCACACTGTGACAGAACTATACCGCCAAACTTGCTCACCGCCGGGGCACTGGCCAGCGGAGGCTCCCATCGGATTGTGGTCGGATGACGGGCAATCCGGAGCTTATTCGTCGTCCGTCGGATTAATATCGACAAACGCGCTTGTGGGAATTGGTCGACCGGCGGGGTGACCAGTTTAACGAGGGGAATATAGCGCAGGGTTTTTGACAGTACCGAAAATAACTGGGGGTGCGCCCCTTCTCGCGCTTTTCGAGAAGAGGCCCTGCCGAACTGCCGACACCTAGTGGTACCTCTAATCATCCCTCAGAACCTCGTTCATCACACATTTCTTGTACTCTCATCACAGACACGCAACCACAATCGCGCAATAATTCACCGACAGTACAGCATCGAAAATTGCGTCCGTCTCCAGAGACGGACCCATAATCTGCCGCAAAACATCTTCGGCGGCTCTTTGACAAAAGGACGACAAGTACACAAATAAGCAGCAGAAGCGGCGATTCCGCACCCCGAAAAGTGCACGCCAAATCGCAGTGATCGCAGCTAAGTCCTTATTCATGTAGATGATGGAACTAAGTACTTTAATTAGAACAGCTTGGCGGGAATTGGGGGGGGGGGACATAATGTACTGTGCAATACCCACCCAGTAAACATCCAAAAATGGAGTCAAAACCACCCAAACTCGGAGGCCCTCCGACGCAGTTTTCCCGACAAAATAAAAGACCCTCGCGGGTGACGCCAACGCAGCTCTTAGAGCAATCTCACTTCTTCGCGTCGTATATTATTGCCCCAACAATCTATGCAATCTTCAAGCGAGACCGAAGCGCGTCCGTCAGATCGGGACCGTGTGCTGGTAATCATGGCGAAAGCACCAAGGCCAGGCGCGGTGAAGACCCGTTTGACTCCGAGCCTTCCTCTTCAGGCCATCGCCCCGTTCTATCGCTGTCTCTTGGAAGATACGTTAGCATTGGCGCGGTCATTGGGCAGTGTCGAGGTTGCCATCATGTGCCCAGACACCGACGTGAACGAGCTGGCGCAATTGGCAGGCAGTGAAGTGAGCGTAATTGCGCAGAAAGGTGAAGGTCTTGCTGCAGGCCTCACGTCAGTGTTTGCGCACTTCACAGAAGGTCATCCACGACGCACCGTTGCCTTCAACAGCGACAGCCCACACCTGCCGCGTTCTGTTCTCGAAGACGCGTTCGAAACGCTGGCCGCACATGACGTGGTCGTTGGACCAACGCACGACGGAGGCTATTATCTCGTCGGGGCAAAGGCTTCTCATCCTACTCTTTTCGCAGGCGACGGAATGGGCACCAGCAGCGCGCTGGAGAGGCTCCTATCGCGCGCACGAGCTCTTGAGCTTTCTGTAGGGTTCGCCGATCCTTTTTACGATATTGATGTAGCTGACGACCTGACTCGGTTGGCAGAGGAGTTGCGGCTGGCTCCGGCAAGGGCGCCACGCACGGCGGCGTGGCTTAAAGAGTGGGATTCAACCGCTCATTGACCCGGACGGTCGGTCGGCCAATTCTCAAATGGAGCGTTATCGCCTGGTTTCGTCAACCATCCAATTCCAATCGTTTAGCATCGCTGCTGACAACAGGGTCTTCACAGAGGGAGGTCCGATATGCTGAGGCTCGTATTGGCGCTCTTGCTCCTCGGAGCGGTATCGGCAGGGCAAAGCCCCTTTGACGGCTCATGGGTGAACAAAATGGGAGAGCGACTTCCCGAGGGGCCGATTTCCTATTCACTCACTGAAGAGACATTCCGCTGTTCCTGTGCAATCGGCGGTATCGAGATAAAACCGGATGGGTACGACCACAAAACTCCCGAAGCGGCATACTGGGACACGCTCAATGTTCAAGCAGTGGACGCACACACAGTTCTGTTAATCGCCAAGAAGGCCGGACGAACGATGTTCACGGAAGTGGACTCGGTGTCCCAAGACGGAAAAACGCTCACCCAGATGGTGAAGGACACAACCGAAGCAGAAACCGTGACCATTGAAACTCAGAACCACAGACTCGAAGGTGGACGTGCTGGTTCCCACACCACCTCAGGTATATGGAAAGCGTTCAAAGCGAGTCGCTCCCTCAATGGCTCATTGATCAAGTACACCTGCACAAAGGATTCGTTCAGCGCTGAGACGCCTCTTGGTGAGAGGTATACCGCGAAATTCGATGGGCAGTTCTATCCTGTGGAAGATGACCCCGGCCACACCATGGTTTCCGCCAAACTATTGGATGCTCGGACGGTGGAGCTTACGAGTAAACGCAATGGAAAGATTGTGAGTGTTTCGCGTCTGTCAGTGGCTCCTGATGGAAACTCGATTCACGCGGTTTTCGAGAACAAGGAATCAGGTGGCAAGGCCGCCTTCGATTTCGAGAAGCAAAAATAGACTGTTCTCAACTGGCGAAATATCGTCATATCGCTCATTGATCGTGTAGGGGCTGGTGCCGGGAGTGGGAGCTTTGGCGGCAAGTTCCGGACGGGCACGGGAGAATTGCAATAGTGAAGATCACCCCCGCGTGGAGAGTGTACATAGTCGGCACCACGTTGTGCGTGGCGCTAACGATCTGCTCACGCAACTTCGGCGATAGGGGTGGACCGTACTTCATGGCCTCTTTGACGATTGCGGGAATAGCATACCTCTTGGCGATCCATGAGTTTTTCGCTACGCCAAGATTTTCCCGACGTGTCATCGTCATCGGGCTTGTGTTGGCTGCTCTGTGGCATGTTCCATTTCTACTGACGCCGCCGGGTTCAGATGATGACGTTCATCGATATCTTTGGGATGGCCGCGTGCAGCGGCTCGGCTATAACCCTTATATTGTCGTTCCCAGCGATCCGGCGCTCGGCGCGTTGCACACACCCGAAACCCGCACGCTGAACAACCCGGATGTATCGAGCCCATATCCAGCGGGCGCTCAGCTTTTCTTCCGCGCCGTAACTGCGATTCATGAGTCTGTCTTTGCGCTGAAAGTAGCATTTGTAGTTTGCGATTTGGCGATCGTTTTCGTTTTGCTCGATATATTGCGTCGTAGCGGGCAAGGAGCACACTGGGCTCTGGCTTATGCCTGGAACCCACTGCTCGCGATTGAAGTGGCGGGCAGCGGTCACATCGATATTGTCGGCGTGCTGCTGCTCTTGGTATCCTTCGCCGCGCTAGAGCGCCGCTGGCGTGCAATTGCCGCCGTCGCGTTTGGGCTGGCTGTCGCGGTGAAATTCCTGCCGATTGTACTGCTGCCACTCTACTGGCGGCGTGTTCGTATACGCGACGCCGCGCTGGGGGCAGTCCTGGTCGGACTCCTATACGTACCATTTCTTACTCATGGGCGGATTCCGATCGGCTCGCTCGGCACTTACGTGCAGAGTTTCCGCTTTAATGATCCGGTGTTTGCCACGCTCGAGCGAGTGGCGGCTCCGCAGCTTGTAGTTGGGCTGGCAGTGCTCGTCGGCTTTCTTACCGCAATGTGGCTGAGAAGCAAGGCCGCGGCATGGTCTTCGGACGCATTTGCCTGGCCGATGGCAGCATCGCTCTTATGCGCACCGGTCGTATATCCGTGGTACCTGCTCTGGCTGCTGCCGTTCGTGCGGTCGGCCTCGACCGTGCCGATCATCATCTGGACAGTGAGCATCGTCCCGACTTACTACGTTTGGCATTTGCGCACGCTTGGTCGTCCGTGGTTGGTTCCTGGCTGGATTATGCTGCTGGAATACGGATGCGTGGCAACGGCCGGTGCAATTATCGCGTTTCGCCGGAAAGAGCAGCGTAAATGAAAATCGGCGACAAAGTTCGCCTCATCGCACTCCCGCCCGATCTCCCTGTTGGCGATGCCGACCTCCCCACAAAGGGCGTATTTAATAAATGTCTTGGCCACAACTTTGCAGTAGCTGGTTTCAATGAGATCGGGTTGGCTGAGTTGCTGGTGGAATCGGTGACTGGCAGCATTGAGGAAACGATCTGGGTCGAGCCAGAATTTCTTGAACTAATTCCAAAGGAGCCTCCACTACCATGAGGATGCCAAAACACAATCACCCGATCTCTACTGTATAATTTCGCGGCCAGTCGAGGAAGCTCCGTGAATGGCTGGCGTGGGAGAAGGTACCGTGCCGAGACACGACTCTTGTATCCCGAGGCTTTTGCCCGTCATCCAACACAACATCCGTTCAATTCACCAAGGAGCGAATTCCATGACAAATATGAGACGTGTGCCGATGATCCGTCTTCTGGCTTTCGTAGTGCTGGTTCTTGCTGCAACTTCCTGGGCGCAGCAGCGCGCGCCAATTCTCGATCAAATTGCCAAGACCTACGGAGTTGATTCGTGGGACAAGGTTGATGCCATCCGCTACACCTGGAACGGGGAAATCACTGGACTCTTCAAAATCTCTCACAAGTGGGAATGGGAGCCCAAGACCGGCAAAGTCAGCTACGAAGGGACGGATAAAGACGGTAAGCCGGTCAACGTTTCCTATGTACGCACCGACCTTGGCAGTCAATCCGACGCTGTGAAAAATCAGATCGAGCCGAGTTTCGTCAACGACAATTATTGGGTTCTGTTCCCTTTCCATGCTTATTGGGACAAGAGCGCCAGCGCGATCGATCAGGGAAAGTTTAACCTGCCAGTTGGCCCCGGCACAGCCGAGCTGCTCCCGGTGAAGTATCCCGCTGATGGCGGTTACACGCCCGGCGACATCTGGGATCTCTACGTCGGTAAAGACAACCGCGTCGTGTACTTCGTCTACCACCGCGGCGGGCCCAAGCCGCCGAGCCGCGTCTTCGCAACGTGGGCAGGCTACAAAAAGGCAGGTCCAATTCTGTTCTCAACCGAGCATCGCGGCTTCGCCGACGGCAAGCCTCTGCACATTTGGATTACGGACGTGGCGGTCAAGCTGACGGGCTCGGACAAGTGGATCGCTGCGCAGTAAACGAGAAGTAGGCTTCTTCGAACTCAGGTTTTTCGGGCCATTGCCGCACGGCCTGTGTAATCCATGAGTGCAATGGCGTTGTTACGTCAAGTATTCCGCTGAAGTTCGCGCAAGTCCCATGAGCGAATGGTTGGTCAACACTGTGTGGACCCGCACAAAGCAGGAAATCTGCACGGCTGTGTCACTCACCGGCCTTGAACTTCGCGACGATTGCCGTTATGTCGTCGTGCTGTTCCTGAGAGGCGAACCGCCGAACCCCATCCACGATTGCGGCCAGCAAAGCCTGGCACGACAGTTCCCGATGTTGCCGCAGCGCCTCAATCAGAAGCCGCTCACCAAATTCTTCTCCTCGATCGTTACTGGCTTCCGTGACGCCATCCGTGTAGAGTGCAAGCACGTCGCCGGGAAAGAGCTCTTGCTCCCGCATGGAGCAGTCCCATTCCTTGAAGAGTCCCAGCAGCGTGCTGGTCGACTCAAGCCGCTCAACGTTTCCGTCTCTTCTCAACAAAAGGCCCGCCAGATGTCCGCAATTGGCGTAGCGCAATCGCCGCGTCGCGTCGTCGTAGCCGGCAAACAAAAGCGATGCATAGGCACTGTCGCTGGTGTTATCATAGAACAAGCGGTTCACTGATCTGAGTAATGCCTGAGGCTGATCGACGGCCAATGACGACTGGCTCCGCAGGCTGGCCTGCAGATTTGCCATCAGCAGGGCGGCAGCGATCCCCTTGCCGGAAACATCACCGATGACTAGCCCCAGCCGTTCCGGCCCGAGATTCAAATAGTCGAAATAATCCCCGCCTACTTGCCGAGCCTGTAGGCAGATACCTGCATACTCCACGGTCTTCAACTCCGGTTGAATCTGCGGAAACAACCGTGCCTGCACTTGCCTGGCTATTTCGAGTTCCTGCGTGACGCGGCGTTCGGCTTCGAGTTTTTCCGCGTCCTCCTTCCGCCGTAACTCCAGGCCTCGCCTTACCTCATCGAACCCTTCCAGTCCAAATGCATTCCCGTCCGGATCTTCGAACCGTGTATAGGTCCCGCCCCACCCCGGCGTCTCCGGCGCAAATAGGAACCGAACCCCGCGTTCACTCCATTCCTTGTACGTGGCCTGAACATCTTCCGTCATAAAAAGAACCCAGCGGTAGCCGCCAATCAGCTTGTATTCGGGGCGGTCAGGCTTGGGCTCAACCAGCGCAAGATTGGCGCTGCCGTCGGGAGGCGCCACTTCAATCCAACGGACGCCGGTGGGAAGGACCTGTTCTGTGATCAGTTCGAAGCCCAGTTGGTCGACGTAGAACTGCTTACTCACATCCAGGTCGCGAACGAACACGACGATGTCCTGTATGCACAGGTAGGGCTCGTCGCGTCCCGGGCGAAGCACGGTCCGGTTTGCCCACGAGAGGAAGGGGTCGTTGGCCATCGGCGTGATTATAGTGCGCGGCCAAACACTCAGAAGTTTTTTGGGCGTTATCACTCATTATGAAACGATCGGTTGCGCAGCTTGATGGACCCAAATTGGGTTGTAAATCATTGTAGGAACGGCATAATCCTTGGTTCGCAGTGATCCCGAATCAGACTACCTGGCGATCACGACGGTAGTACACGAACTGCTCAGCTTGGGCAAATCGCGATTTGCGGCCATGCGGATCTCAAGTCTTGGGCGCTCGCCACGAATGATCGGACAATAACAATCAGGCTGTAGGAGTGCGCCCTGCAAGCGCCGTCGTCCGGCACATCCGCCGTGGCACGACTCGCGGAACTCGCACTGATTGCACGCTTCGGGAAGTGTCCGTGCCTGCTCGAACGGTATTGAGTTCAGAATGTTGGCCCCGGCGGAGATCAAGCCTGAAAGCGGCTCTCCCGATCCTGGCCAATAAACGCAGGGCTGTGTGGTGGCGCGCGGCGTAACCCTCACGGTGCTAACGCCACATCCTCCCCGGAGTGGCGGGAGGCCCGCCATCGCTCGAACCAGCGGCTCGCCGATGGCAATCACATCCGTTTCCGCAAAGAGACTCCGGAAGCCTTCCCAATAGTCTTCATAGGACAACGCATAGATGTCGGATCGCACCGCTTGGTAAACGTTCACACGCAGGGGAGCGTCAAACTGTTTGGCTATTCGCGCGACCCCCGCCAGACGCAAGTAGTTCCCCTTCATCATGACCGCGATGATGGTTACAGGCACGCCGAGCCTTACGCAACGTTCTGCTTGTTGGTGGATCAGATCCCAATTGCCGTTTCCGCGCTGAGCATCCTGTTCCGCTTGCGTCGGGTAATCGAGAGAAAACTCGATATCGTGAAAGGCGCGCAACTCGTTGTCTTCCAACACAGCAACACTATGGCCGTTGGAAGTGATCGTAAGCTTGACGGGTTTTTCGCGCAGGTACGCCAGAATCGCTTTAAAGTCGGGATGCATGCCGTTTTCACCGGTGCCCAGATTCACCGAACGGATCGGTAGTCGTTCCATGACAGACTTCACCTGATCCAGAGAGAGGCGATCAGTGCGGATTGGATCTCGGTAGCAGAAGGCGCAGGAGAGGTTACACTCGTTAGTGAGCCCGAGCCCGAGTGCAATCGTGGCATCAGGTGCCCTCGCGCCCGATGGGATGGATGAAGATTTGCCGTCGACGTTATTCATGGACCATTCTCCATCAACCATCAAGCTAAACGTGCGAAGCATTGTATGTAGCGCGCGACTCCGGCATACTCTGGCCGGCTGCTCAGTTTGCGCTCCAGCGCAAGAATCCGCTCATACTCGGCGCTGCGAGAAATCCGCGACGGCAAGTAATCCGCAAGGACGCGTACACCCCGCTCGGCAACCACTGCCAGCGACACCGCTTTCAGCATGGCTTGCAGGCTATCTGACGTAAATAGTCGTACCCGGCCTCCGTACAGAGACTCTTGTCCCCACTCAGCGGTGAGGTTATTTTCCGCAGCCGCCAAATCGCCCGCTTGGATAGCGGCCTTGAATACTTCGCCGGCCCGGTTCCGCACAAGGACTGAGAGGATCGCTGATGAATCCCGCAAGGCCCGCGCCGCGCCGCGCAACACAGCAATCGGCTCGTCGAGATATTCCAGTACGTTGTGGCACAGAATTACATCGAACGATGCAGGGTGAAACAAGTTCGTCAACCGCGTAGCATCCCCATGTTGGAGTACGACTTTGTCCGTAACTCCCGCTTCCTGTGCTGTGCGTTTCGCTACATCGAGCATCGCCGGAGACGAATCCAGCAGCGTAACGTGCATGCCAAGACGCGCCAGGCGAATCGCCGTCGCTCCTGTGCCGCACCCGACATCCAGGGCACACAACGACTTCTCGACCTGCGACCGGGGAAGAAAATCCTCCAGGTTGGCAAATGCCAAGTCGGTGCGCAATCGGCCCTCGGGTGTCGCAAGGTACGCGACATAATCTTGCGCACCGTTCTGGAATCGTTCGTTGACGGCCATCGTGGTCATCTTTTGAGATTTTATGGGCTCTTGTCTTCTCCGAAGACGTTGCGCAGCAACTCCGAAGCGGCGTCAGTGATTTTCGGCTGATCGCGGACATCTCCCGAAGTGGCCACCGACACGCCCAGCCGGACGATCCGCATCACCTTGTCGAGCGGTCCCAAATGCTGCCGCGCGACGGCGAGAACATTGAGCACCGCGAGCTGAGCTGAGCCTTGCGTGCCGCTTCCACATCGAGGATTTCCCATGCGAGCTGACATTGTCCCAGAAGCTGTCTTCCGTGACTACGGGCCTGACCACGGGCTTTCAGACCACACCGCGAAGAGGAAACTATAGGCGCAGGATCTCATCCGGTTTACCGTAACCACGATCATGAGCTGCTTTCGAGATAGCGTACTGCTTTAAATCAGGCGACCTCCAGCGGCTGCAAACGGGTGGTCTCCCGCAGGAACAGTATAGAGTCCATTCATCCGAGAATCCGGTACTCATGGGCATCAGGCACGACCCGTTACGGTACGGACTGAAACCGACCAGATATCGAGTGAGGCACTTCGGGCACTCGACGCAATGGCGAACACGGGGTGTCATGGCACAAGGAAACGAGGGCAGGGATGTTCTCCCTACCCGCTCTGAGTCGTAATTCTGCTTTGACTTCTCAGGTCCATACGGCTTTGGCGAGTGCTGTCATGCTCCCTATTCGTCCTCTATTCTTCGTCGTGCGTTTGATCCGAATCAACTGGAACAAGACTGCCGAATAATCCGTGCTGGCCCATCTGCGTTCCGGCAGTGAAATAGCATGCGTTGTAAGGTCCCATGACAGTCGTGAAGTCCGCGATTCCGCCGTCGGCAAAACCGAGTGCCCACAGCCCGTCGATGCTGATCACATTTCCGTTCGAATCGAGCATGAAGCCAACAAACTCGCCGGTAAACGGATCGAACGCAGCAATCTGGCCGCTGCCGTGATTCGCGACCAATAGCAAGTGGCTGAACTCGCCATAATCCTGCGGGGCCAGAGCGACTCCCCAGGGCACATTTAAGGAAGAATTGGAATGCAGCCGAGAGAGAAAATGGCCGCTTGCGTCAAATATTGCGACCCCACCCTGCGGACCGTCGGAGCCCTCTCCCCCATCCCGATGATAGGTAACGACAATGTCTTGGCCGATATTCTGCACGTTGAATGGCACCAAGCCATCGGGAAGGTCCGGTGCTCGAAATGCATCGCCCTTGAAAACAATGTTTTGTAACGAGGTGTCGAAGACCTCGATGCGTGCGGTCAATGCGTTGACGGCATATAGGTAATGCGAGGCGCCGATTTCCGCAGTAGTCATCCCAGTGTATGACGCTTTGCCATTACGGTTCACTAACACTACGGCACTAAAAAGATCGACGTTGGGATTCCATCCGAGAATTGTGCCGTCAAGGGTTACAAACATGAAAAGGGCTGGATTCCCAGGAGAGACATTGAACCCGGCAGCGCCCGTAAACACGGTGCCGGTCGTGCGGGTAGGCGTCGAACTGCCGGGCACCGGTGGGAGATTTACGATGAGAGCGCTGGCAACACCACTTCCATCGTAAAGCGTGGCGGTCGCCGAGCCCGAATTTGCGACCCACCACTTGCCGATGATTCCACGCGACAGCCCCACGGGTCCGATGAGATTGGGATCCGTGTTGGCTGCGACGCCTGGAACGTCAGCCGCCAACTTGTTTACGGTGAAGCTCTGCGCCGAAGCAGCGACCGTAAGTCCAAAGAACAAAACTCCAATTAAGAGAGAACTTAGAGACGCGTGAACTCCGATCTCTTCGATAAGCCGTTTCATAGGAAACCTCGCAAGCAGCTTTTGGATTTTCATGTTGATACAAACTCGATGGTGCTCGTGCAATCCAAAATCCTTCCGAGGCTATGTGCGGTAATTTCCAGGTAAATCGGAGGTAAATCTGCAGGTGCCTGCTGAGGTCGGAGATGACCGAGCTGGTTAATCGCAGGCCAGAACGACTATTAAGCGCCTGCTGGGTTCCGAGGAGGTCGACTCCCAAATTCCGTAGGTCTCCCTCGCATTTTCCATAGCCTGTTTTGTGCGCCGCTCGTTTCTTGCTGGGTTATACTCGACCAGCCATGGCGACCGACACGTCCACTCTCGGACAGGATTCGGTAACGACTCCGGTGGAGAACTCGTGGCGACCGGGGCGCCGCTTTCAGTTCGGAGTGTTTCAGGTTGATGTCTCGAACGGAGAGCTTCGAAAGCAAGGTTCGAAGATCAAACTCCAGGAAAAGCCGTTCCAACTCCTGGTACTTCTGCTCGAGCACGCAGGCAGGATCACCACCCGTGAAAAGTTGCGCCAGGGACTTTGGTCGGCAGATACGTTCGTGGATTTTGACGCAAACCTCAAGACCACGCTGAATAAGCTGCGGCAGGTGCTGGGCGATTCGGCGGAAAACCCAATTTACATCGAGACGATTCCGCGCCAGGGCTATCGATTTTTGCCTCCGGTGGTGAGTCTGGAATGTGAGCCTTATTTGACTGGAGACGCTTCGACGGCAGACGCCCGGCCGCCGGCCATCTCGAAATTGGCGGACCTGCCAACGAACTCTTACGGAACGAGTACAGGTCCGCGCCTTAACGGGTGGCGAGTGATCAGCGCTGTGATGCTGGTGCTTGTGCTGGTTGTTGCAGGGATTTATGCGCTTCGAATGAGGTCCGCGCCAGTTCTGAAACCGATGCAGCAGCGAGTATTGCTGCTGGTGCTGCCTTTTGACAATCTGAGCGGTGATCCAACACAGGAGTATTTCAGTGATGGATTGACGGACGAAATGATCACACTGCTCGGACGGCAATATCCGAACGGACTTTCCGTGATCGCACGGACGTCGGCGATGCGTTACCGGGCAACACAGAAACCGCTTCCGCAAGTTGCGCGTGAACTGGGCGGCGTCGATTACGTGCTGGAAGGCAGCGTGCGGCGGTCCGGCAATCACGTAGGAATCAATGCTCAGCTTTTTCGCACACGAGATCAGGCGAGCCTGTGGGCAGAAACCTATGAGAGCGGAGTTGCCGACGTCCTGACGATTCAGAACAACGTTGCCGGACAGATTGCCCGGGCGCTAGTGCTCCAAGTCGGGCCCGAGCGTGGACGGCACCCTCGTTCCGTCCCCAATCCAAAGATCTATGACGCTTACCTGATGGGGCTCTATGAGGCGAATCAGCGCTCAGAGCCGAGCCTGCGCAAGAGCGTGGAATATTTCCAGACGGCAATTCAGGGCGATGCTTCGTACGCCCCGCCCTATGCCGGCCTCGCAAACTCGTACCTGTTATTGGCGGGCTGGCTGCTCATGCCGCCGGCAGAGGCGTATCCAAGAGCCAAGGCGGCAGCGCTGCACGCCCTTGAACTCGACGAGACTTTGGCGGAGGCCCACACGACTCTGGCCGAAGCGGAACACGAGTATGAATGGAAGTGGGCCGATGCTGAACGGGAGTTCCGCCGTGCCATTGAGCTGGATCCGAATTCAGCCATTGCGCACAAGAGCTATGCGGAATTCTTAATGCATGGCGCGCGAAGCGCAGAAGCCATCCGCGAAATGGAACGCGGTCGAGATCTCGATCCGCTGTCGCTGATTGTCAACACGCTTTTAGGTTTCACGTATTCCTACGCGGGGCAATACAACCGCGCGATTGAAGAGTATGAGAAAGTGATCCAACTCGATCCTCAGTTCGCCCCGGCACATTATTTCCTGGGCGGGGCGTTGACGAATGTAGGGCGGTACGACGAGGCGATTGCGCATCTTCAGAAGGCGAAGGATCTCGCCCACGGTGCAAGTCTAATGGCGGCGGGTTTGGCTCGCGGGTATGCCCTTGCGGGACGCCGTGACCAAGCGCAGCAGAGCCTGGGTGAACTTCAATTGCGCGGAATGCATCATTACGTCTCGCCTTACGGTTTGGCACAGGTGTACGCAGCTCTCGGTGACAAGAGCGCCGCTCTCGATATGCTTGATCGGGCCGTGAACGAGCACGCGTTCGAAGTCCTCTTTCTGAGTATCGACCGCAGTTTCGACCGTCTTCATGAAAACCCGCGTTTTAAAGAGCTGCTCAAACGAGTTGGGTTCCCACAATAATCACCTGTAAGCGATGAGAGGCTGCTAATGGTGGAGGAGCCGGAGTCGCTCAGGTCAACCACTTTCAAGCTTTCAATAAATCGCACAGTCGCGAAGGCCGCGAGAGTCGTTCAAGCGCGAGCCAGAAGTACAGGTATTTATTGCAACCGCGCGGGGCGCGAGGAGACCTCGGCATCAGCTGCCACATTCGCAGCTACAGAATCGCCGGCATCAAGTTTGGCCAGCATCTCTTTTGCGGGTGCATATCCTCGAGCGGCTGCCTTCTGTAGCCATGCTCGAGCACTCGCAGGATCTTTCGAAACGCCGTAGCCGTGGTAATACATCATGCCGAGGTCCCATTGCGCAACGGGAACGCCTGTCTCAGCCGCTCTTCTAAACCAGGTCGCCGCTTCCGTGTAATCGCGTATCACTCCGCTGCCGTAAAAATAAAGTCGACCGATCATCTCTTCTGCCATGGCAGATCCCTGGTCAGCCGCTTTACGGTACCAATACATGGCTTCGCCATAATTTTGGGTCGTGCCTTGCCCATCGCGATACATGGAGCCTAGATTCAGTTGAGCTTGCCGGTGTCCAGTTTCAGCTGCCTTTCTCATCCAGTGCATTGCTTCGCCGTAGTCCGGCGGAGCGCCTTTTGACTGGAGGTATGCATTCGCCAGATAAACCTGTGCCATTAACCATCCTGCTTGTGCACCTTCGGACTCCAGATCCACACCGCGCTTATACCAGTTTTCGGCCTCGTGGGTATCCTTGGGAACGCCGTTGCCACCGGCATACATGTCACCGATTCGGAAATTTGCCGCAGCGATCGCCCCGGCCTCAGAACGAAGATCGCTCCACTGATACGAAAAATCCGGATCCTCGATGGACGCGACTTTCATGTACCAGCGCAACGCTTCAGTGGGGTTCTTGTAGACACCGATGCCATGTTCGTGCATTCTCGCGACGTTGTAAGCTCCCCACGCGGAGCCCATTTCCGAGGCCTTCAGGTAATGCATATATGCTTCGCTCGAGCTGGGATCACTGATCAACCCACTTTCTGCGAATTGACCCAAATTGTCCTCCGCATACCCATCGCCGAGACGGGCCGCAGCCTGAAAGTATTCCAACCCTTTCGCACGATCTCGAGCGACATCCAAACCACTTGTCAGCATCACGCCCAGGTCGCACTCGGCCCGAGCGTTGCCCTGGCGCGCTGCCTTCTCCAGCCACGCCCGTGACTCAGCGAGGTCACGCTTAACGCCACGTCCATCGAACAGGGCCTCGGCAAATCTCGTCTCCGCCTCCGCGTTACCCATCTCGGCTGCCTTGCGATACAGTCGGGCAGCTTTAGCGTCATTCCGGACCACACCGGAACCGAGTCGGTACTTGTCAGCCTGGGAGAGTAGTTCCTTCGCGGCTGGTTGAGAATTTGCGTGGGACGTGTTTGACGACCGGTGTACGTGAGTACCGGTCGAATGTCCAGTCGGCCTTACTGAGTTGTCATCTATGGTTATAGGGGCTCGCGAACGACCAATCTGCAGAATAAGATTGTCGCTGGCTCCCGCGCTTCGAAGCTCCTGCTTCACCGCGCCGGTCAACTCGAAATCAACTCCGTACTTTTTTACCAGCGCAGCCATGCGTGCGTTCGGCACGGCGGATTTAAGACCGTGTTCCACGTCGGCGACAGAAAGGGGCCGGGAAGCATTTGGTGTCCGCGTCGTCCGACCCGCGGCACTTCCCGCCATGAATAGCAATATGCTGCCGGCTAGCAGCGCCGTAACGCGCATTGTTTATCTCCGATTAGCTATGATCTCGTTTTCAGCTTGCATCGCCCGACGGGCGCGCTCCACGTGGGCTTTCGCAGCGCTGCTGTTTCCGTCGAGTTGCCAGGCCCGTTTATAGTTAGCAATTGCTGCCGTGTAATTGCCCTTGTCCATCTGTCGTTTGGCCGAATCTATGTAACTTTGCGCAGCACGTGCCGTAGCTCCTCGAGACACCGTTGCTGGTGTCATCATTCGGCCTTGCGATGTCGACGCCGGAACGCTCGAGAACAGCGCAGTATGCGAGCTCCCGCTCGACCTGGACGCCATACGTCGCTTAGCTCCCCGAGACGCAGGTGCCTGTGCCATCATTATTCTGCGAGTCGATCTCGACGTCTTTGGAGTTGGAGTTGGAGATGTTGCAGCACGCACGCCCCTCCCCGACTGGGATCTGGATCCGTCACCGCTCTGTGCATTTGTCGTCCGCTCGACCGTCCTCTCAATACCGCTTTCTAACGGCGTGGGTCGCGGCAAGGGTCGCGCCGTGCCGGCCGAATCGAGTTGCGTGACCTCCCGGACCGGGATCAATGCGCCATTCCCCTGGATACCTTCCTGTATCTGGGCTGCCTGCCTATCGAACGGCTGCGGTGTCGCTGGCGGCTGCCTCTTCGTGAAGAACCGCTCCTCTCGTCCGCCGCTCATCATTGATAATGACGACGGGCTCGGCGGACGATTCGTCGCCGAAAGGGCTTCCCGGGTTGGAACGATGGGCAGACTCCCGGTGATGATGCGCGCGTCACGAAAAGCCCGGCGGCTGACAGTTGCCGGCGCAGAGTGTCCGGTGCCGAAGCGATCTGCCGGAAGTGTCTCGATCGCCTTGCGGATCCGCACATCGACGGCGGCGAGCGCCACGTTGGAGAACTGGTTGTCGTCGCGCAGCGGGGACACGCCGCCAACTCCGCGATTGAGTTTCGCGGTGTTGGTCGCGTCGGTGACGGTGACATTGACCACGTTCAATTGCGAATCGTTCCGTCCGTACCAGGGGTAGAAGGAGTCACCCGGACCAATCGGCAGCCAGCCTACCGACCCGAACCCGGCGGAAACTCCCCGGTGGCCGCCGAATCCGAAGAATGACACATAGGCCGGCGCCCACTCCGGCCGATAGTTGCCATCGCCGTCAACCGGTCCCGGCCACCACACCCAGGATTTCCCATAGAGGAACCAGCGGCCGTAGTGATACGGCGTCCAGCCCCACGGTTCGCGCGAAACCCACGTCCAGCCCCAGTACGGCTCCGAGATCCAGCGGCCAGCGCGATAAGGAGACCAGCCCTTGGCGACGGTCGGCGACCAGACCCGGCCGTAGTCCATCACGTTGATCCAGTGTCCGTAGGCATCGAGATCTTCGCTCCCCACGTAGTACCGGTTGGTGTAGTTCCACGATTGAGCGTTGCGGATCACTCGGTCGCGGTCGTCGTTCCATGAGTCCCAGCTGTCCCTGGGAGGCGCGCCGCCGAGCACGCTTCCCGCCTCATCGGTCGTGCCACGTATAGTCGCGGCTTGGCCCACGTCCACGTGGGTGCTGCCCTGGGGCGTGGAAATCTCGGCCGCGCCTGCCCGAACGATCACCTGCGTCTCGAAGCCGTTCACCTCGACGCGGTAAATGCCTTCCTTCGAGGCGGGCCGGATGGCCGCATTAGGCGTGTCGATCTCGGCGTCGGCCTCGGAATCCTTGAAGACGCTGTAGTATGCGAGCCCTTGCCCGACCTGGACCTGGATCTGCGCTCGCTCGATCTGCGCTCGCTGCACGGTTGCGATTTTTGCCTGCGCGTTGTTACCAAGACGAAGGATGTTCGAATGCTCGAGTTGCAGCTCAGCCTTGGAATCGTCCCCGGTCGAGATTCTGTCGCCAACGACCAAGGGCTGATTGAGTGCAGCGGCTGCCCATTCACCGGTGTCGCCACGCTCCGCCGAAACGTCGCCCTGGATCAGGCTGATGCGCGCCACTCCGGACGAAATGTCCACCTGCGCGCTGGAAAGTACAGTGAAGAATCCAGGTAAGAAAACCCACACCAGAAAGTTGCGTTTCATGCCCACCTAACCGGGGATACCAGCGTTACAGGGTGAGTCTTGATAAAAAGCAGTGCAGGTACCCTGCCAGACTTGCTGCCGCGTTGGCCTCGCAACTCCTTTGCTTCCATGGAGCATCCGATGCCAATCAGGCTCTCGTGGGGGATAGACTGGCCGACCTCGGCCATCGGTGGTGGTTTTCAGCCACCTGAACGCGCCAGGTAAGGTCGCTAGGTAGCGCAAATTGTTACGCCCGCCCAACCTCCTGGTGCTCTGAGGCTGAATTCGTCAGAAGCTCTGCTACCGTCTTCAGTATTTCGCGCAAAAGCGCCTCGTCTGATACCGCGCGCGCCAGGGCCATCGCCCCGACGAGCACACCGAAAGTCAAAAAATCGCTCTCGATCTTGCCATACGCTTATCTGTGGCTGGACGCAAAGCGGCAATTAACTGAATGTCGTTGCGGACCTGTTCGGAGCGGCGTCCACTCGACGCTTCCAACCGCCGAATGCAGAGTTGACCGCTTCGGCCACTAAGTGATCTCGCGAATCGAAGTGAACGATACGCTTATGAGTTCTCGCTTATTGAGCCTTTGGAATACCCCATGTGTCTCTCCACAAAAAAAAACTGCAACTAAACCAGGATTACGAATCTAATCCTGTGAATGGATTGTAACAATAATCCACGAAACCGCGGCTGGCTGGCAAAGTCCGGGATCTTCATAAGGAGCAGGGTGCCAGCGGCGCTCGCTTCATCGTCACATTGATGGAGGCAACTTATGGCTGAGTCGCAACCCACGCGCTGTGATCGCCGGACACAAGCGACCTGGGAACGACGACAGCCCCAAGATCATTGAAGAGACGCGGCAATACATCCGCGATTTCGACCGCGTAGCCGGGACAACGACGACCGCGCGAGGACTCTACGATGAGATGCTGGAGCTCTATCCGGCTCGGGTCAATCCGGGAGCGCTCTGGCTTTCGGCGCGTGCGGTCAAACATTAAATTGTTTCGAACGAAAGGAGTTTACTTATGCGGCAGTTGCAACTCGTAGCTCACGGCGAACCTTCAGATGTCATCCAACTCAACACGGTTTCCGAACCAGCTCTTGGCCCGGAGGACGTTCTCATCTCGATGGAAGCGGCCCCGATCAATCCATCGGACTTTCTGTTCGTAAGCGGCAAGTACGGCGTCCGTCCGGCCTTCCCATCCTCGGTAGGGGCGGAGGGTGTTGGCCGAGTCGCCAAGATGGGCTCGAAGGTTGATGTTGCTCTGCGGGGCAAGCGAGTCCTGATTATCCCGACTTACGAGCAGGGCACTTGGGCAGACCAAGTTGTGGCCGCGGTGCGCAACATCGTGCCGATGAGCGACGAAGCAGATCCTCTGCAACTGTCGATGATAGGGATTAACCCTGCTACGGCCTATCTCTTGCTGAACCGGTACGTTTCCCTGATGCCCGGCGACTGGATCGGTCAAACCGCAGCCAACTCGGCCATGGGACAGTACATCATTGCGCTCGCGAAGCTCGCAGGAGTCAAGACGTTAAATGTCGTTCGCCGGGAAGAAGCTGCCGAACAGGTGCGGCAGTGGGGAGGTGACCGCGTGGTCCTCCAAGGCGACAACTTACTCAAGGATATTGAGGAGGCTCTCGGCGGGAAGAAACTTAGCCTCGTCCTGGATTCGCTGGGCGGAACCCCTGTGGGCGAGTTGGCGAAATCGCTTAAGCCTGGCGGCTCGATTGTCGTTTACGGTATGCAGAGTGGGCAGTTCCCAGCCATGCCGCCCAAAGAGTTCATCTACCGTGGTCTTAGCCTCCGCGGTTTCTGGCTCATCAATTGGATACGGAACGCTCCCCGCACAGAGATCGAAGAGATTTACCAGAAGCTGGGAGACCTCGTAGCCGATAGATCGCTCTCCGCCGCAGTGGAGCGTGTGTACCCGCTCGACCGATTTAAGGAAGCGTTCAAGCAATCCTTGAAATCGAATCGCAGCGGCAAGATCCTGTTCAAGTTTGGCGTTACTGATCTGGCTGGGATTTCGAAGTAGCCAGAAAGAACTAGCAACGAAGGCGTAGAAGCTTCAAGCCTGGAGACAACCCATGACAACGACCACGTACACCGCGCATGAGGTCAATGGACCGCGCTTCGCGCACGCTATTCGGACCACCGAGGAGTTGCCGGCCCTGCGGCCTTCAACCCATTAGAGAAAACATTGCCTCGAAAGAGCCCCGGTCCGCGTCTCTCCCGCCGTCCAGAGTACGTCGAGTTTCTTTAATCAGTTCGTTTTCGGTTTCGCAAGAGGTTTCGCGCGTCGTGAGAGCTGTTAGCTAGTCGATTGAGCGACTGGTCTTTCGCGTTTTGTGAGAAGCTGTTACGATGAATTTGTGACGAGGCTCCCGTGAGTTCTTACTAAGGGTTTATGGGCAGTTTGGACCAGATTAGGAGCAATCCTGGTCATCCCGGGAATCTATACAGAATATGCAAATCGTGCAAAACCGCATAAACACCGGCGATTGCGCATCTCGTTGATTTGGCGAGTGGGGACGTAGTTCAGTTGGTTAGAACGCTCCTTTCTCACCGTCACAATGATGTAAGCGATTTAAAAATCAGCAACTTAGTACAACCCACATCTGTTCGCCCTGTCACGGTGTCTGCCATTTCCCCGCATTTCCGAAAACTTGTTGTCCGTTTTGTTGAAGTTCCTGACGTCTCCTCCTCCGGGATCGAAGTGCGTCACGTATGGCGAACAGTTTTTCGTCAAGAACTGATCGCCGAACTTTTCGATGAGGAGAGCTAATGGGAATGCCGGAATTCGAAATTTATTCCATGATTGGCGCGGAAGGCTTCGCAAGGTTAGTCGCTGCCTTTTATCGACAAGTCCCTCAAGACGATCTTCTAGGGCCAATCTACCCAGCAAGTGATCTTCCAGGGGCCGAGCAGCGCCTCCGAGATTTCCTGATCGGTAGGTTCGGGGGACCTCAGACTTACATTGAACAAAGAGGCCATCCCCGCCTCCGGGCGCGGCATTCGCCCTTTGCTATCAATCAGACTATCCGCGACCGCTGGATGCGGCTGATGGAAAACGCGTTGGGGGAAGCTTCGCTGCCAAGCAAAGCCGAAGAAGTCCTTCGGAAATTCTTCAATGAGATGTCTACCTTCATGATCAATCAGTCAGAGCCTGGGATCAGCTAGCGCGAAGCGACGTGGAGAGGCGGCGCACGGCCATATCCACGGTATGTGACACTAATATTGCATGAAGAAAATTGGTTTTCTCTCATTCGGCCACTGGACACCTTCACCGCAATCACAAGCACGGTCCGCCGCTGATGTGCTTCTGCAATCCATTGACCTCGCCATGGAGGCCGAGCGACTAGGAATGGACGGAGCCTACTTCCGGGTTCATCACTTTGCACAGCAACTGGCATCCCCGTTTCCACTGCTCGCAGCGGTTGGCGCTAAAACACGAAAGATTGAAATTGGCACCGCGGTGATCGACATGCGGTATGAGAATCCTCATTACATGGTGGAGGACGCTGGGGCTGCGGATCTAATCTCTGGCGGCCGACTACAACTGGGAATCAGCCGCGGTTCCCCCGAGCAGGTCATCGATGGTTGGCGCTATTTTGGCTACCGCCCGACAAAAGGCGAGGACGATGCAGATATGGGCCGGCGGCATGCCGAAGAATTTCTCGATCTGCTACGCGGGAAGGGCTTCGCGCAGCCTAACCCGCGTCCAATGTTTCCCAATCCGCCAGGGCTTCTGCGTCTTGAGCCATACTCTGCAGGCTTGCGTGATCGTATCTGGTGGGGGTCTGCTTCCAACGCGACGGCAGAATGGGCCGCGAAGCTAGGAATGAACCTGCAGAGTTCGACCCTCAAATTCGACGAGAGCGGCGAGCCGCTCCACATCCAACAGGCCGCCCAGATTCGCGCCTTTCGCGCAGCCTGGAAGGAAGCTGGTCACCAACGCACTCCGCGTACTTCGGTTAGCCGCAGTATTTTTCCGTTGCTCGATGACCGTGATCGACGCTATTTCGGACAAGGCTCTCGTGAAGAGGAGGACAAGATCGGGTTCCTTGACGAAAATACACGGGCCATCTTTGGCCGCAGCTACGCTGCTGAACCGGAGATTCTCATCGAGCAACTTAGGAAAGACGAGGCAATCGCGGAGGCCGACACGTTGCTGCTAACCATTCCAAATCAGCTAGGTGTCGCCTATAACGCGCACGTCATGGAGGCAATTCTGACTACGGTCGCCCCAGCCCTCGGTTGGCACTAAATCGTCGCCACTCATTGAGACAGCTACCCGCGATATGCAGATGAAAATTCAACAAACGCCACACACTCGTCTCTTGGTTTCGGCGGCGCTCCTCGAAAAGCTTGGTCACTCGACGGAGCTTACACGGTAGCCGCTAGTTGCTTGAGGACCAGGTCTCTTCCTAAGATCTTGTCGAGATCCATCGCCGAAAAAGCTCCTGACTCTTCATAGGGGAGCGCACCAGCCACATTTACGCCGAAGCGACTAACAATACGAGGCACTGGGCTAGCAGGGAGACAACGAGCAGCGGAACACGGATGATTAACGATCTATCCCACGAGGCCTGTAGCTCTCGACCATTGCTGAGGCTTTCTCCGTTTTTTGCCGCTTCGGTTTGAAGCCGATTAATTGGTTTTGACAACCGAGCATAGATAACGACGAATAGAATCAGCATTAAGAGCGATGCGAAATAAAACCAGCGCTGCTCACTCCTGCTTAACACGGCCAGCAAGAAGTTGGACAAGATCGCCGAGACGCCCCAGATCGGCATCCGCGCGTCGCCGAACATGTGGAGAAAACCCATAACTTCGGTTCCGGCAGATGATGAAGCCAATCTGAGAGCGGGACGGCCGACAGTCAAAAAGAACATATCCGTACCACACACCACGGCGGTGCTTAAAATGCCAACGAGAGATACCGGCCACATCCAATGGTTCATTGCCCCTCCTCCTTTCTAACCGTCGCCGCTCAAATGGCGTGGATCAACAAGAGGCCGACGACAAGCATCACCGCGCAGGTAACGCCATGAATGGAAAACGCTCGCGACTTCGACCCGCCCGACCCCAGAATGATTGACATGTCGCCAAGAGGGATGAAGGCTTCAACGAGCAGAGCTATGCCTACCAACCGCCTGTCCGCGGTCAGCATCATGGTCAGCACGACCAATCCAGATACGACGTCCCGAATTCCCTTAGGACGTAGCCAGGCACGAGTGTCAGCATCGGATGCAGGTGGCTTAAGACCAAACGTTCCTGAGATTCGTTCAGGAGATACAAGGTAGAAACAACCGATAACAATGATCCCCACACCCACGAGGGCAGCCACAGAAAGCGGGATAGCGGTGTGCATAGAATGTTTGTCTCCTAGTAAATCTAGCAACGCTAGGTTTTGATGCCAAGGGTTCGTAAAGGATTCAACGTCTGCCGCGTTCATCCTAGCGGCGCTATACTTCCTATCGATGGCAAAGACTTTGGCAGCTAACCGAATTGCCGAACGAAAACTGCGTGACAAGCAGGCCCGCCGGGCACAGATTATCAGTGCTGCGCGACGAATCGCGGAGCTTGAAGGGTGGTCCAACGTAACCGTTCGGCGGCTATCGGACGAAATTTCATACAGCCAACCCGTCTTGTACGCTCATTTTGCAAGCCGCGAAGGGATTCTCGCCGCCGTTGCTATCGAGGGTTTCCAGGAGATAGGCCTGGCTTTGGACAAGGCACGGAAACGGGTTAGGAGTGGAAATCCGGTGGAATCGGTCGCGGCCGCGTATCTGGAGTTCGCCGCGTCTTCACCAGCACTGTATGAAGTGATGTTTTCGCTCAGCCTGAGCGTACCATTCGATGAGGCGGCTACTCCACCGGAGCTGCGATTCGCGTTTTCTCAACTCCTGAAGTTGTTTCAGGGGCAGAGCTCGAAGCCAGAGGTTCTAACCGAACTGTTTTGGGCGAGCCTCCATGGAATCGCCGAGCTAACGAGAACCAAGCGATTTCCCCGCAGCCGTCAGAAGGAGCGCGTGAGGGCGCTCGTCGAGCTCTTCACTTTCCCAAGGTGAAACGGCACGGGTGGTGAAAGCGCGACGACTGTAATCGGCGCTCTCTCGTCTTTTCGCGAACTAGGTGAGATGAGTCCTCACAAACGCCAATGGCTCCTTTCATGCGAGGAGACGCCGTTGCCGCGAGAAAACGTGATGTCATGCCGACTTTTGGTTACCTATCGGATCTCGGTGACTGCGTTGACGATCATGCACTCACCGAGATCCGCCGATTTCAGATGGCCGACAAGCCGCCGTCGACGGACAACTCCACCCCGTTCACGAAGCTCGAATCGTCTGAAGCAAGAAACAGCGCGACCGTCGCAATTTCCTCAGGACGACCCATCTTTCCACGCGGGATCAGGGATTCGAACATCCGCTTCGCCTCCTCGGTGAGAACTTGGTCCTGCATCGGTGTGGCGATCGGCCCCGGGCTCAGCACGTTCACCCGGATATTCCTGCCCTTCAGTTCGTTGAGCCAAGTGCGTGCGAATGAGCGCAACGCCGCCTTGCTCGCCGCATACACGCCGAAACCAGGAAAACCCGTCACCGAAGCAACTGATCCGGTCATGATGATCGATCCACCATCGTTGAACACCGGCAACGCCTTCTGAACTGTAAACAGCGTGCCGCGCGTATTCAGGCCGAATTCCTTATCGAAGTGCTGCTCGGTAATCTCGCCCAGTTTGACGGTTTTGCCCGTGCCGGCGCTCGCGAACAGGACGTCGATCTTGCTCTTTTCTCGCTTGACCGTATCGAACAGCCGGTCGAGGTCGTCGAGAGTGGCCGCGTCGCCGCGCACGCCGGTTACGTTCCGGCCAATCACCTTGACGGCCTCATCGAGCGCCTCCTGCCTCCTGCCCGTGATGAAAACGTAGGCGCCTTCTTCAACGAAGAGCTTGGCGCTCGCCAGCGCCATGCCGCTCGATCCACCCGTGATGACTGCAACTTTTCCTTCAAGCTTTCCCATAATTACTCCCTTCGGTAGATGTGTGGCATCCAGCACAGAAGAGTAGATTTCTTTGGTGGTGGACGAGAACTGCTCGGGGGTCCTAATCTTTTGTCTATTCGTCCAAACGGGGAGGCTAAGTGGACCCGATAACAGACATCTTCAGAACGATGCACGTAACCGCTTTCGGTCAGCACAGGCTCGAAGCCACAGCCCCGTGGGGCTTGATACAGGACAAGCAGACCGAAGAAAAAGTCACGCCTTCCGACAAAAAGGCGTCACCCACAGATTTGGCGCACTTCGCCATGCTTTCGCGCGGCAACTGCTGGCTGAGTGTGGAAGGGACTCCGGAGCCGATTCCCCTCACCGGTGGTGATTGCTTTTTGCTGGCCCGGGGGACTTCGATTGTTTTGCGCGACAGCCCGCGAACACGTCCGAGGTGGAGTTTCCGCGAGATCGGGGCCAAGGCCAACAGCAATGTCGCTCATTATGGAGGTGGTGGCGCACCGACGACAATCGTCTGTGGGTCTTTCAGTTTCGATCGCGCCAGTCTGAAGCCGATCACTCAGTTATTGCCAAGGTTCATTCTGATTAAGGCCGAGCAGGCACGCACGCTTGCTCTTCACAACACAATGCAGGCGCTGGCATCAGAAATGGCAGAACAGATGCCGGGATCTGAAGTAGTCACGACTCGGCTGGCCGAGGTTATGTTTATCCAGGTCCTCAGGGCGCATATCGCGTCGGGACCGAAACGCAACAAAGGATGGCTTCGTGCGATTTTCGATCCTCAAATGGGCACTGCTCTGAGTGCCATTCACGGCAGCGTGAATACACCCTGGACGGTCGAATCCCTGGCCGAAGCGGCGGGCATGTCGCGCTCCGCATTCGCAGCGCGTTTTAAAGAGCTACTCGGACAGACACCACTGGAATATGTAACCGAGTGGCGGATGCAGAAGGCGATGCAGTTACTACAACAGCGTGACAAAAAGCTCATAGACGTCGCTCGGTCGGTCGGTTACGAGTCTGACGCTGCGTTCAGTAAGGCGTTCAAGCGAGTTGTCGGGGCCAACCCTGGTGAATACCTCAAACGTGGTCTTGAAGGTCACGGTCATGCCGGAATCGCGGAAGATTTTTGAAGCGGAGGATTCTGACTTTGGCGGCGGGGCCTAGGTGCCACGGAAGTGCGTTCTTCCACAGCTATCCGAATCGTGTGCTACTGCCATACCGACGTACGGCTCAGTTGGCCTTGCTATCTGAAGCCTTTCTTCCGGGCAACCATTGCACACGCAAAACCACCTTATTTCCCTCTGGCCGATTTACCGCGCTTAACTCGTGGTAAAAGTTTGCGTACAGATTGAAGTGCCCCAAGTCCCACAGAGCCCCTGGGCCGATTGCACCGATTTGCTCCGGCGAACCGGTTAGCTGCACCCCATTCACCGACGGATTCGTTATCTGTTTCAGGTAGTATCCATTCGCGCCAAACCAGATTTTGTGAGGCAGAGCATGCGACAACGTCGAGCAAAAGAAGAGGGCCTGCCCGGCCTGCGTCGAGCGAAGCGCGCTTGCCAGCGGAGGCGCGTGATTCACGGAGTTCCACAAATAGTGGATGCGCCAGCTTGTCTCCCAATGCTTTGCTGGAAAAACAGTGACAGCATAATAAGGATTGGCTTCGAACGCATGACTGCTTAGGTTAACCTTCGAAGTCCGTTGGTATTGCCCCGTAGGGAGAAAGAAGTCGAAGTCAACACGCTGCTGTAACCGGATCCGGCCAAACTTCCATTCTTTCCACTGAAGGATCAGTGGCGAGACAATGAGGTCACCCAATCCACCAACACTTCCCTGATTGCCGGCGTGCACGTATCCGGGAAGCAGGAGGACTTCGGGCCCGTACCATGCGTGGAGTATCTGGCGTTGACTAAACCACGCGATGTGCGTCAGTCCGATAATCGCGTTGTTTGCTGGCACTGCGGCGGTTTGGCCCGAGGAATCGGCGATCTGAGTGCTGCGACTTGCATCAGCGATCTGTTCCACCATCCAGCCCGGACCCGCAACCCCGTCGAGAAAACTCGTATCGCCAAGGTTTACCCCTGGTTCTGGCGGGTGGAACTGATGACTCTGAGCTGATGTGGCTGCGCTAGCCAGCAAGAGAAGAAAACATCGGCTTACCAGATGCTGAGGCAGCTTAATGATCAAACGCGTTTTCCCTCGCTTCTCTTCGCTAAAACCACGACTCCTCGACACTTCAGGCGCGCCTAGCCAACTTGGCTTTGGTGAAAGCTATTAGCAACTCGGCAGGTTCGGAACGGTTATCTCGAACCCGTGTCCATATACTTATTCGCGCGGAACCAGAGTTCCCCGACCGCCTAACTGTATTTGTTCCCCTTTTTCAGTCTGCCGATCAGCTACACAGCGCGTGAAACTTGTGGAATCCCCGCGCATACCCGAACCTTTCTCGCATAACGGGACTAAAGATCATGGGTTTGTCTCTCAGGCCTGTGCAGACGAAATTCGGCGGGTCCAGTTCACCAAATTCTTTAGGAGCTCCTGGATCAATTGTTTAGTCGGCTCATGGACCAGGGTTCCGTTCTCATCGAATCGATGTGCAGCATCCGCGATAATGACCTCAGGCTGATTTAGGGGAAACAAGTTGAGCGTTACAAAAATCTGCCGCAGATGGTATTGGGCCCGAGCGGTTCCGATTGCACCGAGAGACGCGCCCATGACCGCCGCTGGTTTTCCAGACCAGGCGCTGTCGCCACGGGGCCGAGAAGCCCAATCGATCGCGTTCTTCAAAATTCCCGGAATGGAGAAGTTGTACTCGGGAGTTACGATCAGAACGGCATCGGCGCGGCGAATGCGCTTTTTGAGTTCCACCACTGATGAGGGTGGGCGCTTATCGTCATCCTCATTGAACATCGGAATTTCATCAAGCTGAAAGATGTCGATCTCAACATTCTCCGGGACCAGTAATTTGGCTGCGCGGAGCGCAGCCTGATTGTAAGAGCCGCGACGGAGACTTCCGGCGATACCAAGAATGCGGACGTGGCTGCTCATTTGTTACCCCTCCTTTTACCCTCCGATTTTTTCGAAGACAGTCGTTCTCGGCCCGCGACGCGGATCGAGTGCGGCCGATTAGCTCGTTAGTTCCCGAATGCATTGAGGTCAATCTGCAGGCTTCTCGTCGACACCAAGCGCTGCCAGCGCCGAGGACGTGAGGAGGCGGTCAACCGAAAACGCACCCGCCCCTCGGATCATGAGAAAAACCACCATGCCGAGCACCAGAAGGTGATACTCAAATCCCTCGCCCTTCTGGGTACCAGTCCAGTTCATGAAGAATCCGAAGGAGTGATGCACGGTCATAACTGCGACGAGCATGACCACCCCAATTCCGAACGCCGCGATTCGGGTTAGGAATCCCACGATGAGACCTATCCCACCGAAGAATTCGGCCCCAATCTCCAAAAAGGCAAGCGGAGCTGGAATATGCATTACGCCCGTGAAGTAACCCATGGTGCCGGTGAACCCGTACCCTCCAAACCAGCCCAACATCTTCTGGGCGCCGTGCGCGAAGAAGACAACTCCCAGAGCTAATCTCAAAATCAACGTCGCGAAACTGTCATCCGTACCGAATAGTCTGCGAATCATCTTTGCACCCTCCTCGGCTAACTTTTTTGGCCCGCGACAACGAATCACTCACCGGGTCAACATCGAGAGCGTCAATTAGTGTTCGGAGCGTACTTCGATCGTGCCCAGGCTCTGTACTGCACTTCAGAAGTTTCCCACCGCATGTGGGCTAACATCTCCGCGTCAGACCCGACCAGATGTCGGAGCTGATCGGAGGTATCCATCGCCGCGGCAACGATGGCCTCTGCAACATTCGATTCCGTCGCACGTTGGAGCGGCGAAGGTTTCTTGTACATTGCTTGCGCCTGATCAACGAAACTCTGATAGGAGGGAGGTACGCGAGCCGCCTTCGAATTCTCGAATGCTTTCTGAATGAAGTTCGTTCCCTGAACCAGGCCCGGTTCGATCAACTTGACTGATATATTCTGAGACGCACATTCGTAGGCGAGACTTTCCGTGAATCCCTCCACTGCGTATTTGGTCGCGCCGTAGATGGACATGAGCGGCTCTGAAACGATCCCTGCTCCCGAGCTGACGTTGATCAAGCGACCCCCGCCGTTACTACGGAAGTGCGGAAGAACGGCCTGCGTGACTTGCAGGACTCCAAAAACATTTGTTTCGAAAAGCGCTCGCGCAGCCTCCATCGGAGTGGCTTCAAAAACCGAGAACATGCCTCTTCCCGCGTTGTTCACGACGCAGTCAATCTTGCCGAAGCGCTCAATGGTTCGATCGATTGCGTTTTTGATCGATTGCACATCCTCCACGTTCAAGCGAAGAACTAGAAGGTCGTCGGTCTCGGCTTCCTTCCATTCGTCGGTATGCTTCATGGTTGCCGCAACTCTCCAACCTGCCTCTCGAAACCGCAACGCCGCCACCCGCCCGAAGCCGGAGGATGCTCCGGTGATCAATACTGCTTTCGCTGCCATGAATCCCCCTTCAATTTTGGTTATTGTTCAAGCTGCTTCCCAGATAAGTTTGGGGTTCGTGAGTTCCCGTGCTCCGAGCGCCCCGAGTTCACGCCCGAAGCCCGAAGCCTTAGTACCTCCGAACGGCGCGCGGGGATCGGAGCGGGTAAAGTCATTGATAAATACCATTCCAGACTCGATCTCGCCGGCCACGCGACGGGCCCTGACAAGGTCGCGGCTCCAGACCGCAGCACTGAGACCGAAGTCAGTGATATTGGCGAGGCGAATCGCCTCGTCCTCGGTCTTGAAGGGAAAGATCATAGCCACTGGACCAAAGAATTCTTCCCTGGCGATCGCCGCTTCGGGCGGCAGGCCAACAAGCACAGTCGGCGGGTAGAAATTTCCGGGACCGGCGGGGATCTCGCCACCCGTCAGCACGCGTGCTCCCGCCTTTACGGCATCGAGCACCTGGCGATGGAGGTTCGTGCGGAGAGCGGAGCGGGCGAGCGGACCAAGCTTGATGCCGTCCTTCATAGGATCGCCCATGGGAAGCGCCTTGGCCTGTTCGACAAAGGCCTTGGTGAAGGAGTCAAACAGAGACTCCGCCACCAAGAAGCGTTTGGCGCAAATGCAGCCCTCGCCGTTGTTGAAGAAGCGCGACGTCACGCCGAGCTGCACAGCCTTCGCAAGATCGGCGTCCTCCAGCACGATGAAGGGATCGGAACCGCCGAGCTCCAGCACCACTTTCTTGCCGACTCTGGCGGCTTCTTCGGCAACGGCGCGGCCGGCGTGGACGCTGCCGGTGACGGTCGCAGCCCGCACGCGCGGATCGGAAATGACGGCCGCACAGGCCTCAACCTGGATTGCAAGGTTCACATAGAGTCCTTCGGGGCCGCCGGCGTCGCGCACTAGGGTCTCCAACGCCTCGGCGCAGCCTTGCACTGTTTCGGAGTGCTTGATGATGGCGGTATTGCCAACGAGAGCGGTGGTATTGAAGAAGCGCAGCACCTGCCAGAAGGGCACGTTCCACGGCTGAACCGAGAAGATCGGCCCTACCGACTCAAAGATGATCTGCGCCGGTAAGCCGGGCACGGGCTGTGGCTTGAGAAAGGCCTCCCCCGCTTCGGCGAAATAGCGGGCGTCCAAGGCGGATTTCTTGATCTCGCCGATGGCGTCCGCCAGCGTCCTGCCCGTCTCGGCGGTGATCAGGCGACCATAGGTTTGTGCTCTTTCTTCCAGCAGCCTGGCGAGCCGGTTGAGGAAGGCGATTCGCTCCTGCAGCGGAGTGTGGGACCAGCACAGCCAGCCGTCCCATGCGCGCTGCAAGCGTACCTCGATTTCGGCTTTGTTGTGCTCGGGATAAGTGCCAAGCAGTTCACCCGTCGTCGGATTGCGTGATTCGAATTTCATAATGTTCTCCTTGCCGCTTTGTACTGGAAGCCACAAACGCCAACAGTCAACGCGCAGCTCCTTAGACCGATGAGGACGGCTAGATAACCCTGAAGTAGCCGTCATCGTCCAAAATCTTTCGGGGCCAGTCCGGGCGCTCTGCACTAAGCTTTCTGATTTTCTGGATGAACGCGGGGTCCTGGTTGTCACCGCGATAGACGGTCATATCTTCGCCCAGCCAAGCGGGCAGAGCCGCGAAGCGATGCACCGTTTGCATCTCCAGATACCACGTCATGTGGACCACCGCACCGCTCTCTTCGTACCAGACCGTGGTTTCGACTCCGGGAGCTACACGCTGGTAGTAGAAGTGCTGAATTGCATGCCGCCCGGCGTGTGGCCCTTCTTTTAGGGTGTATTCAGCCCTGTCGGGCCCGACTATGGCAGGTTCGAAGACCCAACCGTTAGCGAAGTGCCAGCTTAGTCGTGCACCAAGGATGCTAGTGAGCATGTTGATTAACTCCTTTCTGAGATGTGACAATGCCTTCCGTCGATTTCGTTCTGACACAACCGAACTTCTCCGGACTAAGGCCGCTTAAGCTCATGACCACCTTCTAGACGTATCTCTCATTTGTTCTCTTGCTTGCGGCGCAGCGCTTCGTCGAACGTCTGCTCCAAAAATCTGAGCAGTTCTTCCCCGGAACGGAAATTCAACCGCTTGCCGGTATCAACTTCTTCCGCCGATCCTTCGAACCGGCTTAGTGCGGGTTCCGTTCCGGGTCCGAGCCTGACTACAAAAGCTCCTCGCATGTCGGGTAGAATAAGGCGTTTCAGAGATTACGGTGTGCGGTCTCCATACGCTTCTTGTGGGTTTTTCATACGGGCAGGTTCTAACGTCGGTCGAACACACCTCGGCGTTAGGCGGCGAGGCGGCTACGAAATGGATGGGGCGAGGTGGGTAGCTGCTTCTGCTTTCGGTGCGACAGATTCCAGGCGTCGCTAAGTGTTTGGTCAACAAGCTGTTAGTTTGAGGACCACGTGCGAGATTCGCGGAAAACCTTTGCTTTGATTGGAGTCTCCAACACGCGAGAGGCATCCTAATCTGCTCCAATGAGAACGTTTCGATCATTCCGGCTCGATACGGCAAACCGGTGCCTCTGGCGTGGCGAAGCTCCGGCCGTTCTCACTCCGAAGGCGTTTGATGTGCTTCGTTATCTCGTCGAGCACGCGGGGCGACTGGTGACGCCGGACGAGATTCTGGATGCGCTCTGGCCGGGAATCTATATCAATCCGGAAGGGCTAAGAAGGTACATCCAGGAAATCCGGAAGGTGCTGGGGGATCGGCCCAACAAGCCGGTATTCATTAAAACCCTGCTCAAGAGTGGATATCAGTTTATTGCTCCCGTCATTGAGGAAAATATTGCGAAGCCGTTCGACTTACCTACGGAGGCGGCGAAAAAGATCGTAGGCCGCGCACCGGCGCTACACGAGTTGGACCATTGTCTTAGAAATGCCGTGCGGGGACAGCGGCAGATCGTTTTTGTCACGGGGGAGGCGGGCATTGGGAAAACCACGCTCGTCGACGAATTCCAACGACGGGTGGCCGCTAACGTACTCGCCCTTCGTTTTGCTCGGGGACAATGCGTGGAAGGCTATGGAAGCAAGGAAGCGTACTACCCAATGCTGGAGGCGCTGGGTGAGTTGTGCCGTGACTCGGGAGGGGAATCCCTTGTCCAGACGTTGGCCGCGAAGGCTCCTACGTGGCTAGTGCAGTTTCCCGCACAAGTGAAACGAGAACACCGCGAGATGCTGCAGCGAGAGATCCTTGGCGCCACACGTGAGCGTATGGTGCGCGAGGTCAGCGAGGTGTTGGAGACGATCACCTCGGAAAGTGCGCTGCTGCTTGTTTTCGAGGACCTGCACTGGGCGGATACTTCCACGGTCGATCTCATCTCGGCCCTAGCACGCCGACGGCCGGCCGCCAAGTTGATGATCATCGGCACCTATCGCCCGGTGGACGTGATCGTGTCGCGACATCCATTAAATGTTCTCAAGCAGGATCTGCTGGTCCATCAGTTATGTCACGAGATCGCTCTGGAACCCTTGGCCGAAGCCGAAGTGGCCGAATATCTCGCGGCGGAGTCATCAGGAACCAGTCTACTGGATGGTTTAGCCAGCCTGCTGTACCAGCAATCGGAGGGCAACCCGTTGTTCATGGTGACGGCACTGGACGACATGACCGAGCGTGGCCTGATCTCGCGAGAGAAGGGGAACTGGCAACTAGCGGTCGCTCGGCAGGGAATCGATCTGGCGGTGCCGAAAAGTTTGGAACAAATGATCGAAGTCCAGATTGATCGGTTGAATCCTGAGGAGCAGCGGGTATTGGAGGTGGCTAGCCTGGAAAGCGTTGGCCGCTCACGGTTCGCAGTCGCCCGAGCCGCGATAATAGACCTGGACCTGGAAGCGTTTGAAGACGTTTGTGAAACCCTTTCACGGCGGCATCGCATTGTGCGCTCAGCCGGCACTCAGAAGTTGTCAAATGGGACGGTCTCCGCATGCTACGAGTTTGTGCACGTGCTTTACCGGCAAGTGTGCTATCGGCGAATTCCTCCGGTACGAAGAGTGAAGCTGCACAGACGATTGGCGGAGTGGGTCGAGGCACAATTGGAACCATCCGCCACCTGGCTGGCGGGTCAGTTTGAAACGTCCTGGCTGGCGGGTCACTTCGAACAGGGTGAAGATTGGCTACGCGCCATCAAGTATCTGCAGCTTTCGGCGGAAACCGCGGGGCGGCGGTTTGAACCTCGGCAAGCGGCAGAGATTCTTGAGCACGCTCTCGAACTGGTGAGCAAACTGCCCGAGGCCGACCGAGCGCGAAGCGAAATCGAGATCCTGGAGAAGCTGGCTACGATTTACGTGGCGCTTGTCGACGACCTCCACTCCATCGAAACCTATCAAGCTCTGGCTGCACGTGCGGCTCACGAAGGCCTCATCGATGTGGAGGTGCGCGCGCTCATCGGCATGGCGTACCCATTATCGTGGACCAACTCTCAGCGTTCGCTGGAAGTCCTGGAACGGGCGCTCTCATTCAGCGCCCGGCAGGAAGATCCGCTCCTGCGGGCAAGAGAAAGAGCTCGCTGTTTCGCGCTGCGCCTGTGGCAGCAGTGGAATCCTCAGGATGCGGCGGAATTCCAGAACGCATTCGCGGAGATTCTCAACGTAAATGACCGCCGCGTCCTCGCCCCTTACTTAGCCGACTGTGGTTTCATAAACTGGATCTCGTCCGAATACCGCGAGGCGCGCCGCAGCTTGGTCAAGAGCCGTGTCATCCAGTTCGAGACTATAGGGGAGAACCCTTACTTAAGTGCTGCTTACGTACGAAGTCGATTCTCCCTGACATGGAGTCTTGTGTTTCTGGGAGAGTGGGGCGAGGCGCTGCGGGAAATCGAAGATGCGATCGCCATGTTCGACAAGAACGCCACCTATCGCTGGCGGCAGGGGATGCAGCTCCACCGGGCCTGGGTGCATCTGCACGCCATGGACTTTGCGGGCGCTTTGACAATTTGTAGTTCCACGCTCTCATTGATCAAAGATCCCGCGCCTGACGCCGCGGCTGACTATCAAACTCCGAATCCAGCTGTAATCCGAATGTGCCTATCTCTGACGGGCTTAGCGGAGACGGCTTTAGGCAATTATGAGACTGCACTTGAGCACTTGCTGGCGGCGCAGGCAATCATGGATCGGTCGCCGGTCGAATTTGCCTGGGTCTGGCGCATGCCACTCGAATCTGCTCTCACAGAACTTTGGCTTGCGAAAGGCGACCTAATCCAAGCACGACCGCAAGCAGAAAGCTTTCTGAAGACCGCATTGGCGACCGCGGAACACACCTGGCAGGCGCTGGCTTGGGAAACCAATGCCCGCGTAGCTATGGCGGAACTTAACCTGACGAAAGCACAAGACTGCATCGCCAAAGGGCTGTCTGTGATGGAGGGCTTTGAGGTTCCGCTGGCCTCCTGGCGCGTTCACGCGACGGCCTTCGAACTCTACCAAAACTCAGGCAATCGAGATTTGGCGGAACGTCATTTGGCACTCAGCCGGGAGACAGTCATGAAGCTGGCGAACTCCCTGCCAACAGAAGAGCCACTTCGGCAGACATATGTGTCAGCGCCCGTAATTCGTAAAATCCTCGGCAACGATGTTGAAAAATCCAAGGTTGCGTGAGAGAAGCTTGACGAAGTAGTGGGCTGATTGGCCCAAGTCACGGCAAGCGGGAAGTAATCCCAAGGTAAGGTTAGCCGACCACCCGCCAAGAACTCGTCTTTCGGTTGCCGCATCGCCCCGTTGAACGGAGCAGCGTTTTGGCAAGATGATACGATTCGCGTGGCCGAGAAGGGCGAACAGCCCTCGTAGTTTTCGGGACGAGACATGCATCCAACTGACTGGCATGACTGAGCCTGAGACGAGGCGCATTGAGTGGTCAAGACGAACGCAGTGCGAGTTCTGGATAGACTCGGGATCAAGTACGAGTTGCGCGAGTACGACGTGGACCCTAACGATTTGTCCGCGCAAACGGTGGCGGTAAAGATCGGCATACCGCCAGAGCAGCTCTTCAAGACCCTTACCGTGCGCGGGGACCGGAATGGAATCTTCTTAGCACTAATCTCTGCGAGCGAAGAGCTTGACTTCAAAGCGCTCGCACACCAGACAGGGGATCGAAAGGTGGACATGCTTCCTTTGAAAGAAGTGCAAGCCGCGACTGGTTACATTCGCGGCGGGGTTACCGCTCTGGCCTGCAAGAAGGATTATCCGGTATATATCGACGAGCTTGTGGAAGTCTGCGATGTAATCTCGGTATCTGCAGGGATGAGAGGGCTGCAAATCTTGCTGGCTCCCGAAGACTACATTCGCGCCGTCAAGGGTAGGATCGTAGCTATTACAAAAGGCGAAGTAAGCTCCCCTTAATTGATTTGCGGTTTGCGCTGGTCGGACGGATTGCGCAACCGCGATTCCTAGCGGATGACTTGCAAACCGGAAGTCATTCCGGACCAGAAGTCCCGTTGTGGGAAGTCTCACCAGATAGATAACGAGAAACGCGCTAGCGGTAACCAACCGATCGCCGGTGAGAAGCCGACTTATCATTACAAATCCAGATTCGATGGACGGTTCGGCGATTTAGCTGTCAGGCCTACGTGCCTTCGACCCCTCTTCACGAATGACGCGTATACGCCGATGCGTATGCGCGATAAGAGCCATGCAGACAATTCATCGCTCATCACGGACTCTCCGGTTCTACAATCGCCTCCGGCATGGGTCTTGATAGTCCCCCCAGATTGTGCATTGATAGAATTTCTATCATGCGCTATCCGCATATCAGCAAGCTCGATCTTGATCTGCTCGTCCATCTCGCGGTGCTGCTTGAAGAGCGCCATGTTACGCGAG